>Ga0181599_1000545_pt1 | contig 39661 bp, 43 predicted proteins | sample 041ome_3_FD_148658 | JGI IMG/M metagenome (GOLD analysis project Ga0181599, IMG submission 148658) | Coastal salt marsh microbial communities from the Groves Creek Marsh, Skidaway Island, Georgia - 041405US metaG (spades assembly) | ecosystem: Environmental > Aquatic > Marine > Intertidal zone >...
TGATGACCGTATCGGTCAGGCCCGGGAAACCAAACCAGGCCGCGAGCGGGTTTCTTTCAGGAATGATTCGAGAACCGTTATCTGGTTTGTTATCGAACGTGCCTGTACCGCTTGAAACAGAGGTCGCTCTGAATAGTCCAGAGCAGGCGGTGGGGGGTCTAATACGTGTGATGGGTATCAGTGACTCGGATTGGGGAAGCCCTTTAGGATTGAACCTCCCGGGTATCCGGATCTCGATTCAGGGTATGATTGATGCCCTAGTTCAAGTCGCAGGAAGCGACGTCATGGGTCATCTCACTTTCCAGCCCGATCACGTTATCCAAAACATTTTGACGGGCTGGCCTTCTCGGTTTGAGTCGGCCCGTGCCAGTCGTCTTCGCTTGGAGACGAATGAGTCCTTCAGATCAGTGGTGGAGCGGTTCCGGGACACTAGATAATTCGACAGGCGTCGTCGAAGTCTAAACGTGGAGCGCGGGGATGTATCGCAGATGGATCGCCATGGCCCAGTAGGATTACGCAGCTGAATCTCCAGCTTTTTTCATCAAAGAACTGTGACTCGACGGCCGGTACGTCGAACCCGCCCATCGGTCCGCAGTCGAAGCCAAGCGCTCTGGCTGCCGCTATCAAAAACCCGGCCTGAAGGTTCGCGTTTGCGAGCGCATAGCGTTCGATTCGCTCGACCGGCCAACTGGCATGAGCAACGGGTTGCTTCATGTGAGGGGCGAGGTAATGAAACCGGGTGTAGAAGTCGAGATCATAGGCCAGGATAGCGGCGGATCCGGCGGTTCGAGTTTTTTCCTGATTGAAGTCGAGAGCGCAGGATGCGAGCCGCCCCATCGATTCAATCGTATTGAGGAATACGATTCTCAGTGGACACGAGTTGTTTGCCGTAGGGGCCAGTTTTGTGAGCTCATATATCGCTCGCATGTCGTCGCTGGATAGCGCCTTACCGTCAAATTTTTTGTGAGATCTGGCCTCAGTAAAGATTGTTTCTTTGGAGAAATCCATGAAGGTCCTTATAGTCAATTACAAGAGTTAGGTTTCGTGATCTATTTATAGGTAGGGTAGATCCGTGACCTTTCAAGACAACAAGAGGTCTCATGAAGCATCTGATTGCACGAATATTACACTGGCTCATCGTTGCATCGATGGTTCTCGCGGGGTGTTACCTGGCGCTGATTTCTGTCGTTCTGATTGTGGGATAAATATGCTGTCTGAAGGAAAGTATCTCGCCCGCGTACAAGGTCCAGAAGGTCCCTGTGTGGCATATTGTGAGGGTGGAATTTGGAGGGACGTGACAGTAACTTGCCCGACGATCGGACACTGGCTATCTGGTTTTGTTAGTCTCGATACCATTGGTGGTAGCGGCACTAAAAAACTCAATCATCCTGCGCCAGAGTGGCTAGCTCCAAGCGACCTACAACCGATCAAAGCGTTCGGTGTTACCTTCGTCTCGAGTTTACTTGAGCGTTTGGTGGAAGAACTCGCGAAGGGCAACGATTCGGACGCAACAGAAGTACGCTCGCGGCTCGATCCTGAGATGACGAGTAAAATCCAAGCAATCATTCCAGGTAGTGACGAAGCGCTCCGGTTACGTGAGTCTATGCTTGAGATCGGGCAATGGTCACCTTATCTGGAGGTTGGCCTAGGAAAAGATCCAGAGATTTTTACCAAATGTCCACCAATGGCCGCTCTGGGATACGGTTCTCGGGCTGGTTTGTTGGCGGACTCCAGTTGGAATAACTCCGAGTCTGAGCTCGTTCTGGTGTGCGACAGCGCCGGAAACGCTGTCGGTGCATCGATCGGAAACGACGTTAATCTCCGTGATGTCGAGGGTCGATCGGCACTACTGTTGGGGAGAGCCAAGGATAATCGCGGCAGTTGTGTCATTGGGCCATGGATCAGAGTCTTCGATGACAACTTCAATCTGCAGTCGCTTTCCGCGGAGACTGTGACACTTGAGGTGTCTGGTGAGGACGGCTTTTCGGTCACAGAAACAGCGTCGCTGTCGGGGTTATCAAGAGGGTTTGATGCGTTAGTTGACGCATTATTTGATCAGCACGATTATCCGGACGGGGTCTTTGCGTTTACGGGCTCACCTATCGCGCCAACCTGGGACAGAGGGGCTCCCGGGTTGGGTTTTACCCACTGCGAGGGTGACCGGGTCCGTATCACGATACCATCGATAGGTAGCCTCGAGCATAGGGTGGATCGTTGTCCTGAGATACCTGAGTGGAGGTTTGGGTTACGCGAGTTATTTGATAATCTCGCCCGGCGCGGACTGTTGGATTTATAAAGCTCTTGGAAATCGATTTTCTTGTCCAGATATGCTTGATCTTTGTTCTGGCCGGATTGGTAAAGGGATCAGTCGGGTTTGGCCTCCCCACCATCGGGATCGGTCTCGGTGCGCTTATTTCAGACATACCGACAGCGATGATGTTGATATTGGTTCCGACGATTTTCACTAATATGACGCAAATACTTAGCACCGGCTCTGTGGCCTCTGTGTTAACGAAGACGTGGGCGTTTTTACTTGGGGCGGTGGTCTTGGTCCCCGGAGGACTCTGGATGGTTGTGGTCGTCCCGGAGTTCCCTTATGAGCGACTGCTTGGGTTGTCAATTCTTGTCTACAGTCTCGCGTCATTGAGGGGTTTTAATCCTGTGATGCGAACCAAGAATAACCACGGAATAGGGGTGGCTCTTGGGCTTCTGAATTCTGTTTTAACTGGAATGACAGGATCGATGTCGGTGCCCGGGGTGATGTATCTACGATCGCTCCAGTTCACAAAAGATGATCTCCTCTGCGCGATGGGTATTTTGTTTTTCACCTCAACGCTCGCGATGGGTGGTTCACTCTGGTGGCTTGACCGTGCGACTCAGGAACTGTCGGTATTATCTGTCATGATGTGTGTCCCGGTCGCGCTAGGTGTCTGGGTCGGTATGCAGGTTCGCTCAACTCTTAGCGAGGAGCGGTTTAAACAAATCTTTTTGTGGGCGTTTACTGCTCTAGGAGCGTACCTGGTGGTTTTTGGCGGCTAGAAACGGCGACTAGATTCTAAGGATGAGGATCCAGCCACTGATGGTAAACAGGGAGAGGAAAGTCGCCACGGTTAGACTACTCGCCGTCACCGCAGGAAAACCGTATTTCATCCCAAAAATCGAGTACATCGACGGCATCGGTGACGCCGCTAATAAGACGCTGGCCAACACAATGGGCTGCCTAAAATTCGTCAACTAAAATAAAGCAGGCCAGTGCGATAAGGGCGGGGTGGATGATGAGCTTCCCAAAACTAGTCCACGCGATATCTGTAACATCTCCGCGGACACTTTTGCCGACAAGAGCTACCCCGATCGCAAAAACTGCGAGCGGAGCAGCGGACGGTCCCATCAGCGCCATCGCGTCAAACAGCGGCGTCGGAAGTTGAACGTCCCAAGTACTCAAAACGATCGCGATAAATATGCTGACCATTATCGGATTCAGAACGATCCGCTTAGCAATAGAGAGACTCACGCGACGCCAGCTGAGACCATCCTGGCTGAAGCTACTTTGCTCCATCAAGAGGATGACGATAGGCATCAGGATAAGATTCTCGATAATGATCGCGGTTGAGAATGCGATCATCGGGGGGTCGTCAAACGCTAGAATGAGTACCGGGTATCCAATGAAGCCCGACATGCTCCAGGGCACTCCCATACCACCCTGGAGTCTGGCTTGGGGTCTGTCTCGGCCGAGCATCTGTTCAAAAAACAAAATCGCGAAGAACGCCAAAACCAGGGAGCATGTCGTGTATATCGCAAAAATATCCCAACGGAACGCCAACGAGAAGTCCAGCTCGCTCAATTTAGTGACCAATAGACACGGAAAGGACACACCCATCACGAATGCGCTGAGGATCAGGTAATCCTGGACCGATAGCAGGCCGATCTTGACTGAGGGAAATCCGAAGCAGATCAGAATGAAGACCGGCGCCACGACGCCCAACACTTCAAAAATACTGTTTATCGATGTCGGCAGCCTGCATCGTCAGCCGGAGCTGGGCATTCGGGAATCCGTAGCCGTTGTAGCCGTTACGCTGCACGATCTCGAAACAGAATCTTCCGTAGATAAGTTTCGTAAATATCTGAAAAAATGAGCCAAATTCATCTTCGTCATACAATATGTGGAGTCGTTTTAAGCGTTCTATATCCTCGACCGCCAAATCAAATCGAGAAGAGATATCGTCGTAGTAGTTGTCTGTTACGTCCATGGTTTCTACAGAGAGGTGCTGCATACGTTCCGCGATCTCAAAAATGTTCTTGGTTCTGAACGCGATATGGTTCACGCCAGAGCCGGCATACTTCTCGAGCGTTTGCGACGCGACCGTGCGTCGGGCGCCGGTGCTGTTGATCGTGAACGCTACGTTTTTATTCGTGCTCTCGAAGACCTGTGAACGCACGAGTCCAGAGGGATCAAGGACATTCAAGGGTGATGTTGGGTTCAGGTTAAACAGGGCTTTGTGAAGCAAAGTAGCCTGGAGCGACTGCTCGTGATCCATAGTTATCGCGATATGATCGATCGTCTCGATCCATGAGTTCTGCACTGCCTCATCATTACCAACAAATTCTCGATCCCAGTGTGGGCTCTGCTCGTTGGGGTCAACGAAATAAAGTTGGGCACCTTCGGGGCTCATAATCGCAGGGAGCCCGTGGGTGTCCGTGTTGGGATCCCCATAGGACACGGGGTAGCTTAATTGGTTCGCCCTCGTAACCATCTTGCCAGGTTCGGCCACCGATAGCCCGTAGGCGCAGACTGATAAGCCATGCAGATCGTAGTATCGGTTTGCGAATGATCCGTCTTCTCGGTTGAAAACAAGATTGACGTCTCCCTGAGTCCATCGCTCTACATGTTTGGCTTTGTGAGTTGCTGTGAAAGAGAAGCCGAGTCCTCTGAGAATTGCTGAGAGTCTTGGGTACTCTGCGTCGCCAACAGCAAATTCAATGAACTCCACACCAGTTGGCTCCTTTGAGTATTCTAGTTCCTTTGGTTGCGGGCTTGGTTTTTTGTCAGAGGAACGGTTGAGATAGATCAGTGAGCGGTGACCATCTAACGCCACGCTGCCTGCGTTACCGGCCCTGAACTGATCGTTAAAAATCTCAAGAGAAAGAGCTCCGTCGTAGCCAGTTTTTCTGAGTCTTTCCATGAACTGGTCGAGGTCGAGTTGACCTTGACCCGGGAAACAACGGTGGTGTCGCGACCACGACAATGGGTCCATGCTGAGCTTCGGAGCGTCGGCTATTTGCACAAGAAAGATTTTCTCGCCTGGTATGTTTGCGACGCTGTCTACCTCGGTCTGTCTGCTGTAGATATGAAAAGTATCGAGGCAAAGTCCCAGCGCGGGATGGTTGGCTCTTCTCACTGCCTCCCACGAATCTCTGTAGTCTGAAACAACGTGCGACCAACCGAGAGCCTCGTAAGCGACCCGCATGTTTCGTTGTGCGGCCCGCTCACCGAGTTCATGCAAATCGTCGGCGACTTGGGAGATCCCTGGTGTTGCCGCCGGGTGGACGCTGGAACATACCATCAGTAAGTCAGTACCAAGCCTCGTCATCAAATCAAACTTGCGTTCAGCTCGATCAAACGCTTTGGCCCTTAGTTTCCCGGTCAGACCCTCAAAGTCACGGAACGGTTGATAGACGATTATTTCCAGTCCAGCGTCGCCAATCATCGTTGCTATTGTTTCTGGCGTATTTTTGCTGGTGACAAGATCATTCTCGAAGATCTCGATAAAGCCAAAGCCGGCCTTTGAGATAGCCGCGATCTTGGTTTCGAGTGTCCCTGAAAGGCAGACGGTGGCGATTGAATAGCGCATGTTATGACTCTGCGGCTAACTGCGAATGACGCCACATTGCGTCAAGCGCATGATTAAGTCCACCGGTAATGTGTTGGGTCAGGATTGTTTCTGCTTTTTGTGAGTCCCTGTGCAGGGCTGCGTCGCATAATTGCTTGTGTTCCAAAGCAGCGGCCTCTCCTCTGTTGGTCAAGACCAGGAACTGATACCGGAGATATTTAGCGAATATTATGGCGTGCAAAGACAGTAGATTCCGTGAGTTACAGGCACTGATTGTGGCAAGGTGGAATTCCCAGTCACGTTGTTTCCACAACCCTTTATCGGAATCGTCACCTGATAACATCTTGGTCTCTTCAATTTTTAGTTTATGGTACGCGGCCACGAGCCTCCCTTCCCAGTCTTGGTCTCCGTTCTGTATCGACTCTTTGATCGCGTGGCACTCTAGCAACGTGCGGAGCCCCCCGATCTCAATCAGGTCTTGTTTGGAGACGGGGGTAACGAAGAACCCTCTCTGGGGGGAGGCTGTCACAAATCCGTCGCTGGCAAGCCGATTGAGCGTCTCACGGAGGATCGATACGCTGGCGGAGTATTGATTCTTCATCGATTGAAGGGTCAGTTTTTTCCCCGGCGATAGCTCCCCAAAGACAATATCCAATTTTATTCGATCGTAGGTCGATTGAGTGACCGTAGTACCGCGCAATCCGCCAAGGAATCCGAGTTCATCGTTGTTCACAGGTAATTACCTTCCTCATACATTGCGTGGTTTTTATGATTTAGAGAATATATCAATTTGCGAGGCCCGCAATAATATATGATGATTTTAAAATCGTATGATGTTACGTTTTCGTGATCACATAAAAAAGCTATTTACCAGAGATGATACAAATAGATTCGGGTCAACAGATTAGGCTCGCGATAGTAGGATTTGGCCTTATTGGTCAGCGCCACGCGGAGGCCATCGAGACCGCTCCTCGAGTCAAGCTTGTAGCGGTCGTCGAGCCAGAGGGAAGCGCCTCTCGTGCGGCTGTTGATCCGTCGGTTGCTGTTTTTGCCGATATCGCTCAGATGCTTGAGGATACGAGACCCGACGGGGTGATCATCGCCTCTCCTACGACACTTCATATCGTGCACGCTAGGCAGTGTGTTGCCTCTGGTGTCCCGACACTCATCGAGAAGCCGATATCTGACGATCTCGCCGCGGCGCAGGAGTTAACCAGAGAGGCGACCCAAACCAACGTCGATTTGCTAGTTGGTCACCACCGCCGGTTTAATCCAATTATCCAGCGGGCTCATGACCTCATCAGATCAGGTGCAGTTGGCGATGTGCGTGCGATTAACACGATTTGTTGGTTCTATAAACCAGACCACTATTTTGATAATGCGCCGTGGCGTAAGAAAAAAGGGGCGGGTCCTGTGTCGGTCAATCTGATACATGACGTCGACCTGATGCGCTACTTCTGTGGCGAGGTTATCGCCGTTCAAGCGCAGTTCACTAGTTCGAAGCGGGGCTATGAAAACGAGGACTTGGCGTCTGCGATATTGCGATTCAAAAGCGGGGCGATAGGCACGGTCTCGGTTTCGGACAGCATTGCGGCACCCTGGAGCTGGGAGTTCACGTCGGACGAGAACCCAGCGTATCCATCAACGCAGCAAAGTACTTATTTTATTGGAGGAAGTGAGGGTTCGATTTCGGTTCCAGACCTTCATGTTTGGAAACACCAGGGCGAACTGGATTGGTGGAACCCTATGCAATCTGAGCGGGAGCCAGCCAAGAACCTAGACCCTTTGATAAATCAGATTATTCACTTTCGTCGGGTGATTTTGGGACTAGAGCCACCTCTAGTTTCAGGCACCGAGGGTACAAAGAGCTTAGCGGTGATCGACGCTATACAGCGTGCGGCGGTTACCCATGAATTAGTTCAGTTAGAGGTAAGCCGTGAGACGTCCGCGCGCCGTGGTGAATCGCCGCTGGCTGAGGTAATAACCAGCAGTCAATAGAGAACTGTGAAACCGGTGCAAATGCAAGCGCCAAAAACTATCCGAGGAGGATACACATGTTAGAAAAGATGAAAATCCATAAATTGGGAATGGCTCTGGCGACAGCTGGGGTACTGGCGGCTGCTTCTATTGGGGTGCACGCGGCAAATCAAACATTCACACTAGCCACATCTGCGTCTGAGACTGATATGCGGTCGGTCGCCATGCGGGAAGTGTTTGCGCCGATGGTCTCTGGATTCGCGGATTTCAAGGCGGGTTACAGCGGTTCTTTATTTGCGCAGGGTACGGAGCTTGAGGCGATTAGTCGCGGTAACGTAACTATGTCGATCGCGTCGGCACAAGAATTAGCTCAGTTTTTTCCAGAGTTTTCGATTTTTGCGACAGGATACGTACACCAAGACGCTGCGCATCAGGTTCGGGTGTTCAATGACTCATTGATGGATCCATTCAAGAAAAAGGCCGAAGACGAGTTGGGAGTAAAGCTTCTGTCTGTTATGTACTTGGGTCGTCGCCACGTTAACTTGCGCTTTCCACGCACAGAGAAAAACGTGATGACACCAGCTGATTTAGCTGGTGTTAATCTTCGTATGCCAGGCACAGACGCATGGCAATTCCTCGGCAAGGCACTTGGTGCATCTCCGACGCCTCTTGCATTTAACGAGGTTTACACAGCCCTCGCTTCAGGGGCAGTCGATGGACAAGATAATCCGCTACCAACGGTGGTAGATAAGAAGTTCTACGAGGTAACAAAGCAGATTTCGTTGACGTCACACTTGGTTGATTTGAACTACATTGCGTTCTCAAAAAAGACATGGGATGGTCTTACCCCAGATCAGCAGATCACTGTTCAGCGCGCTGCTGATGCAGCTGCCGCCTACGGTCGCTTGAAGCAATTAGACAAAGAAAATAATCTTGCCGACTTTATCCGTAGTCAAGGCGTAGAGATCTATACCCCGGATCTAAAGGCGTTCCGAGAGCACGTCCAAGCTCAGTATGTTGGTAGCGAAGCTGCCGCTAGCTGGCCGACCGGCGTTCTTGATAAGATCAACGCCCTAGGAAACTAAGGGACAATCATCGGGGTGGGATGAACCATGTTTGAAGAGTTAAGACTCAGGTTATCCCGTCTCGTGGAGTTCGCTATGGCTGCATTGCTGGCAGCCATTTTTATTACTTTCCTTCTGCAGATTTTTGCGCGTTACGCGCCTAATCTGGCCTTTTTAGTCCCGATTGAATCCCTCGCTGTTTGGCTTAACGGGATAGAGCCAATTGGATGGACAGTCAATCTCATTTCTCTGCTTTGGGTTTGGTTAATATTCATAGGATGTGCGTTTGCGATTTCTGAAAAAGAACACGTTGTATTCGATGTGTTTGTGCAAGCGATGCCGCTGCGACTCAGATTGATTTTGAGCGCTGCTGTTTACGTCATCATCGTTTGCGCAATGATGTACGCCTTCTTGCCCACATGGGACGCGGTGTTCGGCAGCCGTCTGATGGAACTGAAAAAGATTCAAACCCTACGAGTTCCTGTGACTGGTGATAAGATCCCGATCAAGTGGTTGTTCGCACCTTTTATAATCATGATGCTTGCGCTTGTCGCACGGTATGCCGTTAGTGCTATCAGTTTGGTACGACAAGTCAAATATGCCGGATCATCTAGGGCGCAACGCACACAATGAGTGTTGAGTTAGTTCTGGGACTAGTCACCCTATTCGGGACCGCCGCTATTGGCATGCCCGTAGCATACGCGATCATCGTCGGCGTGCTGGTGTACCTTGGGTTAGCCGGACAAGACCTCGCCATCGCTGGTGAAACGATGGTTCAGCGGCTTTTTGATGGCTTCTTGTTGCTAGCGGTTCCACTCTTCATTGTCTCAGCTAACATCATGAACGCAGGTTCGATTTCGGATCGGTTACTTAAGTTCTGTATTGCTCTTGTGGGCCGCTTCAGGGGTGGTCTTGGCCACGTTAATGTTGTCGCGAGCCTAATTTTTTCCGGAATGTCTGGTTCGGCAGTCGCCGACGCGGCGGGTATCGGAAAATTGATCATCAACATGATGGTCAAGAGCGGGCGATATAGCCCGGGATACGCCGCAGCTATCACGGCTGCTACCGCAACGATAGGTCCGATCATCCCTCCATCAATACCGCTAGTGTTATACGCGCTCGTTTCTGATACTTCGATCGCGGCTCTTTTTCTCGGCGGGATTGTTCCAGGGCTGATTATGGGTGCCGTTTTGATGGGTATGAACGCTTGGATCGCCCACAAGCGTAATTTTGGAGAAGAGGAGGCTGTACCTTTTATACAGCTGCCCGGTATCACCTTGAATGCGGCCCCAGCCTTGCTGATGCCGGTGATCCTTTTGACCTGCATCTACTCTGGGGTTACCACACCGACAGAGGCTGCGGCGATTGCTGCCTTTTACGCGCTTTTAGTGTCTGCCTTTTTGTATCGCACTCTAAAATTCAAGACGCTCTATGATGTGTTCGTTGACAGTGCGCGGTCTGCGGCGTCTGTTGGGGTTGTGATTGGCGCGTCCATGATCTTGATGTACGTAGTAATCCAAGAAAATGTACCTCAGATGATTTCAGATCTGATGGCTGGATCGGACGTTAGTCCCCTAGTCTTTTTAATCATAGTGAATTTGCTGGTCTTATTTTTGGGTTGTGTGTTGGACGCGACTGTTATCATCCTAGTGATTGTTCCTCTGTTCATACCGACGTGTAATGCGCTAGGGATCGACCTGGTCCACTTCGGGGTTCTAATCGTTGTGAACTCAATGATCGGCTTGATTACACCACCCTATGGCATACTTCTGTTCGTCATAAGCGCGGTTAGCCAGATACCACTTAAAGACATGATTCGGGAGATATGGCCATTCCTTGGAATCTTAGTCGCGGCATTATTTGTGATGATTCTGGTCCCCGACATCGTTTTGTGGGCCCCGCAGTCCCTCGGTTACTAGTGTCGATGGACTCTGTTAACCAGATTCCGTAAGACAATTTGATCGACTAGATAAGGAAATCGAGCTCTATGGACAACAAGATCAAAGGAATTATTCCAGTCATGCTGACGGCTTTCGACGACCATGGTGGCATCGATTGGGAAAGCCAAAAAAGACTCACTGAATGGTACTTGAAGAAGGGCAGTGAATCTTTGTTCGCTGTCTGCCAGTCTTCGGAAATGCTCTACTTGGATCTGGGTGAGCGTGCGGCGCTTGCGCGTTTCACGGTCGATGTGGTCGACGGGCGCGTGCCAGTTATCGCGTCAGGCCATGTGGGAGTCACTTTAGAAGAGCAGATCATAGAGCTGACCAAAATAGCCACCACAGGTATCGATTGCCTCGTTTTTGTCACGAACCGATTAGACCCGGACAATTTGGGGTCCGAGCACCTGTTCAAAACTATCGAGACGTTGAAAAAAGAGCTGCCAACCGATTTGCCACTCGGTCTCTACGAGTGCCCTGCGCCATACCGGCGTTTACTATCAGACGATGAGATCGTTTATTTCGCGCAAGACCCGAGGTTTGTGATTCTCAAGGACGTGTCCTGCGACATAAAGACAGTCCGGCGTCGATTAGAGCTTACAAAAAACTCGAGTCTCGTGATTAGTAACGCGAACGCCGCGATTGCATTTGAGGCGATCAAGTCTGGGGCTAGCGGTTTTTGCGGTGTCTTCAATAACTTTCATCCTGACCTATATCGATGGCTTCAAGACGAGGGCGAGATACATACAGAGCTGGCAGATGAACTGGCCCGCTTCTTGGTCCTTTCCGCGGCGACCGAGGGGATGGGGTACCCGAAGCTGGCAAAGGCATATCACCAACGACTGGGTACGATCCTGTCGTCATTCTCGAGGGCCGTCCCCGAAGACATCTTTGAGAAGCACTGGGCACTGAAGTCTATTCTCGAAAAAATTGAAGAGGGTACAGAGTACTACCGCGGAAAAATTCAGGCACTGAGAGCCGCGCAGTGGCAGTCATAGTGTTCGGATCAGCCAACGTCGATATATCTGTAGACGTGGAGAGCTTGCCGAAGTTAGGTGAGACCAAACATGGGTCTGATTATCGAATCGGTCTCGGGGGCAAAGGTCTTAATCAGGCCGTGGCGGCGAATCGCTTGAGTAAATCGCCAGTTAAATTTATTGGCGCGGTTGGCACCGATCACTTCGGCTCGCTTGTGGAGACTGAGTTGACGAATCTGGGACTGGCGACCTGCGGGATCCGTCGTGATTCACGAAGCCCGACAGGGCTGGCGCTGATCCACGTGGACGGGGACGGTAATAACTCAATTACAGTGTCGGGTGGCGCGAATCTCTCGTGGACTTCTTCGCAGATTTCTGAACTAACGTTTGATGAATCAACGGTGGGGCTGTGTCAGTTAGAGACCCCTCTCGAGGTAACCCTTGAGGTAATGAAGAAAATATCTAAGGTCGGTGGCGTGACGATCCTGGACCCCGCGCCGATGCCGAAAAACGATATAGACCATGTCTTTACCGTTGTCGATATCCTAACCCCCAATCAGCACGAGGCTGAACGCTTGCTGAACCAGAAGATTTGCTCCTCAGAAGACGCGATCCAAGGCGCCATCGCACTAGTGAAACGGGGTGGTTTCAAGGCCGTAATTCTTACCATGGGTGAACAGGGGGTCGCGTATAGTGAGGATGGCGTCCAGGGAGAGTGGTTACCGGCATTTATCGTTGATGCGATAGACACGGTCGCGGCGGGTGATTGCTTTAACGGTGCGCTTGCAGCCGCAATGGTCGACGGCGCAAGCCTTCGGGACTCGATTTTATTTGCGATGGCAGCGGCAGCGATGTCAGTCACTAGGCGGGGAGCGTCTAGCTCGATACCATCTCTTCTTGAAGTGCAAGATTTTCTAGCTAGGCTTAGATAAGGCTTGCGTCAATGCCAGACTCACGGATAAATGCCTCCCTGACATCTTTCTCGTCTGCTTTCTGCTCTGTCCAGAACTCGAAGGAATCCAGGCCCTGATAAAAAAACAACTCGAAGCCAGACACAATCCTTAGATTTGCTTGTCGGCATGTCTTCAGAAACTCTGTATCAAGTGGCGTGTACACCGCGTCAAATGCCCACTTTTGGTGTCCAATATATTCTGGATTAATTGGCATCCCAGGGGACTTGTAGTGGCCGACTGTGCTGCAGTTCAGGATCCCCTCGACTGTTTGACTGACTTTTTCCAGCTCTGATGGCCAAACAATCTCCGCATCAAAGCCGTGTTTGCGCAGTGCATCTACCAATTCCAGGGCTTTGTCTGCTGATGGATCGAATATACGGCAGACCCCAGCAGGAAATGAGGCGAGTCCGAAGGCTACGGCGCGCCCGACACCTCCAGCTCCCAGGATGAGAGTGGAGCCGATTTCATACTTATCTAGTTTCGAGGTGATTGCGCGAACAAACCCTGAGTAGTCGGTGTTTATCGCGTGTGTCTCTGTGGAGAACTTTATCGTATTTGTCGCGCCGACCAACTGAGCCGATGCTTCACAGTTTTGGACCGATTCAATAGCCATCTGTTTAAACGGGTAAGTGATATTGCAACCACTATATCCCTGATCCTGCAGCTCTTTTAATTGAGCGATAAAACGATCGTTTTGGTTACTTATCGGATCAAAGAGATCGTACGTAAGTTTAAACCCGTGTAAGTTACCTAAGAATAGGTGCAGTGATGGAGCTCGCGATTTTGCGATAGCATTTCCGATGAGACCGAGTTTTAGGTTCAAAGATATCTCCACAAAAGACGTGATTGTATCGCAGCATTCAGTAATTAAGCGGTAAATAGAGAAAGAGAATAGGGGTCATTCTTCGTAGATGTTTGATAGCGTGCCCATGTCACATAAATTTTCACTCGCGTTTCTGACTGTAAAGGATATCAGCCCCATCGATATGGTGAAGATTGCTGCTGATACAGGTTACGACTGCGTCGGACTTCGCCTACTTCCCGCAGGTACTGATGGGCCATATTCTTTATCAAACGACCGTTCAGAGCAGCGAAATGTCCTTTCCGCATTAAATGACACAGGAATTCAGGTCGCCGATGCTGAGGTTGTACGAATCGGAAAATCGTTCAATCTTGAGGCACTGATGCCTTTCTTGGAAGTATGTTCTTACCTAGGAGCTAAACATGTTCTTGTAGTTGGGGACGATCTCAACAGGGCGCGGCTGATTGATAACTACGGAATATTTCTGGAGCACGCGGCTCAGTACGGACTAACCGGTGATCTAGAATTTATGCCCTGGACGGCGGTAAAAACTTCGACGGACTGTCTTGAGATCTTGAGAGCTGTAAATAAGAGTAACGCTGGCCTACTTGTGGATGCATTACACTGGGAACGTAGTGATCGAAGCATCCACTCACTCACTCAAATCCCAGATTACTTGGTTAACTATATACAGCTCTGCGACGCGCCGAGACTGGAAAGTCCAACCACAGAGCAACTGATTCATGCGGCGCGTTCTGACCGATTAGTTCCAGGATCAGGAGACATTGATCTGGTCGGGATGTTAAGTGCTTTACCTCAAGGTAAGGTATACAGTATTGAGGTCCCAAGGGACGCAGAGTCGCCTCGCTTGTCTCCCCGCGAACGAGCTGAAGAAGCTTTAAGATCCGCAAAATCTGTGGTTGCTCGCTTAGATTCATCGCGGCAGGTTGGTTAATGTGAAACGAAAAATTATGAGCCAAAAGTTCCCTGGGCATGATCCTGCAATCCGCACAATTGCAATGCCTGCAGATACCAACCCCGCTGGCGATATTTTTGGTGGTTGGTTAATGGCACAAATGGATCTAGCCGCGGGTAACACTGCGGCACGCATAGCTAGAGGACGAAGCGCGACCATCGCTGTTGATGGCATACATTTTTTAAAACCTGTGCGCGTAGGTGATGAAGTTACTTTGTTTGCAGAGCTTGAGTCTGTGGGTCGGACATCGATGAAGATCAGGGTCGAGGCATGGCGGCGTGCGCGCGATGGCGACGAAACAGAAAAAGTGACTGAAGCATTATTTACTTTCGTTGCCTTGGATCAAACGGGGCGTCCGAGGCCAGTTCCTGTTGCCATCGCGAGTTGAACTTAAGGAGTCATGGTGGGAGAGCTAGACGTTCGTACCCTCTACGTCCTAACCGGCTTCATCGTCGGATGTTTATACGGAACTGTCGCCCAATCGACCGCATTTTGCGTGCGCCGTGGGATCTCGGACCTCGCTGAGGGGAAGGGCGGAATCACGCTCACCGGCTGGCTAGGTGCGTTGTTGATTGCAGTCCCAATGACTCAGTGGATGATCTTGGATGGCCATTTAAACTCAAGTCAAACCGTCTATTTCCCTGAATCGCTCTCTTGGTGGACAACACTTACAGGTGCTGCGATCTTTGGGGCTGGAATGATGCTAACGCGCGGCTGTCCAGCCCGATTGGTGGTTCTCAGCGGCTCTGGGAATTTACGTGCTTGGTTCGGTCTTTTTGTCATTGGATTATCAGCTTTTGCCACATTCAAAGGATTGATGGCGGAAACTCGAGTCGAATGGCAACAGTCCGGAGCCTTACAGTTACCCACAGAGTCCATTCTGTTGCTCGCGCCATCCTTGGCTTGGGTCGCGATTCTGGGCGTCACAGGAGTCATTGGTGTTTTTGCATTTCGTCATGGATTGAATCGACATCTGGTGGGCGGTCTGTTGGTCGGCCTTTTGGTTGCTGGTTCTTGGTCAATCACATCTGTCCTCGGTGCCGATGACTTTGATCCGATGGCCCCTGTTTCTTTGAGTTTTGTGGCACCCATCGGTGAGGCCATGACCTACCTACAACTGGCATCCGGTCTTGAGCCAACATTTAATGTCACGCTGATTTTGGGCGTGCTTGTTGGAGCCTGCTTGTCATCGATGGTTCGTGGAGAATTTCAATGGCAAACTTTCGCTTCAGCAAGTGACCATGCTCGCTATTTTCTAGGGGCGATGATGATGGGCGTCGGTGGGATTTTCGCGCTTGGATGCAACACAGGTCAGGCCATTACAGGGCTTGCAACCGGCTCTCTGTGGTCGCTCCTGGTGACTGTTGTGATTTTTATGGCGGGCTATGTGATGCATCGTCGCTTGCTGCAGTCAAACTGAATGCTCAATAAACGGCTGAGTCGTCCGATTCTTGAAGAATGCGTCATGGAATTCGGATTTGTTTGTTGGCTATTACCGCGCTTGTGTCATTTCAGGCAAGTGCTGCGTGTCGGGCGTTTCATTACGACCATGATGGCAATCACCAAACCCCGCAACGTCTCAAAGTGGCGTGTGAAAAGACCCATGAAGTCCGTACAATTCCTCGGTATCGGATTCCGAGAATTGATAGTTTCACATCACAGACTCGTCTTCGTCATCCCCAGCATGTCGCGCTACCGCGGCCGAGGCCGAAGTGCCATATTCCCAGCGTTTATCATTTCACCATGATGCAGACGCTCTCCGTTTGCATGACAACAAGGTAGACTCTTTCTGAAGACAGAGGAGGCGATTGTGATCACGCGAACCGATGCGGACAATCTGAAAAACAAACAGCGCACGTTAAGAGATGGTTTTGGAGACAGTCTTGGGCTTCGAGTGCATCGAGCCATAAGTTGGTTGCAGCGCGCAGCTCGTGAGGATGACGATCGCGATGCTGCCTTTGTGTTTCTCTGGATCGCATTCAACTCCGCTTATTCACAAGACATCGGAATTGCCTATCACGTTTCAGAGAAAGGGCGCTTTAAAAGCTTTTTGAGTACGCTGTTATCCTTTGATCGTGACGATCGGATTTACCATTTGGTCTGGACCCGATTCCCCCATGAGATTCGATTGGTGCTCGAGAACCAGTATGTATTTGGCCCCTTCTGGAATCATCAAAACGGCATCGAAGGCCATGATGATTGGGCCGAGCGTCTTGAAGCATCGGTGAAAAAAGCCAAGCTGGCGCTCGCTGATAAAGATACCGAACGAGTTTTAAACGAACTCTTTGATCGACTGTATGTGCTTCGTAATCAGATTATCCATGGTGGCTCGACATGGTCGGGCGCGATTAATCGCGCGCAAGTGAAAGATGGATCTGAAATTCTGGGGTCATTGATCCCAGTTTTTGTTGAGCTGATGATGGATCATCCGAATCATCCCTGGAAAGAGCCGATTTATCCGGTGATCGACGCATGACCCTGATGCGAGAATCTTCACGATGACAGTGATTGCGATTGTTGACGATGATCCCGAGTTGGGGTGTCTCATTGGGGATTACCTGAAAACCAACGGTTATGAATCCTCATTGTTTGTCTCCGGTGAAGCCTTTTTGGACTCTGATCGAACAGCAATTGGTCTGGTTGTTTTGGATGTTGGCCTTCCTGGAATGGATGGATTCTCCGTGTGTCAGAAAGTGCGAGAGAAATCGTCTATCCCCATTATTATGCTCACAGCAGCAAGCGATGACGTGGATCGCATTCTTGGCCTCGAATTAGGGGCTGATGACTACATGGGGAAGCCTTTTAACCCAAGAGAGCTATTGGCGAGAATCAAAGCCCTGTTGAGGCGTGCTGAACCCAATGTTCAAGAATCTAGGCAATTGACCATCAACCAGTCGGATCGACGAAGTTTTTGGCAAGGTCAAGCGATTGACCTGACGGGGGCGGAATTTGACTTGTTGCAATTATTCTACAATCGTCCGGGATCGGTGTTGTCGCGTGATCAAATCTCATTGGCGCTCAAGGGCCATGGTGTTTCTCCTTTTGATCGCTCCATCGACACCTTGGTCAGTCGACTCCGAAAGAAGCTCAAATCGGCGTCATCGAGTGATTTGATTCGATCGATCCGAGGCAAAGGCTACCTCTTGTCCATATGATGCATTTGCAATCGATATTCGACCGAATCCTTCCACAATCAATCGTCGCACGCATGACGGTGATTTTATTTTTGGGAATTTTGGTGGCTCAGGGAATGGGCATCTGGATCTGGGGTCAGCAGTTAAAAACAGAAGAGCGCCTAAGAATTTCAGAGGTCTCGATGAATATGGGTGCTCGTATCGGTCAAACAATCCAGTTTTTCTCAAGACTTCCTAGAGAGTATCGTCACATTGTGTTGGATCAATTGCGGGATATGGGAGGGACGCGTTTCTTTGTGTCCATCAACTCGCAACTCATTCCTTTGGCTAGCGTTCCTGAAACGCAAACGATTGAGCGGGTGCGATCAATGATCGACGCCTCAATCCGTAGTGAGATCAACATCAAAAATGATTTGCAAATTAGTTTTGTTCGATTTGACGATTTACGGATTTTATCTGGTGATAATCTGATGGTGAACTTGCCTCCAAAGTGGCAACGCTTCGCGCTCATCGATCCAGGTGATGAGAGTCCGGTTGTTGTTGTGCAGCTGCGCCTGAACACTGATGAATGGGCCTACCTTGCGACACAATTCCCCAATGGAGAGTCGTTGTATGGATTTCGCTGGTTCACCGGTGAACGCCTTCTGACCACAGTATTGATTTCGTTGACCATCTTGGTGTTAACAACATTGTTGGTCCGGTCAGTGGTTCGTCCTCTGAGACTGTTGTCACGGTATGCCGATCAACTCGGTCGAGGTCATGCTTACCAATTTTTGCCCGCGCAAGGCTCCTCTGAGATGCAGTCCACCATCCATGCGTTTAATGTCATGGGTCAGCGGATTCAAAAGTTTATTGCGGACCGAGAGCGATTGTTTGCATCGATCTCGCACGATCTTAAAACTCCGCTGACTAAAGCTAAATTGCGCGTTGAAATGCTGTCTGACACAGCGGTCAAGGAGAAGTTGTTACAGGACCTTGATGATCTGGAGACCATGGTGAAGGCATCGTTGCAGATGGTGAAGGATGCAGCGATCCACGAGAATACCGAGCGTGTCGATCTAGTGGGCGTTTTAGCGCACAGTCTCGAGGCGGCGGAAGTCGCAGGGTTGCCATTTTCATTAGATGTACCGGAGACGCTAGTGATTGAATGTCGTCCATTGAGTATCGAACGACTGTTTACGAACTTAGTTGACAATGCATTACACTACGGCCGATCTGTGGATATTGAAGCGTCACAGGACGCCTCGAGCGAGTCCGTGATTGTTCGAGTCATGGATCGTGGCCCGGGTATTCCGGATGACCAAAAATCAATGGTTTTTGAACCCTATTTTCGGTCTGGACAAAAGCCCAGTTCGATTCACGTGGGTTTGGGTCTTGGAATTGCCAAGACAATCGTGCAGTTACATGGCGGTGTCATTGCACTTGACGATCGTGATGGTGGGGGCCTGGTGGTGACGGTTCGTCTTCCTCTGTCACACTTTGTCACAAATTGAAATATTAGACACATTCAGATCAGTACTCTTGTGTTGTCGATAAACGGCAAAAATAAGAGGTATAAACTATGTTGAATCGTTCGATCGCAGCCTGTTTCGCGGCTGCATCCCTAGTTGCGTTGCCAGTTCAGGCATCTGAAGTTGAAGTACTCCATTGGTGGACCAGCGGTGGCGAGGCGAAAAGTGTTGCGTCATTAAAGTCAAGCTTGGAGAAGCGCGGCGTATCTTGGCAAGACTTTGCTGTCGCCGGTGGTGGTGGTGAGAACGCCATGACTGTTTTAAAGTCGAGAGCAGTGTCTGGTAATCCCCCAACTGCCGCACAAATTAAAGGCCCAGATATTCAAGAATGGGGTGAGCTCGGATTCTTGGCATCGATCGATGACGTGGCTAAGAAGAATAACTGGGACGGCGTCTTGCCTGGTGTGGTTTCCGACGTCATGAAATACCAAGGTAAGTACGTTGCGGCTCCAGTTAACGTGCATCGCGTCAACTGGTTGTGGGCAAACCCAGAAGTCTTCCGTAAAGCCGGCGCAACTATCCCAACCACTTGGGCTGATTTCATGGTTCAAGCAAAGAAAATTCAAGATGCGGGATACATCGCGCTAGCGCACGGTGGTCAAGCTTGGCAGGACAATACGGTCTTTGAAGCGGTGGTTTTGGGTGTTGGTGGTGCTGAGTACTATAAAAAAGCCTTTGTTGAGCTCGATATGGATGCATTAAATAGCTCAACTACCGATGAGGTGTTCAAAGTATTTGGCGAACTCCGTCAGTTCATCGATGCCAACGCTCCAGGCCGTGATTGGAACGTGGCGACTTCGATGGTGATCAACGGTGAAGCAGGAATGCAGATCATGGGTGACTGGGCAAAAGGTGAGTTTGCGGTTGCCGGTAAAACTGTGGGTACCGATTTTGTCTGTGTTGCAGCGCCCGGAACCTCTGATGGATTCACTTTTAACGTTGATTCCTTCGCGTTTTTCCAGCAGTCAGATGTGAACAAGCAAAGCGCTCAGAAAGCCATGGCGGAAGAAATTCTAGGGACTAACTTCCAAGAAGTCTTCAACCTGAACAAAGGCTCGATTCCTGCGCGTTTGGGTATGGCTCGCGCCAAATTTGATACCTGTGCTCATGATTCGATGAATGCGTTTGTATCCACTGCGCAGTCAGGCGGTTTGGTACCAAGCTTTGCCCATGGAATGGCTGTTCCTGGCGCTGTCGCCGGTGCGATCACCGATGTCGCGACTAACTATTTCAACTCCGATACGTCAGCAGCTGACGGAAAGGCGCAACTCGTCGCAGCCATTCAGGCAGCAATGTAATGCGATAATGCGATGGATGGGGCTTTCGGGCCCCATCTCGCGACTGGAGTTTCACAATGCATCAAAACGTGAAAAAGCAATCTGTCTTGGATCTGCTCGAAGCTTGGTTGCCGAAAATCATCATGGCGCCAACAACGCTGGCCATGATTGTGTGTATGTATGGCTTTATTGCGTGGACGGGCGCGTTATCGTTCACCAAGAGTCGGATGCTTCCGCAGTGGGACTTTGTCGGTTTCATTCAATACGAAAAATTATTTGCCAATCCACGTTGGGATGTGGCGATGTCGAATTTGGTGGTATTTGGCGTTTTATTTATCGCGATTTCACTACTGATTGGTTTAGTTCTGGCAATTTTTCTCGATCAGAAGATTCGGGGAGAAGGAGCCATTCGTACGATTTATCTATACCCCATGGCTGTCTCGTTTGTTGTGACGGGGACTGCATGGAAGTGGATCTTAAATCCAGGGCTTGGCATCGAAAAAATGGTGCGTGATTTAGGGTTTACAGACTTCGAGTTTCGCTGGTTGGTTGATCAGGAAATGGCGATTTATACCATTGTCATTGCGGCAGTCTGGCAATCCAGTGGATTTGTCATGGCCATGTTCTTGGCCGGATTGCGGAGTGTAGATGACAGTTTGATTAAGGCAGCGCAAATCGATGGTGCGAGTGCCTGGCAGTCGTACTGGCATGTGATCTTGCCGATTTTACGTCCTGTGTTTTTCAGTGCCATCGTGATTCTCTCGCACATTGCGATCAAGAGTTTCGATTTAGTCCAAGCATTGACCGGGGGAGGGCCTGGTTACGCATCGGATCTCCCAGCGAACTTTATGTATACCTTTGCGTTCAACCGAGCGCAGATGGGGATTGGTGCGGCAAGCGCGATGGTGATGCTGTTTGGAGTATTGGCTATCTTGGTTCCTTATCTGTATTCCGAGCTACGAGGGTCTAATCGTGGGTAACTCCAGCATGTCGATCGGTCGCTATGCGATCTATGCCTGTCTCATAATCTTCGCAGTCCTATATCTCATGCCGCTGTATGTGATGATCACGACTTCTTTAAAAGATATTGAGGAAATCCGGCAGGGTAATTTGTTGTCCTTGCCAGCAGCGCCGACCCTATACGCATGGGCGAAGGCTTGGGGAAGTGCGTGCACGGGCAGTGAGTGCGAGGGTCTCGCTCCGTTCTTCTTCAATAGCATCCGAATTGTCGTCCCGGCTGTTTTGATCTCGACGCTGATTGGTGCGTTAAATGGCTATGTCCTTGCTAAATGGCGGTTTCGAGGCAGCGAATTTTTGTTTGCAGCCTTATTGTTTGGGTGTTTCATCCCCTTCCAGGTCATTCTTCTACCGATGGCGCGATTGCTTGCGACTTTTGGTCTCGCAAATACAGTGACTGGACTCGTGTTGGTGCATGTGATTTATGGGGTTGCCTTTACGACGCTGTTTTTCAGAAATTTTTACGTGTCTGTCCCCACGGAGTTGGTCAAGGCAGCGCAGCTCGACGGAGCGAATTTCTTTCAGATTTTTCGACATATCTTCCTGCCGATCTCTCTACCGATTTTTACGGTAACCATCATTTGGCAGTTCACCCAAATTTGGAATGATTTCCTGTTTGGGGTTGTTTATTCAGGGCAAGGAACTCAACCGATCACCGTCGCGTTGAATAACTTGGTGAATACATCGGTCGGCGGGAAAGAATATAACGTCGATATGGCGGCGGCATTAATCGCCGCCTTGCCAACTCTGGTGGTGTATGTACTGGCCGGTAAATATTTTGTCCGCGGCCTAACCGCGGGTGCAGTAAAAGGATAACTCGATGGGTTCGTTAACGATTTCTAACGTCACCAAAACCTTTGGTTCAACCGAGGTCCTGAAAGGGATCAATATTGATATTGCGGATGGTGAATTTCTCATTCTGGTTGGTCCCTCAGGATGCGGAAAGTCCACTCTGATGAATACCATTGCTGGGCTTGAGGAAGTGACAACTGGACAGTTATTACTTGCAGGGGAAGATGTGACTGAGCGGAGTCCCAAAGATCGTGATATCGCGATGGTGTTTCAATCCTACGCCCTGTATCCGACTATGAACGTGGCCCGAAACATCAGTTTTGGGCTTGAGATGCGTGGCGTTCCCAAGCAAGAACGTGATCAGCGCGTTCAAGAAGTCTCGACCTTATTGCAAATTAATCACTTGCTTGATCGTAAACCGAGTCAGCTCTCCGGAGGGCAGCGTCAGCGGGTCGCAATGGGACGGGCGCTTGCTCGTTCGCCGCGGGTGTATCTGTTTGATGAGCCGCTATCCAACTTGGATGCCAAACTTCGCGTTGAAATGCGTACTGAAATCAAGAAGTTACATAAGAGACTTGGAACAACAATCGTGTATGTGACGCACGATCAAATCGAAGCCATGACGCTGGCCGATCGCATTGCGGTGATGAAAGATGGTGTGGTTCAGCAATTAGGTACGCCTAATGAAATTTATGATAATCCAGCCAATCAGTTCGTTGCGGGATTTATGGGAAGTCCACCGATGAACTTCGTTCCCTGTGAAGTGAATTCTGATGGAAGTCTCGCTATCGATACATCGAGCCATAGCTTATCGCTGACGATTCCTCAGTCGTCGACATTGAAAGCTCAGAATATCTCTCGTGTCATCCTGGGTCTGCGTCCTGAAATGCTCACCGAACCAAAACCTGAACGCGCTGGGGACTCGGTGATGGCATTAGAGATGGACTTTGATGTGACAGAGCCGATGGGTGCTGACACCATTGCGATTGGCGAATGGAATGGCATTGAAATTCTCGCTCGCCTCTCGCCTGAGGCAGGATTACGCGCAGGGAAGAGTACGCCAGTACAAGTGGATTTGTCGAAAGTGGTCTTATTCGATCCTGAGTCTGGAGAGAGAATCCGATAGTGGCCCAATCTGCGGTTGTCGCTGATATTGGAGGCACTCACGCGCGGTTCGGGTTGATCGGCGTTGAGGGTCGCCTAGAGAAAGTCTCAGTACTTCAGTGCGCAGACTTCCGTGGTCTCGAAGAGGCATACCGTCATTTCTCAGAGCAAACATCATCGGTTGCTGACCGACTGGCGGTTGCTGTGGCCTGCCCAGTCCACCAGGATCTAGTGAAATTGACCAACAATCATTGGTCGTTTCGCAAAGGGGATATTGTTGATTCACTGGAGTTGACAGAATTGCTGGCGATTAATGATTTCACCGCCCAGTCGCTTGCAGTTGTCTCAGTGCCGGAATCTTCGTTTGAAGTCTTACAACCGGGAATAGCAGATCCCTTGGCTCCGCTGTTTGTCATTGGGCCAGGGACGGGTTTGGGTGTCGGTGGTGTGGTGGTTGATGCCGATGGTGAATGGACGCCACTGTCCACTGAGGGCGGTCACGTGACGATGGCTGCGCAGACTGAAGATGAGTGGCAATTACTGTCATGCCTTCGGCGGGAATTCCCGCATGTTTCAGCCGAACGGTTAATTAGCGGGCCGGGGCTCCATTTGATGTATCGAACCTTGTGTATTCGTGAAGGTCAACCCGTCAAAGCTCTCGATACAGCCTCTATGATGCTGATCGCAGAGACGGACCTGTTGGTGCAGCGAACGCTTGATCTGTTTGCTGGTTTCTTTGGAATTGTAGCCTCCGATGGGTGTCTGACGTTGGGCGCCACTGGTGGATGTTTTGTGGCAGGTGGAGTGATTCCCAAGTTAGGTACTCATTTTCGGCGGGAGATTTTCCTTGACCGGTTCAAAGCCAAAGGCCGTTTTCATCAATACCTTTCCCGTATTCCAATCAAGATTCTTCTCGATTCGGAAGCCGGTCTCTATGGATTGCAGCGCGCGTTATCGACGCGTTCTCTCGCGCGTTTTTCGGTGAGGCCTCACTAGATGCGTATTGGGATTTTGGGTTTTGGAAAAATTGCACGCGAGGCACTCTATCCGGCGATTCTCAACGTGGGACATAGCGTCACGGCGATTGGATCTGCCGCAGGCGTTAAGCCTGATGGCTTTCGAGGAGAGATCTTCAGCGATTATTCCGATGTCATCACCAGCGGTCTGGTAGACGCAGTTTATATCGCGCTCCCTAATCATCTGCACTACCCCATGAGCCGGTGCGCAATTGAAGCTGGAATTCCGGTGTTATGCGAAAAACCGCTCGGTTTGTCTGCCGCTGAAGTCAGTTCGCTATCGGTCGTTGCCGAGACACACCGAAATTTCTTAATGGAAGCGTTGATGGTTGCGCATCATCCGCAGTGGCAATGGATCCGACAACACATTTCAACCGATGAGCCCCTACATCTCTCTGTGCAATTTCACTATGACAATCGTGATCCATTGAATATCAGAAATCGCCCCGAAACTGGCGGTGGAGCTCGACTGGATATCGGATGTTATGCGCTGTGGGTCGCGCACTGGTTAGGTGCGCGCACACTGACTGCGGCGACGGGCTGTCAATGGATCGAGCAGGGAGTCGACGCAAGAACCTCAGGTCGTCTCTTATTTGATGAGCATCTCGAACTGCAGTTTGATGTTTCCATGCGGCGTGCGAGGTTTCAGCAGGTCATCATTCACTCACAGAAACACTGTTGGGTGATTCCGCGGCCGTTTAATCCCTCTGCGAATACCACGATTTGGGCGATGGGCAGCGAGGGGATTGAGCGTGAGCATCAATTTGAAGCGATGCAGTATGAACGGATGATTGAGGCGTTCAGTACTTCAATCGACCGGCAGTCGAAAACAGATTTGACAGCATCACAGCGCATCGCACAGTGGTCAGATACGATTAAACACCAGTTCGAGGAAAGGATTGTCAAATGAATCTCATCAACCAGTATCAGCCACAGGAAAGGCGCTATGAGAGCATGCCATATCGCACTGTTGGCCGCAGCGGGCTGAAACTCCCTGCGATTTCACTCGGCCTCTGGCAGAATTTTGGTTTTGACGTTCCCTTGAGTGTGGTCCGATCAATCTTGCACACCGCCTTCGATCATGGCATCACCCATTTTGATTTAGCCAATAATTATGGACCTCCTTACGGATCGGCAGAGATCCAGTTTGGACAAGTCTTCCAGAGAGATTTCCGACCGTTTCGGGATGAGATGATCATTTCAACCAAGGCAGGTTACGACATGTGGCCAGGTCCTTATGGAAATGGCGGCAGCCGAAAGTATTTGCTCTCGAGCCTCGATCAGAGTTTGTCACGGATGCAACTGGATTATGTCGATATCTTTTATTCGCATCGTGTGGATCCGGAGACTCCATTGGAGGAAACCATGGGAGCTCTCGCGACAGCGGTTCATCAGGGGAAGGCGTTGTATGTGGGAATTTCGTCCTACGGTCCTGAGTTAACAATTGAAGCGGTGAGTATTCTCAAACAGCTCGGGGTTCCTTGTTTGATTCATCAACCGAGTTATTCGCTCTTCAATCGTTGGATCGAAACATCGGGATTGTTGGAGACTTTGCAGTCACAAGGAGTTGGTGCAATCGCGTTTTCACCACTTGCACAAGGTCTGTTGACGGACAAATATTTACATCAGGTGCCAGACCAGTCTCGCGCCAGTACTCCTGGATCCTTTGATTCCTCACTCATTACCGCTGAAGTCCGATCGTCGCTTGCTGGTCTGAAGATGATTGCTGATGAGCGTGGTCAATCGATGGCTCAGCTGGCGATTAGCTGGGTATTAAGGCAGCCGTCAGTTGCGTCAGCGCTGATTGGTGTTCGATCGGAAGCGCAACTGCTGGATGCGATTCAAGCCACCTCATCGTTGCAGTTTTCTTCCGAAGAGCTTGCATCGATCGAGGCCTATTCTCGCGAGTTTGACCTCAATCTATGGGCTGAGTCGTCCAATCGGACGCGCGAAGAAATGCCCTAAGCTTGCTAGCCGAAGACGAAGGGCTTCAGAAGACCAGTCAAACTGACAATAACCAAAGCGATACCGAGTACTCTGAAAAATGTTGGGGTTTCTTGTTCCACCAAATAGCTATGCATGCGGTTGCCAAGTACATGCCCAAGAAATGCGCAGGGAAGTAACCACAAGTGGTGAATTAACTGCAGGTCAATTCCGGCGATGACAAATGAGATCAGTTTGATGAGCGTTAGAATCCACCAAAGAACAAACAGTGTGTTTCGTAATTCATGTTTTTCGACGCGTGCTGCAACCACTGGAACAATTAAGGGTGCTCCCGTCAATGAGGTTCCTGAAACGTAGGCGCCCAGACCTAAAAACCCATACTCCTGAAGCTTGGTTTTGATCTGGATCGGGCGATTGATGATGTATCCAACCGCGTAGGCGATGACGATGACGAAAATAATCGTGCTCATGATCACAGGTGGTAGCGTCAGCAGCCCAATCACACCGGCAATTTTTGGGGCGATCATGATCGCCATGCTGCGCTTTAAGTAAGCCCAATTGATTGTTTTGAGTCGTTCTGGTGCCTGATTGCGGGTGCTCTGGATCATAATCAGAGTGGAAAAGAAAATCAGGTGCATCGCGATCAGCGGCAGGAAGATCAGCGGATCATTCACAACCAATAGCAAAAAGGGCAGCGCTAAGACTGCGCCTCCAAACCCAAGCCCACTTCGGACGAAACCACTCCAAACAAAGGTGAGTCCAATGATCGCGTACTGATACCAGGAAAGATCTTCCACCGATTAGGCTTGTGTCAGCACGTAGCGGAGAAGGGTCGCGACCTGCTCAGTTGTTTTGCACCACGCATAGGCTGCTTGATCGACCTCTTTGAGAGGATGGACAATGTCAACATCATGCAGTGTGATGTAGGGGATCCCTTTGGCGGCACAGTAGCCTGCATCAAATGCCGCATTCCATTGTTTGTACTGATCGCCAAATCGGACCACCACCAAATCTGCTCGATCGATGTCATGGCGTGTGCGAATCGCATTGACACCACTGGATTGTTGGTCTCTCCAAAATCCAGGTTCGACAGGTCCAAGAAAATCTCCAGCGGCATCAGACGCGGGATGGTCTGTCACAGGGGCGGTAAACCGAATCCTCAAATCCGTTGTCGCCTCAATGATTTCTTGACGCCAGCTGGTGTGGATTTCTCCAGAGAGATAGACGGTGTAGGTCATGTGTTAGTTTTCCTTTTTACAAGCGATTGAAGCGGGTCCGGTGGCGCCATTTCTGGCATTACGGGAATATTCATAAGGTGAACCGCGCTGATCTTCGCCTTTCATACACTCCCATCTGTCGATTTTAATCGCGGCTCCCTCACCGGCGTCAATGGTGGCTTTGGTTCCAGACATTGAACGATTGGAGTCAATGATCCCATAGGTGAGAAGGCCAAGGCCAAAGACAATAACGACCCCAATTGACCCCATGATCCAGCGAAATTCAGATCCCATGTTGCATCCTCATCAGTCCTGCCTCTATCTATCGGTCATTCAAAGCGCTTCTTCAAGAACCGAAACGAGCGCCTCAAATGGCAATGCCACGGGATTGGCTTTCATCGATGAGGAGGCTTGTGAGGCTGTGGCGACCGCGCGGATGTCGGCCACCTTCAAGCCAAGAGATGCAAGCCCGGTGATCCCTTGATTGGCAATCCAAGCTGCAAGTGTATCAAAGGCATCAGCCTTCATCCCACCGAAAATAGGAGTGATCCAGTTTGCGATCTGATCCAATCGCTGAATCACGATCGGATCATCGACAAAGTGTCGGTTCACTTTCAGGCCATAAGGCAATAACGCACCGCAGATGGCGCCGTGTGCAGCACCTGTCACAGAGCCAAGAGGGCCTGCAAAGCCATGAACGACACCAAGACCACTGTTGGCGAGAGCGATTCCACCGATCATGCTGGTGTAGGCGAGGGTATCGCGATCTTCTGATGTTTCTTGACTCATTAATCGATGCAGAGCCTGTAAGGCTCTGGGGATTATCGGTTCCACTAGGCTGTCGGTGAGAAAAGAACGCTTGTTCGACAAATAGGGCTCGATGCATTGTGTCACCGCATCCAATCCACAGGCCAGAGTCACTGCTTTTGGTGTGTCATCGGTGAAGGCAGGATCGACAAGCGCTATCGCAGGCAGGAGTTTTGAATCACGGAGGCTGACTTTGCGTTGCGCATCCGGGATATCAATGACCGCATTTTTGGTCATTTCTGAACCCGTGCCCGCTGTTGTCGGGATGGCGATCCAGGGAAGCGGCTGCTGTTCGAGCGCACGACCGTCTCCAACAACCTCTAGATAGGTCATGACTGGATGTTTGGCAGGGATCAGTCCGGCCAATGCTTTTGTCATATCAAGAACTGATCCACCACCGATGGCGATGAGTCCATCCACGACCAACCCTTGAAATCCTTGTAAGTGACGTTCAAGCGCCGGTAGGGAGGGTTCATCATGAACTTCGATCTGTGCAACCACATCAATCGTTTGACGAATCTGTTCAATCACCGATTGAACTCGGGTCCGCAACGTGCCATGAACGATCACAACTCGTTTGAGTTGGCATGATGCGAGAATTGGCGCCAAGTCTTTGCAGATGTCCCGTTGAAATTCGACGGGTGGAGCGCGTAATGACGAAGTGAACATATCAGCCCTTGTAGTTTGGGGTGAGAACCTTATCAAAATTTGGTGGCACAATGCAGAATCCGAGGTAACTGGATGACTCATCTCATAAGAATATTGGCACTGTTGATGATTGTCGTGCCTGCGAAAGCTGATATGCAGACGATCGAGGGCTTTGCGATTGATCGAACCGAAGTCTCGATTGCTGAGTTTCAACGCTTTGCCGAGGCCACAGGGTTTGTCAGTCAGGCGGAGCGCTCTGGCGGTGGCGAGGTGTATGGATGGGGTTGGGAGCAAAAGCCTGGTTGGACCTGGCAGCGTCCATTTGGTGTTGAGTCTGATCCCCGATTGCCGGCGGTGCATCTGACATTTGACGAAGCGACCGCTTATTGTGCATGGCGTGGCGCAAGACTCCCAACGGAGATTGAGTGGCGGCAGGCTGCCTATGTCGAACATCGACCGGATGCAGGTCCAGACTTTATCCAAGGTCAAGATTATCCATATCCAACGGGTGATTCGCCGCTGGGGGCGAATTGTTTATCGGAATGCGGGTTCACCCCGCCGGTTAGTTTTCGTGATGTCTTGGATCGCGGGGTCGGTCCGGCTCCGGTTGGTACCACGCGGCAAGGAGTCAACGGTCTGTATGACATGGGGGCGAATGTGTGGGAGTGGGTCAACAGTGAGTCGGTCGATTCCAAAGTCACCGCTGGCGGGAGTTGGTGGTATGAGGCCTTTCGGATGCATCGAGACGATCGAGCAGTCAAACCAAGAGACACTGCCGTGGTGTATATCGGATTTCGCTGCGCGACAGATGTGCGCTAAATCGAGAGACTTGGATCTCGCTTGACGCACTTCATTGCTACTTCGGTCCGAATGGATGCAAGGTGGGGGATTCGGCTGAGTTCATGAGTTAAAAAATATTCCAGTTCGGGCGTATTTTTGAGGAGGACTCGAAGGACATAGTCGTAATCGCCAGTCATTCGGAAACAGTCTTGAACTTTGGGATTCATTTTGACCGCGCCCTCTAAATAGGACAGCGTATCCCTCTCTTGATTCGCTAGACGGATATAGATAAAGACGTGAAAGTTAAAGCCTAACGCATTCGCATTGAGCGTTGCAGAAATGCCGCGGATCAGTTGGTCAGCCTTGAGTTTTTTCACGCGAGTGAGGCAGGCGGAGGGCGATAGAGCGACCTGTTTGGCAAGTTCAGCATTGGTGATATCGGCATTCTTTTGAAGAATCTGGAGAATTGAACGATCTTTGTCATTAAGCGAAAAAGACAACATTAAATTCCTTTTTTAAATAATTTTTCTGAATAATATTCGAATTTTTCTGGAAATGATAGAACGTATTGATGGGTATTCTATGGAAAATTGCTGTGAACTTTGCGGTCGGATGACCGGATTAACGCGTCATCATCTCATTCCGAAGCGCGTGCATCGGAGTGAATCGATTCGAGCCAAGTTTACCAAAGAGGTGTTAAATCAACGCATCGCTAAGCTCTGCAAAGCCTGCCATCGCCATGTGCATCGAACCTTGAAGGAGCGCGAACTGGCGGTTCAGTTTCACAGTGTTGAATTATTACGCGAACACCCCGATATCCAAGCGTTCGTTGACTGGTTAAAAGATAAGCCGGATGATTTCTCACCACGTTTGTCCCGCCGGAAAAGAAAATGAGGACTGAATTGGACGATTACATCGCAACCCGTGCTGACGTTCGAGCCTATTTGGATCGGGCCTTATCAGATGCTGAAACCCATTCTCAGCAAGAGGCGGCTCTGTTTGAAACGGTTAAAGACAAACTCCTTCAGTCTGGTGCCCGGCTCGTTGCGCATTATTACGTCGACTCCGAGATTCAGCGTTTGGCAGAAGAAACCGGTGGTATCGTCTCAGATTCCTTGGAAATGGCGCGTTTCGGTGCGAATGATGCAGCAGAGACGCTCATCGTCGCCGGTGTGTCCTTCATGGGTGAGACTGCGAAAATTTTGAGTCCCGAGAAGCGGGTCTATATGCCAACACTGGAGGCTACTTGTAGCCTGGATCTGGGATGTCCTGCAGACAAATTTGCCGAATTTTGCGATGCCCACCCAGATCATACGGTCGTGGTGTATGCCAATACCTCGGCAGCCGTCAAGGCTCGAGCGGATTGGGTTGTGACCTCATCGATCGCGGTGGATGTTGTGGAGGCCCTCGCTGATCAAGGGCAGTCCTTGATCTGGGCTCCGGATCGATATCTGGGTCGTTATATTCAGAAGCGCACCGGTGCTGAGATGTTGTTGTGGGATTCGGCATGCGTGGTTCATGAAGAATTCAGACTGAACGATCTGGATGCGCTGCAATCGATGTACCCCAATGCTGGCTTGCTCGTTCACCCGGAGTCTCCAGAGGAGATGATTGATCGTGCAGACGCAGTCGGCTCAACGTCTCAGTTGATCGAGGCGGCCGAGCGGTTACCCAATCCGAGTTTCATTGTGGCAACCGACCGGGGAATCTTTTATAAAATGCAGCAGCGGGTGCCGGGGAAGCGTTTGATTGAAGCGCCGACACGCGGAGCAGGGGGAAGCTGTCAGAGTTGTGCACATTGCCCATGGATGGCGATGAACCGCCTGTCCGGCATTAACCATTTACTTGACCATTGGTCTCAGAAATCAGAGATCCTTATCGATCCAGCGTTAGCGGAAGCCGCCATGAAACCCCTGACTCGAATGCTCGAATTTAAAGCGTCTCAGTCTGCTTAATCGCGTCTTTCAGTAGATCAAGTGGCCGAGAATCAACCATTTTTGGCCAGACCTCTTGAGCTCTAACCATTTGCATTTTTGCGGCTTCGAGCTTGCCATGGAGTAATGCGTCCCAACTGCGGGCTTCAAACAGCAAATGGTCCTGTTTGAATGCTTGTGCAAATCGGGCCAGTGCTCGCCATAGATCAAGTCGCTCTGGTCGCCGCACCAGTTGCTCACGTAGCGCTCGAGGGAGCTTCGCGTCTGCTTCAGCGATGGCTAAATCGACAGCGGCAATTGTTGGTTGTACCCACGATGGAAAAAAGAGGGCGATCGTTTCAATCGCCTCGCGACTTCGGTCAAAGTCACCGGTTTGCAGCGTTAAGGCAATTTCCAAGTCAAGTCCACTAAAGGTTTGACGAACAGCGTCCGGTAATTGATCAAATTGATTGAGTGCCTGTTCATAACGTTCAGACCGATAATCCGCGAGTAACGTATGAATCTCAGAGCATGACTGTGTTGCTTGTTTGCCAGTGGGAAATTCAAGCCCTTCAGTCTGTATGCATCGAAATAGTTGGAAGTCCGTGGGGGAAAGCACTGGCTGACCGTCTCTGGGATCTTGCATTTGTGCCACGCGCGCATCCAGATCGGACTGTCGCTCAATCCCCAAAGGGTGCGTACTTAAAAATGCTAAATCTTGAGTGGTTTGCGTCTGTTTTTCAGCGAGAATGTGTAACACCGATGCCATCGCCTCGGGGGGATAACCAGCGCCTGCCAGCGCGGTAACGCCAATTCGATCTGCTTCTCGTTCATAATCTCGCGAATAGGCAAGGGCGGCGGTCGCGTTCGCAGCCTGACCACCCATAATCAAGGATTGCGCTGCCTGTCCTTGTCTGGTGGCGATGGCTGCGACGACGCCAGCCAGAGTAGCGAGCGTGCCGGTGGATAGGCGTTGTGAATTTTTTAATCCGCGATAATGATGGCGTTGGGCCAAGTGTGCGAGCTCATGGGCAAGAACGGCCATGATTTCTGACTCAGTCGCCAAGTCCAAGTACACCCCACGATTGACACCGACGATGCCACCAGGAGCTGCAAACGCATTGAAATCTTGGCTATTTAAACACAGCGCCGTCATTGGCATGGCGCCGAGTTCGAATTGATTTTTGAGTCGCGTTAACCAAGTCTCAAGGAGGTCGATGCACAACGGATCCATGCGCTCGCCGAGCCGCCCCCGCATTGACTTAAGCCACGCCTGACCAAAGGTCACTTCGCCTTCGCGAGTGGCGAGATCATCGGCTGAAATTGCCAAGGCGTGCTGGCTTCCGAGTGATAACGCGATGATCAGCGCAGTGACAAGGTTTCGCATCAAAGACCCTAATTTGACTATACTGACTCGATTATATAGGAAGCGATATGCGAACACTCGATTGCACGGACTTGAAATGCCCACTGCCGTTACTGCGCCTTAAAGTGGCGATTAATGAGGGTGATGAGGATCCCTTCATTCGCCTCATCACCACGGATTCCATTTCGTTACGAGATATCCCCGCGTTTTGCAACCGGGCAGGCCACCAACTGGTTTCAGTGACCGAAGGCCCACCTCATGCATTCGACATTGAAGTCACCAAATCCTAACCTTGGGCTTTCAACGTCTCTAGTACTGCTTCTGCATGCCCTGGGACCGAGACTTTACGCCATTCAGCGGTCAGCACACCATCGGGGTTAATGAGGAAAGTTGATCGTTCAACGCCTCGAACCTGCTTGCCATACATGTTTTTCAGTTTCATCACGTCAAACACGGTACAGAGATTTTCGTCAGGATCGGAGATGAGTTCAAAAGGCATGTCATGCTTCGCTTTGAAGTTTTCATGGCTTTTCACGGAGTCTCTAGAAACACCGAAGATTTGGCAGTTTAAGGCCTGGAATTCGTCGAAAAGACGCGTAAAGTCCTGACTTTCTGTGGTGCACCCTGGGGTGCTGTCTTTGGGATAGAAATACAGCACCGAAAATTGACCCTTCAACGTTTCGGATGAAACTGTGGTACCAGATGTTGCTGTTAGGGCATCAAACGAGGGAATAGGGGCGTTGAGTGCAGTGGTCATGGGATCTCCAAATTGGTCAGTTATTGGTTGAGTGGCGATTTTTTTCTGGTTTGCAACCTTGCCGGAAGAATCCGTGGGTCTGTACCATAGAGGGCTTATTTATAGTGAAGGCTAAACTGACATGATCCGAGGCAGCATCGTTGCGCTAGTGACCCCATTCAATGCATCTGGAGCGGTAGACTACGACGCGCTAAAACGATTGGTTGAATTTCATGTGTCAGCAGGGACTCATGGGATCGTCGCCGTTGGCACGACGGGTGAATCCGCGACCTTAACGCATACTGAAGATCATGAAGTCATCCGAGCGACAGTGGACTATAGCGCTGGCCGTATTCCTGTGATTGCAGGAGCTGGATCGAACTCGACAGCGGAAGCCTGTCAGCTAACGGAAGCGGCGACTCAGGCTGGAGCAGATGCGATTCTGTCGGTTGCACCTTATTACAACAAACCTCCCCAGACTGGCCTGCTGGCGCATTTCCGAGCGGTCGCTGAGAGTACGGATTTACCAGTGATTTTGTATAACGTTCCTGGGCGGACCGTGACCGACATCGCCGATGACACCACGCTTGAACTCGCTGAGGTATCCAACATCGTTGGAATTAAAGATGCGACGGGGAATTTGGAGCGCGCACAATACTTATTAAAGCAGAGGCCAAAGGGGTTCGCGGTCTACTCAGGTGATGATCCGACCGCGATGGAATTGTGTCTGTTAGGGGGTGATGGTGATATTTCTGTCACCGCGAATGTCGCTCCGCAATTGATGGCGCAAATGATCGAGTACGCTATGGCCGGCAAACGAGCTGAGGCTCAGGCTCTGAACGAGAAATTACTTGGTCTACATGCGACATTATTTATGGAGCCAAACCCGATCCCGAGCAAGTGGGCCCTGTCTGAAATGGGACTAATGCGAGCAGACTGCCGCTTGCCGCTCGTGCCTCTGACCGATGAAGGACAACATGCTGTTCGCCAAGCCTGTGAACAAGCAGGAATCAGCCTGTGAAGCGAGTCATCATCCTTGCGTCCTTAGTCACTTTGGTCGGTTGTTCGGGATCGAACCAGCAGGCTGCGATTCGTGATCGTCAACTGGATTACCAAGCCGCCTATGTCGAACCCAAACTCAAAGTTCCTGAGGGATTATCAGATGATCGTGTCAACGAGTCATTGCGAATCCCTGGTGTGGATGAACCAACTGCTGGCTTGTATGGAGGCTCGTTTGAAGCACCAAGGGCAGAGGCAGCACTTCGGACACTGACGCTGCCAACCATCAGACGCTATCAACTGGGTGACTTCCATTGGTTATCCATTCCGGAAGCACCGTCCGCTGTCTGGCCTGAACTTGAACGATTTGTCGCCGACAATAAGCTTCTCGTGGTAAAGGCATCACAAAGTGCTGGCATCCAGAGTGTTGAGTCAAGTGTGTTTCAGGGTGTCAATACCCATTCTGGGAGCCGGATTATTCGCCACTTCGCTCCTGAAGTTGGGCCTGTATCGTTAAAATTTTCGCTTGAGCCTGGCCTACGCGTCGGTACGAGTGAAGTGCGTCTTGAGGCAGCCACTGGGCGCTTTGATGAGGTGTTAGCTGGCCGTATTTTGGAAGAGTTCAAATATCATCTTGAGCGCAGAGAGGATGAGGGAAAGGCAGTATCACGCGCGTTATCACTATTGGAAGTTGGCAATCGAATGACATCGCGTCGCGTCGACGGGATGGATGAACTGATCATCGCAGCTGAAATTCCTCGCGTGTTTGGCGTGACGGTCGATGCTGTTCGCGACTTAGGTGCGGCAATCGATGGAGGTGATCTGGAGAAAGGCCTCTTGAATATCCGTTATGTTCGTAAGGCGACAGAACGGCGATTAGCCACCATGAGTGCTCTCAATCGTGCGATTGCGACAACCATCGAAGATCCAGTCGGATCCTATCAAGTTCAAATGCAGCGCTCAGACGAGGGGCTGGTGGTGAAAGTGGTTCCCACCGGAGCCGCGGCATCGATAGGTGGTGCCAACGAGTTGATCCGCGAATTCAGAGAGCGTTTGTACTAGTGCGATTTGCGTCACTCGGCAGTGGAAGTCGAGGCAATGGTTCTGTGGTGGCCTCGGATTCAACCACGGTATTGGTGGATTGCGGTTTTAGCTATAAAGAAGCGATTGCCCGCTTGAAACGCCTGAAAGTTGATCCTGACTCGTTGTCTGCAATTTTAGTGACCCACGAGCACAGTGATCACGCCAGTGGAATCGAAGGCTTGGCGAATCGGCACAATATTCCCGTGTATGCATCGCGTGGGACTTGGATTGAGATTGGTCACGATCTCTGCAATCACTCGCATGTGATCAATGGGTTATTTTCAATTGGTGATATTGAAGTACGACCCGTGCCGGTTCCTCACGACGCCCGAGAACCACTGCAGTTTGTCTTTACATACAAAGGGCGACGCCTCGGAATTTTAAGCGACTTAGGCAGTATTTCAGGTCGGGTCCTGCAAGGGTTTCAAGAGTTAGACGCGCTGTCTGTAGAATTTAATCATGATCGAGAGCTTCTGCAGAGTGGGCCGTATCCTGGCTTTTTGAAATCTCGTGTGGGCGGTGACTTCGGGCATTTAAACAATGATCAGGCCGCCTCGTTAGTGGCGGAAATTGTCACTGATCGATTGAAGACTGTGGTCGCCTGTCATATCAGTGAAACAAATAATGAGGTTGCTCGGGTCGAACAAGCGCTCGAAAGAGCTCTTGAAGGGCGTAACATTGACCGATTGGTTGCATCGCAGTCGGATGGATTTAACTGGATAAGCGTGGGGATATGATGGACGCATTGGAATTGTTGTATCAGGGAAAAGCCAAATCGGCTTATATCACCGAAGACCCTGAATTATTGATCTTGAAATTTCGTGATGACACATCGGCCTTTGATGGAGAGTTCATTGAGCAACTAAGTGAGAAGGGTGCGATTAACAATCAATTCAACGCGTTCATCATGCAGAAATTGGCCGATGCTGGTATCCCGACGCATTTCGTCGAGCGACTGAATGCGACTGATTCTTTGGTCAAGCGATTGGACATGATTCCTGTTGAGTGTGTGGTTCGGAATCGAGCCGCAGGATCTTTAGTACGACGGTTGGGGGTTGAAGAGGGCCTCGCGTTTGATCCCCCCTTGTTTGAGCTTTTCCTGAAAAACGATGCGCTGCACGATCCCATGATTACTGAGCATCACGTCGAAGCCTTTGCGTGGGCCAGTCGTGATGAGATTGCCCGGATGCATCAATTAACCCTCGAGACAAATCGCGTATTGAAGCAATTATTCGATGATGCCGGTCTTCAACTCGTGGATTTCAAATTGGAATTCGGGCGCTCGAATGGCGAGATTGTTCTTGGTGATGAATTTAGTCCGGACGGTTGTCGATTGTGGGACAAGGTCACCGGCGAAAAAAAGGATAAAGATCGTTTTCGGCAGAAATTGGGCGGAGTTCTAGACGCCTATCGTGAGGTTGCTGAGCGACTGGGCATCATGTTTGATTCTTGATCCACAGTGGCTGATGTTATTGGCCACCGTCGGTTTTATTGCTGGATTTGTCGACACCTTGGCCGGTGGTGGTGGCTTGATCACTATCCCGGCATTTCTGTTCGCAGGGTTATCTCCAGGACAAGCACTCGCAACCAATAAATGCCAAGCTTTCGCCGGAACTCTCACGGCGTCTTTAAAATTAATGGCATCAGGGCACTTAAAAGTGCGAAGTCTTTGGCCCTATGCGACTTTGGCGTTTGGAATGGCGTTGCTGGGTGCTTGGACGCTACGGGAAGTCTCCGAAGCAGATTGGTTAGAACGTGCGGTCCCCTTGCTGTTGCTGCTTGCAGCTGGATATTTTGGCTTTGTTCGCCTCCCTCAGGCCTCCTTAAAGGCAATTCCAGTGTTCGGAATCCTTGCGGTTGCTGGGATCGCGACCATCGGTTTTTACGATGGGTTTTTTGGACCCGGAACCGGCTCGTTGTTTGCGCTGTTAATGATTTCCGGGTTGGGGCTGTCACTCCGTGATGCCACTATTCATGCCAAGTTATTCAACGCGATGACGAATTTCGCTGCTTTTCTGTTGTTCGTGACGAGTGAATTGGTGAATTGGAGTGCGGTCGCCGTGATGATCCCGGCCCAAATCCTTGGCGCACTTGTTGGCACGCGAGCGATGCTTGGTCGAGGTATCGTGTGGATTCGCCCATTGGTGGTGCTCATGTGCACTCTCATGGCGATCAAACTTGCATCCGAGGCATGGTTGCCCTGACAATAGAAGACTCCCGGATAACCGGGTATCAATGGTGACTCTTGTCGGTCCCCTCGCAATTGGATATTTGTGAACCCCGTCAGGCCCGGAAGGGAGCAGCGGCAGCGGATATTTGGTGTGCCGGGGTGTGGCTGGCAGGAGTTGCTTCCAATTTAAAGAGGCATGCATGAATCAGCAGGTCTTAGCCAGAAAATGGCGGCCGACCACCTTTGATCAATTAATCGGTCAAGAGCACGTCCGCAAGGCGCTGACGCACGCGTTGAACACCGGTCGGTTGCATCATGCGTATTTGTTTACCGGGACCCGTGGCGTCGGAAAGACCACCATTGCTCGAATTCTGGCGCGGTGTCTGAATTGCGAAACCGGTGTCTCTGCAACACCCTGCGGCGAATGCCGGAATTGCCAAGCCATTTCGGATAATCGCTTTGTTGATCTTCTTGAAGTGGATGCTGCTAGCCGAACGAAGGTTGATGACACCCGCGAACTGCTCGAGAACGTCAGTTACGCACCCAGCCAAGGGCGATACAAAGTCTATTTGATTGATGAAGTACACATGCTCACGACGCATTCGTTTAATGCGTTATTGAAAACTCTGGAAGAACCTCCCGAGCATGTTGTTTTCTTACTGGCCACCACAGACCCGCAAAAGCTGTTGCCAACTGTGTTGTCGCGATGCTTGCAGTTCCATTTACGGGATTTGAGTCCTGATTTAATTGAATCTCATCTCGAGCATGTGCTTTCCGAAGAACAGGTAACCTTCGAGAAAGATGCCCTGTGGCACCTAGCGAAAGCCGGACGTGGGTCTGTCCGGGACGCGATGACGTTACTCGATCAGGCAATCGCGCATGGTGAGGGCACGGTCTCAGCAAATAACGTGATTGAAATGCTGGGGACTCAAGGTGTTTCTGAAATACCGCAATTGTTGTCTGATATTGCAGCGGGTCAGTCCACCGATGCATTATCAAGAATCAGTGACTTGGCGCGCGAGACACCGGATTGGATGGCCTTGATCAGTGGAATGCAATCGTTGTTGCATCACGTGGCCATTGCACAAGTCACGGACCAAGGGATCAATCATCTCTCACCCGGTGAGCAAAAAGCCGTAAGAGAGTTGGCGGCAGTGATGTCGCCTGAATTTTTACAATTGGCCTATCAATTTGCTCTGACCGGCTATCGTGATCTACCCATGGCTTCGGATGCGAGATCCGCCTTTGAAATGCTTGTGCTACGTATGATTGCATTTCGTCCAGCAAAGGCAGGAGAGGTGATCAGTGGATCATCCGCAGCACAACCGGCCTCAGACGCTGAGCCGGCCATTGAGCCCGAGCCTGACCAACCGACAGGTTCGACCACTTCCATCGAGTCGATCGAAAATCATTTGTCAGAGCCTGAGCCTGAGACACGTCCTGTCAGGACGGTGGAGGATTCTCAAATGCTTGCCGAGAGCGGAAATTCTGAAACCGTCGATCAAAGGGCATCATCGGAAACCGCGAATGTTCAATCCATTGAGTCCGCATCGCCAAATTTCGCGTCGCAATTATTATCGACGGCACTCTCTGAGAGTTCGATCACTGAGGATAATGATGACGAGTCAGA
>Ga0181599_1000548_pt1 | contig 39571 bp, 25 predicted proteins | sample 041ome_3_FD_148658 | JGI IMG/M metagenome (GOLD analysis project Ga0181599, IMG submission 148658) | Coastal salt marsh microbial communities from the Groves Creek Marsh, Skidaway Island, Georgia - 041405US metaG (spades assembly) | ecosystem: Environmental > Aquatic > Marine > Intertidal zone >...
GAGTCACGACCCGTCGAGAGCGTCGTAACACCCCGGTGCGCGAGCGACGGCGCGCGCACACCGCGACGCGCGCGGTCGCGTCGCGCGCGCGTCGCCGCGGTCGCTCGGACTCGATTCCGACGACGCAAAGAGCGCGATGGCGTCGCCCGCGCGACGGACGCGCGAGACGGACGACGCGACGGTGAACGCCATGGGTGGCGATCGAAACGTGTTCGCGTCGCGCGCGTGCGACGCGTGCCGCGCGCTCGGGTCGTTCATGGTGCTCGTCGTGCTGGCGATCGTCGGGCTGACGTACTACGCCACGGTGGTGGTCGTGTACGGACCGGTGGCGGCGGAGGGGGGGGAGGACGCGGGCTTGGCGACGGGGGCGCTGTGCGCGTATCACGTCTTCGCGTTCATGCTGCTGTGGTCGTACTTTGCGTGCGTGCTGACGGCGCCGGGAGACGTGCCGAGGGGGTGGACGCCGGCGCCGGAGGATCCCGAGGAGGCGGCGTCGGAGGCGAAGAAGTCGAACAGCGAAAAGAGACGGCGGTTTTGTAAAAAGTGCGCGGCGTGGAAGCCGACGCGGACGCACCACTGCTCGGTGTGCAAACGATGCGTGTTGAAGATGGATCATCACTGCGTGTGGGTCGCGAATTGCGTGGGGGCGTATAACTATAAATTTTTTCTGCAGTTTTTGGCGTACACGTTCTTGGCGACGGTGCTGGATGCGATTTTACTGTTGAGCAATTTTATAGATTTCTTCAAAGACGTCGAGGAGAGTCAGGCTGCGGGAAGCCAAGGGGCGGACGCGAAGGTCGATCCGGCGGAAGGAACGGAGTTAGCGGTGGTGTTTGTGACGTTTATAGTCAACGTGGCGTTCTCGGCGTCGTTACTGGGCTTTTTAGTGATGCACGGTAACTTGATCCTGAGCAACATGACGACGATCGAAATGTACGAAAAGAAAAAGACGCTTCCGTGGAAGTACGACTTGGGAAGGTTCAGAAACTTCAAGGAAGTGTTTGGAGAGAACGTTTTCATGTGGTTCCTCCCCGTGCATTCGAGCTCGCACTTGGAAAAGATGCGCGTGAACACGGGGATTTCAGACGGGGAATGTTTAGAAGGCGCCGCGTACGCCAGGGCGTGCGAAAGCGCGCAACGAGAGGCGACGATCGGGAATAGAAAAGGTCGAGCGTAGATTTATTGGATGCAAGCATAGATTTGTCGAGCGCGCGTCGCGTCCATGGAGATGTCGACGTCGCGAGCGATACAAGTGACTAGAAAGACGAAGCGCGGGACTATTGTGTAGTATACATGCACTCGCTACTGTCTGCGTCTTTCGCTACCCTCGCCTCGGTTTGCTCATGATTTCTTTCAACATCTGCCGCCTCGCCAGCTCTCTCGGCGCGTTCGCCGCCTCTATTTTCTTCTCCAGCGCCAACTTCTTCTCGCTCAAATTCTCCAACAACTCGTATCGCAGCTGCGGCATCGCTCGCGAGCGTCTATCGTAATTCTCAATCGCCGTCTTCGCGCTCGAACTGCGCGTCATCCGAAGCGCACGTCGACGCATTCGTCAGTCACCCGCGCGCCTTCGTCGTTACGCGTCGCCGTCGAGTCCTCGCGCGCGCTCGCTCGGCTCGCAACACCAATCGCACCTCATCGCCTTCACCGCCCGCTCGAGCGTCGGCAAATCGCTCGTCGCGCTCGCCTCGCTCTGTATCGCCGCGTTCAGCGTCGTCGTTCGCAGCACCTCCGCCGCGTCTCGCACGTTCGCCGCCGTCGCGTCGACGCACGCGCGCGCGAACCCATCGACGAAGTGCGTCCCGCGCTTCGCGATGAAACTCGCGACTTCGCCCCCCCCCGCGCCGTCGCCGCCGCCGACGAGCGCGTGCATCGCGCCCTGCGTCACCGTGTCGCTCACCGCGGACGCCGCGGTGGAGAGCGTGGACGAGAGCGCGTCCATGGCGCGTCGCGATGTCGCGCGCGGGGCGCGACTCGACGCGCGCGGCATTTCGCCGCCGTCGGCGCGTCATGCGCGCCGTCGTCTCGGCGCGCGCGCGAAGCGCGCGAAGCGCGCGCATCGAGGCGTCGACGAGCGGCGCGACGGCGCGAGGACTCGCGGCGCGCGCGCGCGGCGCGAGGATTCGCGATCGGTGTGGAACGGTTTCGACGACCGTCGAACGACGCGCCGTCGCGCGCGCGCGCGGCGGACGCGAAAGCGACGGGACGGACTCGTTCGACGCGATGTTTCGCGATCTCGAGCGAGAGACGCGGTGGATGTTCGAGCGCGCGGCGCGCGAGTCGAGGGCGCTCGAGGGACGCCGGCGCGAGGCGCTCGAGCGGCGGCGAGCGGCGCCGCGCGACGCGGGAATCGGGGACGATTGGCGACGAGAGGAGCGCGGAGAAAAGCTTCTACCCGGAGGTGGGGTGCACAGGTATTACGTCAGCGAGCGGGTGACGACGTACGGAGGCGCGCCCGCGCGAGGCGCTCGCGTCGGCTCGGCGGTCGGCTCGAGCTCGGGGTTCCTCGCGACGTGCCTCGCGCTCGGCGTCGCGGCGACGTACGCGAGCCTGGGGAGAAAGTTTTTCAAAGGCTTCGACAGGACGTCGTACAAAGAGGACGCGAAACTCGGTCTCACAGCGCGCTGGCCGCTGTTGTACGCGTCTTCAAGCAAGTTTCGGGACGAGTTCGCCGCGGCGACGGCGGACCCACCGCGCGACGACGACGATCGCGGCGCGAAAAAAGACGTCGACGTCGACGTCGACGAGTAGCTCACGTAGCGTTCAGACGTGTCCATTTCAACACTTTGTGCGATTCAAAAAACCATCCGCGCGTCGGTCGCCGCACAGTCAGCGTCGTCCGCGGAATATCTTTCTAGAAAGTCGACCCCGACCCCGGCAAACCTCCGCGCGCGCGCGCGCCGCCGGACGCGCGCGCGCGCGCACGAGCGCCATGGACGCGACGTCGGCCACCGCGCGCGTCGCGACGCGCGCGCGCGGCATCGGCGTGCGAAACGCTGCGCGACCGGGTGTCCCCGCGCGCGCGCACCGCGCGACGCGTCGCGCGCGACGCGACGCGACGGCGAGAGCGTCGGAGCGCGCGGACGACGAACGCACCGCGGGACCCGACAGTCTGCGCACGCGGGCGCGAACGGCGGTGGACGCGGCGAACGCGGCGCTCGGGACGGGCTCCGCGGCGCGTTCGCGCGAGAGCGCGGCGGGACGACGGCGCTCGAGCGAGCCCGCGCGCGTCGAGGCGAACGATGGGGTGGAGTACGACGTTAAATTAATCGTCACTGATGTCGATGGAACGCTGTTGGACTCGAAGCAGCGGTTGAGCGAGAGGACGGCGGCGGCGCTGCGGGAAGCGGCGGAGTTGGGCGTGCGCACCGTCGTCGCCACGGGGAAGACCAGAGGGCCGTGGGCGCGCAAGCTGTACGACGAGCTCGGGCGGGATAACAAGAAGATGCCTGGGTTATTCATACAAGGTCTCATCACGTGCGACGGACTCGGGAAGACGATCAAGAGTCGGACGCTGGATAAGGCGTACGTGAAGGATATTTTGCGCTTTGCGCAAGCGCGAGACTGCACGATTGTGGCGTTTTGCGACACTAAGATCGTGTGTTCGACGCGAAATGAGCTCACGGACAAAGTCTTAGACTACGGCGAGCCAGAACCGGTGGAGTGCGGAGATTTATTGGCCAAGAGCGATGAGTACGACGTCAACAAGTTGTTACTCTTTTGCGACGACGCCGACGTGCAACGATACCGCCTCGAGGTGCGCGGAAGCTCGCTCTCCGACGCATGCGATGTTACCGTGGCCGTGTCCGGTATGTTAGAATTCTTACCGAAAGGTGCGAGCAAAGGCGCCGCTGTTCGCGAGCTGTGTGAGTCGTTGGAAATCGATTTAGCCAACGTCCTGGCGCTGGGCGACGGTGAAAACGACAAGGAAATGCTAACCTACGCGGGTGTCGGCGTCGCCGTCGGAAACGCGAGCGACGCCACGAAAGCGGTGGCGGATATTGTTTTGGACGAAACGAACGATGATGACGCCGTGGCTGTGGCTATAGAAAGGTACGTGCTTCCGGTATTGAGACGCGAAGCCAAAGCCAAGGCGGAGGCAGAGGCGGAAGCAAAGCGCAAGCTGAAAGAAGAAGCTAAAGCCAAGGCCACAGCAAAGGTTCAGGCAGCGAAAGAAAAAGCGGAGTATCAAGTGCTTTTAAGACAAAAGACCGAAGACGAGCGCAGAGAGGCGGAAGCTGAGCTCGAGGCTGAGCTCGAGTTGAAGGTCGAAACTGAGGAAAAATTGCTCGGATTGGTCAGAGCAGTGGCGCAAGGCACACAACGCGTCAGCGAGGCGCTCACGCCGCAAGAAATTGAAGCGAACGAAGCTAGAGACGCGGCGTCGACGACGTCTTCGTCGGTGGAAAGTGAGACCACAACCGACGAGAGGCAGGCGCAGCTCGACGCGATCGAAGCGTTGGCCGCAAAGCAATCGCAAGAGTTGCTTGAACGCCAACGCGCGAATCAAGAGCGTTTGAAAAGACTGCAGCTCGAGTACGAAGCCGCCAAGGCGGAGCTCGCAAAGGTTGAAAAGAAAAGCACGGCAAAAATGGCTGCAAAAGTTGTCAAAGTTGACGACCGCGCGACGTCCACCGACGCCGAGGAAGACGAGAAGGAACGCATTCGTTCTGAGACAAACATCATCAAGGCTCGTACATCTCTCAAGAAAGCCGCTCAAAAGGCGAAGAGTGACGCCCGAAAGTCTGAAAAAGAAGCGCGCGTACAGGAAAAGCGCCAAGTGGAGGAGACTGGCGTAACAACTAAGGACGCGGTGAACGGTGCAAATCTCTTCGCCGGCTTCGTCGCCTCGGCGCTTAAAACCGTCGCCACGCTGGGCGGAGCGGAAGTTTTGCGTCGTCGTCAAGAGGCTGATCGCGATGCGTCGAAAGCGCGCTTACTTTTGGAATTGGTGGATGTCGACGGCGGCCGCGAATGTAGTCCAGACACGCTCGAGCGCATCAACGAGGCAATCGCCACGCTCGAGGCGTTGAATCCCACAAAAAAAGGAGCGAAGAGCACTCTGATGCTCGGCCTTTGGAGCTGCGCGTTCACGAATTGTCCGCAGATTCTGGGAACGGAAGGCATCAACATGATGAAACAGAAGGGCGCGACCACATTCTTTAGCTACGATCTCGACACCGAGCGGTGCGAAATCGACCGAGGGTGGCCTCTGAGACGTCTGCGAGCGAGCGTATCGTACAGAACTGATTCTTCGTTCGAGCTCGATATTCCCCTGGCTCCCATATCTAAAGTGTTCGGGATTTCGTTATCCAACGAAGAGCGCAACTACTCCGCCCTGACGGTGACGTATCTCGATCCGGACATGCAAATTTGCCGAGGTCGCGACGATACCGTGTACGTCTTCGTGCAAAACGACCCGACGCACAGGCTCGATCTCATCGGCGATTAACGCGACGCGCGAAGCGTTCGTTCCGCGCGTCGCATCGCGCCTCGCCTTAGCTCTCGCGTTGTGATAGAGGTGCCCGCAATCGTCCCTCAACTCCCCCCCGGTGCCCGGATTTTCAGAGAATCGCGACCGCGCGCAGAACTCGGAGATGAGCGCGCGCCGGCGCGGCGCCACCGCGCGTCGCGCGCGCGATGTCGAACCCGCTCGAAGAACGCTTCCGCAGGTCATGGTTCGAACACCTCGGTCGCCTTCGAGAAGTCGAAGCCGCGTGCGCGCCGGAGATCGAAGGCGATCCGGCCCTCCGGTACAGCGTGCCCCGGATCGTCTGCATCGGTGAAGAGTCCTCTGGGAAATCCTCCACGCTCGAGCGCGTGGCGATGATGAGCGTGTTTCCGAGCGACGAGAGACTGTGCACGCGGGTGCCGATCGAGCTGCGGCTGAGGCATCGCGATCGGGAGAGTTTGGCAAAGGAGGAGGAGCGGTTTAGGGACGGGTACGTCGTCATGAAAATGGCGCCGGGCGAGGATTCCAAGTTAAACGCGGACGTTTCCTCACAGATGCATCCCGATGAAGTTCCGGCGCAAGTTCGCACGTGGATGGAAGAGCTAGTCGCGGCGGCGAACGGCAAAGTGACGGGCGTGACGGATGACCGGATAATCATCGAGCTGTACTCTCCGCTGTGCGTCAACCTGGATTTGATCGATTTACCTGGGATCGTGGCTGGGAGCATACCGGGGGAGCCTACGGACATGATGGACCGCACGAGAAATCTATCGGCATCGTTCTTGAATGATAAGGCGCATCCACATACGTTTGTCATCGCCGTCGCATCGGCGCGCGAGGCGAGAATTCGTAACTCGCAAGCGATGGAATTGGTGCAGCGTTACAATAAAGTGCAATTCACTATTGGTGCTTTGACGATGGCGGATCTTTCAGCAGACAGTCGCCGTGAATCACCATATACGAGACTGATCGAACGTTTGAATGCACAAGCGGACGATACGCCGGAGCTCGGTCTTGGGTACGTGGCTCTCAAGAATCGCGACACCGTTACGGCGACACGAGAAAACCAATCGAGAGAAGAACTCGAGAAGGCCAACCAAGATGAAAAAGAATGGTTTGCTGAGCATCTTTCCGGACATACTGAACGCTGTGGCATTGAAAGTCTCGTCGATAGACTCGTGCAAAAAGTTGACGAGTACACCAGGGGGCCATGGATCGTAGCCGAGCGCGAGCGCATCGAGACTGAGCTCGTGAAAGTGCGACAAGAATTAAGCGACATGGGCGAGTTCCTGCCGAACGATTTGAATGAACTTATTTCTTACTTTTCCAGTGAGATAGAGAAGCAGTGTAAACCTTCGTTTGAAACACTTCTTGAGTTTGTTCCAACGGTGACATCCGGCAGCGCCGGACTGCAAGTCTACGACTGCAAGGTCTACGACGCCGCAAACTTTACGATTTGGCAACACAGCGATATCCACTCGCTAATGCCGTCAATTGATCCAACCACGCATCGTCACGCATCGTCAATTGATCCAAACACTTTAAAGACATTCGACGGTCGAATGTTCTACGGCGAACCCACCTTTCTCGGCGGAAGATGGTCGCCGTTTGTGACAATCACGCACAAACATCTTTTTGGGCAAGACACGCAGACACCTGAGACACCGTCCCATGCCTCATCAAATGGCGTTTGGACAATGCGGCGTGACGCTATAAACACAATTTCAGATCACTTCAATCAGACTTTTTGTAACGGTAGCCTGCTATTCGTTGGCCGACGTTGCTCATACGACGACGATGGTTGCGGTGGTGACAAGTTGGTTGGATTCTTTATCACACAGGACATGATACAACAAAGAAGACACGATATTCAGACCATGTTGGCGGCGTTGGGCAAGCGTGTGCCAACAGACAACCGTTCTCCTTGGACGAAGAGAGAGAACCATGAGAGCGATTCTCAGGATTCGAATTCTCAGTCACCAAATAATGTTGGAACAGGCACTGGTTTTGATTTTGCTTCGAACCCTTTTACTCAGCGTGCAGAGCGCGGACCGTTTCGTCGCGCGCGACGTTCAACGCGCGGCGGTCTCGAACAAGATGAAGTAGTTGTTCTTTACCACCCTGCACGACCAGCTTTCAGAGCGAAGTTAGAGATATCTGAGGACCTGGAGAAATATTATGAGAACGTCTTGCATCTGCGCGAGTCTGTCGTTCGGATTTTCCAGACGAATGCTCGCGCCTTCTTTAAATCATCAATCACGGACGTATTGGACGTTCTGAAAGCAAAGGATGCGCGATTTTCTGTGTTTTTCGAATCGCTCTCTGTGATTCTTGATGATTGGTGCGAGGTGTGTGTTCGGAACGTAACCACTGAATTTGCTGAGTGGCTTACGAGGACAGGAGCCGTATCAGAGAATCGTGACGCGCATTTTCAAATCACCGCTTCGTATTTTACTAACTCGATAACACGCAAAATGCGCGAAATGATATTCTTTCATTACGCTGATTCAAGCATTGCCAAAGTTTTCGAATCAGGCGAGCTCAATGAAATCATGCGGCGGCACTGCGACGAGCATAACATCGATGTAGACGATCTTTACGTTGAAAACTGTGTTGAACAGCGTAAGAAAGCGGTGATGAAAATGGAAATGCTGACAACCATGAAGAACAGCCTACATCAAATATTTACGAGTGAAGTGGACGAACAAAGTAACGAACAACTTCCAAACACGCCAGAAGCAGATGCGGCACCTGTCCCGACTCTCTCGCACTCTCTCAGTCGAACTTCGATCTGATACTTTTGTGGAACCCGTGGAGTAAAGAGTCGTAACAACAATGAATCAAATATACAACATGTTTTCTATGTTTTCTTCTACAAAAGTCCCGCGCGCGTTATCTCGAGCAACTCGTCCCCTGGCGCCGAGCGCACGTGAAAGTTCACCAGCGTCGGTTGCATGTACGCGATGGAAATGGACATCGCGAACGGGTACACGGGATGAAAAACGTACTGCACGCGTCGCTTGCTTCGTCCGTTATTCGCCAGGGAGTTGTTCAGCATTAACTTGAAACTCACGCGACGCCGTTGACCCTGTTGCGCGCTGACGAATTTAATGCCAAAGTCCACGTGCGGCTGCAAGCGGTCGATGGCGGTGATCGTGCGCTCGTCGTAAGAGAAGAGCCTCTTGTCAAAGTACGGCGACAGCGACCTGAACTGCGGTGGGTAATCTTGCGTACGGAACAAGCGCGTGGCGATGGTGTTGAACGCATCCTCATCGTCGTCATCGATCTCCGCCGTGGACGTGTTACACACAGCCAGCGCCTCTCCTTGGCTCCCCGCGAAGCGCGCCCAGGGAAAATCGCCGCGCGGCGGAGCGTTTAACTCTTCGTCCACCATTCCATTCGTATCGCTCATGCTCGTCGCCGTCTGCGTAAATGCATTCTTACTCAGATCGAAGACACCATACATCGTCGGCCCGATGACGTTGTCCCCGCGCCGCGCCAGCGCGTACTCGGGCGTGCCAAACTTGATGAGGAGCAAATTCGCGTCCAGGATGCGCACGCGAAGCATCACCAACGACACGTATCGCTCAAAGTTTCGGTGCAACAGTCGCAGCGCGTCCGGGCTCGACGATCGTCGCGCGTCGTGATATAACGATGTCACCAAACGCTGCGTCAATCCGGTGAGCATCGACCGCCCCGAGGCGGCGAATCCCGTCGCGCGCGTTCGCGCCTTCTCCGCCGCTTGCGGTTCGGCGTCCATCCAAGCCCGCTCGCGCGCGTCTTGTGCGGCTACAGTTTCCTTGTCCTCGTTCGTGATGTGCTCACCGATCGATGCGACTTCTTCGAATCGTCCCTCTTCGTGCACTCGCAGAAAAATCACGCGCTGATGCTTCATCGACAACACCGCGAGCGTGTCGCCTCGAAGACTCACCGCGCCGTTCCGCGGCAGGTGCATGAAATCGTCTCGAAACGTGAACGAGTCCAATTTCTCGCCCGTCTTCGTGCGCACGAGATGTAACACGATGCGCTGCATCGAAGGCGCTCCCGAAATCCCGCCCGACGTCTCCTGCGTCTCCGTTCCGCGTCGCCCTCTCGCTCGCGCCGCCGCTCGCGCCGGCGCCCCGTCTTCGTCCTCTCGCATCGCCCCTCCCGCGGCGACCGACGACCCATCCAACGGCGTCGCGCTCGCCGCGACGATGTACTCCCCATCGTGCACCTCGAGCATGAAATCCTTCACGATCGCGTCGTCTCCATCGCTCAGATGCGTCGTCCACTTCTCTTCAAAGTACGACCAAAACGATCCCATCGCCCGCTCCGTCGCCTCGCTCGCCACCACCTCCCCTCGCTTATCCCGCCTCAGGCACGCCCGCATTCCCCTGAACGCGTACCCCACCAGCTCTTGCTGATGTCTCGACACGCACAGCAGCATCGACCCGTCGTTCGTGAACTTTCTCGGCGCCACGTCGGGAAAATCGCACACGCGACACGTCGCGTTCGGCGTCACCCCGCTCGCGTACACTCGCCGCGCGTTCGCGTGATCGTTCCCCGCGCCTCGTCCCAGCGCCGCGCGATCGAGCGTCCACCTGAAGACGCTCGCGCGCGACGTCTCCGCGTCGCCGTCGCGTCTTCCGCGCGCCATCCCGTCGCCATCGTCGCCGTCGTCGTCGTCGCGCCGCCGCTTCTTATCCATCGCGTCGTCGCCTCGCGCGCGCGGTCGCGGTGCGCCGTCGTCGCGCGCGCGCGCTCGCTCGCGCGTCGCCTCGCGCGACGCGTCGCGCGCGCGGCGTATCGTATTTTCGCGCGCTCGGCGTTCGCGTCGCGCGCGTCGCGCGCGGTCGCGCGCGCGGTGTGCGGCGCCGACGCGACGACCGACGTCACCGCGGGACGTTTCGAGCGTTTCGCCGTCGATTCGCGTCGACGCGCGCGTCGCGACGCGCGCGACGCGAACGCGCGCGCGCGCGCGGTCCGCGACGGAGAAAAATTTCGCGCGCGCGGTCGCGCGCCGTCGCGCGCGGACGCGCGTCGCGCGCGCGTCGCGACGCGTCGCGACGCGCCGTCGTCGCGAATGCGCGAATTCGCGACGCGCGATGCGATCCGCGTCCGCGCGCGTCGCGCGATCCGCGACGCGCGGCGCGCGGTGTCGACGCCGACGCGCGCGCGTCGCGCGATCGACGCGCGCCGCGAGGCCGACGGCGCCGTCGATCGCGTTCGTCGGGTGGGAGTGGATCGAACCGTCGTCCTCGGCGGCGGGCGCGCGGTCCGTCGCGCTCGTCGCGGAGGCGCTGCGGCGAGGGTGGCGCGTGACGTGCGTCGCCAGCGCGGAGGCGCGCGCGGGGCAGGAGGACGCGCTCCGCGCGATGGGCGCCGAGACGCGCCGGATGAAGGCGAATCGAGGGGATGAATTGCGCGCGCTCGTCGAGGCGGCGAGACCGGATTGCGTCGTGTTCGATAGGTTCCTCGCGGAGGAGGCGTACGCGGGGAGGCTGCGGGAGATCGCGCCGAGCGTGGTGCGAGTGCTCGACATGCAGGACGCGCACGCGCTGCGAAGGGCGAGGGAACGCGCGGCGAAGGCGGCGAAGACGCGCGGCGAAGACGCGGCGAAGGAGGTTTTGAAGAGCGCGCCGAACGCGAGGGACGAGGATTTGATGCGCGAGATCGCGAGCGTGCAGAGGAGCGATTTAACTCTGGTGTGCTCGCCCGTGGAAAAGGAGTGGTTGACGCGCGAGTGCGGCGTGGCGGAGAGGAAATTACGCTTGGCGTCCTTCTTCGTCGATTCCGTCGACGCCGAGGCGATGAAGAGGGATTTTAGCGCGCGGAAGGATTTCGTCACCATCGGTACGTTCATGCACAAACCAAACGTAGATTCTGTAGAGTGGTTGTGCGAAGAGGTGTGGCCGTTGGTGCGCAAACAGCTCCCCAACGCGACGATGCGCGTGTACGGATCTTACGCCACCGAAAACCATCGTCGACGATTTCACAAACCAGCGCAAGGATTCTTGTTCGAAGGTTTCGCGGAGGACTTGGGCGAGACGTTGCGCGCGCATCGCGTGTTGCTCGCCCCGCTTCGGTTCGGCGCCGGTATCAAAGGCAAGATTCTCGACGCGTGGCGATACGGATTACCCGCGTGCACGACGCCCATCGGCTCCGAGGGATGCGTGCCGGACGTCGTCGAGTTTTGGTCGCCCACTTCGAGCGCGCCGATAGACCCCGAGCACGGGTGGGGCGGGTTTGGTGATTTCACAAACCCGCAAGATATCGCCGACGCCGCCGTTCGTCTTCACGAAGACGAAAATTTGTGGCGTCTCGCTCGCGGAAACGGCGCCGACCTCCTCGATCGCCTCTTCTCCGCCCGCGTCAACTTACCCGACGTCTTCGACGCCATCGAGCGCGTCATCGACGATGTCGATGCCGTTCGAGACGCGGATTATTTCGGCCAGTGCTTATGGCGAGAAGACGTGCGTTCGACGACGTACTTTTCCAAATGGATCGAAGCGAAAGAAACCGGCGCGACGAATTAGTTTCTAGTCTTGAATTGTATCGTGATAGATGGTCGTTAATTAAATCGTGCAAATCGGGTTGTTCTTCACCGACGTGATTTGCATCTTCGAGCCGAACAAGTCGCGAATGTTGTCGATGCCGTACATGATCATCGTCGGTCGCTCGAGCGAGAGACCCCAGGCGATGACGTTGACGTCCTCGGGTAGACCCATCGGCTCGAGCATCTCCGGACGAAACATCCCGGAGTTACCGACCTCGACCCACTTGTCGAGCATCGGGTGGAAGGCGAAAATTTCCATTGAAGGCTCGGTGTACGGGTTGAACGCGGGCTTGAATCGAAGCTGCGTCATCCCGAGACGCTCAAAGAATTGATACAACACGCCGATGAGATCGCCGAGCGTGAGATCTTTGTCGCAAATAACACCCTCGACTTGGTGGAACTCGGCGAGGTGCGTGCGATCGACGGCTTCGTTGCGAAACACGCGATCGATGGAGAACATGCGCGCCGGCTTGAAACCGGTTTGCGCGATGTCGTACAGCATGCGCGCGCTCACCGCGGTGGTGTGCGTGCGAAGAATATTCTTATCCGCCTCTGCGCGCTTCCACGCGTACTGATGACCGATCGAACCGTTCCCCCCGGTCTCGTGCATCTTACGCACGCGTTCCACGTAATCCTCCGGCGCAAAGTTCATCGTCGCCGGCGTCTTCATAAAAAACGTGTCGTGCGCGTCTCGCGCCGGGTGCTGTTGCGGTTGAATCAGCGTGTCGAAATTCCAAAATCCACTCTCCACGAAGTTATTCGTCGGCATCTCCGAGAACCCCAACGAGAAGAAAATCTCCCGAAACGCCTGTCGAACCTTGAGCAACGGGTGCACGTGCCCGCTCGCCGGCTGCGCCCCCGCCCCCGGCACCAAATTATACGCCTTAAACGCCTGTCCCCTCCACGACCCTTCATTCATCATCTCCTTCGTCAAATCCGCCGGCAGCACCTTGCGCTCGAGCGCGAACTCCGCCCCCTTCGTCAATTCGTACTCTTTCCACCGCTCCTCCTTGGCCAATTTTCGCTTCTTCGTCAGCGTCTCCAGCGTCTTCGCATCCACGGTTTCTCCACCCCTCAGCGCTCGCAGCGCCTCCCGCACGTCATCCTCGATCGTCTCCACCCGTCGCTCCACCCTCGGCGTCGCTCCCTTCACCATCGCCAACCAATTCCTTTGCATCGCCTGCTTGAACCCGACGTCCGCCGCCCCCGGTCCCGCGCGCGTCCTGAACGCGTCCAGCTCGATCCCCTCCTCCGGCACGCACGCGAACGCGCGCGCCTCGGGCGATCCCTCATCGACGCACCGCTCGCCCTCCGCCGTCAGCGTCGTCCTGGAGCGCTCGATCGCGCGCGCGACGACCATGTTCGCCGCCGTCAGCCGCTTGACGACGCCGACGACCGCCTGATGATCGACGCCGTGGCGCGCGCTCGCGGACATGGTGTCCGCGACGCCGTCGCGGGCGATCGCGGCGAGGACATCGCGCTCGATCGCGTCGGCGTCGGACATCGCGGAGCGGCTCGCGCGCGGCTCGAGCGTCGCGCGATGGCGCGCGATGGCGGATCGACAGACCCTCGAACGCGCCATCGACGGTTCGTGACTCAAGAAGAGAGGGGGTCGACGACGCGCGACCGCGACGCGCCTCGTCGGCGCGACCGCAGACGGCGACGATGGCGCGCGCGCGCGCGAGCGATCGGCGGCGACCCGCGGCGGCGCTCGCGGTGGCGCTGACGCTCGCGTGCGTCGCGCGCGCGACGACGCGAGGCGCGGCGCCACCGACGCGCGTCGAAAAGATGACGACGCGACGCGCGGCGCGCGACGCGTTCGCGTCGACGACGAGCGGCGACGCGAGGACGCTCGACGACGCGCGACGCGCGTTCGCGTTCGCGAGCGATCGCAAGGCGCACGCGCTGGTGACGGGCGGCGCGGGATTCATCGGGTCGCACTGCGCCGAGGCGCTGCTGCGGCGCGGCTACGCGGTGACGACGGTGGATAACATGAGCCGAGGGAACGCGGGCGCGGTCGAGGCGCTGCGAAGGATGGCGCCGAAGGGAAGCCTGCGAGCGGTGCGAGGGGATCTGGGCGTCGTCGAGGACGTGGACGCGGCGTTCGGGAACACGAACATGCCGGTGGACGCGGTGTTTCACTTCGCGGCCATCGCGTACGTGGGGGAGTCGATGGCGGATCCGGTGAGGTATTACTCGAACATCACGACGAACACGGTGAATTTATTGCGAGTGATGCAGGCGAAAGATGTGAGGAAGATGATTTACAGCTCGACGTGCGCGACGTACGGGAACGTGGAGAAGTTGCCCATCACCGAGTCGACGCCGACGAGGCCGATTAATCCGTACGGCAAGTCCAAGTTGTACGCCGAAAACGCGATCAAGGATTACGCGCTGGCGAATCCAAAGTTTAAGGCGTCGATTTTGCGGTATTTCAACGTGTTCGGGGGCGATCCCGAGGGCGTGTTGGGCGAGTTGCCGCGCGCGGAGTTGCGCGAGCACGGGAGAATTTCCGGCGCGTGCTTCGACGCGGCGATGAAGAACATCGACAAGCTCACGGTGATGGGGACGAAGCACCCGACGCGGGACGGGACGACGATACGAGACTTTGTGCACGTCGTAGATTTAGTGGACGCGCACATAGCGGTGGCGGAAAAGAACAAATTTGATAATCCTCCGTCGTTGTACAACGTCGGCACGGGGAGCGGCGTGAGCATGCGAGAGTTCGTGGAGACGTGTAAAAAGGTGACGGGCGTCGACATAGAGATTCACTATCGCGCTGAACCTCGGCCCGGAGATTACGCCGAGGTGTACGCGAACGTGGACAAGATCAAACACGAGCTCGGGTGGGAGGCAAAGTACACGGATTTGCACGAGAGCCTGACGCACGCGTGGAAGTTTAGAAAAACGAAGGGCGACACCTGGGAATCGTAAACGAGCTGTAATTGTACTACCGTAGCAACGAATTTTTCTACAAATCGCTAAGTGTCTGCGCGAACGCGCCCTCTAACATCGCCATCTCTTCGAACACATCGTCTCGAGACCCGTCGAGCGCGCGCGCGTCGCGTAAGAGCGCGCGTCGCGCTTCGTTCGCCGCCGCCGCGACGGCGGCTCGTCGGGCGTCCGCGGCGTCGGCGACGACGCGCGACACGCTCGCGCGCGCACGAACATCGAGCGCGTGCAACGCCGACTTCGCCGTCTCCGCGCGCGCGGCCTCGCGTTCGAGCTCGCGTTCCGCTTCGCTCGCCGGAACATCCGGCGCCGGTCCCCAAAACTCGAGCGCGCGCGACCACGCGGCGTCCACGTCCGTCTCCCCCGTCGCGTCCACGACGAACGCCGGAAACGTCGCCCCATCTCCCGGCGTCGTCACCGCCGGCGCCTCGAACGCGCGCGTCATGCGTTCGAACACCTCCTCCGGAACCGCCTCCGCGCCCTCGCGATTTCGATTTCGCCGTCTCGCCTCCTTCGTCGGCGCCGTCACGTGCGCGCACGCGCAGCTCGCCCTCGCCTCCCTCGCCGCGCGAAACACCTCCCACCGCATTCCTCTGTAATACATGTTATCGTCCACGATCACCACCGTCTTCACGCCGTCTTCTCGCGCGTTTCCTCGTCTCGTCGCCGCGTCGACGTCCGCCGCCGCCTCGGCGCGCGCCGCTCGCCACCGCGCCGGCTCGAACGCCGTCGTCCCGTCCTCGCGCGTCATCGCGCGCAGCTCGCGCGCGTCGTAACGCGCGTGATGCGCGTCGTGCCCGCTCTCGCGCGCGCGTCGCGCGAGCGCGCGCGCGAGCGTCGTCTTCCCGACCCCCGGCAGGCCGCACAGGACGAGCACGAGCGTCTTGGACGCGTCCTCGCGCGGCGCGCGCGCCGCTCGCGGACGCGACGCGGCGTCCGAGGCGGTGGCCATCGCGCGCGCCGCGCGCGGCGGCGCGCGCCGCGCCGCGCGCGACGCGGCGCGACGCAGCGCGCCGCAGAGCGCGACGCGATGTCCCGCGGCGGCAGGAAGACGCACGCGCACGACGATCAGTACGGCGAGGTCGGACGCGGCGACGACGGCGACGCGCGCGACGACGGCGCGCGATCGACCGGCGGCGCGGGCGCGCGGAAGGGCGCGAAGGGGAGCGTGGCGTACGTTCGAAGATTGCCAAAATTTCTAGAGGCGCACGCGGGACTTCTGGGCGCGACGACGACGACGCGCGACGACGACGACGCGCGAGCGACGGTGAACGACGCGGTGGACGCGCGGACGGAGGCGGTGCGCGGCGAGACGGACGCGAGGGCGCGGACGGGGGCGGCGCCGCGGCGGTCGGCGTTGAGCGCGCTGGGATTCGACGACGACGAGTCGATCGCGGAGATGGCCGCCGTGCACAAGGGCGAGGGGAACAGGGCGTTTCAAGAGAAGCGATTCGAAGACGCGGTGGCGTCGTTTTCGCGCGCGGCGGCGCTGGAGCCGAAAAATTGGGTGTTTTTTAGTAATAGAAGCGCCGCGTACGCCGAGCTTGGGCGGTACGACGACGCGTTGGATGACGCGAAGGAGACGATTCGATTGAACTGCGAGTGGACGAAGGGGTACGTTCGACTCGCGACGGCGTGCTCGGCGCTGGGTAGGTTGTCCGAGGCGACCGCGGCGTGGAGGAGGGCGTGCGAATTGGACGACGAGAACGCGTCTTTGGGGGAATCGCTTTTGCGCGCAAAAGCGGCGGAAGAGTCGTCCTTGAAGGAAGGCAAGTTCAAGTTTCAAGGGTCGAAGCGTAAAGAGACGGCCGGCGACGGTGAAGACGTCGCCGGAGGCGATGTGACGGAGGCGAAGAAGAAGAAAAAGAAGCCGCCTCCCGCGACGCTGTCGTTTGCGGATGACGACGGGTGAGTTACGGTAGAAGTATTAATAATGTACCATGCGAAACGATTATCAATCTACATCCTTTAACGAAGAGGCCGCGCGCGCGGACGTATTTTCGACGGTCGCGCTCTCCGATCGCGCGACGGATAAAACTTCGAGTTTTGCCTTCATGTCGGCGAGTTTCTTGGCTTGCTCCTCGGCACGCTTTTCCTTCATTCGCTTTTGCAACCGACCAACCTTGTACAAGTCTTCGTAATTCGTTATCACCGCCGCGTCCGGGTTCTCGCGTATGGCCTTGTCTTCCGCCGTTTCCTCGTCTTCCGATTCGGTGTCCCAACCGAAATCGTCGCCGTCGCGCGTGAAATCCGCCTTCGCAATGATTTCCCAATCTCTGGCGAGATCGTTTGGCACGGGCGCGATGGATCCTTCGGGTACGCGCGCGTCACCGCTCGGCATTTTTGACTCATGAGAGCTAGCGTGCACGCGAAGCGCGTATGGACTCGAGCCCATGAGCACGTCTCGACACGACACGACAAGACGGTAAAAGCCATCCTCGACGGGTTCGTACGAAGCCACGAATCGCCCGCGTCCGTCGTCTTCAATCTTCACTCCATCCTTAGTTTTGATTTCGTGTCCGTTGACGTCGGTGACCGAGATTTGCAAAGGAAGCTGCTCGCTTAAGTTTCCAAACACATCGTTATCGAATTCATCGCGAGCCTTGATCGTAAACGATGCGCGCTGTGAAACCGCGGCTCGCCTCGTACCATCGCCTTCGACGACGCAATGCTTTGCGCTCGCACGCGCGGGCTCGACCACGACGTCGTATGGAGAGTTTCCGCACTGTTCGTCGTTTCCAATGATGACTTCGCACTGATACGCGCCGGCGACCGTGCACGTGTAGTACGCCACATACGTCCCGTCGCCGTTATCCGTCACGGTGCCGTATTCGACGAGTTCGTCGTCCGTCTCCATGGAATCCACGTGTGTTAGCTTGACGGTAAATATATCTCCCCCGCTCAAGCGTTTATTCTTCAACTCATCCCTCGCCTCGATGCCAATCATGCTCGCTTCCCCCGCGCGCGCTTTCACGACGCCCGGCCCGAAAACTTTCGTAAACGCCGGTTCGGCGGTACTTTGGCACCAGCAATCGCGTTCCCATTCGCCGCGATACTTTGTGCCATCGGCGAAGACGCACACGCCGTAACCGTGTCGCTCGTCTCGCACCCACTCGCCTTGATATTCATCACCGTTGGCGTACGTGCACGCGCCTTTGCCGTGTCGCTTACCGTCACACCACTCGCCCTGGTAAATTGTGCCGTCGGCGTACAATCGCTTGCCTTTGCCGTTTTCGGCGTCTTCGTCGAACGCGCCGCGATACTCCTCACCGAGGTCGGTGAATTTGCAAACGCCCTGTCCTTTTCGACGACCCCCTTCAAAGTCTCCAACGTACTCGAACGTCGCTGTTTTCAACACGCCCTTGCCGTGATACTGATCGTCTCGCCACTCGCCGTCGTACGTCGATCCCGTGGCGAGTTCGCACTTGCCTCGCCCGTGCCTGAGATCGTCGCGCCACTGCCCTATGTACTTGTACGACCCAACGGCGGCAAACTTACCGCGACCATGCCGATAATCACCGCGCCACTCTCCGTCGTACTCCACCGATCCGTCCTTCGCCGCGTACCTTCCGCGCACTCGCGATCCCGAAAGCGTCGCGCCGTTAAACGTGGACCCGTCCGCGTACGTATACATCCCATTACCCTCGACGATATCATCCACCCATTCGCCCTCGTACACGTCCCCGCTCGCGAAACGTTGCGTACCCCACCCCCAGCGATGATCATTCTTCCACTCACCCTCGTACACGTCGCCGTTGACGTACTCGCACCTCCCTCGCCCGCACGTCTTGTCGTCTTCCCATTCGCCCTCGTACTTCAATCCCGACTTGAATGTCATCGTCCCTCGTCCGTGTCGCTTATCGTCCCTCCAGTACCCATCGTACACGTCCCCAGTGCTACACACGTGTCTCCCTCGTCCGTGTCGCGTCTCATCGACGCACTCGCCCACGTACTCGTCGCCGTTCGTGTACTCGAGCGCGCGCTCGTCGTAATACCGAGGCTCGAGCGCTTCCGCCTCATCCACGATCGCGCGCGACTCCGCGTCGTCCTCGGCGCGCGCGAGCATTTCCCTTCGCACCGCGCGCAACCGCTCGAGCTCCGCGCGCATCTCCTCCGTCGTCCGTTTCTTCCCTCCATCATCCGCCTCCGCCTCGCGCGTCCCGACGATTCGTCCATGATCGACGCTCGCGACGCCGTCCGCGCCGTCCGCGCCGTCCGCGCCCGCGTCCTCGTCGCGCAATTCTTCGATGATCATTTCCCTCGACCGAACGCGCGCGCGCGTCGCGCCGTCGCGTCGCCGTGTCGCGCGCGCGCCGCGTTCGCGCGCGCCGTCGTCTCGAGCGTTACGCGTGCGTTTCTCGCGCGCGCTCGACGAGTCGACGCCGTCGCGCGCGCGCGCCGTCGCGCGCGCGTCGCGCGTCGCGCGCCATCGACGCGAGAAATTTCGCGTCGTCGGTTCGTCGCGCGCCGTCGTCGCGCGCGGCGTCGCGCGCGCGCGACGGCGTCGATTCGTCGCGTCGCGTCGCGCGTCTCTCGCGCGTCGCCTCGACCGCTCGAGGTCGCGCGCGCGATCGAGCGAGGGATCGTCACTCGCGCGCGCACGACGCGGCGACGTCGGCGCGCGGGCGAGCGCGCGCGCGCGATCGACGCGCGTCGCGGTCGGTCGGTCGGTCGGTCGCGCGCGCGCGACGCGACGCGACGCGACGCGACGAACGCGACGAAAGTTTGGATTGGATTGGATTGGACTGGTTTGGATTGGATTCGACGATGTCGGACGCGGTGGCGGGCGCGGATGAGACCGTGGGGCGACGGACGACGCGACGGGGCGCGGACGGCGGCGCGGGGAGCGCGCAGGCGGCGGCGAGGCGGGAAACGATCGAGATGCGGACGGAGCGGTACGCGAATTGTAGGGTGCATAAGAATTGCGGGGACGCGTACTGCGAGTTTCGGAAGCTGGCGTGGGAGTTTCGAGCGGTGCGGGATCGAGCAGAGGCGAAAGGGTCGAAGGCGAAGGCTGTCGCGGAGGCGTGGGTGAGAGCGGCGATGAAGGAGGACGACGCGTGGAATGAGGCGGCGGAGAGGGAGCGGAAGAGGTTGCGGGCGGAGGCGGCAAAGGTGACGAAGGCGATGGAGCTCGCGGCGAGAAGCGCGCCGACGGAGCGAGAATTGAGACGCGCGCGGGCGAAAGAGTTGAAGCGTCTCGATGGAGACGCCGATGTGAGCGAAGAACCGTCGCGCGCGGGGACGCCACCGCCGGAGACGGAGGAGGAAAAGAAGACGCGACAGGCGATGGAGATTTACGAGAAGCGCATGCAGCGCGTGCGCGACTTGACCAAACGCCGCGCCATGCTCTTGGCTCGCGCCAGTACGGTGGTGGTGCACCCGGGAACAAACAAGGTGATCGCGTTGTCAACGCCCGAAGAGCTGTCAATCGTGCTGAAGATTGAGGCAAAGAAGAAGGCGCAGATGGAACAGAGGCGGCGTCAACGCGGCTTGAAGCGTCCGATGAAGGGTCCGAACATTGGCGACATGTACAGAATGCCGCGTCTTTTCGAGGAAGTCTGGCTGTATGAAGACAGCAACGTGGACGAACCGACTATTTCGGATTTGATTCACATGAACATAGGAATGTAGCTCTCTACCAATACAATTAAAGAGAATTCTAAAGACTCTTCACGACGACTTTTCTCGCTCGACGATTTCGTCAATCTTACGGAACTGCCACGGCCATCGCACGTTGTACAGGAACTGTCGCTGATCGAATCTATTGTCGTCCGGCGAGTAATTTTCAGCGTGATACGACGGCGTGAGCGTTGTCATCTTGTGCCTGTTGCACGAATAAAAGAAGAAAAATTTCTTCACCTTTTCGGCGATTTCGCTCGCAGAGAGCCCGCGATCCGCCCACTCCACGGTGTACAGACGCTTGAACATCGCCACTGGTCCAAGACGGGCGATTTTACGCAACCTTCCGTAAACACCGAGATCGTCGTAACTCATACCCATGTCCTCTTCGTCGGTTTGTACGTAGTCATCGCGAATAGGTTCGAGTTCCGCGGTAGGCGGCGCCTTTTCGACTTCTGCGAGCGTGGGATATCCCAAATTCATCGCCCCCCAGCGCAAGAACGATCGCAAATCGGCTTTGCTGATGCCGCCAATCGGATTTACGTCGGCACTCGAGCAATCGTACTTGGTCATGTATCCTCTCAATCCCTCGTCCACGTTCGCGCTCCCCAACACGAGCAAAAAGCCAGATTTACCTCGAACCCAAGGCAAAAGTTGCGCGAAAAGGAAGGACAAAACCATGCGCACGCGAGCTTGGATGTTTTGAAGCGCCAAGTTTTCCGCGTTTGACCCGCCGTCCACCTTAAATTTCGGCGTTTTCCCAGTCACCGTGGTGAAGAATGTTACGACGGCTGTCACCACGACGTCGATGGCGACGCTCAAATGCGAGGCGCCGATATCATTCGCGAGCGCCGCCGCGCGCGCGCGCGTCTCCGCGCTGCTGTTGTCCGTGCCAAGGTAAACAGTCGTAAATATCATCTTCGCCAACTCTTCGGCGCTCGGGATCGGGACGTCGCTCGCAAGTTGGGCGACGCGACGAATATCGTCGGCGACAATCGCGTCCCCCGCGCTCGCCGCCCTGGTGACTAGTTGACACATGCTTCCGACGATGGCGGCCGTGCTGGCCGAGTCGGCGCCTCCGGAAAGCGGCAAAAAGTATCCGCTCGCGCCCGAGCGCCTGAGATAATCCCACAACCAGCACGCTGGCCCGAGCGCGATTTCCTCCTCGGGCGCATGAAACGAAATTGCCCGCTTCGGCGTCACCTTGAGATTCTCAGAAACGCACAGCTTGCCCGATACACGCACGGTAGGTATGCGCTTCACACTCGCCGCTTGTACACTCATCGATTGAAACGCTCCTCGATGCGATTGAACTTCATCGAGATCCACCGTCGCGGCGACGACTTCGACGTCGCTCACGTCGAATTGTTTCCCTTGCGCCACGATTTCCCCATTCACCGCGATGCACGCGCATCCATCGTAGTACAATCGCCCACCGTCACACCCGCGCTGATTGGAGTACAAATACACCCCACCCGCCTTCCCACTCGCGCTCTTGATCAAATTCATCCTGGCGTCCAACTTTCTCAATTGGTGGTGCGACCCGCTCCCGTTGCTCACGATTTCAATCCCATTCAACGCCAACGCGATGTGCGGCGCGTCGGGCGTCCACAACTCCTCACACGTCTCGCATCCTAATCCCGCGTCGTCGAACACCACCGCTCCGTCCCCGAACGCCACGCTCGTTTTCCCGTCCATTCCGAACCTCGCGCAACTCTCCGGCAGCGTAAACTCCTCCACTTCGTTCGCGCGCGTCCACGCCGTGAACCACCGCGACTCGCGATAATTCCCATCATCCGCCAGCGCTCTCTTCGGTCGCACGAACGCGATCGCGCCGTCGACGATGATGACTCGACAATTATACCTCGCCCCGCGCGTCGTCGCCGGCGCGCCGACGTCCACCACCGCCCCGCGCATCAATTCCTTCTCCTCGCACAGCTTCGCGATCACCTCCCACGCGTGCGTCTCCGTGTCGCGCTCGTGAAAGTGATCCTCGCACCCGTACCCGCACGTCTCGAGCTCGGGCCCGACGCGATAGCGCGCGCCGAGTCTTTTCGCGCGCAGGATGCTCTCTCGAATCCGCGCGTAATTTCCATCAAAGTCCAGCGCCCACTGGTTCAGCGCGCAGCACGCGACGGCGACGACGCGCATGTCGAACCTTCTCGCGCGTCGTTTCGCGCGCGATTCGGCGCGCGCCGTTCTCGCGCGTCGGCGCGCGGCGCGCGAATCGTCGAATTTCCGGGAAATCGCACCACCGGACGCGTCAGAGACCGACGCGCGTCGGACCGTCGGCGACGGACGCGCCGCGCGCGCGCGCGAGGCGTCGCGCATGACCCGCGCGCGCGCGCGGACGTGATCGAGCGACGCGCGCGCGATGCGCCGCCGCGCTCGCGAACGCGACCGCGCGCGAAGCGCCGCGGCATCGCGCGTCGTCGCGCTCGCGCTCGCGCTCGCGGGCGCGGCGAACGCGCGCGCGCGCGCGGCGAACGCGGGCGGGGGCGGACGACCGTCGTTCGAGGCGGCGGTGCTGCCGCCGAGCGCGTTCGCGGGACGGACGAGCGCGGTGACGGTGCACGGTTTGAACTTTTTGCCGGGCCGGGACGCGGCGTGCGCGGATTGTAACGCGAACGGCGCCGCGACGACGCGGTGCGCGTTCGGAGACGCGAGGGATAACGGTGCGGTGAGCGCGTTCGATGGCTCGGACGCGAGCGCGTTTGAGTGCGCGGTGAACGCGGTGGACGGGGCGACGGGGACGCCGAGGCTGGGCTTCGCGCGCGGGAGTTGGAGCGCGAACGGAGGGTACGATTGGGCGGTGTTCGGGGGCGAGAGCGGGGGGGGGGAGGATGGCAGCGTGCACTTCATGAAGATACCGAGCGTGGATGACGTCATCGCGAGCGTGGCACCGATGGGAATGCCGACGTACGCGACGGGTGGAGATTTCGCGCGAGGCGCGCTCGGGTGTTACTTTGAGTCCAGAAACGACGCGGGGTCGTGGGTGATGCGGGCGACGGGGACGGCGGCGGAGGCGGCCGAACACAGAGGGCTGTTTGTGAGCTCCGCGCTGTATCGATGCGAATCGCCGACGTACGAGAGGACGACGCCGTCCAAGGCGACGCTGGCGCGGTTCGCCGTCGGCGTCTTGGGAAACGACGGCGGCTCGCTGACGAATGTGGTGAGTTATAAGGAAAACTACTGGCTCACCCCGGGCGCGGCGACCGTGAGTAGTGGGACGTACGGTCTCACTGGGGGAGAGACGATCAGCGTCGGAGTGAGCGATTCGGATGGAGATTGGGCAAACATCGGTTGTCTCGTGGGAACGACGCGCGTGAGCGCGCGGTCGGTGTCTACGTCCACGGTGACGTGCGTAGCCCCTGCGCGCGCGGAGGATGATATTGCGAACGTGCCGATCATGGTTGGCGTACGGTATGCCGAACAGAGCGCGTCGGTCGTGACGAGATCGACGGACGTGACGACGTACTCGGGCGGTACGCCAAAGCCGACGAGCCCGTACGAACTCCTCAACGACGAGTTATTCCTATTCGGTCGCGGGAAACAAGTCATGCAAGTTTCTTCAGAAGAAGATTTCACGTGCGTGTTGACTACGGTTGTCGACAACGTGACTTCGGTGTTCAAATCGACGACGGCGAACGCGTCTCCCTTTGACCAAATCTTAAACTGTCTCCTTCCTTTGAACGTCGAGGTGGGATTCGTGGCGATGGGCATCACCGGTGGGAAATACGAGGGCGTGACGCAAGTCATGTTCGTCGATCCACCGCGGGCGATCAGCGCGTCGCCAAGACGAAGCCCGAGCGAAGGCGGTGGCATCGTGTGGGTGTACGGCTCGAATTTGAACGCCGGCACCGATCCGTACTCGTCGTGCGTGTTCACTGCCGACGAGTCGTCGAGTTTCAAATGGGCAGTGGGAACCGGCGCTCGCGCGAGTTCCGCTCTCGTCGCGTGCGAGCTACCGCCCGCGGCGTCCGTGGTGGTGCAGAACAATCAGCGAACAACGGCGGTGGCCGTCGTCATGCGTCCTGCTTCGGCGAGCGCGAACGCCTTGGATTCGGGAGCTTCGATCGAGTATGCCGTAAACGTCGCGTCGGCGTCCATATCTCCAGTGCGTGGATCGTTAGAAGGAGGGACACCCGTGCGCCTGGATCCGACTATGACGTGGGTCGTGTCGCAAAGCTCGTCGGGGACGCCAGATACGGATGATTTCGGCACGGGTGGGTGTCGCTTCAGCGCTGTCACCGTGTCCGCGCGCGTCGCCGACTCGGGAGCGATCGAGTGCGTGTCACCGTCGCTAGGTAACTTTCCGTACGCCAACGCACCGGTCGCGATCGCGGTGGATTGGCGAACGAGCTCGTCGCCCCTCGTCTTCTTTACGAGTACGAACACGTTTCTCAACTTTTCATACGTTCGATTCTAGCTCATCGATTAGCACATGTATTTCAGCAGCGTCTAGATCCACTAAATCTCGCTATCGCTCGAGCTCAACGCACCCTTGGTCGTGATCGCAATCGCCAAAGCGCGCTTCAACGTCGCCACTTCAGCGTATCCAGGCTCATCGCCGTAGTCGTGCAAGAGTAACAAAAAGTCATCCGTCTTCATCGACATGATATATTGCTCGGAAAGCGCTTCATTGATCTGCACTCGAGGGTCGTTGAATGTGGGATCACCGCGCTTTCTCGCCGCGTGCTCGACAAAATCTACGACGACTTCGTCGAGAGTGACGTACGGCACGTTGAGAATGTTCATTTCGGAACGGAATTCAGACACATACATTTGGCCGACGTACTTGAGCATCGCCGATGTCGTGCCGGGTGTGGAGACGACGTTTCTAGGATCGATACCACTCTTACGAATCGCGGCCGACTCCATATCGTCTGACTCGAATTGATTGTACTTGCCCGCAAACGTCGTCGTCGTCGTCGTCCCCGTCTCCTTTGCGTCGAATTCAAACGAGGACGTCGAATCTTCTCTGGCGTTGAACGAACTCGGCGTTCGCGCGTCTTCATAGATCGACTCGTCCACGGTGTTGTCAAACTCCCAATAATCACTCATTCCCGGCGTCGCTTGCGGCACGCGCGTCGACTTCGAGGACGCGGGCGTGTCCTCGAAAGGATTTCCTCGCGCCGCCGTCGACTTTTTCGCCGTCGATGTGAATCGCCACGCTTCGTCTCGCACCGCCGCAATTTCCGCGTCCGTGGGCGATGGATAATCGTCCATATCGTTGAACACGTGCTTACCGCGCCAGCTTCCGATCGCGCCCGCGGGTGTTGACGGATTCACGTCGTTCGAACGCTTCTCCAAGCTCGGCAGCGGATCGAGCTCGACGACGTGCGGCTCGGGCGACGCCGCCATCGGCGACGCGCGCGCGAACGGATTCACCGGCACGATCGGCGACGGCATCTCATCGGGAATAACGCGCGGACCCAGCTTCGCCCGCCCCGCGTCGATGATATCCGCTTCGATCGCCCGCAGTTCCTTCGCGAACCCGTCCGCGAGCGTCTCGAGCAACGTCTCGCACTCGAGTTCGACGTCCACCTGATACTGCGCCTCCATCTCGCTCGCGCGCTCGTACGCCGACCACGCGCGAAACGCCACGAGCGCCGAGCACTTCCTCTCCACGCGCCCCTCCAAAATCACATCCTTCCTCGCGCACGACCGCAGCGTAATTTTTCCGTCTCTCCGCGTTCCGCCCGCGAGCGCCCACTGCGCCTCCCGCGTCACCGCCTTCGTCTCGAACCGCATCACCGTCTCCCCCTTGTGCACGGTGACGTACTTCCCATAACACCCAGCGTCAAAATTCCCATCGCGCACGACGAACGCGTACTTCGCGCCCTCTTTACCGTTCCCTCCCTCGTCCCCGCGCGTTATTCGAACCGCCGTCAACCGCGGCGCCGTCGTCTCGTCCAACACCGCCTCCCCGAACGCCTCCCGCGCGCTCCTCGCGCCGCGCACTCGTCGCACGACGATCACGTCTCCATCGCTCAGCGGGTCCTCGCGCGCGCGCGCCTCCGCGTCGCGCCGCAGCGCCTCGAACGCGTCGTCGTTCTTCGCTCGACGCGCCGCCTCGCCGAGCTCCAGCGTCGCCTCGCCCATCGCGCGCGTCGCGCCGTCGCGCGCGCCGGCGCGCGCGTTTCGTTTCTTCGCCGCGAGGTCTCGCGCGTCCACGGGCGCGTCGCGTCGCGCTCTGGCGCGTCGATCGATCGATGGATGATTAATTCAAATCGAGCTGTCTCACTCGCGCGCGCGCGATGCCGCGCGCGCGCCGCGCCGCGACGCGCGCCGCGGACGAGAGCGCGCGCGACGAAAAAAAATCACCGCCCGCGCGCGCGACGCGCGCGCGCGGCGCGCCGCCGGCGCGCGCGCCGCCGCCGCCGCGACCGACCGACCGACCGCGACGACGCGCGACGGCGACGACGACGACGACGCGCGCGACGCGCGCGCGGTCGAACGCGCGGTCGCGCGCGGTGCTCGCGGTCGCGCTCGCGGCGGCGCTCGCGCTCGGCGCGCTGCGCGCGCGACGCGCGACGACGACGGGACGCGGCGGCGGCGCGGACGCCGACGCCGCGGCGCGCGCGACGACGCTGCGGCGCGCGCTCGACGCGGTGACGCGAAGCGCGAGCGCGGTGGAGTTCTTCGTCGAGGACGTGGCGACGCGACGGGCGTCGCACAAGGCGCCGACGGTGCTGGTGGCGGCGAACACGCCGGAGGGGTTGCGCGCGGCGCGGGCGAGTCTGGAGGCGACGCTGCGGAGGGGCGCGCGCGGGCGGTGCGCGATGACGCTGGACTGCGCGGCGGCGAACCTGCGGGAGTTGGACGCGGACGAGGCGCGAGGGCGGTTGCAGCGCGCGCTGGCGCGACACTTGGCGGGATGTTCGCGCGACGAGGACGGCGCCGTCGTGGTGCTGCACGACGTCGCGAACATGTCGCCCGAGCACGTCCCGGCGTTGCTTCCCGCGCTGAGCGAAGACGGGGCGTACGCGTACGATGGGGAATCGATCTCGACGACGAGAGGCGTGTTCGTTCTCACCGCGCACCTGCCGGCGACTCGAGCGGCGGCGGCGGCGGCGACGGACGAGAAGACGTTCACGAACGCGGCGAAGATGGCTTTATTGGACGCCATGCGCGCGAAAACTAGCGACGACGACGCCACGGCGTTGGCGTTTAGACGTAGAATAGACGTCGCCGTTCCGGCGAACGCGTGACGGCGCGTAAAATGTAACCGTAACCGTTACTATTTTCAACCGCATGTACTGTAACTGTTTTCAAAAATCCGCGCGTCGACGCGGCACCGCGCGCGACGTCGCGGGAACGAACCGCGACGACGACGCGATCGTGACGTGCACGATCCATCGCCGTCGCGTCGGCGCGTCCATCATCGCGGACGCGGCGCCGAACGAATCGGCGTTTTCGCGTCCCGAGTCACTCCGCCTTCGTCCCCGCGCGCCGCGCGTCGTCCCGCGACCGCGCGCGCGCCGCCGCGCGTTCGCCTACCGCGCGTTCTCGCCGAGCGCGCGCTCCACGGCGCTCAAGATGCGCTCAATCTTCACCGGATCGTCGACGTACCCGTCGCCTCGCGTCAACTTTGAGTGCACTAATTCGCCGGCGACTTTGACCTCGAGCGCGCCGCTCGTCGTCGGCGTCGGCTCCGCGGCCACGGAGGCTCGCGGAAATTTCGCCACGATGGCGCGCTCGATCGCCGTCGCGAAGCGCAGGTAGCCTCAGCCGCCTCAGTAAGTGATGTGTACGAGAGGATTCATCATGACGAGCGTCGCGAGTCGCGAAGTGACGACGAGTCGAGCGAGGCGCGCGACTGAAGGAATGTCGGAATACCGATGTTCGCGCGCGTGTCTAATGATATGGTTTCTAAAGCTACTGCGGCGCTGGCTACGGTGCGCGCGGCGCGCGCGGTGGTCAGAGAATGACGACGCGTTTAGCTTCTTTGCGCCTGGACGGCCTGGACGGCGCCGTCGCGACGCGAACGTCGTTGTGAGGAATGACCAAGGCGACCGTGTCTTCGAGCGCGCGGTTCGCCGTTTCGAGGACGGCGTACTTGACGTAAATCGCACCCACGACGCACACGACGGCGAAGAAGACGTGGATGGCAGACGCGCCGAAGGCGTCGAGGGCGAGTTCGTACGCGAACGTCTCTACGAAGACGTACGACCAGTACAGCGTGAGCGTGAGCGAGATTGCCGTACCGCGCGCGTGCTGAGGGAACAACTCAGCGGCGATGAGCATCGGTATCGCCGCCATGCCAAGTCCGTAGAAGAAGGCAAATGAGATGATGGAGACGTCGAGCGCGTCCCGCGCCGAGCCCAAGGCGTAGCCGGCGGCGGCGCTCGCCATGGCGAGGTTGCAGAGACACATACCCGCTAAAGATGCCAGCATGCACGGCTTCCGCCCCATGTAATCTACCATTCTCGAACACACCATGATGCCGAACAAGAGCGTGACGACGTATGCGATCCGAGTCTCCGTCGACGACGGCACCGCGCCGTTCGACGGAATTTCGCCGTCGTCGTGCACGGCGAGCGACAGTCCGCCGAGCTGTTGGATCCCGACGAGCGCACAAGCGATCATCATCGATCTCGATAGATGCGAGTCAAGCAATAGATCGTACCACCTGAACGCGGCAAACGCGCCGGGTGGTGAAGTCTTTGCATTTTCGCGAGCGACGATGTTCGCGACATCCTCCATTGCCTCGCGTTCCTTATACGCCCCTCGAAGCGTTGTGAACGCTTCCACCGCCTCGATGCGCATTTCTCGCGCCAGCAACCATCTTGGAGATTCCACTACGCATATAATGGCGATGATCAGAGCGATGACGTTGAACATAGCGCACACGCCGGCTAAGTGTCTCCAGTGCATCGTCACCGGACTCAACGGGCTCAGATACATGAACAACACACCCTTTACGATGGCCAAATTAGGCAAGATCGCGTGCGCACCGCGCATAGATTTTGAACTGGCCTCAATGAGTAACAAGGGCGCCGCAGTGGTGACAATACCCACAGAAATGCCCGCGAGCACCCTCCCAACCATCGCCGTCGTCGAAAACGCAGGCGCGCAAGCCGCCAGCGCCCACCCTAAGATCGCCGGTATCGTCGCCGCAACAACCGTTCGGCGCCTGCCAAACCTATCACACCCCCAACCCGCGCGCGCTGCGCCCACAATCGCCCCCAGGAAGAGCGCCGCTTGTAAAGTGGCGATTTCGTCCTCGTTCGCGCCATCCGTCCCGCACGCCGCCGTCTCGCCACCGCACGACATCGTCTTCCTAGCCGCAAACGGAAACCCGATAGCCAACCCCACGGTGAAGCACGTGAGCGACACCGATGCCGTCGCCGCCCACGTGCGCCAGGTTTTCGGCACCATCGCCGCGACGACGCTCGATGTCGAGTGCAGGTTCGCTCCCGACACCCGAGCGCTCACGCCGACGCCGCGTTCAACTTCATCCAGCGTCCGCAGCGCGTCCCGCGTCAACCGCGTGTACCCTCGCGCGCTCGTGCTCTCCACGAACATCCGATTCGCGCGTGCATCGCCGGCGTCATCGTCATCGCTCGACGTCGTCGACGACTCGCCGCCGTCAACACCCCGCGATTTTTTGCTCGACGACAGCGTCGTGCGCGCGTCGTCCGCGTGCGTCGTCCCGGTGTCGCTCGTCGCGTACCCTCGATCATTTCGCAGTAATTCCTCGCGTTCGCCGTCGTTGGCGCGTCCGAATTTCGGCGCGCCGCTGAAGAGCGTCTTCAACATCCCAGAGACTGAAGCGCGCGGGGACGCGCTGGAATCTCGACTCGCGCTCGCGCGACGCGCGCGTCTCTCGCGCCTGCGCGACTCGCGACCGTCGCGACGATCATCTCTCGCTTTCTTCTCGGCGCGCGCCTTCTGGAACAGGCGCGCCTTGTTGGCGAGCTCGAGTTCCTCCTTGCTCGGCGGCATCGCCGCGCGAGGCGCGAACTGAGGACGACGCGAGCGAACGGGCTGTCGTATTATTCTCGAGCTATCGAAATCTAACTTTCTATCGAGCGCGTCATCGCTCCTTCTTACTCTCGTTTTCGGTCGCATCGTCCTTCTTACTCTCGTCTTCGGCGCCGGCGTCGGCGACGTAGCCGAATTCATTCGCGCGAGTTTCGTCGACGCGATAGACGCGTCTCTGATACAAGAATAAGAGGAAGATGACGTCGTCTCTGAAGACGGAAATGCGGTGAAGTGTGGGCATCTTGATGACGAAGGCGAATAAGTCGTCGATGATGGTGTTTAGGAACTTGTAGCCCATCTGTTTCCACGGCATAGCGGCGACGCTCTTGAGTTTGTAGTTGACGTACAGCTGAGGCGTCATGCTGATGAAACCAAAAGTATAGACAGCCCCGACGAGCGTACTCAGGACGAACGACCACCAACCTTTGTGTTCGTGCGTGCGCAGGCTGTACACGGCGTATACTCCCACGAGTGGATATAGCGCGTACGACAAATAGCGCATGGCGTCCGCGTCGTGTCGAGCGGTGTCGCTCTTGAGCGCGCTCGCCTTGTCGGCGACGCGAAGCCGCGGAAAGCGCCCGTCTCGATCAACAGAGACGTCCATCGCGCGCGTCACCTTCCAAAACTCAATAACGACGCCCAAACCACTGGAAATAAGTATCATCCACGACGTTTCGTTGTCGCACAGGTACAAAAAGATGACGAGCTGACAAAAGGCGTTCAAAAGAACGCTTCGAGCGGACAATCCTTCGAGACTTTTGCGATTTCGCCAAAACTGCACGTCGTGTTTGAATGCAAAGAAATCAAATATCGTGTGTAGCAAACTCACAACTGTCGTCACCGCGAGCAACGTCGGATTTCCTTCGAGAAACACGCGCTTCATGTTGTCCGCGTCGTGTTCTCCCGCCGCGCCGAACGCGCGTTGCGTCGACCACGTCTGCTCCATGGACTCTTCCATCTGCCAACGAAACTGAGAAATCGTCTCGAGGTTCAAGTTTATCTTCATCTCGCGCGCGCTCGTTTCGTTCAGCTCGCGCAGATGGCTCTTGATGATCCAAAACTCGTTAAAATACACCGTGGGATAGTATCCCGACCGCCGCTCGTCCGAAAATCGCATTCGCCTCGCCAGGATGTCTGGAATCGTCGCCCCGCGATACGCCGCGAAATCATCCACCACGGTCAACGTCGCGTTGGGTTTATAATACGCCTGATAATACTCCATCCCATCTTCCAACCCCTCCGTCCCGTCCTCGCGCGGCTCCGCCCGCGCCGAATCCTCGCCCAAGAGCTTCCTCCTTCGCGCGACTCTTCGTCTTCGCCAAATCGTCGCGTCGAAAGACACTCGCAAAACGTCCCCATCGTCGTACCCCTCGTCCGCCGGATCCAGCGACGCGCCTAAACGCGAAACGATCGCGTGCAATTTCACGCTCACGTTTCTCGCCACCGCGTCCACGAGCGCGACCCCGAGATCCAACTCGACGTCGCGCGTCGCCGACGCCAGCGGCGCCGTCGTCCCCCACAGCGGCGTCTCCGCGTGAAAATTCACGCTCGACGCCTCGTAATCCTCCGCGAGCGCGTGCACGCGCACGTCAACGACTTCGTCCCGGCGCCACAGGTTCCGACAGACGTCCGCGTACGCCGTCGTCGTCGTCGTCGTCGTCGCGACGTCTTGGAACGCTTTCGGCGCGGAAACCGTCGTCAAGCTTCGCGTCAGGCGCACGGCGAAGCCGTACATCGCCGCGAGGCGCGCGATCTTGAGCGCGCTCTGCGCTCGCGACGCCGCGGGCGCGGGCGCGGGCGCGGCGTCGGTCGACATCGCGGCGCGGCACACGATGACGCCGCTCGAAGACGAAATCGCGTCGAGAATCGCGCGACAGCGCGCGCTGGCGCGCGCGAACGCCGCGGAGTTGGCGTGCGCGACGCTCGCGTTGACGCCGCGCGCGCGGCTGCGCGAGGCGCGGGCCGCGGCGGAAGAGATGGCGAACGCGTCGGCGGACGCGGCGACCGTTAGAGCGCGCGTTCGCGATTGGCGCGACGCGCAGAGGCGCGCCGAGGACGCGCGCGCGAAGGAAACGACGCGAGCGATGGACAGTGAACGACGCGCGCGCGCGCGGGAGGCGACGGTGGCGCGAGAGGCGCGAGAGACGAGGATCAGAGCGCGCGCGGCGTCGAAGGCGCGGCGACGCGCCGAAGCGGAGGCGGCGAACGCGCGAGCGGCGAACGCGCGAGCGACGAGTCGCGCGGCGAACGAGGCGATGATTTCGTTATTTCAGGTGCGCATCGCGACGCGCGAATGGGTCGGTGAACGACGGAGGGACTGACGACGCGCTCGTTTCGTTTGGTTCGCGCGCGAGGCAGGCTCGAGACGCGCAAACGGTACGACGACGCCGCGACGCCATCGCGGCGTTAGACGTGGAAATAGCCGAGCGCGAATTGCGATTGGAAACTGCGACGGCGCGCGCGCGCCCGTTCGTGCACCGCTCGAGAGAACGCTTGTCGAGTTGGACGGAGGCCGCCGCGCGCCGTTTCGTGGCGACGACGCTCGAGCGCGAGCGCGTCGAGGATCTCGACGTTTTCGCGCGCGCCGCGCGTCAGGGGTGGGTCTTAGACGCGCACAAGTACCGTCGCACCGCGCCGCGTTGGCGCGTGTTAGATCCTCGATGCGGCGGCGTCGTCATTCGCGAGTATTAAGTCGCGCGTCTAGGTAGTTAGAGTAGCTCGTCCCGAACAACAGTCGTTGATCGTCCGACTTCAGACGCCGCCTCTCGCCTCGCCACGATGCGCGCGAACCGCGACCGCGCGTTTCACGGCATACACTCCGACGCCACCGTCGCCGGAAGCGACGGCGCCGCGCCGCGTCGTCGCGACGAGCGCGAGCTCACCGAGCTCGACGTCTTCGGGACGCTCAAGGAAAAGCACCACAAAAACACCGTGAAAACGATGCGCGCGATGTACGCGGACGTCCGCGAGCGACGGCGAAGGGCGATGGAAGATTTAACGCCGCTCCAACGCCGGGCGCGGGCGAGCGGAGGCGTGAATCCGTTCGATTGGTCGGATGGACACGTGGGACACTTTTATGAGTTCATGGTGGCGGAGAACGCGGCGAGCGAACGAGGAGCGAAGTCGCGCGCCATGGTGTTCGAGAGACAGGATGAGTCGGGACAAAACGTGGTGGAGGAATTATTCGATAGTTTTAGGGCGGACTACGCGGATCGGTGGCGGGCGGAGGTGGTGTGCGGGATCGACGCGAGCGCGGGGGCGTGCGAGCGGTATAGGGACGCCGCGGCGGAGGCGTGCGAAGCGTTGCTGGGAGACGACGACGCACGAGAGATGGGGGCGTGCGAGACGTATTTGCACACGTATGGGATCGTGCACGAGCATTGGCACGTGGAAGATTACGTGCAGGCCAGGAATACGTTGGGATACTCAAAGCCAAAGATGGAGGCGCCAAAGCGATATCCGGCGAATTTGTGGGGAGACTCGGTCTTGGCGCGCTCGAGAAACGGGGAATGTTCGGCCTGTAGTACTCAAGTGATCACTCTTCAAGGATATGTCGACGTGGATGTGGGGACGACCTATTCTTTAGGCGCCGAGCGAGAGGACAAGTGGGTGTTCGACGCCGAGCGATGGGCGCACGACGTACCAATGACAAAGTTCAAAATTGCGAAGACGTGTTGCACGAACGCGCAATTCGCGTGCTTTGTCGAAACAGGAGGTTATGCCGACAGAAGTCTTTGGAGTCACGAAGGGTGGCGATGGGTGGAAAAACGACGCGCCGCGGGTGAATTGTTGGCGCCTCTCGGTTGGAAAGTGTCGCCGTGCGTGAAATTCTTAAGCAACGGCGAAGAAGCACCCGCGTGTGAGAGTTGGCGATGTGCGTACTTTGATGAAGCGCCACGCGCACTACATCCGCAGCACCCTGTGTGCCACGTGTCGTGGTACGAAGCCGAGGCGTATTGTAACTGGATTGGCGCACGTTTACCGACTGAGGCGGAATGGGAAGCAGCCGCGAGAACGACGACGAGTTGGTCGACGGACAAACAAACCACAAAGCGTCGCACGTATCCGTGGGGTGAAGAATCTCCTTCAGAAGACAAAGCAAATCTTGGTGGACACTTTGGAGGTACTATTGATGTCAGTGCTTTGGGTGCGGGCGATAGCGCGCACGGTTGCCGACAGATGTTGGGCAACGTTTGGGAATGGACGGCGTCGGCTTTCCTGCCTTTTCCCGGTTTTCAAATGGACTACCCGTATCGCGAAAACAGCTGTCCGTGGTTTGGGTATAGAAAAGTCGTCAAAGGCGGGTGTTGGGCGACGAGCGCGCCCATCGCGCGTGCGGCATATAGACACTCGTTTTGGCCGCACATGCACAACACGTTCAGTGGATTTCGCGCCGCTATCGGTGGCTCGCAAAAGCGCGCGCTTTGCATTCTTCCGCAAAAAATACAGAGCGGCGCAAAATGTGGCAACGTGGTCACGATGGAAAGAATTTCTTCGCATCTCGAGAAGAATCACATCATGAGCATCACGCGTTCGATTTTTGATCTGCCGCAGTCAAAGGAGGATTTGGCGAACATAATACACGCGATGAACGTCGATTTGATCATCGTCTTGCACGCTTTCAAGTGCGGTGCCGTGATTGATACCGTACAGGCATATAAAGACATGCTCCCGCCTATCGTTCTAGTGCTCGGCGGCACCGACGTCAACGTGGATTCTCGAAAGTCTGCGCTCGCTGAGGAACAATTTCGCCGACGCGTTGACGTCGCGACAAAAGTTGTCTCGTTTTCCTTGTCCATGATAGAGGCCGCACCCAAAGGTGCGTTGAAATTTATCGAGTCGGACTCGACATCTAAAACCAAACTGATACCGCAAGGAGTCATGCTCCCGAGCACGTTGAAGGCTTCAAAGCGCAAAAGGCTTGCAGATGAAACTGTGGAAACACCCGGCGAGCTTCAAGGCACCTCGCGGCCTGCGGACCTATCGATACCGATCATGTTCCTACCTGCGGGATTACGCCCAGTCAAGGACGTGTGCTTCATAAACGACGCATTGACTGCGTATAACTCAAATGGAATCAAAGCACATCTGACTGTGTGCGGCCCTTTCCTCGATTCGGCGTACGCGAAACGCGTGCGATGTCAGTTTGACGGTCGTTCCGATTGTACCTTGCTAGCAGGTGTCGATCGCGCGACGCTTGTAAGGTTCATCGGCGAGGCGAAAGTTTTGTTGAACACCTCGGTATCGGAAGGTCAAAGCGGAACCATCGCTGAAGCGATGATGGTGGGGACTTTAGTCTTCGCGCGAGATATTCCAGGCAATCGTCAGCTCTTTGAGTTGTGCGAAGCGAGAGCGCTCGCAGCACTCGGTCCTGCGACGATAAAGGAGATGAAGGGCGATGGATGGGAGGTTCACCCGGTGGGAGTACTATTCTCGACTCCAGAGGGTTGCATGCGCGCTTTCGAAGCATTAGGTCTCGAAAGAGAGTCGACCGAAGACGTGGATGTATCGTTGATTAGACTCCGCGCGCGCGAAGGCGTCGCCGAACTGTCATTGAACGAAGCGAAGCGTTGGACGGAAATTTTAGACGAAATCACAGCGCACGGTTCATGAAGTAACTTATCATTTATTATTTCACGTATTATTTCCTCACCTAGTGCATCGCCGCGGCTAAGCAACCGAAGTTCACGACCGCCATTTCGTATTATTCGTTCGCTGACTATTTCTCTCTTCAGAGATGGTGCTCCTGCTGGCGCTTTCGCCTCTGAAACGACGCGAGAATATCCAGTTTTGCCCGTGTTTTCTCAGAGAATGGTGGCGCCGTGTTGTCGCCACCAGTGGATTGTGTCTGTCCAGGCAAGTAGTTTGCGTTAGCAGGTACGAGCGCGCCGAACGGCTCGTAGTTCTTTAGAAGCCTCTCTAACTGTTCTGGACTTGCGTGTGTTGGAATCGGGGGATGATACAAACCCAAACGCCCTTTCGACATCAACTCGCTCTTCTCGCACTGGTACATGCGACACAGGAATGCTGTGCGAACTCGTCGTGATCGAGTCTCTGTTACTTCTGGCGATTGTGTGACTCGTATTTCGGGCATCTCGTGGTATGTTTTATCGTCCGTCGACCCGCCGTGTAGACCCGCGTTTTTAACGAAAGAAACATCCTCTGTGGAATTCGCGAGCTGAGTCTGCGCAATACACAATCGCCTGATTCTTCGAATGGGAATGAGAGCGACCGCCCAGATACCAATGTTCGCCCAGAGTGTGGTAGAGATTCCGTCATCAAAGCGATAAAACACAAGACAGCCAAACAGGATTTGCAGCAGGTTGATCACTCGAGCAGTAATCGTGATGCCGAAGGAGTCCTCGCGGAGTTTCGGCGGCGCCGTGGTGAGATACAAACCTTGGTACTTTTTGCTCCAGTACAGCAAGAATATCCCAAAGACGCCTACGGCGTAACTCACGGGAAGTGCCGGCGCGTAAATTGCCGATAGACCGAGAATCTTGAGCAACTCGGCGTACGAACGCGCCAGCTGGAAAGCTGGAGGTTGCACAAGACTCTCTTGCATCGACAACGTCTTCGACATTGGGGCGAGTATTTTCACTTGGATAATGTGTTTGATGTTCATGTTCCTTAAAGGTAACAAGAGAACGTTGAACACTTGCAAATAGAACGCATATTCGACGAAACCACCGGGAACGTACCAGTTACACACACCATCTGCCTTCGACGAGCATCGATTGGTGATGATCGGAACGACGACGTAGTTGAGCAAGTTAACAAACGTCAACGTCGCGATCAGCATGTTTGTCTCAATCGTTTTCGTCTTATAAACCTCAAGTTGCGCGAGATAAACCGTCAATCGATCCAGCAAACCGTTAATGATAACCACTACGAGTGACGTGGAAGATGCGACGAGTTGCAGTCTGATGGACGAAGTCGTCGAAGCCGTAGATTGGAAAGCGACCTCGTTCGTAATGGTTTCGAGTTGATTACTACGCAAGACCTCGAAAACGTACTGAATAACGCCTCCAACGCACAAAGCGCCCGCGAGCACGAACTTCGCCCCGATGGCGGTAGCCACAACCTCCCAGTTACTGTCTCGTCGACGAAGGTGCTGCCAGTTGATATCGCTCGGTTCGGGCGCGCGAGTGACGATGAGTCGACGTCCGTTAAAGTCTGGTGAATGTTTGCCGGTGCATCGATCGATGATCGATTCTCCGTAATCGCCGCAGTGATCTTCGCAACAGTTGATCGCGTGCTGCTCGTAATTGAACGTCACCACGGCGCTCCCCAGATGCGAGTTGCCGCTTTCCCCGAGCGCCACGACCTTCGCCTTGAGTTCGGCAATTTTTGCATCCAACTTTACTAACGCTTCTCGCGTTGGTTTCGTACCTTTGAGTGCGATCATTCGATACAATTGTCGACGCAATAAGATGGATTTATTGATCTTCTCGTCCATGTTCGCGCCTTCGTTGTCATCGAGAATCGCCTGAATTTCGTTTCTTCGCTGCACGGCGTTTTTGATTTCTCTCTCCATAGTCACGAGTCGTCGAGTGTTCGTAAGATGACAAACAGAAACAACCTCGCCGTAATGCGAGAAAAAATCCGCGATTTGCTGTCGAGTCCACTCGTTCCCTTTTCCGAGCCCGGTGACGAGCACCGAGTAGTCGCTCGCGGTCACCACACTCGACTTGATGATCGCCGCCGCCGTCGCGCGATTACGAGTGTAAAACATGTCAAAGAGTAAAAACACCACAGTTACGACGATTGAAACCGCCTGAAACTCCTTAGGCGTTTTATTCACAGTGGCGGCGACCCGAGGTACGCAACACACCGCGGTCTGCGCCGTCGTCAGCACCTTCTCGAGCGTGCACGGATAGTGCGTCTGGCACGCATTCGTCGCGTCAAACGTCCCGATCGCTCCTTCGTAATCGCATCGCATCGGGCAGTTATAAAAACTCGCCAACGTCGGGACTCCACACCTCGACCCTTGACTCGTGCTCAGCACCAAGCCGCCCGTCTCGTACGTCCTCGCGCACGTCGTCGTCGCGTCGGCGCCCGCCGCCGCGTCCCACCCCGTCACCGCGTACGACGCCGTGAACGCCTTATCCGTCACGTTCGTCGTCAACGAGTACGCGTTGATTCCCGCGAGCACCAGCGCGAGCAGTCCGAACTGCAGCACCGTGTCCAGGTACAGCGCCAGCGACACGCTGCTCGCGCCCACGCGTCTGTGACTCGCCGTCATCGAAAATCGCCGCGCGCTCGACGGCACCTGCACGCCGCGATGATCGACGTCGTACTCCAGCACGCCCGCGCGCTCGTGCGCCCGCCTCGCGGCGATCATCGCCGCGTCCGCGCGCGCCACCGGTCCGTCCTCGAGCGCGCCGAACGTCGTCGCCGCGCGCGACGTCGCGAGCGTCGCCCGGCGCTCGACCGCGCGCAGCTCCACGACGTCGGCGTCCGCGCCGTCGACGACGACGACGTCCGCGACGTCGTCCGTCGTGCAGGCCGTCGCCATGTCGTCGTCAGTCATCCGTCGCGCGCGCGTCTGCCGACGCGTCGCGTCGACGCGTCGTCGGCACACGACCGCGCGCGCGGCGATGCGACGATGCGCGCGACGCGCGCTCGAGCGCGCGTCGTCCGCGGCGACGGCGACGGCGCGTCGAGGGCGCGCGTCGTCGTCGGGCGACGCGCCGTCGAAGGCGACGCGCGCGACGACGACGACGCGCGAGGGCGGCGGGACGGATCACCCGCTGTCTTCGGTGATGTTCCCGTGGGAGCGCGCGGTGCTGCACAGCGAGCGGTGGGCGCACGAGCTGAAGCCGTGGCAGAAGGCGTACTGGGCGGCGTTCGCGCTGGGGTGCGCGCTCGTCGTCGGCGCGCGGGCGAAGCGGTATCACGACGATCGGGAGCGCGAAGACGCGCGACGGCGAACGATGGAGGCGAATAAACGCGCGCTGCGGGGCGCGCTCGAGGGGAGGAGTTTCATCGGCGCGCGCGGGGAGGACGAGGCGGAC
>Ga0181599_1000560_pt1 | contig 39149 bp, 29 predicted proteins | sample 041ome_3_FD_148658 | JGI IMG/M metagenome (GOLD analysis project Ga0181599, IMG submission 148658) | Coastal salt marsh microbial communities from the Groves Creek Marsh, Skidaway Island, Georgia - 041405US metaG (spades assembly) | ecosystem: Environmental > Aquatic > Marine > Intertidal zone >...
CCACTGAACCTCCGCCCGTTATCGTTAGACCAGATGAGCAATTCTACTTAGAGTCCTCTGACACCATCAGTAAGGAATACCTCGACTTGCAAATCGCTAAAGGTGAGCCCCTAAGGAATAATGTTTGGTTGCCAATTGAAAATTCAACTCAGCATTTGTTTTCTTTTGAAACAAAGAATAATTCCTCGCCTATAGTTGATATACATACATCCGGTGCAAGTGGTCAGGATGCCCAAACTTCCGTTGTCGCTGATGTGAACGGCAAAATTACTGGGATTCATATTACTGATCCAGGAAGATACTTTTTTAATATTAACGAATCTGATGGATCTGTGCCCGAAGAGTATCAGCAGGCAAATCTTATGCTCCCAGATGGCCAGTCCATGAAGGCAAATATCATCTGGGGAGAAAATCCAAATGATCCTGGTCCTTACATCATCTTGGGCTTTGAACTTCTTGAAGAAGCTTACATCGATCAAGCGACTGGTGCCAAAAAAGGAGATTCGTTCTCCTTTGCAACAGGAAGTAAAACATTTCTTGAACATAGAAATTCTGAAGGTCAAGTGGTTGGTGTAACTTACACTGGTTCCGATGAAAATTCGGAATTTTACATTGGTAAAGATACTAAAATATCTTCTTTTTTGGATGCTGAAGATGGAAATACAGCTGAGCTTGCCAATGTTCTCCAATCCTTAATCGAACTTAGAGAGGGATTGAGTGAGGACTCTCCGGCTGAGTTATCTAGGCGAGTTCAACTTGTGGAAAGTGAACTCATTGAGAGAGAAGATGAAGTTGTTGATAAATTAGGCGAACTTTCCTCGTTGCTTATTCGAATGGAATCTGTTCGAGCTTATGACGAAGATTATCATTTGCAGCTTGAGCAACGATTAGCCAAAGATTTAGATATAGATTTGTCCCAAGCTATCATGGAGTTGACCCGTGTTTCGACGGCTTACCAAGCTGCAATGCAAGTTGGTGCTCAACTTCTAAATACATCATTGCTCAATTATATTTAATCCGTTAGCCTACTTTTTAGTTCAGTATGGTACTTAAGATAGGACATGACCTGCAGGGCCAAGACTTGGCGGAAACGGAGCATCGGCATGAATTGTCTTTTCCTCAGGGTCTTTTTGGATTTCCTGAAATTAAATCAATGGAATTGGTCTATGACCACGAGGAATTGCCTTTCATGTGGCTTAGGGAGGAAAAAAAAGATGGTCTTGCTTTTATCGTGATCGAGCCAGGTGGAATTATTCCAGATTACTCGGTCGAAATCGCAGACGGAGATGTAGACCTGCTAAAAATCACTGGAGCGGAAGATACCCTTATTTTGAATATAGTTACCTTACCAGCTGAGCAATCTTCCAAGATATCAATCAACTTAGTTGGTCCCGTTATTGTAAACCGGAAAACCTTAATCTCCAAGCAGTGCATTATTAATAATCACGAAAAATATTCGGCCAGATATGTTTTGGATTTGTCCGGCTCTGGAACCTGAAGCTACTTTTTTTGGAGACAGATGCTCATACTTTCTCGAAAAGTCGATCAGGGAATAAGAATTGGAGATGAAATTGAGATTTCAGTAACCAAAATTGAAGGGGATTCCGTAAAAATTGGAATCTCCGCACCCCGATCTATTTCAATTTTACGCAGGGAAATCCTTGAGGAGATGCAGAGTTCCAACCAAGCGGCAGCTGTTACTAGCAGTGCACCTGCGGGCGTTCTTAAAAGTACGCTTGCAGCAGGATCTGCATTGAAATTGATTCAACAAATGAGGGCGAAAAAGGGATCAGGCAAGAGTTCTTAAACCTCATTGTAATTTTTACTCCCATCACTAATTCTAAAATGATAATATTTAGGCCTTTTCGTGCAATTCGACCAGCTAAACAGCTGGCTAAAGAAGTGGCATCAAGACCCTATGATGTGTTGAATTCTCAAGAAGCAAAGGATGAAGCTGAGGGAAATCCGTATTCCTTCCTCCATATTGTAAAACCGGAAATTGATCTTCCGGACCACACGGACCCTTATGACACAGAAGTCTATCAGAAAGGAAAGCAGAATTTCGAAGGGTTTTTAAATCAACAAACCTTCTCTCAAGATAAGCAAGCTTCCTTCTACATCTACAGGTTAACCATGGATGGAAAAAGCCAAACTGGAATCGTTGGCTGCTGTCATTATCAGCAGTATTACGATGGTTTGATCAAAAAGCATGAACTGACCCGTACTGCAAAAGAAAATGACAGGGTTAATCATGTGGAGGTACTGGGTGCGAATGCGGAACCTGTTTTCTTTTCCTACCGTGGCCAGCCTGAAATTGATTCGATCGTTTCCCGGATTCAGGAGAGTTCACCGGTTTATGACTTTGTCGCTGACGATGGAATTAGGCATGAGCTTTGGGTCAGTCATTCTCAGAGAGAAAACGAAAGAATCTCGCAACTTTTTTTGGAGGTTCCTTCTTTTTATGTAGCCGATGGTCATCATCGTACTGCGGCTGCGGCACGGGTAGGGCAGAGAAGAAAAGATAACAATCCAAACCATACGGGAGATGAGGAATATAATTTCTTCATGACTGTGGCTTTTCCTGATCATCAGCTTAAAATTTTTGATTATAATCGGGTGGTCAAGGATCTTAACGGAATGACGGAAGATGGTTTTATCCATGAACTGTCCAAAAGTTTTCATTTGGAGAAGACTGAATTTTCATCGGTAAAGCCTGTAAGAATTAGGGAATTTGCCATGTACCTGTCCGGACAATGGTATCGAATGTTACCCAAAACCAGTTATGCATCTGATGATCCGGTGGCTGATCTTGATGTTACCATTCTTTCCGAACTCATTTTGCACCCTATTTTGCAAATTGGTGATTTAAGAAAGAGTGAAAGAATTGATTTTGTCGGTGGTATCCGTGGCTTGGAGGAGCTTTCAAGGCGCGTTGATTCCGGGGAGATGGCTGTGGCCTTTGCTCTGTTTCCTGTGAGTATGGAGCAACTTTTGGCCATCGCAGATGCAGGAGAGATCATGCCTCCTAAAACTACCTGGTTCGAGCCAAAATTACGAAGCGGTCTTTTCGTTCATTCAATCGAAGATTGATTTTTTGATTCTTGCCCCAAGTAAGGTGGGGCTTGGCGGCTAGTTTCATTTTACTTAATCTTCCATTAATGATGAAATGAAACTTTTGATTCTCAGTGCTTCAACAGGTGGAGGTCACGATATGCGTGCTTTTGCCCTAAAGGATTGGTGGATGGGAAAAGGATTTGAAGCGGAGGTATTTCATCCGTTGGAGAATACTTTTGCTGGATATAGATTTGGTTGTCAGTTGTATAATCTGATCCAAAAAAATATTCCATTACTCCACTATGCCTATTTTCATTTTCTCGAATATGCGAGCATTCATCGAAACCCTAAACGAATTATAGGATCTCAAAAATATGTTCAAAAAATTTTATCTTTTCACCCGGATTTAATTGTTTCGATGCACGCACACTTGAATCACGGATATTTTGAATTGAGTAGATTACCAAATTTTAGACCAAAATTTGCCGTCTTTTGCGGTGAATTATCTGACGGATACGGATTTTCCAAGCATTGGGTAAATCCACAAAACGATCTTTTCGTAACTCCATATCCGGAAGGCTGTGTAGCCGCACAGAGAAGGGGAATGCCAATTGAAAAAACGCTGGCATCAGGACCTCTTCTCCGGAAACCTTTTTACTCTCAAGATGCGAAAGGTGATCAACTGAAATTATCGGAAAAATTTGGTCTGGATCCGACGTTACCCATTTATCTCTTGGGTACTGGTGCAAACGGAGTAAACCAGCATTTGCCAATTATTGAAGCTCTAAGGAAAGGTGATTTTGATGCACAGATTGTGGCTCTTTGTGGCAAGAATCAAAAAACTTATGAAGCTTTGTTGAAAGTATCCGAAGTATCGAGGATGAAAATAATTCCACTCGGTCAGTTGGATGCTTCATCCATGTTCGAATTACTGAAAATTGCAGATTGGATGCTTGCCCGACCAGGTGCGGGGCTGACAACCGAGGCTATTGTGACTGGCTGCCCGTTGATTTTTGATTTATCGGGAGGTTGTATGCCTCAGGAAAAAATCAATCTTAACTTCTGGAAGTCAAGGCAGGGAAAGGTGGTTAGTTCATCTTCGCCAAGGGAAATAACAAAAATTATTCAATCCAAAGAAACCATTCCAAGCTTGAGAATACCGGTTCAAGCATCTCCTCATCTTTTGTTAAAAGCCTTGGAAAGACTTGCTTCAGAAGCCCATGATTGTTGAGAACCAACTTCCTTTACGAGCAGCTGCATCTGCGATTTATTCTTGTGCACAATCAATTTTAGCTGACTCTGACATAAAGAGACTTAGACCAAAGTTTTTACCTAGTGGCGAAGTTGAATTAGGGAACCTTTTAATCTTCAGTGAAGAGCAATACTATCGGCTGCTTTCAAAAGGGCTAGGCATTCCCAAAATTAGGAATTTATTCCTATCACCGATCCAATCCATTCGATTGATTCTCAGTCTATGGAGGGTCGCACAGTTGTATAAATCAAAAGATTTAAAAGTAAGTTCTCCAATTCAGCTGAAGGCTTCTTTGGAAGCGATTTGCACCTATTTGAACCTTCATCCGTATTCGTCAAAAATCTTTAAACCCGAGCAGGGATTTAGCATTTTAATCGGAATATCCAATACAGAAACAAATTTCTTGATTTGTTATGAACAGCAGAACGGGTGGAAAGTATATTTCCTAGAGAATCAGCAATCAGCATCAGCGAGTTTGCTTTTCAAAGACATTAAAATCGCACAGGATGCTGCCCTGGGTCGCTTAAATTCATGGATAAGTTTAACCAATGGAAATATAGTTGTTGCCGGACGTGTTCCGCTCATCGATAAGTTCGGATATGTTGCAAGATTAGTGCAAAAAGAGGTACCAATACCAGGATGAATGTTGGAAATAAATCAGGTCTCTTGTATCAAAGGGCAAATAAGGTAATTCCTGCGGGTATTTATGGTCATGTTGCCCCAGGTGCTGGTTTACCCCAAGACTTTCCTCTTTATTGTCATTCAGGTAATGGATGTCGGTTTACGGATGTGGATGGTAGGGAATGGATTGATTTTATGTGCGGCTTTGGTGCGGTTCTACACGGATATAGGAACCCAGTAGTTGAAGAGGCAGTTAAGCTCCAACAACAGTTTGGCTCTGTTTTTAATCAACCTACAGGGTTAATGGTAGAGTTGGCAGAAGAGCTTGTTGCTCAGATAGATTTTGCAGATTGGGCAGTATTTGCAAAAAATGGTTCAGATCTAACAACCTGGGCAATTCGGGTGGCCAGGGAACAAACGGGCAGAGAATATGTCATCAAGGCCAAGGGTGCTTATCATGGTGTTGATGCTTGGTGTGATCCTGGTTTAGGAGGTCGAATTGCGTCAGACCGATTGCATGTACTTGAATTTGATTGGAATGATTTTGATCAATTAGATACAAATTTTAAAAAGTACAGTGGTCAAATTGCAGCCGTTATTTTGACCCCTTACCATCACCCTTCTTTTGGTCCATCTGTTCTTCCTCAAGAAAATTTTTGGAATCGCGTGGAAATGCTGTGCAAGGAAAGTGGCACTGCTTTGGTTTTAGATGATGTTCGTTGCGGATGGAGAATTGATGATCATGGTTCTCATAAATACTTCGGCTTTACTCCGGATTTAACTATTTACTCAAAAGCCTTAGGCAATGGTTACGCGATTTCATCATGTGTGGGGACTAATGAATATCGCTCTGGTGCATGCGAGGTTTTTCTTACTGGTAGTTGCTGGAATGATTCCCTTGCAATGGCTGCTGCTTTGGCTTGTTTAAAAATTTCGAATGAAAAAAATGTAGCCAATTCAGTTTTGAAAAAAGGCAAAGAATTTTGCAAGAGATTGGAAGAATTAGCTGAAAAATTTGGTATTCCTCTCAAAATGACTGGCGTGCCATCTATGCCGTATCCTTGGATTGATGGAGACGACAATCTTTTTCAAATTCAAAAATTATGTAAAATTGCTACCAAATACGGTCTTTATTTTCATCCTCATCACAACTGGTTCATAAGCGATGCGATGACCGAGAATGACATCACAGAATCCCTATCACTTTCGGAAAAGGTCTTCTCAGAATATAAATTATCATTTTGATATTACTGTGACTCTTTTTTGTATCATTTACTTAATTGTGTTACACTATTTATGTGCTGCACTGTAAAATCAAGACTATCGACAGAGAAATTCCTGTCTTTGAAGGTACAACTGAAGAGCGTTTGAGATCTGCTTGTATTTGGGTTTCAGAAAACTCTCCCGGTCGCCAACTTACCTTAGAAGAAATAGGACAAATAATGGGTGTAACCAGAGAAAGGGTAAGGCAAATTGAAGCCCATGCCCTTCGCAAACTTAGGCACCCGTCAAGAATTAGATTTCTGAAATAAGTTTAGCTGAAGAAACTTACAAGCAAAAGAATGATCTTAATCGATCAGCATTTCTTTGGCAGATTTACCTTGTGGAATCATAGGTAATACATGCTCGGTGTAGGGAACAATGACCTCTAGCAGGAAAGGTTCATCTGCCTCAAGCATTTCCCTCATGGCCTCACGTAGGTCTTCCCGTTTGGTCACTCTTCTAGCTTTTACGCCAAATCCCTCACACATCTTTATATAATCTGGATAAATAGCATCGAGGTTATCTGGACCGCCGATATTTTCTGGATCACACAAAATAGTATGACCACGTACGGACTCATAAAAACGATCTTCCCATTGTACCACCATGCCAAGATGCTGGTTATTTAGTAAGAGGCACTTGGCGTTGATTTTCTCAATTTTGGCAGTGGCTAACTCCTGTACATTCATCAGGAATGAACCATCTCCATCAATATCAATGACCTCTTTGTCAGGTCTGGCAACTTTTGCCCCTACCGCAGCTGGATATCCAAAACCCATGGTACCTAAACCTAAAGAAGAAATATAGGTTCTGGGCTCTTTGAAGCGGTAATACTGTGCTGCCCACATTTGGTGCTGACCAACACCTGTGGTAATAATCGCATCACCTTTGGACTCCTGGTAGAGAATGTCTACTGCTTCCTGTGATGTAATGTGTTCGCCCTTTTCATACTTGAAGGGATACTTTTCTTTCCATCCCTTGATGGTGTTGCTCCATTTTTTATTATGTGGCTTTTCAAAACCATTTTGCTTGATGAGCTCTACCAGTCTTTGCAGGGCGTATTTGATTTCAGATTGAATAGGGAAGTGGGCATGAACATTTTTATTGTGCTCGGACTGGTCTACATCGAAATGAATGACATAGGCTTCAGGAGCATACTTGCTCACTACACCTGTGATCCTGTCATCAAAGCGGGCACCTGCACAAATAAGTAGGTCGCTCTCGCAAACGGCCCAGTTCCCAGCGACTGTTCCATGCATCCCATACCAGTAAAGGGATTGCTCATGGTCAGGATCAAAGGCTCCAAGCCCCATGAGTGTATGAGCAACAGGAAGCCCAGTTAATTCAGCAAATTCTCTTAATTCTTTGTGTGCTTCAGCAGAAATGATGCCTCCGCCAGTGTAGAGAACTGGTTTTTTGGATTTAGAAATTAATTCAAGAACCTCGGTCAACTCATCATCAGTAGCTTTGGGGTGATCGAGTTTGTAGCCTTCAAGTTTCCCAACTTCATTAGGGAAAAAAGGTTCGAAAACTTTTTGTTGAACATCCTTAGGGATATCAATAACCACTGGTCCAGGCCTGCCGCTTGTAGCTAAGAAGAAAGCTTCCTTAACAACTTTAGGTAAATCCTCAGCAGTTAAGACAAGATAACTGTGCTTTACTATTGGTAGGGTCATCCCAAAAAAATCAGTCTCTTGGAAAGCAGCTTTACCAATAAATTGTTGGTAGACTTGCCCGGTAATTGCAACTAAGGGAATACTATCCATGTAAGCATCCGCGATACAGGTAACCAGGTTGGTAGCACCCGGGCCAGATGTTGCCATGCACACTCCTGCCTTGCCAGTAGCACGGGCATATCCATGAGCCATAAAGCCGCCACCCTGCTCCTGACGGGGTAGGATCGTTCGGATCTTTTTTGAACGGGTCAAAGATTGGTGCAGTTCCATGGACGCTCCGCCGGGGTAAGCAAAGACCACATCGACTCCCTCGCGTTCAAGGGCAGATACAAGAACATCTGCCCCTTTCATGGCGGGACCTTGCTCGCCGGCTGGAAGAGGTTTTTCGGATCGTATGGGTTCTATGCTCATATTTTAAGGAAAGTTATTAACATGTCTTATTGTAGCATTGTTTTCAAGGTGAAAGGGAACACCTCGGGTATCTAAGCAGTGATCTTCATATTAAAGAAGTTCTTTAAGCTCCGATACTGAGAGGGAGAGGTTGGCGGCTTCAGACTCCTCAAAAACATTTTCCAGTAACTTTCTCTTCTTTGTTTGTAGTTGTAGGACTTTTTCTTCTACGGTTCCTGAGGTGATCAATTTATAAACGGATACATTTTTATCCTGTCCAATACGATGGGCACGATCCGTTGCCTGAGCTTCAGCAGCTGGATTCCACCAAGGATCAAAATGCACGACCATATCAGCTGCAGTAAGATTCAATCCGGTTCCGCCAGCTTTTAATGAAATGAGAAAGACCGGGATAGAGTCATCATTTTGAAAACGGTCAACTTGACTCATTCGATCCTTTGACGATCCGTCCAAATAACAGAAATTGAGCCCTGCACTCTCCACTTCTGCTTTCAAAATTTTCAGCATTTTAACAAATTGCGAAAAAACCAGCATGCGATGACCTCCTTCCAATGCATTGTAAAGAAGTTCACGAAATGCATTCAGCTTACACGAGCTAAAGTTTTCAAGCTCGGGGTCTATTAACCTTGGGTCGCAGCAAACTTGGCGAAGCCGAAGAAGTTGGGTGAGGGTTTGCATGCGCATGGCTCCCTCATTAGCACCTGAGTTTGCCAATTTATCCAGTTCTGTCTCAGCAGTTTTTCTGGTTTGTTCATAGGAAGCCCATTGATCCTCGGTCAATTTCAGGTAAAGAACTTGTTCGATTTTTTCCGGAAGTTCAGGTGCGACTTCCTTTTTCGATCTTCTTAACAGATATGGAGCAGCTTGTTTTAGTATTCTTTGCTCATGCCAAATTCTATCGTCTCCCCTCGTCCCCTCTGGTAATTTAGGATTTGCACCAGGTAATAAAAACTCAAGCAGAGAAAGAAGATCCGATACACTATTTTCGATTGGAGTACCGGTAAGCAGCATGCGGCCTTCAGAGCATAGAGACGCAGTTGCTTTGGCATTTTGAGTGCGTCTGTTTTTCAAATGCTGAGCTTCATCCCCAATAATACAAAGAAAGGGAAAATCTTTGAACATTTCCAAATCTCGGGTCAGCGTACCATAGGAGGTGATTACAAGATCGAATTTCCCAATGTGAGAGGGTATAGTGGCACGGTTCGGACCATGGTGCGAATAAACGGAGAAAGATGGACAAAATTTCTCTGCTTCCCGTTTCCAGTTCTCTACCAATGAAGCTGGACAAATTACCAATGAGGTTTTTGAAGGGCTTCCGCGCTTCCTTAGGCATGAGAGAAAGGCTAAGGTTTGAAGAGTTTTACCTAAACCCATTTCGTCCGCCAAAATGCCTCCTAAACCATGATCAAATAGATGGAGCATCCACGCTGTTCCTGTTGTCTGGTAGGGGCGAAGAATATTTTCAAGTTCATCCTGAGGCGATGGTTTCTTAAGGGAAGAAAGGTTTCGCAATGCGATACTACGTTTTCTCCATTGAGTTGGTGGTTGAAACCTCGGGTCAGATTCGATCAGTATTTCCTCTAATGCAGTTGATTGGAATCGTGAAACAGAGTAGTTCGATTGGGCAAGGAGAGGGGCTTCTGGGTTGCCTGATGACTGCCTTTGAGCTTTTGTTGTTTTATTTCGTAAATCTTTAGTTAATAAGTAGGTATGATTTCCGTGTTTGATGTGATTTCGACCAGTTGAGAGGGCATGCTCAATGGCATCAATTGGGGTATCTCCAGCTTCGATACTCGCAAGAATTTCGATTGAGTCTTCACTTTCTTTTGCTTCAATACGGAGTGTGGCAGCTTTGATGTTTGAGGTATGTCTTCGGAAATTTTCAGTAAATTTTGCTTCATGATCGATTTCGAATTCCTCTTGGTACAAGGCTAGAAAATCCAGAACTTTTGCTGGGTCCCGAAGCCACCACCAATGCCGGTGAGCCCGGTCCCTGATAAAAGACCATTCTCGTAGTAGTCTCAAAACCTGGTTGTATGATGGATGAGAAGCACTAGGCAAAATGATCCGCAAATATTCTGTGGAACCCTCTACTTCGATTGGTGGTCCCTCATATTCTGGTTCATACGATTTCAAAGTGAAAGAATCTTCTTCTTCTTTTTCGGTAACTGTTCTTTGGACTTTAGGTGGCGAACTAGGTGGTGGTTTACCTATCTCATCAGATATTCTTTCAAGACCAGATTCAGTCCATTTTAAGGGATTTTCAGGTGAATTTGCCGGAAAAAAACACTCAATCTGATCAAGGAGTTTCAGAAGTTCGAAGCATTGCTCTAGGTTCAGTTGAAGAAAAGAGGTAATCTTTCCTCCGCACCATTGGGAAAGAGCAAATAGGGCGGATCTTTCAGCATCGGGAAGGTCTGCCAAATCATCCATCTTGCACTTTTCGGGAGGAATTTTGGTGCCTGAGCTAGTTTCCAATTCTACTTTGGCAGGTATTGCATCTCTCTGTACGCAACCAGCGAGAGAAGGTGGGAGTAAGATACGCAGTCTCACTCAGGCAAAACTTAGGAGTTTAATGAGAGAGCGGATATAGATTGTTGAAGACCTGTGCCTGCCGGTCCACCTCCCATAGCAAAGTCAGCTTTCCCTCCCCCTTTACCCCCAATCTTTTCAGCCAGTTCGCTAATGTATGTGCCTGCTTTATGTCCGACTTCAATTGCGGCAGGCGAGCAGATACAGACCATGGAACTCTTTTTGCCTTGTTCAGATGCTAAAAGGACAACGGAGGGCTCACTTCGTTTGTTTATTTGAGCAGTTAGTCCCCTCAAATCATTTGGATTAAGATTGGGAACGAAACCGTGAATAATTCTGATACCGTCAACCACTTTTGCCGATTCTATCAAGCTATCTGCAATCCCAGCCTGACTTTTTTGTTCAATAGAGCGGAGTTGTTTTTCTAATTCCTTCGATTTATTACCTAATTGTTCAACCCGTTGAAGCAATTCATTGGGTTGGCACCCTAACTTTTGGGAGACTTGATGGTAATCGTTGACCCTATTACTTACCCATTCGTAAGCAGAAATTCCAGCAACTGCCTCAAGTCTTCTTGTCCCGGCAGAGATGGCAGATTCGGAAAGTATACGAATAGAGCCAACTTCTCCCGTAGACCGGACATGAGTTCCTCCGCAGAGTTCCTGACTCCATCCTCCCAAATCGACTACCCTAACAAACTCACCATATTTATCGCCAAAAAATGCAATTACACCATCCGGCTTTTCGGAAAAAGGAATTTCATAAGTTTCGACTTTATCATTTTGTAGGAGTTTTTCGTTGGCTACTCTCTCGATAGCTTGAAGTTGTTCAGGAGAGACGCCTTCGTAATGGGAAAAATCGAATCTCAAGCGGTCATCTTCCACAAGAGAACCTGCTTGCCTGACATGATCACCCAGCACCTCCCTAAGTGCCCAGTGCAAAATATGGGTGGCTGTGTGATGGCGTTGGATGGCGAGTCTTCTTGGTATATCCACGTTCAAAGTTATGGAATTCCCGATCAAATGATTGGGGGCGGATGAACTCCCAATCTGATGCAGAAACCTGCCTTGGGAATCTTTGATCACATTGCTTATTTTGAAGCTCTCTTGCTCAAATTTAATAATGCCCGAGTCTCCAACTTGTCCACCCATCTCAGCATATAGAGGAGATTGATCAACCACCAAAAAAGTTTGATCATTGGAAGAGACTAAATCCGTGCATGTTGCAGTAAAATTGAGGAGGTTTGAATGCTTAAACCCACAAAATTCAGTGGAATCAACGGAATGTTCATCTTCACTTACGATAATATCAATGGACTTGTGAGCTTCGCGGGCACGCTTCTTTTGCTGGTCCATTTCCACCTCGAATTCGGCATGATTAATAGTGATTCCACATTCCCTTGCCATAAGCTCGGTAAGATCAAGGGGGAATCCATAGGTGTCGTATAATTTAAATGCAAAAATTCCCGAGAGTTCAGAACCCTTTTCGATTGTTTCTGTTTCACGGGTAAAAAGTTCAATTCCACGATCTAGGGTCTTGTTGAATGATTCTTCTTCAGCCTTGAGAGTTTTTTCGATCAATTCTGCTTTCGTTTTTAATTCGGGAAAAGTTTCTCCCATTTGATCAATCAAAACTGGGGAGAGTTTATAAAAAAATGGATCAGAAAATCCGAGAGTACGGCCGTATTTTACTGCTCTTCTAAGAATTCTCCGAAGTACATAATTGCGATCACTATTACCGGGGAGAATACCATCGGCTATGGAGAAAACGAGTGCTCTTAGATGATCCGCAATCACTCTGAATGCGATGTCAATTTCTTCCTGTTCGCTCTCGGGCTTTCCTTCGAAGGCTAGGGTAGACTGATAGCTTTTTCCGGAGAGTTCTTCGAGCTTCTCAAAAATTGGAGAAAAAATATCTGTATCGTAGTTTGATGCGGGTATGGAAAAATCAGTAAAATTCTTGGTCGACTGAATTACGGATGTGACCCGCTCAAACCCCATTCCGGTATCAACATGTTTAGCTTTAAGGGGAGAAAAAATCCCGTTTTTATCGGCATTGAATTGAATGAAAACAAGATTCCATATTTCAATACACAAGTGGGAATCATTGTTTACGAGCTTGCCTTCGCTGTCTCCATTTGGAGTTAAATCAAGATGCAGTTCAGAGCATGGACCACAGGGACCCGTTTCTCCCATCATCCAAAAATTATCCTTTTTCCCACCCGATACCACATGAACCGAGGGGTCGAGGCCAGCGGATTTGAAAATTACAGACCAAATAGAATGTGCTTCCTCATCAAACTCAGCTGGGTCACCTTCGTTTGGCCTGTAAACGGTGGCATAGAGTCTCTGAGGGGGGAACTTCCAAACATCCACAAGGAGTTCCCAAGCCCATTCAATTGCATCCTTTTTGAAATAATCGCCGAAAGACCAATTACCAAGCATCTCGAAAAAAGTGTGATGATAGGTATCCAAGCCCACATCTTCTAGGTCATTGTGTTTTCCTCCTGCCCGGATGCACTTTTGGGTATCAGCAGCTCTCGTAAATGGTGGTTTTTGATCTCCTAAAAAATAGGGAACGAATTGGTTCATTCCCGCATTGGTAAATAATAAATTCGGAGACTCTGGTAAGAGAGAGGCAGAGGTGACAATCTCGTGCTTTTTTTGGGCAAAAAAATCAAGAAAAGACTGTCTGATTTCTCTAGCTTTCACTTTTCTGAAGATAGGAGGTGGTTTACTGGATATGTGAGAGAATTGCAGTACCCATTTCACGAGTTCCCACCGAATTTTCGCCCTGTGAAATATCACCCGTCCTCAAACCGGAGCGGATCGTTTCATTGACGGCGTTTTCGATCGCTAGTGCTGCATCCTCCAAACCAAAGCTGTATCTTAACATCAGTGCTGCACTTAAAACCTGGGCACAGGGGTTTGCGAGTCCTTTTCCGGCAATGTCGGGAGCTGTGCCACCAGCAGGCTCATAAAGTCCGAAGGGAAGATCGTGGGAATTTCTACCAGTGCCCAGGCTGGCAGAAGCCAGCATGCCAAGGGATCCACAAATGACGGCGAGTTCATCAGATAAAATATCTCCGAACATATTTTCGGTCAGTAAAACATCAAACTGATTGGGGTTTCGAACTAGCTGCATGGCTGCGTTGTCCACATACATGTGAGATAGCTCAATCGTAGGATCCATTTCCTGGACGATTTCAGAAACTGTTTGTCGCCATAAAACTGAGGTTTCCAATACATTGGCTTTGTCAACGGAGCAGATTTTTTTGCCTCTTAAGGCTGCTGCTTTCACCGCAACTTCTGTGATTCTCCTAATTTCCCCAGTTTGGTAAATCATTGTATCTAGGGCTTCTTTCTCGCCATTCTCAAGCTGGCGAGTGGTCTTCGGCTGACCAAAGTAAATGCCACCGGTTAATTCACGGATACAAAGAACATCAATTCCAGCAGAAGCAACATCTGCTCGAAGTGGAGATAAATCCGCTAATTCAGGAAATAGGTTACCTGGTCGGATATTAGCAAAGAGTTCAAAAGCTTTTCGCAAGGGGAGCAGGGCAGCTCTCTCGGGCTGTTCCTTTGGGGGAAGGCTTTCCCATTTTGGACCACCCACTGACCCAAACAAAATAGCATCAACTGCTTTACAAGCCTCCAGCGTTTTATCAGGGAGAGCATTTCCGTGATTATCAATCCCAATTCCTCCAACATCATGTGCGGTGGTTTCACATTCGAAATGGTAGACTTGGCCAGCTTTTTCCAAAGCCTCCAACGCCACTGACATTACTTCCGGCCCGATTCCATCACCGGGTAAGTTGGTAAAACGAATAGTTTTCATCGAAAAAGGCACTATTCATAGGGAAAGTTTAGATTCCTGCAAAGAGCAAAAAGGTGGAAGCCAGGTGAAGTAACAATCATTGACAAAATATTGGGCTGAATATTTAATAAAAGATTAACTAACAGTCTAGTCCTCAAGGACGGGCAATTTTGCTCGTCTTTTTTTTTACATAAATCCGCCAATAATTCTACACCACTTATGAGCAGCGAAATCCTCGCAGTACTTGAATACATGGAGAAAGAGAAGGGTATCAGTCGCCCAGACATGATCACCACGATTGAAAACGCGATCAAAGCCGCCGCTGAAAGAGGTGGTGCCAACTCTCAACCCAGTGAGGTTCGTGTTGAAATTAACCAAAAAACTGGTGCACTTAAGGCTTGGACTCTGCTTACTGTTGCAGAATCAGTCTCTGATACCGCCAGGGAAATCCATTTGGATAAAGCCCGCCTCTATGCCGATAACCCGCAGATTGGAGATGTAGTTGAACGTGAGATGGATCCTGCTTATCTTGGTCGCATTGCGGCCAAAACTGCAGAGCAGGCAATCAAACAAAGACTCCGCCAATTCGAAAAGGAGCATATTTACGACGAGTTTCGGGATCAGGTCGGAAACTTGATCACAGGAACCGTCCGTCGCAAAGAACGCGGAGATTTGATTGTCGAAGTGGGTAAAGCCGAAGCTCTTCTACCTTGGCGTGAACAAGCTCCTGGCGAAGATTGGGTGCCTGGTGAAAGAATTAGATGTTTACTTGTGAAGCTTGAACAACAGGGGCGTGGGCCAGAGCTGATTTTGAGTCGTTCCAGTCTCAATTTCGTCAGAAAACTTTTCGAAATGGAAGTTTCGGAAATTTCAGACGGCACGGTTTCCTTGGCGGCAATGGCTAGAGAACCTGGCTACCGTACAAAAGTTTGCGTGAAAAGCACAGATCCGAAGGTTGATCCTGTAGGTGCTTGTGTGGGTGCTAGGGGTGGCCGTGTTAAAAGTATTGTCCGTGAAATGAACGGTGAAAAAGTTGATATCGTTCGGTGGTTTGAAGACCCAACTGAACAGCTCGTTGAAGCACTTAAGCCTGCTACTCCTCAGAATATCAACTTAGACAGGGATAAGCGCAGGATGTATTTTGAAGTAAAAGAAGATGATTTGTCCGTAGCTATTGGCAGAAAAGGAATCAACGCACGTCTTACCTCGCGTTTACTTGGGTGGAAACTCGATATTGGAAAAGTTGTTGTAAAGGAAGTTGGCTTTGACGAAAGAAAGACAAAAGCAGCTGAAGGACTCACCTCTGTGGGTATCGAATTTGAGGTTGCAGACCGTTTGGTAGCCTTTGGTTTGGTTAGCCCTGAGGCATTTGAAGGAGTTACTTCAACTGATCTTGTAGGACTTGGCTTTGAAGAAAGTATTGCTGATGATATTTTGTCTAAGGTCTCTTCAGGTTCCTCTGAAGAAGGCTGATCTTTCAATACACAGATAACTATTTAAGATTTATGAGCGTTAGAATCCATGCAATTGCCAAGGAAACAAACAAAACCAGCAAGGAGGTAATTGAGATTCTGGCAGGGCGCGGATACGAAATTAAAAGTGCCTCCTCTTCAATCGATAATATCACTGCTCAGTCTCTTATAGATGAACTGAACAAGCAGAGCCCAAAAGAGAAGTCTTCAGATGATTCAATCGAATCATCCTCTGTTCAGGAAACTTCTTCAGAACCAGCTGCGAAGAAAAAGGTACCATTTGTTAAGTCTAAACAAGATCTGGCTCAAGAGCGTGAGGAAAAAGAAAAGGAAGACTCCAAGTCTAATAAAACCGCTTTACAGAGCACTGATTCAGAAGAAGTTTCGGTCTCAATTCCCGAGAAAAAAGCTCCCGCACTACCTCCCATACCCGAGACAGCTGGAGCAGCACCAAGTTTACCTCCGCCGCCATCGAATCAGGCATCCGTTCCTGTTCCCAAATCTTCACCTAAAGTAGAAACTACTCCCAACTTGCCTCCTGAAGGCGGATCTGATTCTGATACTGAAATCGGCGTAATTGAGGGAAATCTAATCATCGTCAAACCACCTATTGTTGTTCGCGATTTTGCAGGTTTGATTGGACTTAAACCTTTTCAGTTGATCTCCGAGTTGATGGAGATGGGAATTTTTGCTTCGATGAACCAGACCATCGAAGAGGATATCGCTCAAAAATTAGCAAAGTCAAAAGGTTTTGATTTGGAAATAAGGCATCGGGGTGAAAAAGCCGAGCCCAAAGAAAAGAAAAAAAAGGAGGTTATTGATGAAAATGATGCCAAATTTCTCAAACCTCGACCACCAATTGTTTGTATTCTTGGACATGTGGATCATGGAAAGACAACTTTGCTTGATACATTAAGAAAGGCTAATGTTGTCGATGGTGAAGCGGGGGGGATCACCCAGCATGTAGCCGCCTATCAAATTGAACACAATGGTAATAAAATTAGTTTCCTTGATACCCCAGGGCATGCTGCATTCTCCAAAATTAGGGAGCGTGGTGCCAATATCACAGATGTTAGTATTTTGGTTGTGGCTGCAGATGATGGCTTTATGCCACAAACGGATGAAGCTTTAAAGTTTGCCCAGCGATCTCAAACTTCACTGATGGTTGCCATCAACAAGATTGACAGCAAAGGAGCGGATGTTGACAAAGTGAAAACTCAGATGCAGGAGCGGTCTATTCCATCTGAGGATTGGGGGGGGGATGTTGTGACAGTTCCCATTTCTGCACTAAAAGGCGACAATATTGAAGAACTTCTCGACATGATTCTTCTCCAAGCAGAAGTCATGGAATTAAAAGCCAATCCAACCGGTCAGTTTGAGGGAATTGTCATTGAGGCAAGAATGGAGGTAGGGCGTGGACCAACTGCTACTCTCATTGTTCAAAAAGGTACCCTCAAAGTTGGTGATGCATTCTCTTGCGGTGATGTATATTGTAAGGTGAAGGCCATGATTGATGACCAAGGGCAGTCGATCAAGAGTGCTCCGCCTTCTACTCCCGTAAATGTTCTTGGCTGGTCTGGTGTTCCGGCCACAGGTGCAATATGTGTTGCTTCGAAGAATGAACGGGCAGCCAGAAAAACAGCTGAAGAAAATATTGAGGCTGAAAAGAAGCTTGAATTACTCGCACAGCAAGAAGTTGCAGATTTGAACAATCAAGGCGGCGATGAGGAGAAGGACAATGCCGGTTTGGACGCTCTTTTCGCAGCAATTAATAAAAGTAAGTCCACAGCTTATCGAGTCATATTAAAATCAGATGTTCGTGGATCCGCTGAAGCTTTAAAAGACTCACTCGAAGAAATAATCAGTGACAAGGTACTTTTAGAGGTTCTGAGGTCCGATGTTGGTCAAATAACCAAAAGTGATGTAAAAATGGCTCAAACATCGGGTGCTGATATAATCGGCTTTAATGTTAAACCCGAAAATGGGGTGATGGGTGAAGCTAAGCACTTGGGAGTTAATCTTTACCAAAACAGTATTATCTATGAGATTATCGATCTTGTGAAAGACAATATGGCTGAGCTTTTAGAGCCTGAATTGTCAGAGAAGAAATCTGGTCGGGCAGAGATCAGACAAGTATTTAAAGTAAGCAAAGGAAGGTCGGTTGCTGGCTGTATGGTAATGGAAGGTCTGATTACCAGAAATAAGGGTGCGCGGCTTGTACGTAATGGTAAGGTTATTGTTGAAGGGAAAGTCGATACTCTGCGAAGATTTAAAGACGATGTTACTGAAGTAAAAGCCGGTTTTGAATGCGGAATTAGGTTAGAGTCTTTCGATAAGTACGAAGAAGGTGATATTATCGAAACTTTCGAAATAGAAAAAATCCGTCCAACTCTTTAATTATTTGCTATGGGCTTGAGAATAGCTCGGGTTAACGAATTGGTTAAACGAGAAATCGCCAATTATATTAGCACTCGTTATGGGGCAGAAACGGTTCGTTGGACAATTACTTCTGTCGATGTGGCTGCTGATCTTAGAAATGCCACAGTTTCATATTCTGTGATAGGTGATGAATTATCTGCCAGGCAAGCTCATGCATTTTTTAGTAAGCATGCTTCAGAAATTCGTGGTCAGGTAAGTAAATACGTAATCCTCAAATATTCCCCTAAGCTTCTCTTCATACAGGATTATGGAATTGAACGAGGAAACCGAACCATGGAAATTCTGGATGAGCTTGATGATTCATCCGGTGAACCGGATTTTCCCGAGTCACGGTAATAAATTTGTCACACTAATGAGACAAATTGTCATTCATTGAATATGATTTCGTCTTGTACTTTCCTTAAGTAATTACATAAGTCATTTATTATTAGTGTTTTGAGGTTTAGTTTAAGGCGGGCATGGGATTTGCAATAGACTTATCCGTGAGTAAAATAATTGGAATTGATTTAGGAACTAGTAATTCATGCATGGCGGTTATGGAAGCCGGCGAGCCAAAGGTTATACCCAATTCAGAGGGAAACCGTACAACACCTTCCATAGTTGCTTTCTCAAAATCGGGGGAAAGAATTGTTGGGCAGGCTGCCAAAAGACAGGCTGTTACGAATCCAGCAAACACCATTTTTTCAGCCAAAAGATTAATTGGTCGTAAATTTAGCGAGATTAAGAATGAGATAGATACATTACCTTACAAAGTAGTTGAGGGAAAGAATGGTGCAGCAGTTATTGAATGTGAGATAGAGGGCAAGGTGGAGACATTTATGCCTGAGCAGATCTCATCGATGATACTCGCTAAACTCAAAGCAGATGCAGAGTCCTATCTTGGCGAACCTGTCACACAAGCCGTAATCACTGTCCCTGCCTATTTCAATGATGATCAAAGACGTGCCACCAAAGATGCTGGTGCAATTGCTGGACTTGAAGTTCTAAGGATTATCAACGAACCCACTGCTGCCTCCCTAGCTTACGGTCTCGACAAGAAAGGAGAAGAAACAATTGCTGTTTATGATTTGGGTGGAGGTACATTTGATATCAGCGTTCTTGAGATCGCAGACGGTGTTTTCGAGGTAAAAGCTACTAATGGAGATACCCAATTAGGCGGTGATAATTGGGATCATCAGATTATCGATTGGCTCATCCAGGATTTTAAGAATGAGCAGGGGATAGATCTCTCGGGTGACCCAATGGCTATGCAGCGATTAAAAGAAGAGGCAGAGAAGGCAAAAATGGCACTATCTTCTTCTCAGTCCACCGATATTAATCTTCCTTTTATTACTGCTGACGCGAGTGGTCCAAAGCACCTAAACGTTACGCTTTCCCGCTCCAAATTAGAGCAAATTTGTGAAGATCTATATCTTCGCACCAAGAAACCCTTTGAATCTTGCTTGAGTGACTCAGGTTTGAGTATTGGTGATGTAAATAACTTGGTATTGGTGGGTGGAATGACCCGTAGCCCCAAAGTGATTGAAATCGCCAAAGAGCTTGGAGGCAAAGATGCCCATCAGGGTGTCAATCCTGATGAAGTTGTGGCTATTGGAGCTGCGATTCAAGGTGCAGTACTCAAGGGTGATGTGAATGATGTCTTACTCTTGGATGTGACTCCATTGACATTAGGCATTGAAACTGCGGGAGGTGTCTCAACTCCTATGATTGAGAGAAATACGACTATCCCCACCAAAAAATCACAGGTTTTTTCTACCGCTGCAGACAATCAGCCAGCTGTTGACATAGTTATTCTTCAGGGTGAGCGTTCTATGTCTGCCGATAATAAAACTTTGGGTACCTTCAAACTAGACGGTATTCGTCCTGCCCCCAGAGGGACACCTCAAATTGAAGTAACTTTCGATATTGATGCTAACGGTATTTTAAATGTTAGTGCCAAAGATAAAGACACCGGTAAGGACCAAAAAATCACAATCTCGGGTTCCTCAAGCATGGATGAAGCCGAGGTAGAGAGATTAAGGCAAGAAGCAGAAAAGTTTGCAGATCAAGACAAAGAAAGAATGGAGTCTGTTCAACACAGAAATGAATTGGATTCATTAGTTTATCAGTCGGAAAAGCAAATTGGTGAGCTTGGTGATCAACTTCCAGAAGATTTAAAATCCAAAATCAATGATTTGATTGGTGATGCTAAAAGAGTTCTTGATGATCAATCCTCCACTTCAGAGGCGATCAAGAAGGCAAAAGATGACCTACAAAAGGGCTTCGAAGATCTTATGAAAGTTGCCTCAGCATCTGCGGGTAAAACTGCTTCTGCTCAGGCCCCTGATTCTGATGAAAATCCCGAAAAGTCTAAGGACACCAAGAAGGAAGATATAGTAGATGCTGACTTCGAGGTAGTAGACGACGAAAAATAAACTTGGCATAATTAATACTTTTTCCCGATTCGATCGAATCGGTTAGTCTGTAACAAAAAATCTAACCTAATTATAATAAAGGAATATGAGTAAACCTAAAATAACTCCGTTGGGAGATCGTGTACTAGTCAAGCAAGTCGATGAAGATGAGCAAGTAAAAGGCGGTATCATCATCCCAGATTCAGCTAAAGAAAAGCCGCAGGAAGCGGAAGTAGTTGCCCTTGGCACTGGTAAGAAAGACGATGCTGGCAACGATATTCCCTTTCAGGTAAAGAAAGGTGACAAAGTATTGATCAGTAAATACGGCGGAACCGATGTTAAGGTCGATGATGTAGAGTATAAAATCCTCCGCGAGGAAGATATTCTTGGTATCGTAAGCTGAATCTACTCGTAATAATTAACTTCCAAAAAACTAAGAAGTAAAATGGCTAAACAAATTCTATTCGACGAAGCCGCCCGCAAGAAGGTTCTTAAAGGCGTGACTACACTTGCTGACGCAGTCAGCGTAACGCTTGGACCTAAGGGTCGTAATGTATTGATCGACAAAAAGTTCGGTTCCCCCACAGTCACCAAGGATGGTGTAACTGTTGCTAAGGAAATCGAACTTGAAGATCCCTATGAAAACATGGGTGCTCAAATGGTTCGTGAGGTAGCTTCAAAAACATCTGATGCTGCTGGAGACGGAACAACTACAGCTACAGTTTTGGCTCAAGCGGTTTATCGTGAAGGTCTGAAGAATGTTGCAGCAGGTGCTAATCCTGTATACTTGAAGCGTGGAATCGACAAAGCTGTTGAAGCTGGAGTCGCCAAGCTGCTCCGCGACAGCAAGAAGGTGTCTGACCGCGAAGAAGTTCGTCAGGTTGCAACTGTTTCTGCAAACTGGGACGGCGAAATTGGTGAAATCATCGCTGATGCTATGGACAAAGTTGGCAAAGATGGAACTATCACCGTAGAAGAAGCCAAGAGTATCGAAACAACTCTCGATGTTGTTGAAGGTATGCAGTTTGATAAAGGTTATTTAAGTCCATATTTCTGCACTAACAATGAAACGATGGAAGCTGCCCTTGAAGACTGCTATGTATTGATTCACGAGAAAAAAATCAGTGCATTGAATGATCTTCTTCCTCTGCTTCAACTCGTTTCCAAGCAAGGTAAGCCACTTCTTATCATCGCCGAAGATGTTGAAGGTGAAGCTTTGGCTGCTCTCGTTGTTAATAAACTCCGCGGAACCCTCAATGCATGTGCAGTCAAGGCACCTGGTTTCGGTGACCGTCGTAAAGAGATGCTTCGCGACATCGCTGTTCTTACCGGAGGTCGTTGTCTAACTGAAGATCTTGGTATCAAGTTGGAAAATGTACAGCTTGCAGATCTTGGAAGTGCGAAGAGAATCTCAGTAGACAAAGAAAATACTGTGATTGTGGAAGGTGCAGGTAAAGCTGTAGACATTCAGGGTCGCGTGAAGCAAATTCGTCGTCAAATCGAAGAAACTACTTCCGATTACGACCGGGAAAAACTTCAAGAGCGCTTGGCTAAGCTTGCTGGTGGTGTTGCCGTTATCAATGTTGGAGCCGCTACAGAACCAGAAATGAAGGAAAAGAAAGCCCGTGTAGAGGATGCTTTACATGCAACTCGTGCTGCTGTGGAAGAGGGTATTCTTCCAGGTGGTGGAGTTGCTCTTCTTCGTGCAGCAAATGCAATCGAAAAAGCTGCTGCTGCCCTTGAAGGTGATGAGCAAATCGGTGCAGGTATTGTTCGTCGTGCTATCGAAGCTCCCCTTCGTAAGCTTTGTGACAATGCCGGTGTTGAAGGATCACTTGTTGTTCAACAAGTCTTAAAATCAAAATCCAGCATGGGATACAATGTTGCTACTGACACTCATGAGGATTTGATTAAGGCCGGTGTTGTAGACCCAACTAAGGTTACTCGTACTGCTTTACAAAATGCAGGATCAGTATCCGGTCTGCTTTTGACCACAGATTGTATGATCACTGACCTTCCTGAGAAGGAAGCACCTGCACCAGCAGGTCATGGTCATGATCATGGCATGATGTAAGAACATATTTCTTACTTAATTTTGAAAAGGCGTTCTCTTCGGAGAGCGCCTTTTCTTTTGTAGAAAACAAAGAGTAGTTAAGCTGAAGAGTCGGGAAACTTTAAAAAATATCTAAAAGCTATGCAGTTAATTGAGCAGAATTTGTGCTTTTGGAATATCTTTCCGATTGCTCATCAGCATGATATGAAGAGCGTACAAGAGGGCCAGACTCAACAACCTCAATTCCTAGTTCATGAGCCTCTTTTTTCCATGAATCAAACTCTTCAGGACTAACCCAGCGGTCTATTGGTGCATACTCGCTACTTGGTTGCAAGTATTGGCCAAGCGTTAGTACATTTAATCCGATCGATGCCAAATCTTTAAGGGCTTGTCGAATTTCGTTCTCTTTTTCTCCGAGCCCGAGCATGATACCTGATTTGATGGGAAATCCCAAATTTTTGGCGTGAGAGAGCACATCCAAGCTACGCTGATAATGAGCTGATTTTCGGATGGGGCGTTGGAGTCTTTCCACAGTCTCTAAATTATGGTTGAAAATATCGGGTTTTGCATCGAGTACGATTTCAAGATTCTCGAAATTTCCCTTAAAATCAGGTACAAGTACTTCGATCGCAGTCTTTGGATTGCGATGGCGAACCGCTCGTATGGTGGCGGCCCATACTTTAGCACCACCATCAGGTAAGTCGTCTCTAGCTACTGAAGTTAATACGCAGTGTTTTAAACCCATTTTGGCCACAGCATCGGCCACTCTAGGAGGTTCAGCGAGGTCTAATTCTGTTGGTTTGCCAGTTTGAACGGCACAAAATGAACAGGCACGGGTGCATATATTTCCCAAAATCATCAAAGTCGCTGTCCCGCGAGACCAACATTCTCCCATGTTTGGGCATTGTGCACTTTGACAAACAGTATGCAGTTGATTGTCGTCTACCAAATTTCTAACCCGTCCGTATTCAGGTCCCGATGGTAATTTGGCTCGTAACCATTTTGGCTTTTTGGATCTTTTTTTTATATCAGTCACGAGTCTTTCTTTGCCTTTGATTGGCCAACGGTCTGTGTATAAAAGTCGGCAGAGCTATCTTTTTCAAAAATTGAAAATCCATTCTTAACGAGGTTGTCGTGAGACAAAATTTTGGATTCATTTCCTGAGGAGTGATTCAGGGTAAGAGAGGGGGAATGCATCACTCTTTTAATAGGTTCTCCGGTGACTGGGTGTTGATCTAGAGCTTTGTCGCCAATTGCTTGCTCGATTTCAATGAGTTCAGGTGTAGTTTTACCATTGAGAACTACATATTGAAAAACTGGCATCGGTTAATTAAGCAGTCTTTTGTTTCTTTGGCGGAAATTCAAAACCAATGGATCCGTTGGTTTTGAGAATCAAATTTGCATCAAACCTTCTTTTCGTTCTACGTGAAATGAATCCCTTGATAAGTCCGGTTTTTTTCTCAGTTACCAACTTTTTAAGTTCGTCCAAGGGGATTTCTTTATCAAGAAGTTTTCTGGTTATACGAAAATTACATTTTCCCTCGTCAGCAACTCTTTTGTTATTTGTACATATAAAGGAGAGATCAGTTTGATGAATAGAACCTGAACATAATGGACATTGAGCAACTGCAGGGGCAGTTTTGATCATATCTTTTTCAACAGATTCCTCTTGGTCATTCTTGGCACTGTCAAATAGAAATGTGATTTTGTATTCATCGTCCATCTGCAACATCGCGGAGAATCTTTGTCCGGTTTTAGAGATAAAATCATCCAATGGACCTACTCTTTTTTGACTGATTAATGTACCAACTTCTTCAGCAGTTAATCTTCTTCCGGCAATATTTTTGGAAACCTTAAAATCACCGGCTTGGTTTTGATAGCTATTTAAGCCTTCGTACAGCAAATCACCGTTGATGGGTGACTTTAGTTCGGTTTCTCTTAAGACGACTTTGGAATCGTCAAAATTAGTGGTTTTTTCGACAAAGTCACGAGTTAGAGAGGAAATCTCAGACATAAATGCTTTTCTCGACATCTTACCTTCTTCAATCATCCGCAGTTTTTGCTCCCATTCACCAGTCATCGCTGGACTTGTCAGAACCTCAACACCTGAGGCATGCAGAAACTGAAATAAATCTTCAGCCTTAAGTGAGGGGAATAATTCGGTTCCCTCCCTTCGAAGATACTTTTCCTTGATTAAGTGCTCGATAGTGGATGCACGGGTTGCTGGAGTACCCAAGCCCTTTTCCTTAAGTGCCTCAGCCAGGTCTTCATCATCTACTAACTTACCTGCTCCCTCCATAGCAGATAATAATGTTGCTTCTGTGTAGCGGGGGGGAGGGTTTGTTTGATCTGAAATCAATTCTGACTCTAGGTACTTTGCTTGTTCCTCCCCGTTAAGGGCAGGAATCGAATTCTCCGGGTTGTTTTCTCGACCGTAAATAGAAAGCCATGAAGGAATAACCAGGATTTTTCCTTCAGTTTTGAAGTTGTGGTCATTTACTTTGGTAATTCTCGTAGTAACATCCCATTCTGCTGGTGGGTAAAAAACAGCAATGAACCTTTTGAGAATTAGGTTGTAAATTTTTTGCTCATTTGCATCCAAACCCTTCGGTGCAGTGGAGGTGGGGATAATAGCAAAGTGATCAGTGATTTGCTTATTGTTGAAGACTCTTTTGTCACTCGGGTTAACCCAGTTTTCATTAAGGGCTTTCTGAGCGAAAGGTTGAAGATCTCCACTGACTCGTTTCAATAAGTCTATACAAGTATCAACATAATCTTCCGGCAGAGCTTTGGAATCTGTTCGGGGATAGGTGGTAACCTTATGTTTTTCGTAGAGGGCTTGAGCAATTTGAAGAGTACGACTAGCGGGAAGACTATGCAAACGATTCGCTTCTCTTTGCAGTGTGGTTAGATCGTAGAGTCTTTGAGAACTTTGCTTGGATCGCTTTTTCGTTTCAGATACTGAACAGAAACTGGCTTGTTCAACAATTTGTAGAATAGATTTAGCCTCATCTTCATCCCAAATGCGGTCAATTCTGTCCCGGTCATTGGACGGATCCTTCTTGAAGTCAGGCTTTTGGAAAACTCCCTGATAAGTACCGTTTGATACTTCAAAGTCTGCCCGTACGGTGTAGTAAGTTTGAGGTTTGAAATCTTGAATTTCGTGTTCTCTTTCGATGACTAAGGAGAGGGTAGGGGTTTGTACACGACCAACCGTGGAAACTTGCCTGCTGCTTGCTTTGTTTCTTTTTATGGTAACCGCACGGGTGCCGTTTATACCAATCAGCCAATCGGATTCTGACCTGCATCTAGCGGCATCAAGTAATGGTTGCATATCTTCAGCTTCTCTCAATTCCGCGAAAGACTTCTTGATGGATTGGTCCGTCATGGACAGAAGCCACAGTCTTTTGATATTTAGTTTAGAACCCGATAATTCATGAATATAATTGAAAATTAGTTCCCCTTCACGACCAGCATCGCAGGCATTGATTACATACTCAATATCTTTTCGTTTGAGCTGTTTTTTGAGGCTTTGAAATTTTTTCTTAGCAATAGGTACAGGTTTTAATTTAAATTCTTCAGGAATGATCGGAAGGTTGGTAATTTTCCATGACTTTAATTTCTTATCGAAATCATCTGGCATAAAAAGCTCGACCAAGTGTCCCACTGCACTGTCTATTACCCACTCGTCATTTTCGAAGTGATCTTCTTTCTTGGGAACTTTTCCCAGAACGCGTGCGAGATCTCTCGCAACACTTGGTTTCTCCGCCAGAACGAGTTTCTTCATCTGATCAATTTATAATTAGGTAGACTGAGCAATTTCAAAAGCTTATGCAATAAATCGAGGTAAGATTTCACTCATTGAATCGAGTAAGGTGGTCATAGATTCAACCGTTTCATTTCCCATGTTGGATACTCTAAAGGTTTTGCCTTTAAGTTTCCCGTAACCTCCATCGATCGCTAGTTTTTTCTCAGTCTTGAGTGCTTTGACAAATCCAGTCAGGTCAATTTCAAGATTGTTGCGGGCACAAGTTAAAGACTTCGAGGCAAACTGTTTTTCAGGGAGCAGTTCAAATCCATTCTTCTGAAGCCATTGGTGAACCAAATCATTCAGTTCGGCATGTCGTGAATGTCTCTGCTCCACTCCTTCCTCAAAGATTTTATCGAGGGTGTATTTTAAGCCATGAATTTGAGGAATAGCAGGTGTACTTGGAGTCATCCCTTTTTCGTGATTTTTAAGAAATTCGATAAAATCAAAATAATAACCACGACCTTCGATCGATTCAGCCCGGGCGAAGGCTCGCTCAGATACAGTCAACAGTGCTAGACCAGGAGGCAAAGCGAGTGCCTTTTGAGATCCTGTAAGAATTACATCAATACCCCATTCGTCTTTCGGAATTGGAACTACAGAAAAGGAACTTACCGTATCAATGACCGAGATCACATCTGGATACTTAGAAAGAACTTTCATGATATCCTCAAGGGGGTTCATCATTCCACAGGAGGTTTCGTTATGAACCAAAGTTACAAGATCGTATTCTCCGGAAGATAGTTTTTGGTCAAGCAGTAAGGGATCAATATGAGAACCCCATTCTACTTCAAGACCGTCGGCTTCTTTTCCGCATCTTCTGGCAACATCCAACCATTTATCAGAGAAAGCACCGCACATACAGCAAAGGGTCTTCTTTGCACACAAGTTTCGCACAGCACCTTCCATGACTCCCCATGCGCTGGAGGTTGAGAGAAAAACAGGGTCTTTGGTATGGAACAACTGCTGAAGCTGTGGTTGGCATGACATGTAAAGGTCAACGAAGTCAGGACTCCTGTGACCCATAACGCGGCTGGACATGGCTTGATAAGCCTCAGGAGAAACATCAACGGGCCCAGGTATATGTAATTTGTAGTCAATCATGTGGAAGAAATGCCAGATGGTATCATTTGATGAGATAAGTTGTCACTTCCTACTAAAACTAATCGAGGTTCCCAAACGGACGCCTCTTCTGGATTTAGGTTTACGAAGGTAAGAATAACTAAAAGATCGCCGGCTTTACCTTTGTGAGCGGCTGCTCCATTCAGGGAGATTTCTCCTGATCCTCTCTTTGCGGGAATGCAATAAGTCTCAAACCTCTCCCCATTAGTTATGTTTCCAACAAGAATTTTTTCATGGTGTAGGAAACCTGCAGCATCAAGGAGATTCTGATCAATAGATAAGCTGCCCGAATAATCAGGATGAACCGCAGTGACCGTGGCACGATGGAGCTTCGATTTCAGTAAAGTGATTTGCATGAGCAATCTGAAAAAAAAGATATATTTAAATACTTTGTCTTTCCAAAAGTCAACGGAGCAAAGGATGCAAAAATCTTAATTCGGATTGAAAACTAGGCTCAAATAACTTGTTATTGATTGATAATGATTGCGGGCAACTCTTCTAATTTAAAGAGACGATGGAACGATTTTGAAAGTTTTGTCGAAGGTGTGCTTTACGACAGGGATTTATCAATTTCCGCAAGATTGTTTGGGCTCTTTTTGAATCCTTTTTCTTATCTTTTCAGACTAATTGTTTGGTTTCGGTCTTTCCTTTACGAAAGCAATATCCTGCTAAAAAGAGAAAGATTAAACGCTTTGGTAATCGTAGTTGGCAATTTAACCATGGGAGGAACAGGCAAAACCCCGGTTGTGGAGAGATTGGCCAGGGAGCTCCAAGGTCAGGGGAGAAAAGTTGCCGTGCTTAGTCGTGGATACAAAAGCAAAGAAGATGAAAAAAAAGGCTTAAAAAAATTATTAAAACGAAAGGATTCTGGGAAGAGTTCTCCAAAAGTTGTAAGCGATGGGGAAAGGGTACTTTTGGATTCTGAAGAAGCTGGAGATGAGCCTTACATGCTAGCCAATAATTTACCGGGTGTGGTCGTTGTAATCGATAAGAATAGGGTTGATGCCGGAAAAATAGCGATCGAAAGATATGGTGTTGATGCTTTAATTCTGGACGACGGTTTTCAGTATCTTGCGATGAAAGCAGATATGAACCTGTTACTTGTCGACCAAATGAACCCCTTTGGTAACCGTAAGCTAATCCCAAGAGGAATCCTGCGGGAACCAGTGAACAGTCTTTCCCGGGCAACTAATGTTCTTATCACCAAATCGGAAATTGAGCCGCAACTCGAACTGTTGGAAACGATCCGGAAATACAACAAAAATGCGGAAATTATCCGCTGTGCCCACAAACCGAAGTTTTTTCGCGAAGTAAACGGGAATGATACTCAAAATATCCGTTATCTCTTTGAACATTATGTTGGAGTTTTTTGCGGAATTGCTTCACCTCGTGGGTTCGAAAATTTGGTTCATCAGATTTCAGGTGAATTAAGGTTTAAAAAGAGATTCTTAGATCATCATAAGTACAGTTTAGATGAGCTGGATCGTCTCTTTCAACGAGCTAAGAACTCGGGTGTTGAGGTAATGATAACAACCGAGAAAGATGCGGTCAGGATTCCTCCTGAATTTAAGCCACCAATTCCATTTTATTATGTTCGAATGGAAATCGAGATTGTGGAAGGGTATGAAGACTTTAACGAAGCCGTGAGAAACTATTGCAGGATTTTCCCTGTAGATTTTGTAACTCAAGTGAACGACGCTGGCTAATAAAACACTAGGCGAAACTAATAACTGTTTCAACCAGCTCTTCCATACACTCGATTTTGGCATTAGGTCTAATCCCATGCCCTAAATTCATGATATGTGCAGGATCTCCTTTGAGTGATTCCAGGATTTTGAGGGTTTCACTTCGGACATTTTCAGGGTCACTGGACATAATTTCTGGGTCCAAATTGCCTTGCAAAACCAATGGGGCGGGCAGGATTTTTCTAATTTCAGCGAGATCGACACCATGATGTACTCCAAGTGCCTGCGGCTTAACTTTGGAGATTTCAGTTAACCCTTTCGCTTGAGTATTTGCGTAAACGATAATGGGTAAATGATCAGGGCATAACTGTATTAGCCGAGCAATCCATTTCAGGGAGAATTCCCAAACTTGGTCATCTGGACAGATATTCAACCAACTGTCGAAGATTTGCAAGGCATCCACCCCACACTTGGCCTGCATCGCCAGGTAGTCTGCCAAAGCATAAGTGATTTTTTCTAACAAAAGATGAAAGGACTTAGGGTTTTCATTTGCCCATTTTAAGGCTTTGGGAAAACCTTCTGCAGAGCCTCCCTCAATCATGTAACAAGCTAATGTCCATGGAGATCCGCAAAACCCAAGAAGAGCTTTCTCATCACCCAATTCTGCCCGAAGCAACTTGAGAGTTTCCTCCACATAAGACAGATTTTCACTAACACTTTTTTCGTCGAGATTCAAAATATCCACATCGCTTTTAAGCTTATGAGCCATTTCAATGCCTCCAGCCGGACGAAATGAATATTCCTGCCCCATGGCTTCTGGAATGACGAGGATATCGGAGAACATGATAGCTGCGTCCAAGGAAAATCTGCGTAGCGGTTGTAGGGTCACTTCCACGGCAAGATCAGGGGTGCGAACCATCTCCACAAAGGTATGTTTTTCTTTAAGTGCACGATATTCAGGTAGATACCTACCCGCTTGCCTCATAACCCAAATTGGAGGTCTGCCGGAGTAATTTTGCCCGCAGATGGTCTTCTGAAAAAGGCTTCTTCCGTTCATTATTCTTCCTCTAACCAATCACATGGTTTTAGGTAGGTTGAGTAAAGTCTCTCTTCCGCGGAATCCTTTTCAGGATGCCAATTGTATTTCCAGCATACTTCTGGTGGCATTGACATCAGAATCGATTCTATTCTACCGGCTGATTGTAATCCAAATAAAGTTCCTCGGTCATAAACCAAATTAAATTCTGCGTAGCGTCCGCGGCGATATTTCTGAAAATCTTTCTCTTTATCACCAAAGGGATGATACATTCTTTTTCTAAAAATTTCGAAGTATGCATTGCAGAAAGTTTCTCCTACTGAGCGAGCGAAATTTAGAGAATTCTCAAATCCACCTAATTTAAAATCATCAAAAAATATTCCTCCAACTCCGCGGGTTTCCTTTCGGTGCGGAAGATAAAAATATTCATCACACCATTTTTTGAACCTTGGATACAATTCTTCACCAAAATTAAGGCATGTTGATCGGGCAGATTTATGCCAGGAGATCACATCCTCATGAAATGGATAGTAAGGGGTTAAATCAAACCCTCCTCCAAACCACCAGGCTTTTGGTTCTTCAGCGGATCCAACCTGAAAATACCTAACATTTGCATGACTGGTCGGAATATAGGGATTATGAGGATGAAAAACCACAGACACTCCAATAGCCCGAAATGGAAGACCATTAAGCTCCGATCTTTCTAGGGTGGCAGTAGGTGGCAATTGTGACCCACTTACATCCGAAAAATTAACCCCACCTTTTTCCAAAAACTTGCCATCAGAGAAAACCCGGGTGATCCCACCACCACCTTCTTCCCGGTTCCACTCGTCTTTAATTTCATGACAAGAAGGATCAATAAGAAGAAGTTCATTACCAATTTGGCTCTGTAATTTGAGAAAAGCATCTTTGGCATTCTCAGTATATGCTAAATCACTCACTGAGAAGAACTTAGGGGTTTGGGAAAGTAGTTAGAGAGTCGTATCGACTTTTATTCTTCCTCTTCTTCCTCAAGAGGACGGTTAAAGGACTCCTTAGCTTCAGAAAGATCATCACAAATTGCCCAATTCTCACATCCATCCAAGTTATTCCAAACCTCTGATTCTTCGCCAACCGCAATGATAGCACCACGCATGGGTAGTTTCATATCTTCAATTTTTTCGGCAAACTCGGAAACGATTTCGATGGCTTCCTCTTCAACATCCTCGAGTGCGGAAACATCAATGATTAATTTTAATATACCCTCATTGATGGTGTTGCGGATTCTTAAGTCCATGTTCTCCTTGATATCATTGATCACGAACGGGGAAAGAACGCTTGGAAGTGTAAAGAGGAGGAAATCATCCACAAATTTGAAGTATCGTGCCGAAGAGTCCAAATTCATCGCCTTATACATCACCGCCTCCGTTTTATTGGCGTCAAATGGTTTGGATATTGAATCGGCAAATCCGGCATCAATCGCTTTTTTCTGAGCAGTTTCGTCTCCCTGCACAATCATTGCAATCACTGGAGTCTTGAGAACCTTGTGGTTGGTTTTAAGCTTTCTGCGGAGCTCAACTGCAGAATTCCCAGGCAAAGCCATACTAATCAGGATAGCAGAAAAGGAGTTGTGCTCACAGGCTTTGAGGGCTGCATCTTCGTTGTCGGCACCTTCCACGCTCCATTCATTTTTGGAAAACATTTCTCCAAGTTGCTGAATGATGTTGGGCTTATCATCTACCACTAAAATTTGGGTGGATTCTGATGAACTTTCCGATGGTTGCTCCGAATTGGCCTTTTTGAAGATCTCATTTTCGGAATCACCTCGGGTCGCAATTTTATTCATGCGGTAGAGACGACGCCCAAGTGTACGGATTAATTTAATAGCGACGCGGGGGTTTTTCGCAACGATGTCCGCAATACTTTCTTCCACATGTCTAACCGTAGATGGAGTTTTTGCCCGAATGGAAGCATCGCGTTTCATTCCCAAAATTTCGCTAAGTTCACCAAAGATCGCACCTTTCATATCGATCTCACTTAATACGCGGTTGTCCCGGATGACTTCTAAGGTGCCGCTTTCTAAAATACAAAATCCCTTGCCCAGTTCGCCTTCTGGCAAGACGACTTCCCCCTCTTTATACTCTTGAAGTTTGATCATTAGAAGATGATCATATTTGGGCAAAAATCTCTGATAATCAATGATATTATAGAGTCATATTTACAGCTCATTAATTTACTGATCGAAAGATAATCGACACTACTTCTGCTTTGTTTAAATTCCACCTTTACGATGAGTTTACCTGATAATTTTGAATTAGTTGTTCTAGGAGGTGGGAGCGCTGGTTACGCAGCAGCCCGTACTGCCCACGAATTAGGAAAAAAAGTAGCTGTGGTAGATGGGGCAGGGGAACTTAGCGGGCTCTGTATCTTAAGGGGCTGCATGCCCTCTAAAACACTAATTTATTCTGCCGAAGTTCTTCACCTTGCACAGCAGGGAAATATATTTGGGTTTAAAGGAGGCGAGCCAGTGGCTGATTTGGCGGCTATGCAAAAAAGGAAACGCGAGGTAATCAAGGAGTTCTCAGATTACAGGAAGCAACAGTTAGAGGATGGAAGATTTTCTCTTTTTCGTCAAAAAGGGATTCTTTCCTCTCCAAACACAATCCGGCTTGAAGATGGCACGGAACTGAATGCTGAAAAAATATTAATTTCGACCGGTTCGGGCATTAAGACCCTTGATATTCCAGGATTAATGGAAGCCCCTTTTAAAACCAGTGATGATGTCTTAAATCTCGATACTTTACCGGAGGAGTGTGTGGTTTTAGGTGGGGGGATTGTTGCTTGTGAGTTAGCCCAATTTCTCGCACGGGTAGGATGTCGGGTTACCCAGCTGCAAAGAAGTACTCAGGTTCTGAAAGAGTTTTCTCCGGATGCGGGAGCGGTGGTAGGTCAAGCTTTGCAGGACTCGGGAATTGATTTGCAAACAAACACAACGCTGCAATCCATCGATTCCCTCGGAGGCGATCGTGTCCGTGTAAACTACGAGAGGGCAGGAACTTCCTGTTCAATTGAGACGAACTTTCTTTTCCATGCCCTGGGCAGATCGCCGGCCACGAAATCCTTAGGTCTCGAAGAATGTGGTCTTGAGTTATTGAAGACTGGGCATATCGCAACCAATGCCTACCAGCAAACTTGTGTGGATAATATTTACGCTGCGGGTGACTGTGCAGGACCTCATGAGATCGTTCATATTGCCATCAAGCAGGGAGAAATGGCAGCCAAACATATGTTTGGTCAAAAAGTAGAGCCTATTCACTACGACTATTTACTTGGAGTGGTTTTTACTGATCCACAGGTGGCTCAGGTTGGCTTATCCCAAGAGCAAATTCGCCAAAGAGGAATCGATCCCGTTTCTGCATCGTTCCCTTTCGATGATCATGGAAAGTCCATTTTAATGGAAGCAAAATACGGATATGTGGCGATCCATGCGGACCGATCCACAGGGGTTATTCTTGGAGCCGAATGTGTATCCAAGGATGCCGGGGAATTAATTCACGCCCTATCTGTGGCAGTTGCCTTGAAAGCCACTGTCTCTGATCTTCTTAAGGCAGACTGGTACCATCCTACCTTATCCGAAATATGGACCTACCCACTGGAGGATATCGCGGAAGAAATCGCAGGATAAACAACCATTCTTAAAACCACCGATTGGTGGTCTACTTTAAAATTAGTTAGGATGTGCCGTCAGCAATTCAGCAGGGCTGTAGAAGCCTTGCTTACCTTTTATCTCATTGCGGACTTTATTAATCTGCCAAGGAAGGATTGGCTCTGATTTATTACCAAAGGAATTCCTAATGAAGGTAAGCACTGCCGCCGCATCATAATCATTGAGCAAGCTTTCAAAGGGAGTCATCGGCACTAACCCGGGATATTGTTTCCCTTTTACCTCGATGGGCCCCATCAATCCTTTCAGAGTCAGCTTAATCAAGCGCTCATGATCGCCATTGACCCACTTCGTATCAGCAAGAGGAGGGAAGCCAGCATCAGGTAGTCCCATCCCATTTTCCTGGTGGCAAGTACCACAGTAACCCTCTTTTTCATAAATTTCTGCACCTTTGATAAATAGCCTGCCCTCAGAAAGAGATAGATGTTCAGGAACTTTTACATGATGTTTCTCCTCTTCGAAAGGCTCTGAAATGTTTTGAAGAGCTCGTTCGGCATCATCTAGGCTGGCAGTGTAAGGAGGATTGATTCCTTTTTCTCTCACCTGATCAATGATGGAAAGTCCATCTGTTTGGGCTAAGTAAGAAGCAGTAGTTGCAGCAGCAAGCCTTACCCGCCCATGGCTGTCCGAAGCAGCCTCTTTTAGGAGTTCCACTTCGTTTTCGAAATTGAACATGTTATGCCTTAAAACCTGAACTGCAGCAGCTCTTACTCGATGATCTTTAGAGCGTAATAATTCTAAAAGCAGCTCCTTATTCAAGCGGTCTGCTCCCCAACTTACCCATAAAGCTTCAAGTTTTAAACGGTCATCGCGTTGAGCCATTGCCCATTCTTTGGCTGCTTTGGCAACATAATTTGGGTGTCTTGTCCGAAGTTCTGTGCGGGTGCGGTAGCGGGTGCGTAGTTCAGGCTGTTTGAGATTTTCTAAAAGTTCGGGGATGGTAGCACCGGCAATTTTTGCAGGTTTAATAAGCGGACGGGAAGGGTAGGTGATCCGGTAAATACGCCCGTGTACATGGTCGCGATTTGGGTCGCGTGCATTGTGCTGCATGTGACCAATTAGGGCGTTGTGCCAGTCCACCACATAGAGCGATCCGTCGGGAGCAAATTCAAGATCAACCGGACGGAAATTAGTGTCGGTTGAGTAAAGTAAATCCTGCCGGTATTTCGTTTTGAATCCCGGGTCATTATCAATTTTTTGATGCTGTTTAATTCCCAGAAATCCAATGTTGTTGTTGATCAGAATATCTCCCTGCACTTCATCAGGGAAGTGCCTACTGGACACAATTTCCAAGCCCGATGTGGGGCGTACCTTATTGCTTTCAAGCAAATCAGTTGCTAAAAGGTTCGCCCCATATCTTGCATTAATATTCCCAGGCAACATCCATGCGAAATTTGGACCAGAGGTGAACAGAAAGAATTCCTGACCATAAGAATCGACTGCAATTCCCCAAGGGTTAGGTATCTTCAACTGGGCATGCCTGGTTAAGCTCTTGCTTTGGGGAGCATAGCGGAAGAAGCCACCATTGGTACCACGAATCGGACCGAACACCGTTTCGATATTACTATGCAGGAAGATTCCTTCACCCATAAGAATTGCCCCGGAAGGGTCCGCACAAAAGGCGGAGATTGCATGGTGAGTATCATGGTCATCAAAACCACTCAGAACCACTTCTTTTTCATCATAGCGGTCGTCTCCATCAGTATCTTTTAGCAAAACTAAATTTGCCCCTTGGGAGACATAGACACCATCATGGGATATCTCAAAACCGATAGGAATGTGCAAATCGTCGGCAAAGTTGGTCTGCTTGTCGGCCTTCCCATCGTTATTGGTATCCTCAAAAATAATCAACTTATCCTGAGGTTTTGGGTCGCCAATACGGTAATGAGGGTAGCTCGCCATCGTGGCCACCCACAGTCTTCCTCTGCTGTCGAAAGACATCTGTACCGGATTTGCTAAATCAGGAAATCTTTTTTCGTCCGCAAATAGCTCAACTTTATAGCCTGGTGCAGTCTTAAGATGTTTAACAGCTTCATCGCCAGGGGTATATTTCAATTTACCAGCTTTGATATTATCAGAGCGGTAGTTGGTTTCAACTTTGGGGAGGCGGATTGTTTTTCGGTCTTCTTCCTCAAGGTTGATATTTCCGAAATGCACCCCGGCTCGATCCCAGTAGCTTTTACCTCCCCATTGGGTGATGGCCATTCCGTATATTTTGGAATCTGTATCCAATCCAATCTGGTGGGCACGCACGGATAAGCGGTGCCATTTTCCTTTACCCGGTAAATTTCCCATTCTTCTGCGTCCAGTAGTCCCATCAATACCATAAGGAATTAAATTCTGTCCCCAGAAAGCACGGTGCTCCCAGTTGCCGTTATGAAATTGTATCATGATTTGTTTGGGCGGATTTTTGGGATCCAAATATACCCATGCGAAAAACTCCTCTTCTCTATCTGTTACTTGGTGCGGATAGCGAAATTGATCCACCACCACCTGAGTGTTTCCCTTGCCCTCCCTGAGTAGAGATTTTTTACCTGAAAGCACGGGTTCTGGTGCACCAACGAAACTCCAGCCGGCGGAAAGACGGCTATTCCCCGGAGCGTCGTCATCAAAGAAAAGACGGGTTCCTTGTCCAATGCGGGCTGCCCATATTGCTCGGTCCCTTATTTCAGTGAATTGTCTGGTTTTCTGAATTTCAAATGGATAGTTCTTGGGTCCGTATGGATTGTAGCGTCGACCATACACATGAACTCCATTGGGTACCTTAAAGTCATTTAGCCAGTAAAAGTTTTTGTCCATGACTGCATCGTGAACCGCGGACCTTCTTTTTTCATCTGGGTTTCCGCGACCGAAGATTTGGTCACACAATAATTTAGCAAGTTTTTGGTTACCCAGATCGTTTAACAAAGCACCGTCAATCGTGTGACGGTTTCCATCTTTATACCAGCTGAGTGATGGATGATATGTGTCCACAAAAGTGATCCTCTTCTTTTTGGCAATCGCTCGCATCGCTTCGGTGTAAATTTTGAGATTTGCATTTTGAGATTCCCCAGTGGTTACACCTTGTGTTGGCTCGACTGCAGTAGGAGAAATTAATGCCATCAAAGGTTGCGATTCCCCATTGTAACGCTGGCGAAGAGTGTGATCTATGAAGTAGGATAACTCCTTTTTATAAGCTTCAAGCCCTTCCGGTCCGGAGAAAGAAGAATTAAATCCAAAAAAAGCGAGGATTATATCACTCTGCAATCGGGTCAGCCATTGATCTGGGTTTTCGAAAAATCCAGCCGGCGAACTTTTTGCCAAAAAACGGGGAGGGACCAAATTCTTTGCTCCAGGAAAAGCAAATTGTTCTTCTTGAGGCCGGCCTGGGTGAGGGCGGAATCCTGGTGTATTTCCTTCATCACACATATTCCGAACAACCAGGCGGTGATGGGGAAAGCGTAACTGCATTTCGGTTTCGAAATGTCCGTAATGAACCATTCTGGATCCCATCCCGGCACCAATCAAAGAAATATGATGATCCTTTTGCAGGGCTATCTTTCCACAAAGATGAAATGTGGAAGTGAAAATAAATAAGGACATTAAAAGAGCCCTGTAAAAATGGAAGTGGGAGGATACCATTTGCGCAAGAGGTTTCAGAAGTATGGTTTTAAGAAAGGACAGAGTACTTAAAATTAAGTCAAAGTACAGCATTCAATAGCCGATATGAGGCAAATTAGGAAAGTATATATGACCTCGTCAGAGGCTAGAGTAACTGTCGTATCGGATAGCTCGAAGTTAGAGGCTAATCTCTTCGCCCGCCGATCAATCCGAGTCTAAATGCCCAGTAAAGAAGTGTGAGTAAAGAGGTAACAAATGCCGCCACATAAGTCATAGCTGCTGCATTTAGAACCTTTCGGGCACCATCCAATTCTTTTTCAGTGACATATCCGCCCCGCTGCAAGCAGGAAATAGCACGGCTACTTGCATCAAATTCAACGGGTAAGGTAACAAGGGTAAAAATGGTGGTACATCCGAACAACAATACTCCAAGCCAGGAAAGAGATGCTCCGGTGGTGGTTTGTACACCGCCCAGAAAAAATGCGAGCATGATGACTATCATCGATAAACCGCCACCCAAGTTTGCCACTGGTACCCAGGCGGAGCGGAATCCAAGGAGGGCATAAGACTTGGCGTGCTGGATCGCATGGCCAACTTCGTGTGCAGCCACACCAAATGCTGCCATGCTGTTGGAATCATGAACCGCTTGGCTAAGCCGGAGAGTCTTAGTGCGGGGGTCATAGTGGTCACTCAGTTCTCCGGGCACACGCTCAATGCTTACATCATGGATATTGTTGTCCTGTAAGATATTGCGGGCTATGTCTGCACCGGTAAGACGGGATCGAGTGGTGTATTGACTGTACTTACGAAACCGTCCTTTGGTTATGCTAGAAGCATATAAACTAAGGCCCATTCCAATGCCAATTACGAGTAGGTAAAGTGGATCAAATATCATGATGATTTGTAGTAATTATGGTATTAAGCGTATCCCGCCATTGATTTTGCTCAAATTCTATCCTACCAAATTTGTTCTGCCATTCAAGCAAGAGTGGTGGAGGTAGATAAACTTCATATTTTCTCTTTTTCTCGACTTTCTTTACCCTGAATTTTTACAAACATAGGAAAAATATCAATGAATAGTAAAAAGGTATACCTCGCAGTAGATTTAGGAGCAGAAAGTGGTCGTGTGTTGGCTGGAGAGTTCGATGGACAACATCTTGTTCTAAATGTGGTGCACTCTTTTCCCAATGGCCCTGTTAACCTCAATGGTTCC
>Ga0181599_1000565_pt1 | contig 38832 bp, 22 predicted proteins | sample 041ome_3_FD_148658 | JGI IMG/M metagenome (GOLD analysis project Ga0181599, IMG submission 148658) | Coastal salt marsh microbial communities from the Groves Creek Marsh, Skidaway Island, Georgia - 041405US metaG (spades assembly) | ecosystem: Environmental > Aquatic > Marine > Intertidal zone >...
GGACCCGTCGTCCTCGTACTCGTCGAAGTCTTCGGACTCGTCTTCGGACTCGTCTTCGGACTCTTTTTCTCTCGCTCGCGCTCTTTCTCTTTCCCTCTCTCTCTCTCTTTCTCTTTCTCTTTCTCTTTCTCTCACTCTCTCTCTTTCTCTTTCTCTTTCTCTCACTCTTTCCCTTTCTCTCTCCCTCTCTTTTCTTTCCGACGCTTCTCGACGACCGAAACAACCGCTCAGCGCCGCGCCCATGTTCTTCTTCCTTCCTCCTTTCTCTCTTCTCGTCGCGACTTTTCTTCTTCTTCTTCTTCTTCTTCTTCTTCTTCTTCTTCTTCTTCTTCTTCTTCTTTGCGGTCTTCGGTGGTGAGAAACTGTGTGTATCGCTCGTATTTTTTGATACAAAAAAGCTCGAATTTTGAAAATTGGCGACACTCTCAAAAACAAACAAAGAAGAGAAAATATAAGGGAAGACGTTGCGAGAAGAAGAAGAATTAGATGATGATGATCGCTGCGAGCGCTCTCCTCGCGCGCGTCTCCTCTTCCTCGTCGACTCTCCTCGCTCTCTGTTCTATCATCGCGCAATTTCTGGTGGAACCGCTCGTGGTGCCCGCGTGGGTTTTACTTTGCCTGACGGCGTTTTGCGTGATTCTCGGGAAACGATGCTTGGTTTTGGGTAACTGTCTTCTTCGTCGAGAAGAAGAAGAAGAAGGGAAAAAAGACGCGCGAAAGGAAGGACGCGAGAACGACAACGAGAAATTAAAGACCAAGAGAGAGAAGGAAGCTCTGGTGGACGAGCTCGCGGAGAGAGTGGACTCGATAGAAGAGGCTTTGAGTCCGGTGAAGCTGGAAGCAAAGATGAGAGAGATTCTTCTTCAGTCGTCGAAGAAAGTTGTTGAGAAGGAGGACGTGGAGATGATGGATTCGTCGCCGAGTGAGAGTAAAGATAGTATTCGCGAAGCGAATAATGGGACGAAAAAGAGAACCACCGCGGCTTCGGCGACGTCGCCGGTCGAGAAACCGGCGACGCCGAGCCCGAGCGGGAACGGGACGGAGGACATGTCGTGGGCGCAGACGAACGACGAAGACGGAGCGTGGGACGAGGAAATCACGTCGCCTCGCGGCGACAATTTCACGAGAGTGAAAACTAAATCGAAGAAGAAGGAAGAAGCAAAGCTGCGGAAAATGAAGGAGGAGGAAGAATCAGAAGCTGAGAGACGAAACGAAGAAGCAAAGCGAGAACGAGAGAAGAAGAAGAGAGAAGAAGAAGAGAGGAAGAAAAATAGAGTGGAAGATTTGAAGCGAAAGAACGAACGATTAGAGAAGGAACGACTAGAAAACGAACGCATGCGAGTTATGACCGATGAGCTTTTAAGCGCTCTGGGCGCGTCGAAGCCCGCAAAGACTGGTGATTTATACACTTTTCTCACGTTGACGATGGAGGAGGAAGCGTTTCAGATTGGCAACGACGTGCGATCTATCGAAAAATATTACAAGAAGGCGCAGATAAAGTTCCACCCTGATAAATCGCACACCACGAGAGAACAGAAAGTGTTCAACGAGGAAGTGTTCAAACTATTGCAGCTCTGTTACGCGGAGTGGGTGGGAAAAGGTAAACCGCTGGGAGAAAGACAACCGCAACAGAGACCGGAAACACCGAAAGAGGCGAAATTTTCTAGCGAGGAGAACTTCCAAGGCACCGAGGGGACGTGGAGCCGCGCTCGAAGCGGCACGCGCCGCAAGTCTTCACCGTCGTCGACAAAGAACGGCTGGTCTACGAGCAACGCATCTTCTGGTTTTCATCACAATCCGTTCTCGAATGCGCAACAACAAAACTATCAACGAGAACGCGCGGCGAAGAAACCCACCTTTTTCAGCGCGAAGAAGAAGAGCTCGGACAACAGCCAACCGTCGTCGCCGTCGTCGCCGTCGACGCGATTGTGAAGGAAAGAATAAGTCTAGAGAGAGAGAAAGAGAGACGTTTTCACGCGTCGGTAGAAAGATGCGACGATCGATCGATCGCATCACCCGTAGCTTTTTTTAGAATACGTACAAACACGCGCACGCACTTAATAGTTTCAGAGAGAGTTTGTTACGAAAATCACACGTCATCCGCACAAAAAAAAGAAGCGCCCCGATTGGTGTGTTTTACGGAGTACATGCGCACCGACCAAATCGCGCTGCTGCATTCACAGAGAAACATCTGCTCCCCGGCGTTTTCCTCCGCGTCGTCGTCTCCGTCGTCGTCGTCGTCGTCGTCTTCATCGCGCGGAAAATCAAGGGTCGCTCGCGCTCTTTTTTCTCGCAAGCGCTGTTTTCGTTGTTTAGATACATCGCGAGTCGTCATGGCAACCAACGCCTCAGCGACAAACGGCACAAGCGCTCTGATTTCACCTGAACAATTGAAAGAAAACATCTCTGCGGTTAAAATACTCGATGCGAGTTGGTACATGCCGTTCGTGAAGCGCGTGCCGAAAGCGGAGTTTCAAACGTCTCGGATAAAGAACTCGCAGTTTTTTGATGTCGATAAAGTCTCCGACTTGAGCGAGAAAAATCTACCGCACATGTTGCCGAGCGCGACGGCGTTCGCGATGGCGTGCGACGCGCTGGGAATATCGAACGACTCTGACGTCGTCATTTACGACAGAGCAGAGGGTGGTATTTTTAGCGCGGCGAGATTGTGGTGGATGTTTAAAGCGTTCGGCCACGGCGGTTCGGTGCGAGTGTTGAACGGCGGGTTCAAGGCGTACGAGAAACTGTATTCTGAAGACGCGGAGGCGATGGATACGAACGAAATCGCTATGGACGAGGTAGAAAAGAGCGAGAGAGCGTGTGTAGAGGCGTACGAAAAAGGCGACGCCGCGACGACCAAGTATAAAGCGACTTTGGATACGAACCGATTAGCGACTATAGAGAGCGTAAAACGAGACGTGTGCAAAACAAACGCGAAGCAGTGCGTGGACGCGAGGCCGAAAGGGCGGTTCGAAGGGACAACGCCCGAACCAAGAGCTGGTTTGGCGTGTGGTTCGATTCCGAATTCAAAGAATGTTCCGTTCCCGGAAGTTTTAGATGCGGAAACCGGGAAGTTTAAAGACGCGATGCAGTTGAAAGAGGTATTCCAAGCGGCTGGGATGGAGTTGGACAATCAGTCGAAGAAAATCGTGGCGACGTGCGGCACCGGAGTGACCGCGTGTATACTAACGTTAGGAATGCACGAAGTTGGCAGAGACGACGTGGAAGTTTACGACGGTTCCTGGTGCGAATGGGGAAGTCGTGAAGACGTGCCCGTGAAGACGGCTTCGTAAAAAAAGTGTATGTGGTATGTACGATAAAACGCGTGTGTTCAATAATAAGGTATTTGTTTCTAACAATCTACAACGTCAACAATAACTTAAAGTCTTCGATCGTTTTCTCCAACGCGGCAATCTCTTGCTTTTGCAACTCAAACTTTTCGGCATTTTGCGCGCGGATGTTTTCAGGCACCCTTTCTTCGTAGGTATCTTCGCTCATGGTTTTCTCTAACTTTGCGTTCAACTCCGACACTAATTTCAGTTTCTTCTCGACCGATTTCGTTTCCTTTTCCGCGTCGACGTGGCCTTTCAACTCAAGGTAGACGGTCAACTGATCGTTGATGACGACCGCGCCGCATCCAACTGGCACGTCTACGTTTGCGTCAATGGTGATATCGCCGACGGAAGCTAACGTTTGGATGCCGCTAAAATTCTCTCGAATGGCATCCACGACGTTTTGGTCCGAACATTTCGCGTAAGCGTTCGGCTTAGCTTTTGCCGGAACGTTATAGTTCGCTTTCATGGATCGCAACGATTTAACGAAATCGATTGCATCTCTCATGGATTTTTCCACCTTCTCATTCGCCCACTTTTCTTGCGGTTTCGGGTACGCGGCAATCATAATAGATGGCGGAGTGTCCGCGTTTTGTTTTCTCGGCAATCGTTGCCACAGTTCTTCCGTGACAAACGGCATGAACGGATGCAACATCTTCAAACCAGCGTCAAGGGTGACCCACAACGCGTCTCTCGTTTTCTTTTTCGCCACTTCGTCGTCGCCGTCCATCGTCGGCTTGATGATTTCGATAAACACGTCGCACAAATCGTTTTTCCAAAACTGGTAAATAGCGTCGGTGGCGAGATTAAAGTTGTACGATTCCATCGTTTCGTCGACGATAGACAACGTGTTGTTCAGACGCGAGATAATCCATCGAGCAGCGATCGGGCAGGAAGCGTCAGAAACGTCCAACTCGGCGTACTCGTTATCGACCGGTTCGTACGCATCGCCTAAATTCGCCATGGCGAATTTGATCGCGTTCCAAAGTTTGTTGCACCAATGTCGGTACGCGTGCACGCGCAAAACGTCCAAGTTGACGTCGTTGCCTTGGCCAGTGTAAGACATCAACGCGAAGCGAAGCGCGTCAGTTCCGCACTCCGGGATACCTTGCGGGTAATCTTGTTTTTGCCCAGCCGTCGCTTTCTTCAACTCTTTCTCTTCTAAGTTACCATTAATCAAGGTTTCGTGAAGCTTTTCTAGCGTGATACCCTCGATGACGTTGATTGGATCGATGACGTTCCCTAAAGATTTGGACATTTTGCGTCCGTGCGCGTCTCTCACCATGGCGTGTAAGAAAACCTGCTTGAACGGCACTTTGCCAGTCAACTTCATGCCCATCATGACCATTCTGGCCACCCAAAAGAACAAAATGTCGTGTCCAGTTTCGAGCAACGACGTCGGGTAAAAGTCTCTCAAATCTGGCGTCTCGTCCGGCCATCCGAACACGGAAAACGGGAACAAGCCGGACGAGAACCACGTGTCCAAGACGTCCTCGTCTTGCGCCAGCGTGAATTTTCTCCCCGGAAACTTCTTCTCGGCTTCCTTCTGCGCCTCGTCTTCGTCTCTTCCGACGACCCACCGGTCGACTTTTTCGCTCGTTCCGCCGGGTAAACCATTGTTTTCTTGATCGTCGTCAAAGTTGACGTAAAACGCTGGGATTCTGTGACCCCACCATAACTGTCTGGAAATGCACCAGTCGCGAATGTTTTCTAACCAACGGAACCACGTCGCTTCTTGCTCTTTCGGGATAATCTCCATGCGTCCATCTCTGACCGCGTCGCAGGCCTCTTTTGCCATATCGGAGCAATTCACCCACCACTGCGGTTTCAACATCGGTTCGATGACATCTTTCGATCGCGAACAGAGACCAAGTCTCATCGGGTTAGGCGCTTTACCTCTGTACAAACCGAGCTCTTCCAACTTCTTCTCGATCGCAACTCTGCACTCGAAACGTTTCATGCCCTTAAATAACTCGCCACCGACGTCGTTGATGATACCATCTTCCGTGAAGCAGTTGATGAATTGTAAATCGTGTCTTTTACCGGTTTGGAAATCGTTCGGGTCGTGCGCCGGGGTAATTTTTACGCAACCCGTACCGAATTCCATGTCGACCAAAACTTCGTCGCAAATGATTGGAATTTCTCGCGAACTATCGAACGGATGAACTAAGGTTTTTCCGTGATATTTCTTATACCTCTCATCTTCCGGGTGAACTGCGACGGCGACATCGCCCAACATGGTTTCAATACGCGTCGTCGCGACAACCAACTCGTCGCCGTTCGGATCGTCTTTGATCTTGTACGCGAACGACGTGATCACCCCAAACTCAACCTTCTTCAAATGTCCCGGAACTTGCAACATAGTTGGTCCTTCCACGTCGATATAATCGACCTCAATATCTGAAATCGCCGTTTTCAACTGGCAACTCCAGTTGACCAATCGATTGTCTCTGTAAATCAACCCTTCTTCGTGCATCTTCACGAACGCCTCTTTCACAGCTTTCGATAACTTCTCGTCCATCGTAAACGCCTCTCGGGTCCAGTCTAAACTCGAGCCAAGCCTTCTCAACTGGTTGAAAATCTTTCCGCCGTACTCGCCTTTCCATTCGAACACCTTCTCGAGAAATTTATCTCTCCCTAAATCGTGTCTCGTGATTCCGTTTTCTCTCATCAACTTCTTCTCGACGACGGTTTGCGTGGCGATCCCGGCGTGATCCGTCCCGGGCACCCACAACGCTTCGTACCCGCTCATTCGCCTCCACCTCACGATCGTATCTTGAATCGAGTTCGTCAAAGCGTGCCCGATGTGCAATGCGCCCGTGACGTTCGGCGGCGGAATCACAATCACAAACTTTGGTTTCTCCGACCCGTTCACCGCTTCGAAATACTTCTTCTCCTCCCACCAGTCGTACCAAGCGGCTTCCACCGCGACTGGGTTATAACTCGTCGCCATCGGCACCGTCGTCGTGTTCTTCTTCTTCCCTTTTTCCGTGCTCAGCGCATCTTTCAACGCCAACTCGTCTTCCGGCGAAGGCCCTTTCGCTTCCTTCTTTTTCTTTTCCGGTTTCTCCTTCTTCGGCTCGTTCGCTTTCGCCGCTAACGCCGCTTGCTTCGCCGCTTGTTTCGCCGCGAATTTCGCCTCCTTCTCCGCCTTGGCCGCTTTCTTCTTCGCCTCGCGCTCGAGCTGCTCGGGAGTTTTTTCTTGTTGCTGTTGCGCCGCGTCGCTCATTGTCGTCGTCCGAGTCGTCGTCCTCCTCCTCGTCGTCGTCGTCGTCGCCCGGGAGAGAGAAATAAAGGTGATCTCTCGTGTGGCGGCTTTGTGCGCCTTTTTTTGTAGTTTAGGGTTTTGGTATTTTTTGTTTTCTGTCGTTCTGTTACTTTTCTCTCTCTCTCTCTCTCTCGTAAAAGAACGAGGCGCGCGGAGCGAGCGAGCGAGGATCGTCTCTCTCGCGGTTTATCTCGAACGAGAGGGCAACAGCTCTCTCTAGTTCTCGTTCTTCTTGTTCTTCTTCTTCCCGTTCTTGTTCTTCTTCTTCTCTAAATTGCAAAACAAAATTTTTCCCCGCCCCGTCGCCGGGGAAAAAGAAATAAAAGATGGAGAAGAAGAGCTCGGTCCCTCGTTTCCTCCGCGTGCGAGAGTTCCTCGCGAGCAGACTTCCCGAGACGGAGCTGCTCGTGAACCTTTTGAAGCGCAAACTGGGCGAAGATCGATTCGGCGCCGACGCGGTCGATGGGAAAGCGAGGCGAAGAGCCTCCAGTCCGAGAAGTTGGAAATTTTGGCAAAGAGAAGAGAGGGCGAGAAAGAGGAAAAGAGAAGAGGAGGGCGAGTCTGACTCTTGGCGGCGGCGGTTTTGCCGCGAGAAGCGGAGGAAAGAGACGAAGAAGGAGAGGTGGAGTAAAGAGCGAGGAAAGTTGGCCACGCACGAGTGGCTCGCGAAGAGGTGCGCGCGATCTCGCTTTGATTTTCGTTTGTGATTTTGCTCGCGTTTCGTACGCGGGCCGCCGCCCGGCGAGTTTCTGTTGGTTTGATTTTTTCAACGACGTGCCGATGAAGAATAAACACGCACCCAGCCAATCCGAGATGAACACGATGGCGACACGCGATTTAGTTACCTGACAGTACGCACTGAGGCACGAATGAGACCGCTCGTATGATTCATTTTTTTTCTTTCTATTATCTCTCGATCTCTCTCCAGCGCGCGAGAGAGAGAAATACTCACTTACTCGAAAACGTATTTTTATTCAATCGACAATAAAACACAGGTTTGTCATGGGTACTATTTCTTCCGCGAACAAAAATCAAAGCCTCACTGAAAAGGAAAAGAAAATCGAGGAAGAGAACGCATCGAAACTTGTGAGCGCGTTAGGCGTAGATTCTACGTTTATGAGTGACCACTTGGCTATGCGCGCGTTGCCGTTACACCGGTTCGGTAAAAATCGAGGGTCGAGATCGATTACGAAAGCTTGGAAGTCAGCGGCGGTGGTGCACGACGCGACGTATTTGTTGTATCGCAGAAACACGAGAGATGCGTCGTCGTCATCGATTGTATCTAACGAAAATGCATTACCAAAGCGAGTGCGAGAGACTTTTTGTGACGGCGAAATTGAAAGTCTCGCGCGATTCGACGTCGCGGGCAAATTCGCGTTGAAACTCATCAACAAAACGTTGCGGACATCCATCAAGTTTAAGAAAATTGGAACCGTAAAGAAACAAAACGATCGGTTTGGCGAAAATGGAGAGGGTTTGCAGTGCACGGTGGTCGCCGCCGTAGATCCACGAAGAGTGTACGCCGACGACAAAGTCGTACCTCCGTCTAAAAAGGAAGAAGAGGACAAGGAAAAGCTCTCTTCGTTACCACCGAGCGAAAAAGATATCTCCGATGCGCGCCGCGTTTCAAAAGTTGTTCGAGCGAGACAGCTAGCTGGCATTGCTCGCAGTGATGACGCTAATATTGATCTTTCCGCGCTTCAACAAAGATTTCGAGTGTGCGCCGTAGCGCGACCCAACAACGACGGCGCGTCTTTGTATTTCAACGCAAATTGGGCACCAATTGTATTAAAAAAAATGGTAATACACGGCGCGTGCTCTGCGGGTGTCTGCGAGTGGAACGACTTAGGCGTTTGGCGAGGAGCAAACGTCGAAAAAGTACGATCTATTTTCGTCAATGATGAAGCGAGTGACGACGATGCCGCGACAAGAACGCGAATCGTGCTGAGGTTCCCGAAGAAAGGCGCCGGAAGGAAAGGCGATGCCATTTTCGATAACGACGGAAACACGAAAATTGGTACCATCGATCGCGTCACGCCCGTTTCTATAGCTGTCGCAGTCGCTTCGGCATCGGTGCTCACAACCGCATGGTCGCACGTCGTAACGAATTCAAAACGAAAGAAAGGGGGCGTTAAGGTTCTCGTGAAATCGGCCACGAAGGGCGACGTGATTGCGTTTGCGTCTTCGGCGAAAGAAACAAACGGAGACTTCAGCTGGTGGTGATGTTGTCGGTGGATGTAGATGCGTACGTACCAGGTAGAGATAGATAGATGTGCATAGAAATAGCGATATAGGTTTATAGAGCACGCGCGTGATGTGCATTCAAGTTGTAAAACTAGCTTCAATTTAAGACAAAAAAACGCTCTAAGTACTTTCCGCGCTGCTTGCATCTTTTAGTTTCCCTTCGCACTGCGCTTTATCCATTCCCGGAAACTCAAACTGCCACTCCACGGTTTTCTCTATCCATCGCTTTAACATCGGTCCAGGTTTCTCCATTCCTACTGCTTTCATCACTTCTTTACCATCTAATATGGGTTTTAATTCCCACGGGTTTCCAACGCTATCTTTTCTATCGACGAGTTCAAACTCATCTTTCACTCTCGAAAACGCCTCTTTGCACTTTTCAAACACGCTTTCTGCGACGGCGCCTTCGTCAATATCCTCACTATTTTGTTTTCTCAGCGCATCTTCTATAGCCGCGACGATGAAAACTATGTCATAATCTTTTCCAATGGAACGAATTTTCAATCCAGCTTCGGTTCTCGTAAAAGTTTTCAAGTTGTGAAAAATAACCTCGCGCGTCCCGTCAATATTCGAGTGCGTACGAACGACGCTCTCTGCGTCCTTGTTTCGCAACTTCAACGATTCCATCACGATTACTTCACTCAAAGGCACTTCTTTCTTTTTCTTCGTCATCGCTTTACTCTCCCTCAAACCTAACAGCCACAATGCTAAATAAAACCGCTCTTTGCGATCGGTTTCCGCGCTACTATCCGCGCCTTCCGTGACGCCTTCAAACATTCCCAACGCCATGGCGACTCGCATACCCACTGCGACTGCTTTCACGCCAAACTCTTGCGCTTCAATCGAGAACGTTTCTTCGCAATCCATCACTATGCCACCCATTTTCATTTTTGTCACCCAATCCACCGCCAAGTGCGGATTTGGTCCTCTCAACATCCCCGCCACCTCCTTCCCGACGCGTTCTCTGCTCACTTTCGTTCTCAACCCTTCTCTGACTTGCTCGTCCTCCACCGCCGCTCCGATATCCTCCGCTAACTTGAACGCGTACCTAGACGCAAACCGCACCGCTCTTAATACTCGCAACGGATCGTCCACGAACGTTCTCTTCGCCTCCAACGGCGTCCGACACAAACCGATTTTCAAATCCTCGATGCCTTTCCCGGTAAAATCTTCGACTTTCTTCTCGTTCAAGTTATAATACAACGCGTTGATCGTCAAATCCCGTCTCATGGCGTCTTCCAAAGGCGTCCCAAAGCTCATGGTTGGAATTCTCGACTCGTCCGCGTACGACTCCGATCGCAAATTCACAAAGTCCAACCACACGTCCCGAACTTTCATCGTCGCCGTCTCCAAATGTTTCGACTGTTCCGGGTTCGATTGTATCACGCCGACGCCGCTGACGTCCTCCCCTTTGCTCGTCAAATACTCGTTCACTTTCTCCGCAAACTCCGCGCCCAAGCACTTATCCAACGCCACGTCGATATCGTTCGATTCTAACCCGAGTAACTTGTCTCGCACCCATCCTCCAGCCACGCGCAGCGTCAATTTTTTGCTCTCCTCCTTCTCCTTCTCGCACACGTCCAAGAGCAACGAAAACACCTCGTCTTCCTTCTCGGTCAAGAGAATCTCCGCGTTTTCCTTCATCGTTTTCGGTGGATCGATCGGGCCGAGAGACGAACACCGGGAGAAAATTCGGGTGGTCGAAGAAGAAAACTTTCGCCTCTTCGCGTCGCTTTCTCCGCGTCGTCGCGGTCGCCGCCGCTGCCGCTGCTCGGAGGAAGACGAGGAAGACGAGGAAGACGGCGTCGTTGTCGCGGAGGAGAAGAACGTCTGAATTTTCTCCTTTTGTGCGCTCCCCCTTCTCGCGACGGTGAAGACGCGACAGGAAGAAGACCTCGCCGAGGAGGAAGAGGAGGATAGGAAGAGCTTTTTGGAGAAGAACGACGCCAGCGGGAAAGAGAGCGCGCGCATTCAACACGTACACGCGCAAAGTAATGTCTCGCGCGTGCGGTTCCCCAGAGCTCGTTTTGCTCCTCTCGTTAACGGCAAAAACCCTAAATTATCACAAAGTAATATTTAGGGTTTTATAGTCCGGAAAAAAAAATTTTGCCGACGTGGTCGAGCCAAAACCAGAAGAACGGTTGGTGAAACGTCACAAAAAGAAAAGCATCAGAGAAGAGAGCGCTTTCGTTTCCTCTCGTTCACGTTTTATATCGCGCGCGGACAGAAAAGACCACGACGCATCGCAGAGATCAGAAAAGCGTTCGCACGTACGTTTTACTCGCTCGAAAAGACACCGGAAGAGAAGTATTTCTCTTTAGAAATTTGTGTAATCCAAAATTCTGTCATCTTGTTTCTCCCTTGGGAAGAAAAGATATCGTTATAAAGAAGAAGTGATATAAAGATGGTTTCAGAACATCCAGTGAACTCGAAAACGATCAACCAGAACGTTCTGGCGGCGGAGTATGCGGTGAGAGGCCCGATTGTTATTCGCGCGGGCGAACTCGCGGAGCAGTTGAAGAAAGACCCGTCGTCGTTGCCTTTTGATGACATCGTGTTGTGCAATATTGGGAACCCGCAATCGCTCGGGCAAAAACCAATCACGTTTTATCGTCAAATCATGGCCATTTGCGACTATCCGGACATTTTAAATTCGGAAGAAGCGACGAAGATTTTTCCACCGGATGTCATCGCTCGATCCAAGGAGGTTTTAGCGCACACGGCGGGTGGAACGGGGGCGTACACGGAGTCGAAAGGTTTGAGGTACGTTAGGGACCAAATTGCGACGTTCTTGGAGAAGAGAGACGGACACAAAGCCGACCCGGAGATGATCTATACTTTGGACGGTGCTTCCTCTGGGGTGAATTACATGCTGACGTTGCTCATTCGTGGGAAGCAAGACGCGATGTTGGTACCGATTCCGCAGTATCCGTTGTATTCGGCGGGTTTGGCGTTATACGGCGGGTCCCTGTGCCCGTATTATTTGAAAGAGGAAAATAACTGGGGGTTGGACGTGAAGGAAATTAGCGAAGAGGTCAAAAGAGCCAGGGATAATGGGGTTGAAGTCAGAGCGTTGGTGGTGATCAATCCAGGGAACCCGACTGGGAATTGCTTGTCGTTGGAAAACCAACAAGAGGTTGTAAAATTTTGCGCAGAGGAGAACTTGATTTTGTTGTCCGACGAAGTGTATCAAGATAACATTTACGTTGAAGGTAAATCATTCATCAGCATGAAGAAAGTCGTGGCGGATATGGGTTACGGCGATAAAGTCGCGCTCGTGTCGATGCAATCCACCTCAAAAGGCTTCTACGGCGAGTGCGGCAAGAGAGGCGGATTTATGGAACTCTACGGCGCCTGGGATCAAGGCGTGTTGGATCAGATGTTGAAGTTAGCGAGCATCAACTTGTGCCCGAACGTGAGTGGTCAAATCCTCATTGGCCAAGTGTGCACGCCTCCGGTCGAAGGCGACGCATCGTACGCGTTGTACCAGAAGGAGAAGAGCGACATTTTGGCAAGTTTGAAGAGACGCTCGGGGAAGTTGGTTGAAGGTTTGAACAAGTTGACTGGAGTAACGTGTAACAACAGCGACGGGGCAATGTACGCGTTTCCGAATTTATCTTTGCCAGAAAAGTTCGTCAAAGATTGTGAGAGTAAAGGTAAGGTGGCTGATGCCGTGTACTGCATGGGTATTTTGGAAGAAACCGGTATTGTCGTCGTTCCTGGGTCTGGATTCGGCCAAGCGGATGGGACGTGGCACTTCCGCACGACATTTTTGCCGGGGGAGGATAAAATCGATTCCGTGGTCGAGAGGTTGACGACGTTCCACGAAAATTTCATGAAGAAATGGATGTAATTAGTGTAGCACGTACACACGCACATACGAAAAAGTGAGAGAGAGAGAGAGAAATGAAGAAGTAAAGGGGAAGAAATGAAAAGAATCAGAGAGGATTCTTAAGAATATGAGAATTAAAAAAATTGTTGTAAGATAATCAGGTCAAGCCGAAGTCATCAAATCAAAGTAGTTCACTCATTCTAAATGTTTGCGCGCTGCAATATCGTTCTTAAACAACTTATGTTCTGCTATAGTTCCTAGTTAGTTTTCGTGTCGCGTCATCTCAGCGGCACAAACCAACGCGTGTTCGATACTCGTCGCGTAGTTTGCATAATACGAAGGTTCTTGAGCTGTGCCTTTGTTCTCCCCGTCTTTTCCTTCTTTAGATTTGCGTTCTTCTTCGCGTCTTCGTCTGGAGTTGCTCACGTGATCGATGGCACTTTGTTGCATAGCTTTCGTCGTTCTCGAGACTTCAGTTAACGAAGCGCAACACTCTCGCAGATTTTCCAACGCCTGGTCCAATTCTTCTCCTTCGCCTTTGATGGAGTTGATGATGGAAAGCGCGATAGACGGCTTCGGCGATTCCATTAATTGCGGCGACTGCGTGTTTGGCTGAGATGTTGTTGTTATTTTGGCAACAATTGGCGAACCGGCGATAGGGTTAGGATCTTCCTTCGTACAATACGCCTCCAAATCACCCAAAGAGATGTTCAATCCTAAGGTGGATATTCGCATCACGAGCTTTTTAGCCAGCGCCATCGCAGAATCCTCTAAGCTCTGAATCTGTGCGGTGAGCATTTGACAATCTTCAGAATTCACGCCAGATTCTTTTCGAGCGGCATCGCGGCCTATTTTAGCCGCCACTATGACATCGCGCGTGCGTACGGACTCGTTGTAAAGCCTGACGAGTTCAGCGTCTTTTCCTCCAACTTGTTGAGCCGCGGCAACTTGTTCTTGTTGTTCCGTTTGTTTCGCTTTTATCAACGGCGTCGATTCTTTCTTCACGCCTAGATTGGAAGGTTTTCTATCCTCCGCTTCTGCGTCGTCGTCTCCTTCGTCTTTTGATTTACCTGGTGATGGTGTCGATGCGTTGACGTCCAACATGCGTTGCATCTTCTTCGGCGTTTTCCCGCCGACGGCGCTCAAAATGGTCGGCTCGCTCTTATCGCGCGTATTGTTAGTTTTTAGCGCTTCTAAGATGGCAACTTTTCTCTTCTCATTTGTATATTTCACGAATTGCAGGATAGTTGCCATTTGTGACTCTTGCGTGACAACTGAAGCACCCGGTGTCATTGCTGGAATGTTTGACAAAAGTTTATGTTCGTACTCGCGAAAATTTGTCCAAGCGCCTTCTCGTTCTCGAACGCGAGCGTTTGCACGGAAAAACTCGTTGCCCGTGTTTTTCTTGCTACTGTTGTCGACGTTGTCGTCGTTGGCACCGGCGACGCTGACCTTTGCTTTAGCATCGACGTCTTCTTTTTTGATGTCGCCCTCGTCCGCGTTCGCGTCCAGATCCGTGATCTTTTTTCGCGGAATAAATTTCCCTCCGGCGTTTGCGACGCCACAGTGCGCTCGAAAGGCGTGCTCTTCGAAAATTTCTGGATCGCATAGCCTCGCGCCACCTGGCGCGTCGATACTGACGGGAACTTTTCCGACCGATAACACGACAACAGTCGCTGGTAATCCTTTGTATTTTGCAACCGTTTTATCTCTTTGCTTGCTCGCTTCTTTTTCGAGCTCTTCACTGCTCAAATTCTTCCCAAACGCGACGTCCGCGTGCCTTTTACAAAACAAACCGTCTTCATCGCAGGCTTTGAACGAACAACGCCAAAGTTTACCGTCGTTTCTTAAGCAACGATTGCCTCTTCCTGGGATCCACGGCTCAGTCGGGCACGTGTCGTTGATGTTACTCGCAGCGGGAATGGTGGAGGACTCTGGGCCTATAGCCGCTTCGGCTAAAAGTTCTGCCATTTCTGCGGACGTTTTGAAACCGCTTGTTGGTGGGTTCAGTGGGATCAAGGCAACATCGGCATCGAGACCGTGACATCGAACGCGCAAAGTCACCGCGACGAGTTTATCCATCTCATTTGGTATTCGCATGGGTTCCGGGAGACGCTTTAACAAAGCGTCATCATCGATCGCATCCGCGTCGTAGATTTTCTTCATTAAGGATGTTTCGCGTTTATATTCACTTGTATTCGTCATCGTTGTATTCTCTGGCATTCCTTCAACCTTCTCCTCCTTCACTTTTGCGGAGGGCGATGCAACCGTTGGAGGAACTGGCGTCGTCGTTGTCGTTGTCTTTTGTTTCTTCACCGTGGATTTCGGCGCTTGGTCCTCCTCTCTCGCTCGTTTCCCAGCCGGTGTCGTTGCCTCTGTCTTCACTCCTCCAACGTCCCCATTTCCTTTTTCGTCGTTGTCGTCGTCGTCATCATCGTCGTCGCCCAACAACTCCCCGCCTCTCTTCTCGTACCACCTTTCCGGCAACGTCGGCAAACCGTTCTCCATCCAACTTTGCTCCACGTAACTCCTCAACTCTCGCTCAAATGCCCGCGCCTCCTCTAAACCTTCCTTCTTCTCTTTCCCACTCACGCCTTTCCTCTTCCTCGCATCTTCCATCACACCCTCGCTGGCCTCTCTCACTGCCCACGCGATTTGCCTCACGCACTGTTCGTACGTCCTCAGAGGCTTCTTGGCGCCTTTCTTCGCCAATCCTCTCTCTCGAATGCGCTTCAAATCCTCAATCAAGTTCTGCCCATCCGTCTTCTTCCCTTTCGGCCAGTTCATGACGACCGCAGTGAACGCTTTCACGTTGTTCAGACTGATTTTCGCGCACTTCCAGCTAAAAATATCGTCCCCGTCCTCCGTCGCCGCCGCGTCCGCGAAGAGAGGAAACTCCAACTGCAACCCATTTCGGAGCCAAAAATCGTTGCACGTCAGCGCCACGTCCGCTAGCAAGCACTCCTTCTCGTACTCTTTCTGCGCCGCGTTGTACTCGCGCATCCATTTCCTCGCAAATTCCGCCGCGACGTCTTTCGCCGTTAACTGGTTTCCTCCTTTATTATTAGTGTTGTTGTTGTTGTTGTCGTCGGAGAACTTCGAGAGCACTTTTTCCAACAGATCGAACGACGACGTTTTCAATCTTTTCGGTAACAACTCGTCTTCGACTTCCTCCTTGGCGAGTCGCAAAGCGTCGAGGGCATTTTCGAGAGAAGATGACTGCTCTTCTCCTCCTCCGGCCGTTGTTGTTGTTGCTGTCGTGGCCGCCTCCATTTCTTCTCTCTCTCTCTCTCTCTCTCTCTCTCTATCGCGCTTCGTGTCTCTCTAACAAATTTGAAAGTATATGTTTAGGGTTGCACCATGCCTTCAAAACCCTAAATAACTTTTGTCCATCCGATGAAAAGGCAACTTCGCGCGCACTAAAAAAACTTTGCGCGAAGAAGCTCGCGCGCGTCTGTCTCTCCTCCCCTCTCCCTTCCGACGATGACGACGACGACGACGAGCGGCGAGAGACGTCGTCGAGAACTCCACTCCGAGAGAGAACAACAACAACAACAACAACAACAAGTAATGATGGCAGCGAAGAAACCGAAACGAGGAGGCAATCTGAGCGCGTTTTCAATTTTACCGTATAAACACTCGCCTCCGTTGAAAGACGGCGAGAGAGAGTGGGAGCAGTTGCGGTCGGCGATTCAGTGCGTGTTTGAAAACGCGACGAAGCACTTGTCGTTCGAAGAGCTGTCGAACGTGGTGTACAGAATGGTTTTGAGCGGGAGTTCGACGACGCATTTCATGCGAGAGAAGTTGAAAGAGGAGCTGAGGAAACGAGCGCGGACGATTAAGGAAGAGCTGAAAAGGATGGAGACGTCGTCGAGTTTCGATGGAGTTAGTGAGTACGGGCGCGGGATAGAGGAGGAGGAGGAAGAAGAGGCTAAAGCGCTGGCGTTTTTAGAGGCGACGATAGGTAAATGGAGCGAGTTTGAACGACAGGTAGAAGTCATCCGGGACGTGTTCATGCACATGGAAAGGAAAAAGTTGGACGACGTCGACGCGGCGAATAGTAGAAGCAGTTACGCGGGGAGAGGCGCTCCGGCGACGACGCCGGCGCAAAGAAGAGAGAATGAAAAGAGGAAGAAAAAGTTGGGCGTGCGATCGTTAGGACGGGAGATTTTCTCGCAGTATATGTTTGGGATACCTTTGAAGATCGATCTGGACGACGAGAAATACGCGCTCGAAACGAGGAAAAGTACGATTACCGCTCACTTGCAAGCTTGCGTGAAACTGTTGCTCGAACGCGAAAGAAGAGACATGCAAAAAAGAGTTATGGAATTCGTAAAGGCGGAAGAGGCTGAAAACGCTCCGGTTTCGCTCGTCGTAGACGATGAGAACGACGACGAGAACATCGTCGACGAAGACTTGGAAAGAAGAGAGGCTATGGTGACGACGACTTCTGCGTCAGCGAGAGTGATGAAAAGCAACGATGACGAAGAATTCGCATCAACGAAGAGGAGAAACGTGATCAAACTCACGGCAGAAATGTTTTGGACGCTCAGCGCGAGAGCGAGCGAGAGCGGGTACGAAGACATTTACGAGGACATAATCGCCTCTAAGTTTGTTCGCGAGGCAGAAGAAGTATACGCAAAGTATGCCTCAGGTATTGCCGAGAGTTCGCGAGACTGTTCGCAGTATTTGCGAAGGTGCAAGACGCTTCTGCGTCATGAAAAGTATCTAGTTGAAGACACGATGGCGTCGAAATCAAACGCCGCGAAAAGGATTATTCGTGCCGTTCAAACTGCGATGTTCGGCATCAAGAGTCAAGCTCGTGAACACGCGTTCATGAAAGGATTTTCCGCGTTGATGATTAAAGACGACATGGATATGAATTCAAACGACGATTTCGATTTGCGTTTACACGAAGAACTGGTTGTCATCGATGGCGTCACGACAACGATGCCGACGCCGACAAAAACCGCCATGATGCATCAAACACCTGCTACTGGAACGGCTAACACAGGTGGTTATGCATCAACGCACGTAAGCAACGAGTCGCGATATGCGGACGTCCGTCTTGCGTACGATTTGTTCGCTAAATTAACTGACGAAGACGGACTCGATACTTTGAGAGCCGCTTTGTACGATCGCGTCGAAGAGTTGGGCAACGCCATTGTTGTCGCGAACGAAAAGAATCCCATCGACTTTGTTCGCGAGACGATTCGTTTGAAGAAAAAGACAGACATGGTCATCCGAAAAGGTTTCCGTGGCGATAAAACGTTCACCAACCGCGCGTATGCAGCATTCGAACACTTTTTGAACAACAACAGAAGGTCGAGCGAGTTTCTATCTCTATATTTGGACCATTATCTTCGAGGTAATCTTTCTGTCGAGGATATGGAAGTGGAAGAAGATCAGAAGAAGAAAACAACAACTACGCAACAGATTTGGAAAGAAGCCGGCAAAGCTACCATAATTACGACATCCGATGCGGCCATCGACGCGTGCATTGCCATCTTTCGGTTTTTGCGAGAGAAAGATACATTTGAGATGTATTACCAATTGCACTTATCCAAGCGTCTGTTGGCCTCGAAATCCGTGTCGGACGATCACAGCGAACGCGACGTAGTATCAAAACTCAAGCTTGAATGTGGATATCAATACGCACAAAAGGTTGAAGTAATGTTGAACGACGCGAGTTTATCTAAAGCGATAACGAGAAAGTTCAACGAACTGGTCGAGCATAGCCAACCCGGAGGCGATTATCACACGAGGGAAAGACTCATTACAACTGACTACGTAGGAAAAGATACAGGTAATTTACATCCAGATGTAATTATTGGAGGTAGGAGGATGATGGATGAAGAACGATTCTTTGAAGTTACTAGGAAAACAGAACTCAACGTGAAGGTATTGACCACCGGGTCGTGGCCGCTGACAAAATTGAGCAAATTAAACTTTCCCAAAAACTTGCCGCGCACGTGTCAAGACATGCAAAAACTCTTCGTGAATCATTACGAAGCGAACTACGGAGCAAGGCGTATCGCGTGGCGTCCAGATTGCGGCACTGCCGAGCTCAAAGTTCAGTTTAACTCGGGCGAAAAGTTATTAGTCGTTAGTACGATGCAGATGTGCATCTTGGAGATTTTCAACGACCACACGGCAGTATCCTTGCGCCAAATTTCTAAAATTTTGGACGTTGAATACGACGCGTGCATCAAAGCTATTCATGGTATGGTATTCTCTGAAGATAAGAACGTACTGATTCGAAATGCGAAGACATCCATGTCCCAAACGAATAACAATGACGACGAGATAACCTCTATGGAAATCAGCGAAGTAGGAAGAATTTCCAAAGACGACATCTTCATGTTCAACGATAACTTTGAGTCTAAGCACTATCGCATTAAGATTGCTACAGCGTCCACATCGAAGAAAGAAACAGTGGAAGAAGCAAAAAGAACCGCGGAAATCATCCACGAAGATCGAAAGCCAGAAATCGAAGCTGCCATTGTCCGCATTTTGAAGGCCAAACGAAAAGTCGAGCACAACGCGTTGATCGCTGAAGTTTCCGTCGCACTTCGCAATCGATTCAAGGTTGACGTCAGCGAAACGAAAAAACGCATAGAACGGCTCATCGAGCTCGAATACGTCGCTAGAGACGATAAAGACCGAAAAATTTATCGGTACTTGTGTTGAGTGTGTAAAAAATGTACCATAAAAAAATACGTCATAACTTACAACAACGAGCAACAACAGCAACATCAACAACAGGAAAATAATAACGGCAAATCTCTATTTTTACTCCTCTCCTTCTTCCTCCATGGTCGAAAAGGTTCTCTCCAACGCGTTCCGCAAAACGCTTCCATTCTTCATCTCTACTTTTTCTAAAAACGAGACAAAGTCTTCGCTTAAATCTTTCCTCGTCGCTAAAATACGTTCGACGCAGTCGCGCGGGCTAATCTCTCGCGTTTTAGGCTGACTATCTTCTAACGTGGGGACAGATCCACGCATTGGATCCGTCACAGTTGTCAACCCAGAACTCGCTAATTTCACGAGCCACTCCTCACCGGATTCTCTTCTCGGTTGCCCGGCGGAGTTTCTATACGTCTGCCCCATTGGGTTATCGTGAAGGTAGTTGTGGAGAAACATATGCATCTCCCCGTTCGTTTCTTGGAGATAATGCAGAACAGTTTTCACAGATTGCACCGTCAACAAATCCAACAATTTCTCCTCGTTTTGAGTGTGATACGGCGAATTATTGCCCTCTCGTTCCGCTCTCGTCGTCGTCGTCGTCGTCCTCGTTCGTTTTCTTTCCCGCCCGAATTTTGAACCGTAACTGTAAGCCGAAGAAGAAGAAGAAATCCCAAAAATCATCGCGGCTTTATTCCTCTCGCGAGCGACGACGACGCGAGAGCAGCCGCCGTTTTTGCCGGCTCGCGCGACGACGGTTAAAGATGGAGACGGCGCAATCAGAGCTGCGGGTCGCATTTTTGAAATAAATACCCGGTAGAAGGAAAGGAAAGCACTCCTGCAGTTTTGAAAAAAATGGCGCGCGAAAGATATGTTTTGTCCACGTGTCTAGAAATTAGAGGCCGGACGAGTTTGCCTTTCAAAAGAACAAAACAAAAAGCGCCGCGTAGTGGATACAATTATATATAAAGTAAGGTGTACTTCGAATGTTTACAACAACAACAACCGACGCACGTTTTAAAGCTAATTAAGGCTAATTCAATTATATAACGCTGTCTTGAACTCGAGAAGCGCTACTATAGAACGAAGGCGCTTTGCTACAAAAAATGAAAACCAAAGGAAGACGCGCGCGTCTCTTTTTTATCCTCTTCTTTTGCCGCTGCCGCACCCTCTCTCTCTCTCTCTCCAAAAATCTACAAACAAACTCTCTCACCAACTCTTTAATTATGCGGCGGCTTTCTTGGCGATGGAGCTCGCGCGTCTCTTCGCGATGGACTCCGATCGTCGCTCTCTCTGCTCCTTGATTCTCATTTGTAACAATTTGTGGTACTCCCCAGCTTCAGCCTTGGACTTGGCAATCTTCGCCTTCTTAACCGCGGCTCTCGCTCTCTTTCTTTGCAACGTCAACGGAGTGACAACTCTTTGCACCTTTTGCGCCTTGGATTTCTTCTTTCCGGTGGCGGATTCAAACTCTCTTCTCATGGAGTTGACATACGGAAAGACAGAGTCTTCCTTGGACAACGCGAACAACTTGCGGATCTTCGACGCTCTCTTCGGACCGCGCATTCTCGGCACTTCGGTGTCGGTCAAGCCCGGCACGTCCGCGTCGCCTTGCTTGACGATGGCGACGTTCAACACCGCAATGTCTTGCGAAACGATGCACCCTCTGCACGCTTTTCGGCGACGCTCGCCTTTTCTTCTGCCGTGGCCTTGGAAGCCTTGCGTGCCTCTGACTTGCAAGAGAAAGACGCGTTGGTTCGTCAACACGCCTTGCTTCATCCCGAAGCCTTGCTTGTCGTTACCGCCCATGATTTTAAAGATGTATCCCTTCCATTCGTCGCCCAAAGAATCGGCTTCGACTTCGGCGGAGATGCGCTTATCGTAGAAAATGCGGAGCTTGTTTTCATCCGTGATTTCAATCTTCTTTTGGCAGCCAGTGGCCGGGTTCGCGATGTTGAGCTGTGTTTCGTGGAAGAAGAAGAAGAGGAAAAGAAAGAAAAGAGGTCAGTCATGAGATCACAGAAGAGGTAAAGCAAGCGCGACGTAAAAGAATACGACACAGCGCGAGAGATCAAACGCCAACAACATCATCATCATCATCGCAGAAGGACCTAAAAAAGACCCTTCTCGCGAGACCGACAAAAATGGGCCGGCTCGAAAATCGTCCGCACGAGCACCGACGCGACGTCGCGCCGCTCGCACGAACGACTTCATCGCGCGAAACGAATCCATGCGCGTTCATATCTATCGTTTTTTTCTTCTCCGCGACCGCGAAAAACATCGCGCTTTCTCCAAAATCGCGCGCGCTCGCCCCATCCCAGAGCCCCACGCGCGAACAAAAAAGAGCGTACAAAAAAGAAATCTCGGAAAACCCGCTCCAACCGCGCGCCCACCACGCGAACATCGTTCGATCGATATCAAACGACACTCGCGCGAAAATGTGCGCGCGTCGTGCGAAAATGTAGTCGCTACTGTTATTTCGAGCACTCACCTTCATGATGTTTCAGAGCTTGTGCGTCGTCGTCGCGAAATGTATGAAGCGAAAGACAGCTTCGTTTTGAGCTCTGTTTTCTTCAGGGTCAGTTTTAGGGTTTCCTGACTCGAACTCTAAACCCTAAACGAAAAACTTTTGTGTTTCGATGGAAAAAAATTTGAAAATTTTCGGGAAAACGGAAGAACAACAAAACGCGCGATGCGAGAAGGCACGCCACCTCCTTCCAACGCGGCGGTCGCCACCAACGAGGAGCAAACGCATCGCGCGGTGGAGAGAGACACCACCAGCAGCAATAATAATCCACCAGCCGTTCTTAGAAAAAAAGCGTCGCGCTTATACAAATCGCTCCTCTCTCGCTGGCCGGCGAGGAAAAAGCACATCGACTTCCTCCTCGCCGCTGTCGGGGGCGTGTCGACGAACGCGCGGACGCAGTTCGCGCCGAACGTGCACGTGCACGGGCCACCGTCGTGCGGGAAGACGATGCTGGTGAGAGATATTTTCGACGCGTTGAGGAGCGGGTTTGGGTACGCGTCCGCGTACGTGAATTGCGTGGACGCGCACGATAAAAAGTTGATGTTTGAAGCGATTGTGGAGCAGCTCGAGCCGTATTTCAAGGAGGAGAGACGACGGAAGATGTTGAGGGAGAGAGCGAAAGCGATGGCTGCAGACGCGAAAGGAAGAAAAGAAAACGAGAAAGAAAACGAAAACGATGGCAATAACAATGATAAAACGGACGATGCCGCGTCTTTGGCGCTGGTTTCCGCGGCGGCGGCGGCTAAGAACGCGACGGGAGCGACCAAGAAGAAACGGAAACGCGCGATACACGTGGCAGATTTCGTGCAACTGCTCAAGGAAAACTTAGATAGAAACGGACCTAGAATTACAATCATCGTCGACGATGCGCATCGACTGGCGGAGCAAAAAGACGATCGATTATTGCCGACGCTTTTGAAAATTGGCGAACTGACGAAACGAAACATCCACGTGGTCACCATCTCCTGCGAATCCATACAGACGTTTCAAAGCAACGTAGATTTAGTAAAGCCGCAAACGATATTCTTCGACGCGTACACGAAGGAGGAACTGGTCGAAGTTTTATTAAAAGAAGCGCCGAGAGATATCGCGAAGAAACATTATCGGGCGTTTTTGGTCCCCATGGTGGCGTCGTTTTACGACACGTGTCGAGCGCCAAGAGAGCTTCGAACCGCGTTGGAGCCGTTATGGAAGAGATACAGCGAGAAATTATACGAAGCGATACAGAATGGAACGCCCGAGAACGAGTTACCGGAACCGCAAAAGCTATACTCGAACTTGATGAGCGCTAAGAAGATAGCGAATGCATCCTCGGCCGGCGCTTCTCAACAACAGCAGCAACACGCGTACAAACAGCAGCAACAGCACGCGAAGATCCACGCCGGTCTTACCGTTCCTCTTTCCAAAGCAAACTTGGCATTACAACGCGGCGAATGGCCCGTTCCAGAGGAGCGCTATTTCACCGGCGAAGCCGTCTTGGAAGACGCGATCGGAGATGCCGCGAACGCCACCACCAACACCTCCTCCCTCGCCAAAGCTTTAGACTTTGACATCCCGAAACTCACAAAGTTCCTCCTCCTCTCCGCGTACATCGCCTCCAAAAACGACGAGTCCGTCGACAACCGTCTCTTCGTCGCCGATGGTACTGGTGGTGGCAATCACCGAAAACGCGGTCGCCTGGGTCACGACCGCAACGTCGACCGCGCCGCCCGCCGCTCCGTGGAAGACGCCAACGCCTTCAAACTCGAGCGCCTCCTCTCCGTCTTCCAACACATCGTCCGTCGCTCGTACGAAGAAAACGGCTCCGACCTCGCCGACCTCGAAGAAGAGCTCTTATCCGCCGACGTCTTCACCCAAATCTCCAGCGCGACTTCCTTAGGTTTGCTCGTCTTGAGCTCCGGCGACGCCATGTGCGGCGGTAAATACCGAAGCTGCGTCTCCGACGAGCTCGCCGATAAGCTGAGCAGGAATCTCTCCGTCGATTTGAAGCACTACGTGCACTACATTTAGAAGCGACGCGCAAAGAACCACAACGCGTAAAAGAAGAAACAAAAAGCGCCATTTTTTAAATGTGTAATAATAATAATAGCAATACTCCCGTAACAGCGTGGCGGCTCTCAAAGCCCCTCTTGTCTTGTCACTTTTCGTTGTTTCGTGTGTGTTTTCCGAGAGATTTTTTTTTTATCGAAGAAGGAAAAAGAAGAACTCTTCTCTCTTCACTTTTTATTTAACGCACGCTCGCGCGCTCGTCGTCACGCGCGCATCTCTCTCTATATATATCTATCTACTAATCAGCAGTAACGAATTCATTCGCGCTTGTTTCTTCTCGTTCTTCTTCTCTCTCGACGACCAACAAATATCCTTCTTCGTGGTGAGAGAAGCGGAGGAGAAGAAGCTCTGAAGGAAAAAATATCACGAGGTTCGACGCCTCGCGCAGTTCCGTCGCCGCGAGAACCGCCCCGCCGCCGCGCGCCAGCCGAAGCAGCAGCCACAGCCACGGGGGAGACGAAGAAGAAGGCAAAGAAGAAGAAAGAAAAGGAGGAGAAGATGTGTCTGGAAGGCGCGATCTCGCGCGAACAGCGAGAGCGATTGGAACAGACCGAAGCCGAGGAGTTGGAGAAGGCGTTTTCGAAGAAACTCTCGTTGGCTTCCGCGGCGAGCGGAAGCGGCGACGGGGAGAGCAAGAAGAAGAACAAGAAGAAGAACAGGAAGAGTAAAACTGTCGTTCCGCTGGTTCCGACGCCTGGTGCGAAAAGTGGTGCGACGGCGAGTCTGGATTTGAGAGCGTTGATTGAAAAGAAGCGGGCGGGCGAGAAGAGCGGCGCCGGAGCGAACGAGGAGCCGGCACAACAACAACAACAACAACAACAACAACAACACGCGCCTTCGCCGTCGTCGGCGGCGAAGAATTCGAGGCAACGTCGGATGGAGATGAGGAAAGAAAAGAGAGAAGGCGGTGCGGAAGAGACGGAGAAAAAGAAGAGCGCTGCCGCTGCTCAAGTGGCTGCCGCTGAAGCGGCCAGCGAGGTTGGGAAAAAGAAGAAGGAGGAGAACGACGTCGCTTTGGAGGTGCTGAAAAAGTCGCAGGAAGAAGCGGAGAAGATGGAAAAGAACAAGACGCTCGAGGAAGGTCCTCCTGGGTATCCGCAACCGAAGTATTCCGATTATCTCGCCAAGAAGGAAAAAGGAAAGGAAGAGGAGAAGAAAAAGAAAGAGTACACGTCGCCGTTCGCGCACATTTTGCAATGCGCGCCAACACCGTTACCGCCGTCGTTTGATACGCCGCAAGGCGCAAGAGGGGAAGGTTTTGTCCTCGGCGATCGCGATAAGGTGCCAACGTCTTTGTTTAACCTCGACTCGACGTGGCAAGGATCGGCGGCGTTTGCGCCTCCAACGAAGTTGGTGAGGGACTCCATCAAGGCGATTCCGTCTTTTTCTCCCGGTACGCCGGTGAAAGCTAGTAACAATAACAAACCGCGCGAACGCATTCCGAGAGAGGAGAAAGACGACCACCTCACCGCGAACGATTTGTACAAAACCGAACTCTGTCGATCGTGGACAGAAACCGGCGAGTGCAGATACAACGACAAGTGCCAATTCGCGCACGGTCGCGACGAGTTACGCTGCGTCGTGCGGCACCCAAAGTACAAAACGCAAGTTTGTCGCACGTTCACGACAACCGGTCAGTGCCCGTATGGTAACAGGTGCCGTTTCATTCACGAAAAGCTTCCCGAAAAAGGCGTTTTGGGTACGCTTGCGACTAACGGGCACTACGTGATTACGGAAGACTGGAAACCCGGCGGAGGCAAAGACCCTCTGTGCTTGCGCAAGAACGTCTCGGGAGAGTTTGGCGACATCGCCGTTACCGAGGACAGTAACGACGACCACAACACGCCTAAAAGATTGGGCATTTTCCGTCACATTACGCATGACGAATCGTTATCGTTATCGGAAGGCCTATCGTCGGCGCCGTCTTCGCCAACCTCCGCCGAGGAAGGCGAGATTCGCGGCGCGCGCAACTATCAACAGCGCGAAGACCAACACCTTGAATTCGAAGGATTCGCCGGTCCTCTCCCTCGAACGCCGGATTCGAGCAAGAGATACTTTTAACGCGGCGCTCAAAAGAGAAGGATTATTTTAGAACAAAAGAGAGACACACGCACAAAGCAATAAAACTTTAGAAAGAAAAGAGAGAGAGAGACACTCCAGCAAAAAAGAACTTTTATTATGGTAAAATACACGCGGCGCGGAGAAAGAGAGAGAGAGAGAGAGAGAGAGAGAGGAAGAAGGCAGACGCAGAGAGATTCGCGCTGGATATAAAAGACATCGTCGTTTTTGACATTTGTAATAAAAACACGCATCATTTTTTAATTAAAGCGCTTCGCTTTGCGCGAACGGAGAGAGAAAGAGAGAGAGAACCGGTTCGCTTCTCCTCTTCTTGCCCGCGTATTTTTTTCCCTTTTTTTGTTTTTGTGGGTGCCTAGAAAACAGACAGACAATTAAACGCTCTATTTTCAAGTTTAGGGTTTCAGACGCCGGCAGTTTTCTTTTCTTCTTCGACTTTCTTTTTTCTTCTTCCCGAGAACAGAAGAGCGCGCGGCAGTTTCAGAGAAAGCCATTCTCTCTTTCTTTCACACACACTTTAAAACCTGTTTGATCTCTCTCTGCGATTCAAACACATCATGGAAGAACAGGACATCGATATCATCGATAGGATACTGGAAGATTTCGGCGCGAACGACGACGACGACATCGTGGACGACGCGGCGAAGGTTGAGCAATTTGTGCTTCGCGCCGGAGAAGGAGAAGAAGCGGCGACTGCTGAGAAAAGAGATGATCAAATTTACGACAACACGAAGAAAGGGCGTCTTGGAAACGATGGAATCGAAAAGAATACCGTCGAAAAGAAAGGGTGGATGCAGAGACGAGTTCCCGCGAAGTCGATCAATTCGGACGGATCTTTGTCGGAGTGCGACGAGAGGAAGAGCGATGGCTTGGATTTCGACGAAGATAATCGAAGGTCGCCTTCAGAAGGAGGTGCCCACTCTTCTGATTTTTCGGAACCGCTGTTGCGAGAAGTCGTGCTGAGGACAATCTCAGAAAACGAAAGAGAAAACGATGGAGGCAAAAACGACGACGACGGCAACGACGGTCGTTTAGGAAAAATTAGAGAAGAAGACGTCGAGATGGGTGGAGGGTCGACGCGACGATTAGTTGTCGGGAACTTGGACGAAGAGGAAGAGAGACCGAGCGCGAGTACGAAAAGCTGCTTCGGTGGAGGCGGGAGCAGCGGAGTAGACGGGTTGATGAAAGCGGCGAGAGGGGAGTATCATCCAGCGAATAGCGAAAATAATTACAGCAACGATTACGGATTCGATGCCTTTGATTTGGACGATTTCATGGCGGACTTTGTGCCGCCGGAGATTGGCCTGCCTCAAGCAAACTTAGACTCAAACGGAAACGCTTTGAAAGAATCTGAAGCGCAAAGAAAAGATAGATTGAAAAGAAACAGAGAAGCGGCGCAGTTATCTCGCGCGAGAAAGAAGAAGCAGTTGGCGGAGTTTGCAAACGCGGCGAAGGTATTCCGCGAGCAGTTTTTGCAATCGAACGCACTCGTTGGTAAGTTGGCAAACGAGAATCACGTTCTCAGGATGCACTTGGCACATTTGGCGAGGTTTGTCACACCAGAGGCAGCGACGGAGGCGAAGAAAATGAATTTACCACCTTTGCCACCGCCAACTTTGGCGATGCAGCATTTGCAACACGTGCAACAACAACAAGAACAAGAACAACAGTTTACGATGAAACCATCGCCGGTAACTCCTTCGGCAACACCGGGAGGAAAGATTATGATCCCGCCGTTTAATCCTCACGCATACGCGAAAGTGGTCGACGCGAAGCGATCAGCGTCCGAGCGACTCGGAGACTTATCGCCCTCCGCGAACGCGAATACTAGCAATAATAACAACGATGATAACAACGCCAACGGTGGCCAAAACTCAAACACCAACTCGCCCAAGAGACAACGAACAAAGAAATCTTCAGTCGTGGCCACGGCGACGGCGCTCGCGCTCTCAACCGCGTGTGTTCTGAATAACACGAACAAAGCCGCGACGGTTGTTGCAAGAAGTGGTACAGCTGCTTCCATAGCAACGAATGTTGGGCGCTTGGCTACGCGTCATTTAACGGCGTTACCGGGATCCTTTGCGGATTCGCTTGAAGGTTTTTCTGAAGAACGCGGCATCATTGCCTCTCCAGACCTCAAACAAGCTCTCGAGATGAACTGGACCATGCCTGATCAAGCTGAAATTGAGAAGAGTAAGCACTCAAAAGCGCTCGCGTTTGCCTCGGAAGCGATTAAAAAACTGTCGTTTGACCAACACGAAGATGACAAAACGAAAGTAATGAATTTGTGGTCGGAAGATGACAAAGAGGATAAAGGAACCCTCACCATGGTGTCTGACGAGGAGGCGAATAAGATCGACCCGTGGTTTGCCGCATTCCGCGCTGCTAGAATGCACGACGTCATTCAAAAGATGTCTCGAGTCGACTGCGCCGAAGTCTTTCAGTACAAAGTTCAACAGGACGAAGACGAAGACGCGAACGAGCAAACTATCTCTGCCGCGGCGAGCGTAATCAAAACTGAGCGCGAGACACCCGAGCAGCGTATCGCTAGAAAACGAGCGTCTGGAGCAATTCCATTAGACGACGGTTCGGGGTATTCTCAAGGGAAGACTTCGCGAACGGTTTTTGGGCAATCCGGAACGAAAACGACAACCTCATCGTCTGAGGACAACAACAACGATAACAACAACAACAATCCGTCTTCGTCCATCGTATCCATGTTGTTACCCCCGTGGGAAATGACGGACGGTGCGAACGATAAAAGCGCGGCGGCGATGTTGCGACGTTTGACGAAGACCTTCATCGTCATGTTCTCCAAAGAAACCGGTACGTACACGACGTATGCGTGTCGATTACCAATCGCGAATTTGTAGTAAATAAGATAGCCACATACTGTTGTACTAGTAGAAGAAAGAATTCATTTGATGTATATATAAACTAAGGTATTGTAGGATTCGATCACAAAATCTGCTACTGTTATTACAACGCACGCTTTCGCTCTGCTTTATACTTCTACTATCGATACAGTGTTTTTTATTCTCTATTGGCTCGTCTTTCTCACTCCTCACCGAGTGCAGCACGAATCGTGTTTTGGTTCCTGGCGAGGGGCGATTCCGGAACGGCCAGTTCTCTCTGTTGGTCGATTTTCTTGACCATCTTAGCCAACTCCACTTCCTGTTTATTTTTCTTGTTGTTTTTCGCTTTCTTGTCCTCGTCTTCTTTCATCATTCTTTCCTTCTCTTCGAACCAACTGGTGTTGTGTTCCGGCTGATGATCCGTCTCGAAATCGATGTGCACGAACGCTCTTTCCACCTCGGGTAGCTTTTCGATGCGATCCTGCAACGCCTCCCCAATATCGTGCGCGACTCTTACGCTCATATCTTCCGGTAATACCACGTCTACTTCGACGAAAAAAGCGGGCCCAAACGTATACGCGCGAACGGTATCGACGCCTAAAATTCTTGGATCTGAATTCCAGGCTAAATACGTGAGTTTCGTCAAAAACTCAGGCGGAGCCGATAACCCGACCATAGCTTTAATATTCTCCAAAGCTGTCGCCGACCAGTTTTGTACGATGTACGCGGCTAAGATCATCGCACCCAACGGATCGAACCAATAATAAATCCTATCTCCGACGATAGCCGCGATCAAACCGAAAGTGTTCGTAATCACATCGTTCCTGTGATCTTGCGCGTACGTTTGCACGCTCCTGTTCCTACTCCCTCGACAATATAGAAACAAGAAAAATTTCACCACGATGACTCCAATCATGATCCCAATCACCAACTGCAAATCTTCCAAATGGTGCGTGTGTTCTTTCCCGACTAATTGCTGCACGCCTTCGATGAACACCTGAAACCCGAGCGTCCCCATGATGCACGCGAAGACTAAAATACCGAGCGGTTGCATCCGACTCTTCCCAATCGGATAGAGGTACTTATTCATGTTTTGCATGTGCTTATCCGTGAAGTACAAAATTAACCCGGAGATTAAATCCAAGAACGAATCCAACGCGCTCGTTATGATGGAAAGCGATCCGGATTGCACCGAGGCGAAGATCTTCACCGCCAGCAGCAACACGTTCACGTAGAAACTCGTCCGCAGCGCCAAAGTCTCCTGCCTTTTTTGTTCTCTGAAATTCGCGTCGGACTGCAACAAGTTCTCTCCTCCGTCCCCGGTGTCGCTGTTCGGAGAAGACGGAGAAGAAGCCGCGTGCTGATGCTGTTGATGTCGTCCTCCGCCGCCGCCATACGTCGTCCGCTCGATGAAATTCTCCAGCTCTTGAAACTGCTCGACGATGCGCGTTTGTCGGGAATAGTATTTCGCGACTTTACTCTTTGGGTTTGCGGATTGATCCGTCAGCGAAGGCAAACGGTTTCGAAGACCCTCTAACTGCTCGCGGCGATAGGAAGAGCCGGCGAGCGCGGGGTTGTGGCGGTAATTGTCCGAAGCTTCGTCGCCCATCTTTATTTTTCCGCGTTTCCGGTTCGAGCGCGCGGAGCGGTGCGTACACTTTAGCGCGTGCTTTTGGAATGAAGTTTTGCGGAAAGTGGAGCTCTTTCTCTTGCGTGGTGGATGAAGGGGTTGTTGAAAATAAAAAAAAAAGGAGTCTGAACGCATACGCGGACAACGATTGATGAATCTCTCTTTTCCTTTCCTAAGATAATACAAATTTCTCGCCGTGTTCTGTGTACAGCATGCGATACGTTTCGTTCGTTCCGAACGATCGAGATGATATAAACTCTAGAATTGGCCCGTGAAGGACCGGCTGCCTTTCTTTATCTTCTTCCCTCGGTGCTTCAACTCTCCTCTGTCGATGGCCAAGTTTAACGATTCTAACTGTCCGACGGTGTCTACTCCGTGCACGGCATCTTCGACCCATCCGAGTTTGATTTTATACCCCGCCTCGATGACTTTGTTTTGCTCCAAATCTTCGCTGACTTGTAACATCGATTCCGGCATGCGGACGTATTCAGGGAGAAAATCCGCCCGGTACGAGTAGATGCCCAACTTTCTTAAATACTTGGTATTTGGATCGTACGTCCCGCTCTTGTTGTGAGGAATGATTGCTCTGGAAAAGTAAAGCGCGTTCATGTTTCTATCGACGACCACTTTAACGTTATTTACGCCTTCCACGTCCTTCCTGTCAATCGCCGGTCGGCACAACGTTCCCATGCACACGTCGTCCTCCTCCGCCTCGCAGACGATTTGAGCGACCAAATCGATATGTTCCGGTTCAATAAACGGTTCGTCTCCTTGAATGTTTACAATCACATCGTACTCTTCTCCTTTTTGCACGCATTTTTGGTACACTTCCAAACACCTCTCCGTCCCGTTCACGCAATCCGGGTTCGTCAACACGCAGATGCCGCCAAAACTTTCCACTACTTTCTTAATCCTCTCGTCGTCCGTCGCCACGATGCACATATCCAGCACTTTCGATTTGCACGCGTTCGTGTACGTGTGCCAGATCATCGGTTTACCGGCTAAATCTGCCAACGGTTTCCCGGGGAATCGCGTGGAGCCGTACCGAGCCGGGATGATCCCGAGCACGCGAGGTTGCTTTTTCTTGTTCTGTTCGTCGATGGACGCCGGCAAGCGACCGGACGGACCGTCGTGCTTCTGCGCGCGCGATATGGCGGCTTTTTTCGCTCTGTAGTCGACTTTGCCGTCTTTCAGCGGCACGTCTGGATGTTTCGACGGACCGCAACCCATCGCGATCTGCTTATCGAGCGCGTTCCGAGTGTCTGTTATTAAATATTAAGTGCCGATTTTTTGCGATTGCCTGACCTTTGGAACAACGAAAAGATATTCTCAACTTTTGTCTCGAAAGCGAGAGCGCGAGATGAAGGATTTTATCGGTACATCTTGTACAAGTCTTTCTCTTTCTCTCTATTATGTCTACAAATCTGCGCGCGCTATTTTTCGTGCTGTGTGCGTGTGTGTGTGTGTGTGTGTGTGTGTGCGTCGTCCCGTCGTCGCGTGTGTTTCTCTCTCTCTCTCTCTTTCTCTTTTTCCCTCCGTTCAGAGTTTTACGGTTAGAAGAAGCCTCCTCCAGATGCGCCGCCGAAACCTCCGGGTCCTCCTCCCGGTCCTCCGAATCGATTGGTATTTCCTCCTGGTCCTCCACCCGGTGGAGGCGGACCAAAAGTGTGGAATCTATCCGGCGGCTCGCGACCATTCGGGGTCGGTAAGCCTCCCGGCATTCCACCGGGTACACCTTCGAATCCTTCAAAGCCGCCCCCTGGATCCGGGAAGAGATGGCCTCTTCCTCGTCCGGGACGCTGAGGAGGACCACCGATGCCTGGAATCGATCCGGGAGGTGGTAACGGGTTAAACCCACCGGTTGGATCTGGATTCGGGTACAAATCGTACGCGCCGCCGGTAATGCCGGGAACGAAACCGGGGAAACCCGGGACGATGTCGTGGTGCGGGTACGACGGGCGATGATTGTTACCTCCGCGGCCACCGTATCCTCGTCCTTGTCCTCGAAACGACATGTTTTCGCGCATTCTGTTCATGGATTCCTCTCGAATTCGCGCTTCTTCGCGTTCTCTTTGATCTTGTTTTAAACGTTTGTATTCTACTTTTGGGATAATCTCTCCTCCGTTTGGTCGAAAATCGCCTCTCGTCCTCGTGTCTGCCGCGCGAACAGCGCCAGCTACCAGTCTCCCGGCGTCAACCTCCATCGCCTCCACTTCGCGAATAATCCCAGGAAACTCTCGATCGATCGCGTTTAAAAACAATTTATCTTGTTGTTTTTCGTTCGTCCCATCGATGATAGCCTTGAATGTTTTGCACGTCGCCGTCAACGCGCACAAATCCACCCCTCGAACTTTTGCAAAAATCCTTTCCACCAACTCCTTCGGGGTGGCTCGCAAACTCGGCGGTTCTCTCCTGTTCGGCACCGTCGCGACGGCTTCCCCGTACGCGCGGTACATTGGATCAAACATGCACTCGGAAAAAAGTTCGTGTAATTCGCCGTCTGATTTCGGCAAGTAGGATGAATCCTCGTCGTCGATGTTCCGGGTATCCCCTGAAATCGCAAACGCCGTCTTGGCGTCGAATATCTTCGAAGACGCGCTCGTCGCGTGAAAAGTTTCCTCCCGAAACATCGCAAAAGTCACAAACTTCCTGCAATGTTTACCTCTTTTCGACCAATCGACGGCTTGGAGCATGACGTCGAACCTCGTCGTGATTCGTTCCTCGGGAATGGCCACGTACGTTCGCGTTCGCGACGGTTCTTCTCCTCCTTCTTCCTCTTCCTTTAATGGACCGCTGCTCGAAGCATCCAAAACCGTCGCCCCGAGACTCAGCGCGTACGCGTGTTGCGCGAGAATCGTCAGACGATGCAATCTGCTCTCCTCTTTCTCCAAGCTCTTTTCGTTTTCTCGGCATAATCTCGCGAAGTGTTCTCGGAAAGAAGAACAAGAAGAGGAAGAGAACTGCGCGCTCATATCTAATAAAATTCGCGTAACTGAATTCCCAAAAAAACAAACGCTCTTCTCGACCTTTTGGGGGACGCGCGCTTTCTCGAGAGAGAGGACGAGAGAGGACGAGAGCGAAAGATCCTTTTTCAAACCGCAAAGCTGCCTTTTTTTGTAGAGTCGTCGAAAAGTCTCTCGCGGTATTAGTGTAACTAACGAGGGGGGATGTCTGCGAACAAATATGAAAAGTGCGACTTTTTCTCGTTTTTTCCTAAACCCTAAACCCTAAACCTTTCGCAAGAGAGAGAGAGAACAATAAATGGAAAAAGAAAACACACTTACACACGCAGAGAGAGAGAGAGAGAGAGAGAATACGCAGCGTAATAATAATGGCAGGCGCGGACCCAACGTCGGTAAAACCGAACCAATTCGTGGAGCTCCACGGCCACGCTCGCGAAGTCGTGGAGAGAAGCTTTCGCTTTTCCCCGAGAACGGTCGGCGTGATCGCGATTTTCGGCGTCGGGGTTCCGTATTTATTGTATAAAGGGTGCGTGAATGAATTCAACGCCGCGGACGATAAGTACGAGAGGGAGAGGAAGAAGTTCATGTGAAACGCAGCTTTTTTTGCGTTCGTCTTTGAACGACGCGTTGATTAATGAACGAGCCGATAGAAAACCGAGATAACACATAGATAGCGGGGGGTTCGCGTTGTAATTTATATATAACTCTAGTGCGTGTGATACATTTTTCCAAATCTTCACTTTATTTTTGTCGCGTAACGCACGCAAACCCGTAAGAAGCACACGCGCTGCTCAGAGAGAGTGAAGAAAGAGAGAGAGACGAATGCGACGAGCGCTGAGCGCGGCGGCGGCGAGTGCCGCGGCGCGGCGAGCGTCTTCGTCTTCGTCTTCTTCTTTAGCAGACGTCTTCTATGGAAAAACGCATTTTGGAAACAGTTTCCAATCCGCTTCTTCTTCTCCTTCTTCTTCTCTGCATATAAACGTCGCGAAGGCGAGGACGTCGGCGGCTTCGTTCGGCAAGGATCGAATGTTGTTTTCTGCGTCGAGATCGTGGTCGATGATGGCGTCGACGGCGCGTCGACGGATGGCGCGCGATCATCTTCAAAATCGCCCGAAAAGAATCGGAGAAGATGTGATTTTTACAAACAACAACAGAAAGAGAGAGTTCTTCACGAGAGGCGAACCGAGAGGGACGTACGATTATTCGCGATATCGCTCGACGAAGTCTGACACGTCCGTCGTCTGGCTGTTGATTGGAGCGAACGCGATGGTGTATCTGGCGTGGCAAGAGCCGGAGAACTTTAGGACGATGCGGACGCACTTTTTAGTCTCCGAGAGCGCTTTGGCGAACGGGTATTGGCACACGGCGTTGACGGCGGCGTTTTCGCACAACTCGTTCAATCATTTGTTCGGGAACATGTTTACGTTGTACTTTTTCGGAAGAGATGTAGCCTTGGCGTGCGGTGGGGCGTATTTGTTGAATTTATATTTGGTTGGTGGCGTTGTGGCGAGTTTAGCGCACGTCGGGTACGAAAGATACGAGAGACGAAAGCGTAGACCGCACGTTGGATTTTTTGACAAGAGAGAACACGATAGTTTTTTCTCGTGGTTCGACGAAAGGATGGATAAAATAGCCAGATTAGCCGCGCCGGCGAGTCTGGGTGCGTCTGGAGCGGTGAATGCGATTATTGCCATGAGCGTTTTGATGATGCCTCACCGGAAGATTTATCTGTACGGGATACTTCCTTTGGAATCGTGGGTGTTCGGAGCGATTTTCTTGTTGAGAGACTACATAGGATTAGGCACCAACGACGGAGTTGGACATTCGGCGCACCTCGGAGGCGCGGCGACCGGTGCGCTGGCGTTCTTGTTGAGGAATGGAAGAATGATGCGATAGATAGTTTAGATGCGCAGTAGATATTAGAAGCGTGTAACTTTAGAGAGAGATTTTGTATTTGAGTTGTATTTTAGGTGTTTTCTACAATCTTTCATCGCAAATCTCTCTACTTCAAAAGCAATACGCAAAGCTGTTTTCTTGTTTTTCTACGGCGTGTTTCTACATTTCTGTGTTACTATTTTTGCTTTTCCTTCTTTATCCTCCTCTTCTCGTGCGTTTTGGAGCAGGGACGTCGTCGTTGTCGCCGCCGCCGCCGCCTCTGCGTCTGGTGGTGGTGGTGGTGGTGGTAGTAGTAGTTGTCGACGGCGGCGGCGCATTTTGAGTGTTGGCAGGAGCCGCGTTAGCACGGTTAGTGGTCGCTCGTCTCGGCGCCGATCTCCTCGTCGTTGTCGTCGCCGCCGCCGCAGCCGCCGCAGCCGTCGTCGGTTGACGAGGAGCGGTTGAAGCGCCACGAGACGGCGGTGAGCTGCCGGGCGCGCCTATAACTTGACCATCCCTCATAAACTCAGTAATCGCTCTCTCAAACATGCTAGCAAACTCAGCCGTGCCTCTCTCGCGAAGTTCGTTGCGGATCATCTCCGTGTTGGCGGAGATCAGAGCCGGAGGTGCGCGGCGATGGCCTTCCGGCAAGTTTCGCGGCGGCGGCGCCCAGCCGAGAGTGCGAATACCATCGAAAGAACCGACATTGTTTCTTTCGTTCGGATGAGACGGTTGTGCCGCCGAATCGGGATCGCGGGCCGGGGTGCGGTTATGCGCACCTTGCATTTGCGCGAGAGTTGCTGGCGATACCATCGCTGGGATGACCGTGGCGAACGCGCTCGAACGATCCAAATACACCGTTCGCGGTAAGCGGAAACTTCGCGATGCGCTCACGTTTTGCGTATATACGCCATTGCCAACCTCGGTTCTTCGCTCGTTTTCAGTTGATGCCGCGGTGCGCGCATGTGTCCCCGTTGCGTTCGCGGTCGCTGCTCGGATCGTATTCATGTATTGCATCGTAGCGCTACGTCTCGTGCTCGCTGGAACGAAGGATGGAGCAAACGCTGAAGCCGGTAGGGCTGCGGGGGCGACGGATGATACGCCGCGCGCCAATTCCGTCCAAAGGGCGCCAATCGCGTGCATTTGGCTCGCTATTTCGAGAATTTCGCCATTAATCGCGGCCTGTGCGTTATTATCCCGTCTTTCCTGCGATGAGGACGCGTTCGGGACGCTTTGAAAAATGTCACCGGAGCGCACGCGTTCGCTCAACTGCGTGAGCTGAGGAATAAGACGCTGCGCGGATCTCGATGCAACATCGAGTGCGGTCGTCAAAGCGTCGACGTCTGCTTGCGCGGTTGAGATGCCGTTCGCAGTTGCGGCATTCACGTTCGCGCTGCCACTCGCACCACCATTGGGTGCGGCATTCGTAGTTGTTTCGTGCGTGAAAACCGGGGCAGCTTCTGGGACGTACTCTTCGGAATCGGATTCCGAGTCGTCACCAAACAAGGAAATTTCTCTCCCATCCATCAAACCAATCGGTAAAGGGTATGCCAATCGATGGAATCGCAATTCACTACCCTCTCTTCGTTCAGACAATTGCAAGTGACAGTTCGAGCACAAATCGTAGTCGTCTCTGTTTGTGCACTTGTACCTCGCGCCACGAATCGGCATCACGTCGCATGAATCACAGCAGACGCCGTGATGCACGACGCTCTCGAGATGTTCGTCTTCGAGTTGTTCTTGTTGCTGTTGCTGCTGCTGTGACGACGCTAAATGTCGATCTAACCGCAAGGCATAAGTTGCAAGCGCTTGCGCGGGATTCGTACGCGCGTTTCTTCTAGAACCGTTGTTGTCGGCGATATTGTTATTGTTGGTGGTGGTATTCTGTTCTCTCGTCGCTGGCGATGGTTGCGCGCCGTTTTCTGTTCCTCTTGCTCCGCCTTCTCTTCTTCGTCCAGGCGGCGAAGGGCCGAACATCATCGGAAGACCATCTGCCATCATCGCGCCCATTTCAATTTCAACCGTCACAGGACCGTCTGGAGTATCGAAGACTTGCGTGTGAACGGGTCCGTCGGCACCAAACCGATCCCCATCGAATCTAGGCCTCCGCGACTCACGATTACTTCTTTCTGTCGACGTCGGTGGCGCCCTATTGTTGTTGGTGTTCGATGGAGGATTCGTACTAGTGTTGGTGTTTTGTCTCCCTCGGCGTTCCTCCGCCGGCTGACCGACAGCATCCGCACGCGGTTGAGCTGACCCGCCCGGGCCATTGGCTCCTACTATGTGCGATAGAATCATGCTTCCAATCCTTTGAGGATCAAAAGCTTCCGGATTGCTCCCGCTAAACGCCATGCTTCCTAGCATCCTCGCGTTTGGTGGCAACATCATCGTCGACATACCGCCGACAACTTCCACGCCCGGCGGTAAACCCGGAATGTTCAACCTTTGAAATCCGCCCATACCAGCACCGGCACCGGCAGCGGCACCCATGACTTCCTCTCTCGAAACCCACGTCATTCCAGCCGGCATACCCCCTCTCCTCCCGCCGTTCTCTCGATTATGCGGCGCGTGCGGGTCGTTCCTCAACCCTTCCGGCGTCCTCGCCTGCGCCGACTCCGGCGCTTTCCTCACCATCAACAACACGTCGTTATTCTCCACCGGCGCCGAAGATAAGCTCGTATCGTCCGCGACTAACCGTCCTCGGCACAAAATGCGCTGTTCGGACGGTTTCACCCCGGATTTGGTTTCCACCAGTTTCTTCAAAGCGAGGATTTTCGTCTGCGTTCGTATCGCGAAAAGAGTCAGAGTCAAAAAGTCAATTTCTTTTTTGAGGAAAAGAAGACCGAAAATAAAGTCCAAAACGCCTCCCTTTGTGTTGGTGGGACGAAGAACTTGGGGAGCGGCGATATTATGGATCGATCTCCGCGCGCGAAAAAAGAGAAACGAGAGGGAGCAGAATTGCGGAACGACGCGGTTAAACCGCGTCTTCCTCGTGGAAGCGGGTCTCGATCTCAGAGCTACCGCGCGCGTTTTTATTCCGGTCGATGAAGAAATGGAAATCTCTCTCCTTCTCTCTCGAAGCGTTACGACGACGAGCTGCTTTCGGGAAAAGCCGCAGCCGCTCGCGCGAAGAGAGAGAGAGAGAGAGAGAGACGAACCCAAAAGAAAACGCACCGTCTTGCACACGGAAAACTCGTACTCCCCGACCGGGTCTTGCGAGCGGACTTTGATCGTCAGCGTGTTCTCGCTCGCGGCGGACATCTTTCTTTTTTATCTGTCTTGGCTTCTTCTTCTTCTTCGCCGTCTTCTTCCACCGGAAACAGAAGAAGGGACAAAAAATCAATAACGCGCTTTCTTCTCTGTCTGCCGTCTCTTGTAATAGAACACTGTCCTTCGTTTTCTTGTTTTCTTCTTCCGTCGTTCGTGCTGTTGTTCTTCTCTCGCGCGCGCGAGCGAGAGAGAGAGAGAGAGAGAGAGAGAGAGAGAAAACGATAATG
>Ga0181599_1000566_pt1 | contig 38820 bp, 48 predicted proteins | sample 041ome_3_FD_148658 | JGI IMG/M metagenome (GOLD analysis project Ga0181599, IMG submission 148658) | Coastal salt marsh microbial communities from the Groves Creek Marsh, Skidaway Island, Georgia - 041405US metaG (spades assembly) | ecosystem: Environmental > Aquatic > Marine > Intertidal zone >...
AAATTTCTGATGAAAAAATAAAACAATTAGTAAAAAAAATTATGGGAATCCAAGAATGAATATTAGTGAAATAAAAAAACAATTCCCAATTTTTGATCATAAAGTTCAGAATAATGATTTAGTCTATTTAGATAGTGCTAATTCATCACAAAAACCTAGAATGGTAATTGATAGAATAAATGAATTTTATAGTAAGCAATTTTCAAATGTAGGAAGAAGTGTTCATTACCTTGCAGTTGCTGCTACTAATTTATATGAAAATACAAGAACTTCAGTTCAGAAATATATTAATGCTAGAGATAAAAATGAGATTGTATTTACAAAAGGTGCAACTGAAGCACTAAACTTAGTTGCTAATACATTAGGTCAAAAATATCTTAATGAAGGTGATGAAGTTTTAATAACAGAATTAGAACATCATTCTAATTATGTCCCATGGCATTTTTTAAGAAAATCCAAAAATATTAAAATTAATTTTGCAGAAATAAATGATGATGGGGATATACCTATTGAAAATATTGAAAGTAAAATTACACCAAAAACTAAAGTTATATCAATTACTCATTTATCTAATGTTACGGGCGCAATACTTCCTATTAAAGAAATTTGTCAATTAGCACATTCCAAGGGAATAATTGTTGTTGTCGATGGTTGCCAAGGAGCACCTCATTTAAAATTAGATATGCAAGATTTAGATTGTGATTTTTATGCAATTTCTTGTCACAAAATGTATGGCCCCACAGGGTTAGGTGTTCTTTATGGTAAAAAAAAATGGCTTGAAGAACTGCCGCCATACCAAGGTGGAGGAGGCATGATCAAAGAAGTTAAAAAAGATAGTATTTCCTATGGTGATTTACCAAATAAATATGAAGCGGGCACCATGGCTACTGCACAAGTTATAGCATTTGATCAATCGATAAAGTTTTTAGAAGCTGTTGGAATAGAAAATATTATTAAGCATGAAAAAGAATTAGTTGAATATGGTCAGGAAATTTTAAGAAAAAATAATTCAGTAAAATTAATCGGTAACCCAAAAGAAAAAGGTGGTGTTCTTTCATTTACAATAGAGGGAGTACATCCACATGATATAGCTACAATACTAGATGAAGATGGTGTTGCTATAAGGGCTGGACATCATTGTTGTCAAGTATTACATGACAAATTAGGTATACCCGCAAGTGCAAGAGCTTCTTTTGGAATCTATAATACGAAAGATGATCTTGATCAACTTAATGCGTCTATAAATAATTGTAAAAAAATATTTGATTTAAAATGAACTTAAAAGAATTGTATCAAGAAATAATTTTAGAGCATGGAAAGAATCCACGAAACTTAACTAAAATTAATAATTTTAATAAAGATGCAAAAGGCAACAATCCATTGTGTGGAGATAATGTTCATGTTTATTTAAAATTAAATGAAGATAAAAAAGTTGAAGATATTTCTTTTGAAGGAAGTGGTTGTGCAATTTCAATGGCCTCTGCTTCTATAATGACAGATTTAGTTAAAGGAAGATCAGAAAATGAAGTTAAGGAAATTATTAATGATTTTTTGGGAATGATAAAAGAAAATCCAGAATTAAGTTCTAAAAATTTAAAAGATGATGAAAGAACAAAATTGATGTGTTTATCAGGTGTGAAACAATATCCAATGAGAGTAAAATGTGCCACTTTATCTTGGCACACATTAGTTTCTGCATTTGACAACAAAAAAGAAGAAGTTAAAACTGAAAATTAAATTATGACATTAAAAGAAAAAGTTATAGAAGAAATTAGAAAAATTTATGACCCAGAGTTACCAGTGAACATATATGAGCTGGGTTTAATTTACGATGTTCAAGTAGAGAATAATAATGCAAAAATTAAAATGACTCTTACTACTCCAAATTGCCCGGTAGCAGAAAGTTTACCCAAAGAAGTAAAAGATGGAGCTATGCAAGTTGAGGGCATTGAGAATGTTGATTTAGAATTAGTTTGGGACCCACCATGGAATAAAGATATGATGTCCGAGGCGGCAAAATTGGAGTTAAATTTATAATGAATCCTATTATAAAATTAAGTGATAATGCTGCTGTCAGAATCAAAGAGATAATGTCTAATGCAGAAAAAGAATCAATTGGAGTTAGAGTTTCAGTTAAATCAGGTGGATGTGCTGGTATGTCTTATGTGATGGAGTATGCAAAATCAATTAATCCTAATGACGAAGTCATTGAAGATAAAGGTGTTAAAGTTTATGTCGACTCTGCTGCTGTAATGTATCTTTTAGGCACTGAAATGGACTATAAAAAAGAAGAATTTTCCTCATCTTTTGTGTTTAACAACCCTAATGAAACTGAACGTTGTGGTTGTGGCGAGTCATTTAAAATAGGTTAAACTTAATATCCCATTTGGCGCATAGCTGTGTTGCATTCAATGCATAACTAGTGTATAAGATTGTTATGAATAAATTTGAATTTAAGAATCTTGTTAAATCTTTAAAAAATTCTTTAAAACAAAGAACTTTTTTCAAGGACCTTAGAAAAGAAGTAGAAATTGGGGCGAACGGAACCCAAGACTACATTGTTAAAAAAGGTGTTAACAAAGATACTATAGCTACAACTAGACAGTAATTAATTTAATTAACTACTGTAATACATCTCAAATTCGACAGGATGAGGTGCGTGCTCAAATTTATGAATTTCTTCAAATTTAAGAGCAATGTAAGCATCGATCTGATCGTCTGTAAATACACCACCTTGAGTTAAAAACTCTCTATCTTTATCTAGATTTTCCATTGCTTCTCTTAAAGATCCACAAACTGTTGGAATAGCCTTAACTTCCTCAGCTGGCAAATCATATAGATCTTTATCAAACGACTCACCTGGATGTATTTTATTTTTAATTCCATCTAAACCTGCCATTAGCATTGCTGCAAATGTTAAGTAAGGGTTTCCTGATGCATCTGGGAATCTAATTTCACATCTTGCACCTTTTTTACTTAAAGTAATCGGAATACGACAAGAAGCAGATCTATTTCTTGCAGAATAAGCAAGAAGTACAGGAGCTTCAAAACCAGGAATTAATCTTTTGTAACTGTTCGTAGTAGAGTTAGCAAAAGCATTAATAGCTTTAGCATGCTTTAAAATTCCTCCGATATAAAATAGTGCTGTTTCAGAAAGTCCAGCATAAGCATCACCAGAAAATACTGGAGTATCACCTTTCCATATTGATTGGTGAATGTGCATACCAGAACCATTATCACCTTTAACTGGTTTTGGCATAAAGGTTGCAGTCTTACCAAATGAATGTGTAACCATTTGTACAACATATTTATAAAGTTGAACATTATCTGCTTGATCAACTAAAGTTCCAAAATACATTCCTAACTCATGTTGACTTGGAGCAACTTCGTGATGATGTTTTTCAACTTTAATTCCAACTTCTTTTAAGTTTTTAAGATATTCACCTCTCATATCTTGTTCGCTATCAACAGGAGGAACGGGAAAATATCCACCTTTTACTGGAGGTCTATGTCCCATATTACCGTTTTCATAATCTCTACCTGAATTGTATGGACCTTCTTTACTGTCTAATTTAAATCCACACTCATTCATGTCATTTTTAATTCTTACATCGTCAAAAACAAAAAATTCAGGCTCAGGACCAAAAAATGCTTTGTCACCTATTCCAGATTTTTTTAAATATTCTTCAGCTTTTTTTGCAATACCTCTAGGATCTCTTTCATAAGGAGTTCTATTTACTGCATCTAAAATGTCACAAAACAAAACTGCAGTATTATGAGAAGTAAACGGATCCATAAATATTCTAGATGTATCTGGTTTTAAAATCATGTCAGATTCGTTAATTGCTTTCCATCCAGCAATAGATGATCCATCAAAGAACACACCTTCATTTAACATTTCATCATCAATAATAGTTGAATCCATGGTAAGATGTTGAAGTTTACCTCTAGGATCTGTAAATCTTAAATCTACAAACTCAGCTTCTTTTTCTTTGATAAATTTTAAAACATTACTAGCACTCATTTTTAACTCCTAAATTAATTTTGTTTGAGGCTAATTACCAAAAAACTATATATAAATATTGTACTTTTAATGGATAACACCTATGCAAATTTTACATAAGTATCAGTTTAAAATGAGGATTTTGGGTATATAAGTAGATGCATTCTAATGAATTCAATATTAAGTAAAGAGCCAGTTCAAAGAGCCCAAAAAGCTCTAAAAAATTTTAATCAAAATTTGGATATAGTTTGTTTAGAACAAACAGCTAAGACTGCACAAGATGCTGCTACAGCTTTAGGTTGTAGTGTTGGAGCAATTGTAAAGAGTTTATTGTTTAAAGCTTCGGATACTTTCCTTCTATGTTTAGTATCGGGGAATAAAAAATGTTCATTAAATAAGTTAAAAAAAATTACAGAAATAAAAGATATATCAATGGCACCACCCGATGACGTCAAAAGAATAACAGGTTATACGATAGGTGGTGTTTCGCCAGTGGGACATTTAGAAAAACTTAATATTTATTTAGATGGTACTTTAGAACAATTTAAGGATATATATGCAGCAGCAGGTCATCCTAATTGTGTATTTAAAATTAGTTTTAATGACTTGCATATAATGACCAATAGCAAAATTGCAGATATCACCGAATGAGGCAACCAAAATTAATTGATTATTTACTGCTAACTTTTTTAGCATTAATTTGGGCATCTGCTTTTTTTAATATTAAAATCGCAACTTACTCATTTGGCCCAGTTACAATAGCATTCCTAAGAGTTTTTTTTGGTGCAATACCAGTTTTACTACTTTGTTATTTTAAAAATATAAAAATAGAAGCTTTTTCTAAAGATTGGCATTGGTTTGCAATGATTGGATTTATAAATTTAGTAGCACCTTTTTTTTTAATAGCTTATGGGGTTAAATCTGTTCAGAGTAATTTAGCTGCAATTTTAATGTCATCAACAGTATTGAGCTCTACAGTCCTTGGTCACTTTTATACAAAAAATGAAAGATTTGATTTAACAAGAACCATTGGAGTATTAATTGGTTTTTCAGGTATTGTTTATTTATTTTCAGACAATTTATTAATCACAGAAAATAACTTTATTTCTGCATTATTAATTCTTTTAGGTGCAACTTGCTATGTTGTTGGAGGATTACTAACATTAAAGATAAGTAAAAAGAAAAATGAGAATGTAACTGGATCAATATTAATTTGGGCTACTATAATATTAATACCTCTTGTAAGCTTAATAGAACAACCTTGGAACTCTACTCCAAGATTAGACTCAACTATTTCTGTAATCTATCTAGGGTTAGTCTCAACAGGGGTAGCATGGTTGTTAAGATTTAAAATTTTAACAACAAATGGATTGATATTTCAATCACAAGTCTCATACTTAATTCCAATTTTTGGGGTTATCTTAGGATATATTTTTTTAGATGAGATAATAACCCTAAAAGTTTTAGTTTCTTTATTTGCAGTTATTGTTGGTATTTATTTTGTTAAAAAAGCTGGTATTAAAAAAATTACTTAAGTTTTGCAATTTCTTGAATATGAGATGGTCTTGTTTCACAACAACCACCAAGAATAGTTGCCCCCATGTTTTTAAAATCTTTTGCAAATTCAGCTAACTTAATTGGATTAAGATCCTCTCTTTTTCCAAGAAATTCATTTGGGTTACCTTTGCTTTTTGTATAATTATAAGTATATCCATCGTTAGGTTTAGTTGTTTTAAAAGCGTTTATTTTAAACCCATATGGAACCTGTAGACTTTTAATTTCCTCTAAATTTTCTTTATATGTTTCAGGGGAAACACATGACAGCATTATTCCAAGTAGATTTTGATCTTTACATAATTCTTTAAAGTCTGAAATTCTTTCACCACTAGGTAAATTTTTTCCTTCAGATATATGAATTCCAAATAGATATGGTTTTTTAAATTCTTTTATAGCATCTTTCGCAATTTCAAATTCTCTTACGCTACTTAAAACATCGAAATAAAAAAAATCACTATAAGGATTTATTAATTTTGCCTGTTCATAAAAATTATTAAAAATTATTTCATTTGTTCGATCGTCGGCTTCATAAGTCAAATGTTGAGGAGGTAATCCACCAGCTATAAGCACATGTGGATATTGCTTTTTTGCAAGCACAGCAATTTCTCCTGCTTTTTTAATTAAGTATTCCATTTTATCTTCAACACCATTTTGCTTTAGCCTAGATCTTCTAGTGGTGAAAGTTGCAGTTACTATCACTTCAGCCCCAGATCTAATAAAATCTAGATGTGTATCCAGTAACAATTGATGATATTCTTTTTGTAACAAAGCATTTGCGCTCCATAAAGTGCCATTAGGCTTCATACCTCTAGCCAAAAGCTCTTGTCCCATACCACCATCAAGAATTCTAGTTTGTTTAAAAAAATTTAAATCCATTATTTTTTTAAAGTAATTTTCGCATTGAAAGAAAAAGATCTTCTTTCGCCATCTTTATTAAAAGGGTAGGCTGTATGCATTAAATAATTTGGAAATAAAATTAAATCGCCAACTTTAGGTATAACATTATAAATGCTTTTACTTAAAAAAGCTCTTTGTCCATTAACGAAATCAATAGTGCCATTTGTTCGAATTTTTTTATTTTTTAGTAATTTATTTTTTGTCATATCCTTTGGTAATTTAATATAACCAACACCAGACAAGTCTCCCTCATGGTAATGGATTGGATTGTATTCACCTTTGTATTGTCTAACAACCCAAAGATTTAAAATGTCAATTTTTTTAATTTTTTTTATACCTTCATTGTGTAAAAATTTTTCAATTATTTTTTTTAGGTACGATGAGTAATTTTTTTCTATATATTTATTTGAAAAATTTACTTCATTTTGTATTTGGCTAGCTAATTTTGAACTGTAGTCTCTCTTCATAGAGTTTGATTTTCCATCAAATTCTCTATTCAACTTATCTATAAATTTTTTAGAAATTCTAGTCTTACCAATTGACGGTCCAAAAGGTTTAAAATTTTTCATTATGCTGTTTGAATATCCTATTATTTTATTAAATCAACTTTATCATATTATTTTAAAGCCCATTCTTATTGCTACAAAAATAACTAAACAAGCTGTGACAAAAGCTAGTGATCTATTAGAAAAGATTTTTAAGTTTATGAAGTTTCCAATTTGACCACCTATAAAAACTGCTAAAAATAATATCCAATAATTGAAAATTTGATCATAAACGCTATCTTTTGTGAGCTGACCAAGCACTCCAGATATAGAGTTTATTAGAATAAAAAAAGAAGCAGTTGTCACAATTTGCTTTGGAGGTGCTGCTTTTAGTAAAAATAAAATCGGACTTAGGAAGATACCCCCACCAATTCCAACAATTCCAGAGATTAATCCAAGTAAAGAACCAATAAAGAAAGATAGGTATATAGAAGGTTGATTATATTTTATCTTTCTGTCTTCAAATGACTTATTTTGAATAAGCAAAGATACGCCAGCAATACTAAGAACTAAAAACAATAAAACTTCAAATAATTCTTTTTCAATAATTATGGATCCCCCAATAAAAGCAAATGGAACAGATCCCACTAAATAAGGAGCTAACAATCTTAAATTAAAGTTTCCAGCTCGTGAATAATTAATTGAGTTTCCAGAAACGACAATGATATTGCAAATTAATGCTATTACAGGAAAAATATAATAAGGAATGCCCCAAATTAAAAGTAAAGCTAGATATGTAGATCCTCCACCAAATCCAACACTAGAATATAAAATTGCTGTTATAAAAAATAAAATTGGTAGTATGATCATTTAAAATTTATGAAAGTAAATATAGCACTCCTAACTGTAACAGATACTAGAACTTTTGATAATGATAAATCTGGAGCAATTTTAGCTGATAAAATAAAAGAAGCTAATCATAACTTGGCTGATCGTAAAATTTGTAAAGATAATAAAGATGATATTGTAGTCATATTAAAAGAATGGATTAAGCAATCAGATATTGATGTTATAATCACTACAGGTGGAACAGGCCTAACCGGAAGGGATATAACACCAGAAGCATTAGATGAAATTGCAGAAAAACACATAACTGGATTTGGAGAAATTTTTAGATATTTAAGTTTAAAAACTGTAGGTACTTCTGCAATACAATCCAGAGCATGTGCAGTATTAGCTAATGGAAAATATATTTTTGCTTTACCAGGGTCATCAGGAGGTGTTACAGACGCTTGGGATGGAATTCTTAAACATCAACTAGATATCAATCACAAACCTTGTAATTTTGTAGAATTGTTTCCAAGGTTAAAAGAAAAATAATTATTTTTGGTATTTTTCTTTCCATTCAGGATAAGGCATTCCATAGACATGTTCTCTAGCATCAGGATCTGAAATTGTTATTCCTCTTTTTTCTGCCTCTTCACGATACCATTTAGACAAACAGTTTCTGCAAAAACCAGCTAAATTCATTAAATCGATATTCTGAACATCTTTTCTCTCTCTTAAATGTTCAATCAATCTTTCAAATGCAGCTGATTGTAATTCTTTTTTTGTATTATCATCCATATATTTTTAATATAAATTGTTTTTATGAAACTTTCAGGATCCTACCAAATAAATTTAGAAAAACAAAAAGTTTGGGAAGCACTTAATGATCCCAATATCCTTCAACAAGCAATACCTGGATGTGAAGAATTTAAAAAAGATTCTGAAACTAAATTTATTGCAAAAGCCACTAATAAAATTGGTCCATTTAATGCAAGTTTTACTGGAGAAGTTGAATTAAAAGATTTAGATCCACCTAATAGTTATAAAATTATTGGCTCAGGTAATTCTCCGGTAGGTTTTGCCTCAGGAGAGGCAAATGTAACATTAGAGGATAGTGAGGGTGGCACAAAACTTATTTATGAAGTTGAAGCTAATGTAGGTGGAAAAATTGCACAAGTTGGATCAAGATTAATTGATATGACAGCAAAAAAAATGGCAGATATATTTTTTGGTAAATTTTCTGATCTTATTTCACCAAAAGAAAATTTAGACGCTGAAAAAGTACCAAGTAACGTTAACTCAAACCAATCTAACAACAAGATTAACAAAAAATTAATTTATATAGCTGTTGGAATTGCAGTTTTAGTTATTTTATATTTAACAATTTAGATATAATACCACTATAAGTAGAATTTGTTATTCCTTTTTTGTTGATCTTGTTACTCTCGTGTGATGTACTTCCGATTACCGTAATCAAAAGGAGTTTTAATGAAAAAAGTTACTCTAGAGGTAAATGGTAAATCAGTAACTAAAGAGATACCAGATCATACTTTATTATCAGTTTTTTTAAGAGAAAATTTAAATTTAACAGGAACTCATGTTGGATGTGATACCAGTCAATGTGGTGCTTGTGTGGTGCATGTAGATGGCAAGTCTATCAAAAGCTGCTCAACCTTGGCTGCTGATATTGATGGCTCTAAAGTTACAACAATAGAAGGTTTATCTAAAGATGGAAAACTTCATCCTATGCAAGAAGCATTTAAAAAGATGCATGGATTACAATGTGGTTTTTGTACACCAGGAATGGTGATGAGTGCAATTGATTTATTACAAACTAAAAAAAATCCTTCAGACTCAGAAATACGAGAATGGTTAGAAGGAAATATTTGTAGATGTACAGGTTATCAAAATATTGTTGCAGCTGTTAAAGAGGCTGCTGGTAAAATATAATTTATAGGAGGAAAAAAATGGCAAGTCTAGTTGGATCAAGAGTAGAAAGAAAAGAAGATAAAAGATTTTTGACTGGTAAGGGAAGATATACCGCAGATATTAATATCGCTAATCAAACCTACGCTGTATTTGTAAGATCTCCTCATGCAAGAGCGAAAATTAATAAAGTAGATACATCCAAAGCACTTAAAGCTTCTGGTGTAGTAAGTATTTTAACAGGTGATGAAATTGCAAATGATAAAATAGGAGGATTGATTGCTGGTTGGGCAATTAGAAGTGAAGATGGCACTGAAATGAAGGTTCCTGCTAACCCTCCATTGGCAAAAGATAGTGTAAACTTTGTCGGTGACCCAGTAGCAGTAGTAATTGCTGATACTTTAGATGAAGCAAAAGCAGCTGCTGAGTTGGTGAATGTTGATTATAAAGTTTTAAAAGCAGTGACTAGTACTGCTGATGCTATGAAAGGTGAAGCCATCCATGATGGTATTGATAAAAATCTTTGTTATGACTGGTTATTAGGAGATAGAAAAGCAGTAGATGAAGCTTTTGCTAAAGCTGATAAAATTATTAAAGTAGATTTAATCAATAACCGATTAGTTCCAAATGCAATGGAACCTAGAGCTTGTGTTGTAGATTACAATACAGCTTCAGAAGAAATAACTTTATACACCACTAGCCAAAACCCCCACCTTTCTAGATTAATAATGTCTGCATTTGGTGGTGTTGCACCTGAGAATAAACTAAGAGTAGTTGCGCCAGATGTTGGAGGAGGATTTGGATCAAAAATAAATGTTTATAATGAAGAGATAGTTTGTAGTTGGGCTTCAAAAAAAATTGAAAGACCGATTAAATGGGTAGCAGAAAGAACTGAGTCATTTTTAACTGACACACATGGAAGAGATCACGTTACTCATGCTGAGTTAGCAGTTACAAAAGATGGTAAGTTTTTAGGATTTAAAAATGAAACAATTGCAAACCTCGGTGCTTATGCAAGAGTTTTTGGAACAGTAACTCCAACATATTTATTTGGTCCTTGTGCTACTGGTGTATATGTAATCCCAGCTGCATATTCTAATGTAAAAGCAGTTTTTACAAATACTGCTCCAGTTGATGCCTACCGAGGTGCTGGAAGACCTGAAGCTACTTATACTATTGAGAGATTAGTTGAAAAAGCTGCAATGGAATTAGGTATGGATAAAACTGAAATAAGAATGAAAAATTTCCCATCAGAATTTCCATTTAAACAAACATTAGTCCATACTGTTGACTCAGGTGATTATGTTGCTGGATTAGAAAAAGCTAAACAGATGGCAGACTATGCTGGATTTGCTGCAAGAAAAAAACAATCAGAGGCTAATGGAAAATTAAGAGGCATAGGGGTTTCTTCTTACTTTGAAGCTTGTGGTATTGCCCCATCAGCAGCAGTAATGTCTTTAGGATGTGGTGTAGGTCTTTGGGAGTCTGCTGAAGTAAGATTTAATCCTACAGGACAAATATCAGTATTCACTGGTGCTCATAGTCATGGCCAAAGTCATGATACCACATTTGCTCAAATAGCAGCAGATGAATTGGGTGTACCAATGGAAAATATAGATGTCGTCCATGGTGATACAGACAAAGGAACATTTGGAATGGGAACTTATGGTTCAAGATCTTTAACTGTTGGAGGTATTGCAATCGTTAATGCGTGTAAAAAGATAGTAGCAAAAGGTAAGAGAGTTGCTGCTAAAATGCTTGAAGTTAATGAGGATGAAATTGAGTTTAAAGACGGTGAGTTTGTTGCTCTTAAATCTAATAAGAAAAAAACGATTGGTGAAATTGCATTTGCTTGTTATGTGCCTGGACAGAGAGATGAAATGAAATCTCCAATTCCTGAAGGGGATGAGCCGGGTTTAATTGAATCTGCTTTCTTTGATCCATCAAACTTTTCTTTCCCAGCTGGTTCACATATTTGTGAAGTAGAAATTGATCCAGAAACAGGACATGTCAAAGTTGAAAAATATACAGCTGTTGATGACTTTGGAAGAATAGTAAATCCAATGATTGTAGAAGGACAAGTTCACGGAGGAATAGCTCAAGGAATTGGACAAGCGCTTTATGAAAACACTGAATATGATGAAACAGGTCAACTTATGACTGCTTCTTATATGGATTATACCATGCCAAGAGCGGATAATTTTCCAGAGTTTAATTTAGGCTTTACTTGCACTCATGCAACTTCAAATCCTTTAGGAGTAAAAGGTTGCGGGGAAGCGGGAGCGATTGCTTCGCCTCCAACGGTGATGAATGCCGTTATTGATGCCTTAGGTGGTCAAGAAATTTCAATGCCAGCTACTGCTGAAAAAGTTTGGAAGGCGTGCAAAGCAATGAAAAAATCTAACGCTAAAGCAGCATAAGGAGAAAATTATGAAATCATTTAATTATCACGCACCAAAAGATGTTAAGGAAGCTTCAAGTTTAGCTTCTTCTGGTTCTGCTTTTTTAGCTGGAGGTATGACTACAATTCCATCAATTAAATTAGGTTTAGCTAGTTATAAGGATGTAATTGATATTAAAAAAATAAAAAATCTCTCAGGCATTAAAGTTACCTCTAAGACGGTCACTATTGGTGCAACAACTAAACATGGTGAGGTTGCTTCCTCAAAAGATGTTCAAAAAGCTATTCCATCTCTTGCAAAATTAGCTGGAAGAATTGGAGATGCTCAAGTTAGAAATAGAGGTACAATTGGAGGATCCATTTCAAATAATGATCCTTCTGCTTGTTATCCATCAGCATGTATGGCTCTTAATGCGGTTATTCATACTAATGAGAGAAAAATTGAAGCTGCCAAATTTTTTACAGGTATGTTTGAAACAGCGCTTAAAAAAGGTGAATTAGTTGAGGCTGTAGAATTTCAAATCCCTGAAAAATCTGATTATCAAAAACATCCAAACCCAGCTTCGAGATATGCAATAGTTGGAGTTTATTTAGCTAAACATAAAGAAGGGGTTAATGTTGCAATTACAGGGGCAAAATCTTGTGTTTATATTGATAAAGATTTATCAAAAAAACTATCTTCTGATTTTACGTCAGCAGCTATTGATGGAATAGAATTAGACAGTTCTGAAATGAACTCTGATATACATGCATCAGCTGAATATAGAGCTAGTTTAGTTCTTACCTATACTAAAAAAGCTGTTGAAGCTTGTTAGTTAAGACTTATATTTTATCAAATGAAAAATTCATTTGATGAAAAAATTCTTGAAGAAGCTAATGATTGGGTAAATGCTAATCAAAAAGTAGTTCTAGCTACAGTAATTCAAACTTGGGGTTCATCACCAAGACCCACAGGCAGTAGAATGATCATAAATGAAAAAGGAGATTTTTCAGGTTCTGTTTCAGGAGGTTGTGTAGAGTCAGCAGTTGTTAGAGAGTCAATGGATCTCATTAAAGATAATAAAGAGTTTAAAAAAATAGAATTTAGAGTTTCAGATGAGAGTGCCTGGGAAATTGGTTTGGCGTGTGGTGGTGAAATTGCAGTTTATTTAGAAAAGATAAATTAATGCAAATTAATCTTCAAAAATATTATAAACCAGAGTTAGATAATAAAATTTTAATAGAACTATCAAAAAAATCAGATCTGAAGGGTTTAGCTCATGTAGGTTTGTATTTTACACTTTTATTTTTGACTGGTTATATGGCTTATTTCACATGGGGTACTGCATGGACTGTTATATGGTTTTTGATTTATGGAAATATTTATAATTTTGTAAATGCAATATGGCATGAGACAAGCCATAACACAGCTTTTAATTCAAAAAAATTAAACTCAATTTTCTTTCATTTGTCATCTTTTATGGCGATGTTTGAGCCAACAAGATGGAAATTCACACATTTTGTTCATCATAGAGATACTTATTCGACCAAGGATCCTTATGACCATGAGATTTTATATGGTAACGACTTAAAAAATACACCAAAGCTATTATTGATAAATTGTATCCCATTTGCAGATATTTTTTTTATTAAAGGCCATATATCCTTTGAAATAATTCAACATGCATTTGGAGTAGAAACCAAAGTGCTAAAAGACAGTATTCCGGAAAATGCAAAAAAAAGATCTATATTAATTTCTAGGATTTACATTTTTTTATGGTTATTGATAATTTTATTTTCAGTTGTCATAAAAAGTTGGTTACCCATCCTTTTTTTATTACTACCTATCTTCTACGGAAAAACTATGCATCGGCTAGTTGCTTTTGCACAACACGGTGGTCTAGCTAGAAATGTAAAAGACCACAGGTTGTCTTCAAGAGATATGCATTTAAATCCAATTTTAAGTTTTTTATATTGGAAAATGGAATATCATTGTGTTCATCATATATTTCCTTCAGTTCCATCTTATAACCTAGATAAACTGTACAAACATTTAGAAAGTCAATTACCTAAAGCAAAAAACGGTTTAATCGATGCATATAAAGACATTATTCCCGCATTAATGAAACAAAAATTAGATCCTAATTACAGTATTCAAATTAAATTAGATTCAAATGAAACAGTCACTGCTTAAAGAAATTATAGAATTAAAAAAACAAAAAAAAGAATTTGCTATTTTAACAGATATTTCAAATGCAACTTCAGAGATTTACACTCAAGATAAACCACTTTCTGAAAATTTTAATAAAAATTTATTGGACATTAAAAGATATTATGATGAAAAAAAAAATGGAGTAATAGAAAATACAAATATTTTTATAGAAACATATGTATTACCCATTAAGGTAATTATTATTGGAGCAGTTCATATAGCTCAATACTTAGTAGATTTTGCTAAAAGTTTAAATTTTGAAATTTCAATAATTGATCCAAGGGGCTATTTTGCTTCAGAACAAAGATTTCCTAATATTAAAGTTATAAACAAATGGCCTAATGAAGCATTTCAAGAAATAAAAACAAACACAAATACTGCTTTAATTGCACTAACTCATGATCCTAAAATAGATGATCCGGCCATACAATATGCTTTAAAAAATAAATTTTATTATATTGGAGCATTAGGAAGTAAAAAAACTCACGCAAACAGATGTGAAAGACTTAAAGTAGCAGGTTTTACTGATGGTGAAATAAGTTCTATTCATGGACCAATAGGTATTAAATTGGGTGGTAAATCTGCTCCTGAAATAGCTCTTTCTATAATAGCTCAATTAGTTTCTGAGACTTATAAAAAATGATTTCAGCAATTTTACTTGCAGCAGGACAATCTACAAGAGTTCCTGAAACAAATAAATTATTAATTAAATATAAAAAAAAATTATTGATTAATCATATCTTAGGAGAGCTAATTAAAAGTAAAATTAATAAAATATTTATAGTTTTGGGTCATGAATATTTTAAAGTAAAAAAATTTTGTTTAAAAAATAAAAAAATTAATTTTGTAGTAAATAAGAATTTTAAGAGAGGTATTTCTAGCTCTATAAAATCAGGTCTAAAAAAAATAAAAGAAAGTGACGAAGGTTTTTTGATAGTTCAATCAGATATGCCTTTTATTAAATCTTCACATATTAATAAAATTTTTAATTCAATTAAAAAAAATAAAAAATTAGTTCATGTTTTAAAATATAAAAAACAAATAGGTAATCCAATTGGTTTTAATATTTCTGTTGTGAAAAAATTTACTAAAATTAAAGGTGACGTAGGTGCAAAGTATATGGTTAAACGATTAAAAAAAGAGACTAACTTTATACCTGTTAATAGTGATAAACTTTTTAAAGACTTTGATAGACTAACTGATTTTAGACTCTGATCGGTTAAAATTAACTCTTAAAATCAAAAGAATTACAATAATTAAAAGATAAATTAAGGGTTCTGTTAAATCTTTTTTAACTAACCATAAAAAATGTATTACGCCTAAAATTGAGATTAAATAAATAAGTCTGTGTAATTTTTTCCAATTTTTTTTTAAAATACCCATCATCTTTTTCGATGACGTTATTGCCAGTGGAACCATTAAAAGCCATGCTGTAAATCCAACAAAAATAAATTTTTTAGTAAATATATCTTTAGAAATAGCAGATAAATCAAATTGATAATCTAAACCAATGTAAGTGAGCATATGTAATGATGCATAAAAAAATGCAAATAAACCCAACATTCTTCTAACCGATATCCAAATATTTAAATTAGTTAATCTTTTTAGTGGTGTCATGGATAACGTAAAAACTAAAAATAGTAATGTCCACTCACCTGTATGAAGAGTTATTTCTTTTATAGGCTCTGGTCCTAGCTGATTTAAAAAAATTTTTGAAATAATAATTATGAATGGAATAGAACTAAGTAAAAAAATTATAGGTTTAAAATATTTTTTCATCAAAAATATTTTTTTAAATCCATCCCCGAGTATAATTGTGCAACTTCATCGCCATAACCATTAAACATTAGTGTTTCAATTCTTGGTGTAAAAATATCTCCATTAATAGGTCTTTCTGTTGCTTGAGACCATCTAGGATGATTAACTTTTGGATTTACATTTGAATAAAATCCATATTCACGTGGTGAAGCATCCATCCAAGAGGAAACGGGCATATTTTTTGTCAGTTTTATTTTCACGATTGCTTTAGCACTCTTAAAACCGTATTTCCAAGGAACAAAAATTCTAAGTGGAGCTCCATTTTGGTTAGGTAAAGTTTTGCTATATAGACCTGTCACTACCGTGGTTAGAGGATGCATAGCTTCATCTAATCTTAAACCTTCGGTATAGGGCCAGTTTAAAACTGGTCTACGTTGTCCTATCATTTGTTCAGGATCATAGACAGTTTCAAATTCTACAAACTTTGCTGCTGATTTAATTTTGACTTTATTTAATAATTCACTTAAGGAAAAACCCATCCAAGGAATAATCATCGACCATCCTTCAACACATCTTAATCTTTGAATTCTTTCTTCAGAGTTAAATGTTGATAAAATCTCCTCCATAGATAAATCAATAGGAGTTTCAACTTCACCCTCAATTCTAACTGTCCATGGCTTGGTTTTAAATTCTTGAGATTTTCTATAAGGATCACTTTTGCCAGTGCCAAACTCATAATAATTATTATAAGTGGTAATATCCTCGTAACTAGTTGGTTCATTTAAATTAGTATTGGCAAATGAATTATTTATCATTGAGAAAGAGCCTAGTGATATTGAGCCTAAACCGTAACCCAGTGATTTAAGAAATGATCTTCTTTTTTTATAAACAACTTCGGGGGTAATTTCAGAGTATTTAATTTTTTTCATTTACTAGAGATTTTCCTTTCAACCATTCAGTTGTTTCATTTTCGTAATGCTCTTTTTTCCAAATTGGAGTACGTTTTTTTATTTCTTCAATTATATATCTAGATAAAACATAAGCTTGATCTCGATGTTTGCAACCAACTGCAATAATTATACTGATTTCACCAAGTTTTACATAACCTTTGATGTGTTCGATGTATACGGCTTTTTCTTTAATATTTAATTTCTTATCTGCTTCATTATAAATTTCTTCAAAACTTTTAATTACTAAAGCATCATGGCTATCATAGGTTATCCCTGTTACTTTTTTATTTTCATTAAAATCTCTTACTGTGCCAATAAAAAAAATAGAAGCTCCAAATTTTGATGAACTAATAAATTTTTCAGCTTTTGCTATTTCAATTTTTTCAATAGCACTATCTAATATTTTTGTATGAAGCATTAACCTCCTCCAATTGGAGGGATAATACCAATTCTTTGATCTTTTGTAATTTTATAATTGTCGCTAATTATCCTATCATCTTCTGAGCAAAACGCTGAACCTTTGACAATTTTTTTATAATTTTCATTCCCTTTAAAATTTTTTTCAATAAACTCTAAAATGAGATTTTTAAATTCTTTGATGGATATTGGTTTTTTAATATTAAATTCTATAAAATCTTGATTACTAAAATCTCTACTAGCGCCAAATAACTCTAATTTGATTTTCATAGCTTGATGCAAATATTAAAAAATATCTTGTAAAAAATTTGGTAAACCATCTGGATTAGTCCACAAACCACTTTTACCACCTTCTTTAATTAATAATTTTACATTATCAATTTTAAGATGCGGATTTACAATTTTACTAAGATCATAAATAGTGATTAGAGCTGCATTAACACCCATAATTGCCTCCATTTCAACTCCAGTTTTTGCAACAGCTGACACTACGCAAAAAACCTCTAAAGAGAAGTCCTCTGAATTTGATATAATTTTTGTTGCAGTATGATCAATAGGTAATGGATGACATAAAGGTATAAGTTCACTTGTTTTTTTTACTCCAAGAACTGCCGCAACCTCTGCTAAAGCAATAGGATCACCTTTTGGCATTTGTTTATTTTGAATTAAATCAAACACTTCTTTTCCAACATAAATTTTACCTGAGGCTAATGCTCTTCGAAATGTTTCTTTTTTTGACGAAACATCCACCATATTAAAAGAATTTTTTTGAAAAATTTCTTTTGCCCAATCACGAAGATTTTCTTGTTCAACCACTTTTGGTTTAGTCATTATCCTCCAGTAGTAGATAAATTTTTAGTTAGACCTGTTTCTCCAAGTTCTAAATAATGAGACTCTTTTTTAAAGTTAAGTTGTTTTAAAATTAAATCTTTAAGTTCTTCAATTTGATCATCTTTTTGCATTAAATGTCTAATATTAATTCCAGTATTACCAAACAAACATAGTCTTAAATCACCTTTAGCCGTTATTCTTAAACGATTACAACTTTTACAGAAATCTTTTGAATAAGGAGCTATAACGCCAAATTTACCTTTGTAATTTGTGTTAATGTAATTTTTAGATGGACCGGCATCTTTTCCAAATGTTTGAAAAATCCAATTTCTCTCATTTAAATAATTAACAAACTTTGATGCAGGTACGTGATATTTGTTAAAGTAATCCAAATTATCTCCTGTTTGCATCAGTTCGATATATCTAAAATCAACTTCGTTTTTTTTTATAAATTCAGCCCATTTCTCAAAATCTTCCTCTTTATCATTTACGCCTTTAAGTAAAACAGCATTAATTTTAATATTCTTAAAATTAAGTTCCTGTAATTTTTTTATACCCTCTAAAATTTCCGGTAATCGATCGTGCCCAGTTATATTTTTAAAAGTTTCTCTGTCTAAACTATCAATACTTATATTAATTCCGTCTAATCCACTTTCTTTAATTTTTTGCGCTTTTTGATCCAGGTGGTAGCCATTTGTAGTAATTACAGTTTTTTTTATTCCAGAATGTTTTTTGATTACTTTTAAAACATCAAAAAAATCTTTTCTAACTGTGGGCTCTCCACCGGTTAATCTGATTTTGCAAACACCTAATTCAGATAATGCTTTTGTTAATCTTTCAATTTCTTTTATGTTTAAAAAAGTTCTATTATCACTTTTGTCTGCCTGATAACCATTGGGCAAACAATAACCGCATTTAAAATTACAAACATCAGTAATTGACATTCTAATGTATGGAAATCTTCTGCCAAAACTGTCTTGTAACATGCTCATTTATAATTAAACTTATAATGGAATTATTTATTTATAAACATTATTTATTTTATTTTCATCTTATATACAACTAGAAGTGGTTTGGCACATATAGTGATTTGTAAAAATAGCTAAATTGAGTTATAAGTAATTAATATTATTTCTGAAGGAGAAAAAAATGAAAAAATCAAAAAACACACCGAATTTAAATAGAAGAAATTTTTTAGCTGGAACAGCTTCTGTAGCTGGTTTAGCAGCAACTGCATCAGTAGTTCCAATTACATTTGCAAATGCTAACCACACAGATGGTAGCAAGGGACTTCCAGATTTCATAAACTGGAAAAATAGAGATGCATTAATTGTTCACTCAGATAAAGGAATCGAAACTCACAGAAGTGCTATTGGTGAAGGTTTAATTACACCTAATGCCAATGTTTATATCAGAAATAATATGCCTACTATGAGTGATGCTCAAATCGGAGATAGAAATAATTGGAAAGTTAGTTTTGAAGGTGTGAACAATCCAAAAAGCTTTACTCTTGCTGAATTAAAAGCAATGGGAACAACCACGATTGCAACTGTTCTTCAATGTTCAGGTAATGGTAGAGGTTTTTTTGAACATGGTCCAAGTGGATCACAATGGCAAACTGGTGCTGCAGCTTGCGTTTTCTGGACAGGTATTCCTGTAAAAACACTTGTTGATGCATGCGGTGGAATAAGTAGTGGAGCAAACTTTATGACTTCTGCTGGTGTTGACCATGAACCTACAGGATTAGCTCCTAAAGATGCAATGGTCGAAAGATCAGTGCCTAAAAAAGTTTATGAAGATGCATTGTTGGCATGGGATATGAATGGTGTGCCACTACCAAATTCACATGGAGGCCCTTTAAGAATGATCACTCCAGGATATTTTGGAATTAATAATGTTAAACATTTGGGTAAAGTTGCATTTACAGCAGATGAGTCTCAAGTGAAATTTATGAAATCTAGTTATAGAATTTCACCAATTGGTAAAAAAGGATCTGAGTACCCAACTTGCTGGGAGATGCCAGTAAAATCTTGGATTACAAGACCAACTGATGAAACTGGAACTGTTAAAGCTGGAAAAGTTCAGATTGTTGGTGTTGCCTTTGGTGGAACTAGAAAAGTAAAAAGTGTTAAGGTTTCAGTCGATGGTGGTAACAAATGGCAAAAAGCAAAATTTATAGGTCCAGATCTAGGAAAATTTGCTTGGAGACAATTTGTACTTGAAACAACACTATCTGCAGGAACTTACAACATTGCAAGTTTAGCTTCTAACGGAAAAGATAAGCAACCAGAGCTTAGAATGGAAAACAGAAGAGGCTATGCTCATAATGGCTGGAAAGATCATAGCGTTAACATTACTGTAGCTTAACAACTTTAAAAATTTTAAATGAAAATTTTAAAATTTTTTATAGTTTGTATATTTTGTTTTTCTCAAACTGCCGCAGCCGATGCCGATGAGGTTAAAATGGCGAAGGGACTTCAAATTTTTAATGAGACAGCCGTTTGTGCCTCTTGTCATATATTAAAAGCTGCAAATTCAGTTGGAAATGTTGGTCCTAATTTGGATACACTTAATGTTACCTTACAAAGTGTTATTAATACTGTAACAGAGGGTATTGGAGTTATGCCAGCATTTGGTGATACTGGAATTTTAACAAATGAAGAAATAGAAACGGTTGCATATTTTGTAATTAATTCAATTGGTAAGTAAAAAATTTATTAATTAGGCCAATGAATTCTAATAAATTAGTAAAATTAGAAGAAATAGAAAATTATTTATTTTATTTTCCAACTGGCCTATAAGCGGTTGCAGCTTTAGAGGCTTTGTCTGCTGCATTATTAAAATTAACAGACTCCATAATTGTCATATCTTTAATCGTACCAGTAGATTCCATTAACATTTTCATACCTGCAATAGTTTCAAAATCAGAACCTTCAATGATTGCAATAAAATCATAAGCCCCTCTCAAGGTCATCATATCAATCAGCTTTCCACCAGCTGCTTCTGTGATTTTTTTTGCTGCTTCCATTCTATTATCGGTTGGATTTTTTACAAATCCAGCTAATCCTTGCTCTGTATATCTTCCTAAAACAACATATTTCATTTTTCCTCCTTATTATTATTTATGATTAAAACATATTTGTGATAATTTTTAAAATTAAAAATATGATTTATAGAGCTTCCCAAAAAAGATACGAATTAATGCATTATAAAAATTGCGGTAGTAGTGGTCTTAAATTGCCACTAATAAGTCTAGGTTTATGGCATAATTTCGGAGGAAAAAAAATTAATTCAGAATCTAAAAAAGTTTTATTTAAAGCATTTGACTCTGGTATCACTCATTTCGATTTAGCAAATAATTATGGTCCTCCATATGGAAGTGCAGAAATAAATTTTGGTAAAATTTTAAAAAATGATTTATCAAAATATAGAGATGAGTTAATTATTTCCTCAAAAGCAGGTTATGATATGTGGGAAGGTCCTTATGGTGAATGGGGATCAAAAAAACACATTATTGCTAGTTGTAATCAGAGTTTACAAAGAATGGGATTAGATTATGTGGACATATTTTATTCGCATCGATTTGATCCTAATACTCCTTTAGAAGAAACTGCAGATGCTTTAGAGTATATTTATAAGTCAGGCAAAGCTCTTTATATAGGAGTATCTTCCTATTCTTCAAAAAAAACTAATGAAATGTATAATTTATTAAAAAAGAGAAATATAAAATTATTCATTCACCAACCATCTTATTCTCTAATTAATAGATGGATTGAAAAAGATTTAACCAAAACACTTACAAATAAAGGTATTGGGTGTATTGCATTTTCACCACTTGCCCAAGGAATGTTGTCTGAGAAATATTTTAAAGGTATACCAAAACTTTCACGGGCCAACCAAAAAATTACCTCTTTAGACAAAAAACTAATTACTCAAAAAAATATTAAAATGATAATTGAATTAAATAAAATTGCTAAAAAAAGAGGTCAAAGTCTTGCTCAAATGGCAATTGCTTGGGTGCTAAATAATAAAGCTGTAACATCAGCTTTGATTGGTGCAAGAAATGTCAATCAATTACAAGAAAATATTAATGCAATAAAAAATTTAAATTTTTCACAAACTGAAATATCTTTAATAAATAAAACAGCCAGAGATGGAGGTGTAAATATTTGGCTTGCCTCAAGTTCTTACTAAATATAATCAGGTCTTATGATAAAATTTAATTTAGAAAATAGAGTAGCAGTTGTTACTGGAGGAGCGCAAGGTTTTGGTTTAGCGATAGTAGAAAGATTTATTGAATCTGGTGCTAAAGTTGTCATATGGGACATAGATGAAGCTGAAGCAAAAAATGCAGTATCAAAAATTTCTTCTAAAAATTTAATTTATCAAATTGTGGATGTTACTAATTTTAAATCAATATCTGATCGGTTAATTGAGGTTGAAAAGTTATTTGGCAAAATAGATATATTGGTAAATAATGCAGGAATTGCAGGCAAAAATACAACAGTAGCAGATTATCCAATAGAAGAATGGAATAGAGTTATTAATTTAAATTTAAATTCAGTATTTTATTGTTCAAAAGCAGTAGTGCCTTTTATGGAAAAAAATAATTATGGAAGAATAATCAATATTGCATCCATTGCTGGTAAAGAAGGAAATCCTAATGCCAGTGCTTACAGTTCTTCAAAAGCAGGAGTAATTGGTTTAACTAAATCTTTAGGAAAAGAATTAGCAAACAAAAATATTGCAGTAAATTGTGTAACTCCTGCCGCAGCTAAAACAAGAATATTTGATCAAATGACTGAAGAACATATAAATTATATGTTGTCAAAAATACCAAGAAATAAATTTGCAAAAGTTGAAGAATTAGCATCACTAGTAACTTGGCTAGCATCAGAGGAAAATTCATTTTCAACTGCAGCTGTATTTGATTTAAGTGGAGGAAGGGCAACGTATTAATTATGCAAATAGGAATTGATGTTGGAGCTACAAAAATTGAAAGTGTTGTTTTAGAAGATGATGGTAAAGAAACACATAGATCTAGAACGGCGTGTCCAAAAGATTATTTAACTATTATAAGAACTATTAAACAAATTAATGATAAATTAGAAAAAGAATTTAAAAAAGAACTACCAATTGGAGTATGTCATCCTGGTGTTCATTCTCCTCAAACTGGTTTAGTAAAAAATGCTCCCAATTGTTATTGGTTAGAAAAAAAACCTTTTCAAAGTGATTTAAGAAAAGCATTAGGTAAAGAGGTTTTTTGTGAAAATGATGCGAATTGTTTTGCATTATCTGAAGCAATCGATGGTGCGGGAAAACATTATAAAATTGTATATGGAATAATTTTAGGCTCAGGAGCTGGGGGTGGTCTTGTTATTGATAAAAAAATAGTTACAGGACCTAATGGTGTTGCAGGAGAATGGGGTCATAATCAAATTCCATATTTTTTAGGTAAGAGAGAAGAGTTCGAAAGCACTTCGGCAAGAGAAGCTGAAATAGAAAGTTTTATTTCGGGCTTAGGAATGGCAAAAAGATTTAATAAAAAATATAATAAAAATCTTAAAACAAACCAAATTTTTGAATTAAATAGAAAACATGATTTAGATGCTCAAAATTTTATTGAAGATTTTAAAATAAATTTAGCAATGTCACTCTCAACAATAATTAATATTTTAGATCCTGATGCATTTATATTTGGAGGAGGAGTTTCAAATGAAATTGATTTTTTAACTGAAATTGAAACACTAGTTAAAAAATATGTTATTGGCAAAGAATACGAAGGTGTATTTTTAAAACCTAAATATGGTGATGCTAGTGGCGTAAGAGGTGCTGCAAGACTTGGTAGAGCAACTATTTATTAAATTCAATCAAAGGTAGAATATAAGTTTTTAATAAATTTTATTTTTTTAATGAAAACTGGTAAAATATTTCTAAATTAATTTTCAACTCCTAATTGTAGAAAATAAAAACAATTTAAAAATACTATTTAAAAGTATAGCTTTCTTTTTTTATTAATAAAAAAAGGAGAAATATGAAAAAGATAATAATTGCAATTATTGCAATGGCAATCGCTCCAACTCTATCTTATGCAGCTTCTAAAGCAGAAGTACTTCACTGGTGGACATCTGGTGGTGAAGCAAAAGCTCTTCAAGTTTTAAAAGATGATTTTGCAGCTAAAGGTGGTGAATGGTCAGATATGCCAGTTGCTGGTGGTGGTGGAGATGCTGCTATGCAAACACTAAAAGCTAGAATTGTAGCAAATGATGCTCCAGCTGCTGCTCAAATTAAAGGACCAACTATCCAAGCTTATGATAGAGAAGGTGTTGTTGCTCCATATAATATTGATGCTGTAGCTAAATCTGAAGGATGGGATAAACTTTTAAGCAAACAAGTAGCTGATCACATGAAATGTGATAATGGAAAAGCATATTGTGCTGCTCCAGTTAACATTCACAGAATTGATTGGTTCTGGGCTAACAAAAAAGTTTTAGACTCAAATGGTATTAAAATGCCTTCTTCATGGGATGAATTCAATGCTGCTGCAGATAAACTGCAAGCTGCTGGTATTATTCCTTTAGCTCATGGATCTCAACCTTGGCAAGATGCAACTGTTTTTGAAGCAGTAGCTCTTGGTATTGGTGGAAACGATTTTTACAAAAAAGCATTTGTAGATGCTGATGCAGCTACATTAGGTAGTGCGACAATGGTAAAAATATTTGATCAAATGAGAAAACTAAAAGGTTATACTGATGCTGGTTCCCCAGGAAGAGACTGGAACGTTGCAACTGGTATGGTTATGGAAGGTAAAGCTGCTTTCCAACTTATGGGTGATTGGGCAAAAGGTGAATTCGCTGCAGCAGGTTTAAAACCTGATGTAGATTACTATTGTGCTTCTACTCCATCGAACAATGGATACTTATACAATGTTGACTCTTTTATTTTCTTTAAGATTAAAGGAAAAGAAAAAGTTGAAGGTCAAAAATTACTTGCAAGTTTGATCATGGGTAAAGAGTTCCAAAAAGTTTTCAACATTTACAAAGGATCAATTCCTGCAAGACTTGATGTTCCAATGGATGACTTTGACAAATGTGCGAAAAAATCTAATGCAGATTTAAATACTGCTGCAAAAAGTGGTGGGTTACTTCCAAGCTTTGCTCACGGTATGACTTTGGAGCTAGGTGTTAAAGGAGCAATTCAAGATGTTGTTACTGAACACTTTAACTCTGACATGTCTTCACAAGATGCTGTTAATAAATTATCAGCTGCTGTTAAGGCTGCAAGTTAATAAGTTAAACAATAATTAACAATTTTGTTACGCGCTATTTTTTAATTAATAGCGCGTAATTAATTCATTAAATTTTTATGTTTTGGTTAAAAAGAAATTTACCTAAATTGGTTATAGCCCCTTCATTTGGTGTGATAGCTTGGTTTGTTTATGGTTTTATCTTTTGGACTATTTATGTTTCTTTTACCAATTCAAAACTTCTTCCAATTTATGATTTTCAAGGATTAGATCAATATTTTAGATTATGGTCTATGCCACGATGGCATGTAGCAGTTGAGAATTTGTTTATATTTACAACATTATTTATAGTTTTTTGCGTATTAATTGGAATTATTTTAGCAATTTTACTAGATCAAAAAATTAGGGCTGAAGGATTTTTAAGAACTATTTATTTATATCCAATGGCTTTATCTTTTATTGTAACTGGAACTGCTTGGAAGTGGATGTTAAATCCCACATTAGGATTAGAAAAATTTGCTCAAGATATAGGCTTTACAAATTTTACCTTTGACTGGTTGGTTACTCCAGGAATGTCAATTTATACTATTGTTATTGCAGGTGTGTGGCAATCATCAGGTTTTATAATGGCAATTTTTTTAGCAGGACTTAGGTCAGTTGATGATGAAATAATCAAAGCTGCAAAAATAGATGGTGCTAGTTTAGTTTCAATTTATACAAAAATCATTTTACCAATGATGAGGCCAGTTTTTATGAGTGCAATTGTTATTTTGGTACATTTAGCAATTAAAAGTTATGATTTAGTCATTGCTTTAACAGCGGGTGGACCTGGAATTTCTTCAGATATGCCTGCAGTATTTATGACACAGATGGCTTTTCATAGAAGTGAAATAGGACTTGCTTCTGCAAGTGCAATTATGATGTTTTTAACAGTTGCTGCAATTGTAATACCATATTTATATTCAGAATTAAAAAGAGAAGATGACAGAAAATAATTATAAAGAATTAGAAAATAAATCGAAAAGTAAAAAAATAATTTACAGGTGGATATTATTTTCAATCTTAGGAGTTTTTGCACTTTATTACATAACACCACTTTATGTAATGGTAGTAACATCTTTTAAAACTATGGAAGAGATAAGACAAGGAAATTTGTTTTCTCTACCAAGTTCTTTAAATCTTGAATCATGGGATGTTGCCTGGAATGGCCAAGGATTTTCTGCTGGAGATGTTTTTTTAAAGACTTATTTTTGGAATTCAGTTAAATTAGTTGTTCCAGCTGTAATTATTTCAACAATCATTGGTGCTATAAATGGTTATGCTCTAACTAAATGGAGATTTAAAGGGGACAGTTATATATTTCTATTATTTTTATTTGGAACTTTTATACCTTATCAAGCGATCTTATTACCAATGTCAAGAACGTTAGGATCTTTAGGTATTTCAAATTCTATCTATGGATTAATTTTAGTTCATATTGTTTATGGACTATGTTTTACAACTTTGTTTTGTAGAAATTATTATATTTCTATATCCAGCGAAATTGTAAAAGCAGCTAGAATTGATGGTGCTGGTTTCTTTAAAATATTTTTTAAAATTATTTTACCCATCTCAGCTCCAATTTTAGTCGTAACTGTAATTTGGCAATTTACAGCAATTTGGAATGATTTCTTATTTGGTGCAACATTTACATTTGGTAATGAAGCACCAGTTCAAGTAGCTTTAAACAACATGGTTTTAACCAGCTCAAGTGTTAAAAGATATAATGTTGATATGGCTGCAGCAATCATTGCTGGGTTTCCAACATTGATAGTTTACGTATTAGCGGGAAAATATTTCATAAGAGGTTTAACAGCAGGTTCAGTGAAAGGATAAAATGGCAAATTTAAAAATTAATGACATAAATAAAAATTTTGGAAATACTGAAGTTTTAAAAGGGATAAATTTAGACATAAAAGATGGTGATTTTTTAGTACTTTTAGGTCCTTCTGGATGTGGAAAATCAACTCTTTTAAACACAATCGCTGGATTAGAAAGCTCAAATAGTGGTGAAATTTTAATCGATAATTACAAAGTTAACGATATGGAGCCAAGTGATAGAGACATAGCGTTAGTGTTTCAATCATATGCGTTGTATCCAGCAATGACAGTTAAAAAAAATGTTACATTTGGTCTAGAACAAAGAAAAACATCTAAAGAGAAAATAGCAGAGGCATTAGAAAAAGTTTCCAATCTATTAAAAATAAACGAATTATTAGAACGTAAACCTTCACAACTCTCTGGAGGACAAAGACAAAGAGTTGCAATGGGAAGAGCCTTAGTTAGAGATCCAAAAGTTTTTTTATTTGATGAGCCATTGTCAAATCTAGATGCAAAACTTAGAGTAGAAATGAGAAGAGAAATTAAAAAATTACATCAAAATTTAAAAACTACAGTGGTTTATGTTACACATGATCAAACTGAGGCAATGAGTTTAGGAACAAATATAGCAATTATGAATCATGGAGTTATTCAACAATGTGATACACCAAAAAATATATACAATTATCCAAGCAATGTATTTGTTGCTGATTTTATTGGCTCTCCCTCAATGAATTTAATAAATGGAAAATTAATAACTAAAGAAAATAAAGCAATATTTGTCCCCGAAAATTCAAATAATGTAACTGAAATTTCTTTAGAAAAATATAATTTTAAAAACAAAATAAATGAAAAAGATATGAGTGTAATATTAGGTATTAGACCTGAACATTTATATTTTAATAGAGTTAATCCAGAAGATTGCGAGATTTCTGTTCGATCTGAATTAAATGAGTATATAGGTCACGAACAAATTATAACTTATAATTTTTATGATCAACAATTATTAGGAAAATTTTCATCAACTTTTGATATTGAAATGAATAAAGATTATCAGTTATTTTTAGACATTAATCACATATCACTATTTGATAAAGTCTCTAAAGAAAGAATTTAATGAAAGTTACTTATTCAGATTTAAAAAATAAAAAAGTTTTTATTACTGGTGGTGGTTCAGGAATCGGAGCATCAATTGTTGAACATTTTTGTGAACAAAATAGTGATGTTTATTTTGTAGATATCAATATTAAAGATTCTAATAAATTAATTAATAAACTAAAAAAGAAAAAATTTAGATTACCAAAATTTATTGAGTGTGATTTGCTAGATGTTGCAAAATTACAAAATGTTATAAGAAATATAATTACTGCAAAGGGACCAATAAATGTTTTGGTAAATAACGCAGCAAATGATCAAAGACATAAAACTGAAGATGTAGATGAAAAATATTGGGAAAATAGAATTGGTGTAAATTTAAAACATTGTTTTTTTGCAGCGCAAGCTGTTGTTGAAGGTATGAAAAAACTTAAAAATGGCTCAATAGTTAATTTAGGGTCTGTTTCTTGGATGTTAGGAGAGGGAGATAAAGTTATTTATGAAACTGCAAAATCTGCGGTAGTTGGGCTAACTAGATCATTTGCTCAAGAATTTGGCACATTTAATATAAGATGTAATTCAGTTGTACCAGGTTCTATTGCTACTGAAAGACAAATTAAACACTGGTTAACACCAAAATACAAAAAATTAATATTAGAAAAGCAAGCTTTGAAAAGACAATTAAAACCAGAAGATGTTGCAAGATTAGTTTTATTTTTAGCATCAGATCAATCATCTGGTTGTACAAAACAAGATTTTATTGTTGATGCTGGTATAACTTAACAGATAGAAGAAATTTAATTAAAGAAACTTTGATGAAGAAAAAAAATTTAAGAAGCCAACAATGGTTTAATAATCCAAAAGATCCAGAGATGACCGCTCTATATTTAGAGCGTTATCTGAATTATGGTTTAACTCGACAAGAACTACAATCTGGAAAACCTATTATTGGAATTGCACAATCTGGAAGTGATTTGTCTCCATGCAATAGACATTTTTTATCATTAAGCAAAAGAATTAAAGATGGAATAGTTAAGCAGGGTGGAATTCCTATGGAGTTTCCAACTCATCCTATTCAAGAAACTGGAAAAAGACCAACGGCGATGCTGGATAGAAATTTATCATACTTATCATTGGTAGAAGTATTATATGGTTATCCAATTGACGGTGTAATATTAACAACAGGTTGTGATAAAACTACTCCTGCAGCTTTAATGGCTGCAGCTACAGTAAATATCCCTGCAATAGTTTTGTCTGGTGGACCAATGCTGGATGGTAATTATAAAGGAAAATTAGCTGGGTCCGGTACGATAGTTTGGGAGGCAAGAAAATTATTAGCTAAAGGTGAAATCAATTACGAAAAATTTATGGATATGGTTGCTTCCTCTGCTCCAAGTATTGGTCATTGTAACACAATGGGCACAGCATCATCGATGAATTCAGTTGCTGAAGCTTTAGGAATGTCATTACCAGGTTGTGCTGTAATTCCTGCACCCTACAGAGAAAGAGAACAAATTTCTTATGAAACAGGAAAAAGAATAGTTCAAATGGTCCATGAAGATTTGAAGCCTTCAAAAATAATGACAAAGCAAGCTTTTGAAAATGCTGTAGTGGTCGCAAGTGCAATTGGTGGATCAAGTAATTGTACTACGCATTTAATTGCAATTGCAAAACATATGGGTATTAAATTTGATTTATCTAATTGGCAAAAACTTGGTCATGAAATTCCTTTATTAGTTAATTGCCAACCAGCCGGTGAATACTTAATGGAAAAATTTTATAGAGCAGGGGGTATTCCTGCAGTAATGAAAGAATTAATTAAAAATAAAAAAATTAATACTAAAGCAATGACTGTTACTGGAAAATCTGTTGGAGAAAATTTAAGAAAAAATATCAACGTGGATCGAACAGTTATTAAAACATTTAGCGAAAAATTGGCTGATAATGCAGGTTTTTTAGTAATGAAGGGTAATTTTTTTTCATCAGCTATAATGAAAACTTCAGTAATTAGTAAAGAGTTCACAAAGCGATATCTATCAAATCCTAAACATCCAAATATGTTTTATGTAAAAGCAGTGGTGTTTGAAGGACCTGAAGATTATCATAAAAGAATTAATAACAAGAATTTAAAAATAGATGAGAATTCTATATTAATTATTAGAGGATGTGGTCCCGTTGGATATCCTGGATCTGCAGAAGTGGTTAATATGCAACCACCTAACAATCTTCTAAAAAAAGGTATTAATGCTTTACCAACTTTAGGAGATGGAAGACAAAGTGGAACTTCTGAAAGTCCATCAATACTACATGTCTCGCCTGAATCTGCTATAGGAGGAGATATAGGAATTATTAAAACAGGAGATAAACTTTGTATTGACCTTAATAAACGAAGAGTGGATTTATTAATCTCTAAAAAAGAATTTCAAAATCGTAGAAAGAAAAGAAAGATTAAAAAACTAATTAATCAAACTCCCTGGCAAGAAATATCAAGAAATCATGTTGGGCAGCTTGAGGATGGGGCTTGTATTCAATCAAGAGAAATATATTTAGATATTTCTGAAAAAAAAGGGATACCACGAAATTCACACTAAATTATACTGGAAAGGAAATAAATGAGCAAAAGACTTGAAGGAAAAAATGTAATTGTAACTGCGGCTGGTCAAGGTATAGGTAGAGCTACAGCAATAGCCTTTAACAATGAAGGTGCTAATGTAATTGCAACAGACATTAATGAGAAAACTTTAAATCAATTAAATGCTGAATTTTCAAATATTAAAGTTCAAAAATTAGATGCAACAGATAAAAATGCAATTGAGGTTTTTTTAAAAGACAAAGGTCGAATTGATGTATTATTTAATGCAGTAGGATTTGTTCATCATGGAACCATATTAGAATGTGATGAAAAAGATTGGGATTTTTCATTTGATGTAAATGTTAAGTCTATGTATTTTATGTCAAAAGCAATCATACCATTCATGGTTAAACAAAATGGTGGTAGTATAATTAACGTATCATCATGTGCCTCAAGTTTCAAAGGTTTCCCAAATAGATTTGTATATGGAACTACAAAAGGTGCAGTTATAGGTTTAACAAAAGCTATTGCCGCTGATTTCGTAAAACAAAATATTAGATGTAATTCAATTGCACCTGGAACTGTATTTTCACCATCATGGCAAGATAGAGTTAATCAAAGTCCAGATCCAGTTCAGGCAAAAAAAGATTTCATAGCTAGACAACCAATGGGTCGACTTGGCACTGCAGAGGAGATAGCTGCAGTTGCAGTATATTTAGCTAGTGATGACTCAACTTTTACAACAGGCACAACAATTTCAGTTGATGGTGGAATTTCAATATAAGATATAAATATAGGAGAGATTATGAAATTATTAAGAGTTGGAAATAAAGGAACAGAAAAACCCGCTATACTTGATAAATCTGGAAAAATTAGAGATTTAAGTGCTCATATTAATGATTTAAATCCTGAAAATCTAAACTTTGCTACTTTATCTAAATTAGATCAGGTTGATCTAAACTCATTACCAGAGCTGTCTAATTCAGAGAGAGTAGGCTCATGTGTGTCAAAACCAGGTAAGTTTATTGCTATTGGATTAAATTACTCAGATCATGCTGCGGAAACTGGTGCGGCCGTACCATCTGAACCAATTATGTTTATGAAAGCGACAAGTTCAGTTAATGGTCCTAATGACAATATTGAAATAGTTTCTGGTTCAAAAAAATTAGATTGGGAAGTCGAACTAGGAATAGTAATTGGAAAAGAAACAAAACATATTACTGAAGATCAATCTCAAAATCATATACTTGGATATTGTCTAGTTAACGATATTAGTGAACGAGAGTGGCAAATTGAGAAAATGGGACAATGGGTAAAAGGAAAATCTCATGATACTTATGGACCTATTGGTCCTTATTTGGTTACTAAAGATGAAATTAAAGATATTAATAATTTAAACATGTCTTTAGACTTAAATGGTAAAAGAATGCAAACTGGAAACACAAGCACCATGATCTTTAATGTAAATTTTATAGTTGCTTATGTAAGTCAATATATGTCTTTACAACCAGGAGATATTATTACAACCGGAACTCCTCCAGGTGTTGGCATGGGTATGAAACCACAATTATTTTTAAAAGCTGGTGATAAATTAAAATTATCAATCGAAAATTTAGGTGAGCAAAACTCTACTGTTGTACCACTTTAATTTTAAATGATTAAAACTTCTGAACCTAAGGTAATCTGGAATTCTAAATGTTTATTGGGTGAAGGGACACTTTGGGTAAAAGAACATAATTCAATTTATTTTGTAGATATAAAAAAGAAAAAAATATTTATTCTAAATATAAAAAATCAGAATAAAAAAATTATTAAAGTAAATAAAGAAATAGGTTTTTTAGCCCATATAAAACAAAATATTTTTATACTTGGTTTGAAGGGAGAATTGAGAATACAAAATTTAAAGACTAATAAAAAAATAAAATCAATTTTAATTGAAGAAGATCTTAAACTAAATCGTATAAATGATGGTAAAACAGACCCTTTAGGGAATTTATGGTTTGGAACTATGGATAACTTAGAAAGAAATATAAATAATGGATCTTTGTATAAGTTAGATAAAAATTTATTATTAACTAAAGTTGATAAAAATTACATGATTACTAATGGTCCTGCATTCATTAATCCTTATAATTTTTACCATACAGACAGTAGGAAAAAAGTAATTTATAAAATTAAAATTGGTAAAAATGATAAATTAATTGAAAAAAAAATTTTCAAAAAATTTTCTAAAAATGATGGATCTCCAGATGGTATGACATTAGACAGCATGAACAATTTATGGGTATGTCATTATGGAGGAGCCTCTATATCGGTATTCAATAAGAATTCTAAATTAATTCATAAGATCAAATTTCCCGCGAAAAATATAACGAATTGCTGTTTTGGAGGCTCTAATAATAAAGACTTATTTGTATCATCTGCACTCAAAGGTATGAGCGCAAATGATATTAAAAATTTTAATAAATCTGGATCCTTTTTTATAGTTAACACAAACGTACTAGGCAAAAATCTAAAATCATTAAAACTAAGCCAACCTATAGATAGTTAATTTATAAAGAGTTTATTTGATTATAATTGATGGACTTTTTCTTATTTGTTAGTAGTTTGACAGTCTAATCTTAATTAAATTAAATTTGTATGTACGAAAAATTTGGACAATTTATTGATGGTAAATGGCAACCTTCATCATCAAAAGAAACTTATGAAGTAATAAATCCTGCAACCGAAGAAGTTTTAGGAAACGCATCTAAAGCTACATCAGTAGATGTTGAAAAAGCGCTTCAAGCTGCAAAAAAAGGTTTAGAAGTTTGGAAAAAAACTCCACCTTGGCAACGTTCTTATATTATTAGACGTATTGCAGATAAGATGAGAGAAAAACAAGATGTACTTGCAAAATGGATGACTTTAGAAGTAGGCAAACCTTTTGCTGAAGCTAAAGGAGAAGTTGGAGCTGCAGCTGATATATTTGAATGGAATGCAGAAGAAACAAAGAGAATTTATGGTCAAACGGTTGAGAGTAGATTTGAAGACACAAGAGTACATGTATATTACCAACCAGTTGGAGTTGTAGCAGCTTTAACTCCATGGAATTTTCCATTAGTTCTATCAGCAAGAAAAATCTCTACAGCCTTAGCAGCTGGATGTTCGGTGATTGTTAAACCTGATACAATTACGCCTGGCACCGTTATGGAATTAGTGGACATTTGTAGAGAATGTGGAATTCCTGCAGGTGTTGTGAACTTATTGTCAGGTGATCCACCAAGTATTGCAACTCAATTAATTTCATCAGATATTATAAAAAAGATTTCAATTACAGGCTCAACTAGAGTTGGTAAATTAATTTTAAAACAAGCAGCTGATAAAGTTCAGAGAGTAACGATGGAGTTAAGTGGTCATTCTCCATTTATTGTATTTGATGATGCGGATATTAATAAAGCAACAGACATGGCTATATCAGCTAAATTTAGAAATAATGGTCAGGTTTGTATTTCACCAAACAGATTCTATATCCAAGAAACTAAAAAAGATGAATTTATAAATCTTTTTATCGAGAAAACTAAAAAATTAAAAATTGGTAATGGTATGGATCCTGATACTCAACTAGGTCCTCTAACAACTCAAAAAAGATTAAATGAAATAGAGGAATTAGTGGAAAAAACTAAAAATGAAGGAGCAAAAGTTCTTTTAGGAGGTAAAAGACCCGCGGGGTTTAACAAGGGTTTTTTCTATGAACCAACTATTTTTGACAACGTAAAAGATGATTTTACGATTATGAAACAAGAACCTTTTGGGCCTCTAGTGCCAATGTTATCATTTAAAACTTTTGATGAAGTAATTGAAAGAGCAAATAATAATGATCTTGGTTTATGTAGTTATATTTGCACTAATTCAATGGAGAGAGCACACCGAACTTCAGAATTAATGGAAACAGGAACAGTTGCGGTGAATACTCCTCTTGTTGCAATAGCTGAAGCACCATTCGGTGGTATAAAACAAACTGGTTATGGTAGAGAAGGTGGTTCAATGGCCATTAAAGACTACCTAAATGTGAAATATACTCATCTTGGTTTAAAGGGTTAGCCATCTAATTGCTACTAATTGTATTACTAAATTAATTTAGATAAAATTTATTATGCTAGAAATTCTCATAGCTTTTGGTGCTGGCCTAATTAGTTTTTTGTCACCTTGTGTATTACCTTTAATTCCTGGTTATGTATCATTTGTATCCGGTAAATCATTCAATGATGTTTTATCAAGTAAAAAAATAAATATTTTACCATTAATTTTATTTTGTATTGGTTTTTCAACAGTATTCATTTTATTTGGAGCAACAGCCTCAATTATTGGTCAAATTTTTTTACAAAATTCAGAATTCCTTAGAATAACTGCAGGTTTGGTTATCATCATTTTTTCACTGCAACTGATTGGCATAATAAATATTAGTTTTTTAAATTTAGAAAAAAGGTTTGATACTCATAATTCTAAAAATATTTTTTTTCCATTTATAATTGGCCTAGCATTTGGTTTTGGTTGGACACCTTGCATAGGACCAATTCTTGGATCAATTTTAGCATTAGCTGCAATGGAGGAAACTTTATTAAAAGCAATTAGTTTATTAAGTTTTTATTCATTAGGATTGTCAATTCCATTTGTACTCTCAGGATATTTAATTCAAAGATTTTTAGTATTTTCAAAAAATATAAAAAAGAATATTAACCTTATTTCTAAAGTTGGTGGTTGTATCTTATTGACTACTGGAATTTTAATTTTAACTAACCAACTACAAACACTCGGATTTTATATATTGAATACTTTTCCTGTTCTGCAACAGTTTGGTTAAAATTATTTTATTTCAGTAGCTTCAATTGCCCATTGAATTAATTGATCTTCCTCATCAAGAATTTCTACTGGTATTTCATAGTATCTTAAATTTATAGTTTTATTATTTTTTTTATAAGAAAGAGGTTTTGAGTTTAAATCTAAGTATTTTTTAACAGTATTTTTATTAGTTTTAAGGTAGATGCTACCATCAAAAACCATCGCAAAAGTGATATTATTTTTTAGAATAGCATTACCCCCAAATAATGTTTTGGTGGACAATCTTCCTAAAGGGCTAAAAAGATCCAATGCGTATTGCAAAAACTCACTTTTATAATTTTTCATATCTCTTTGAATGATTAATCATATTGTGAAAAATATTAAATGATTTATTAAGTGGTTATGAAAATTTATCAAATAGATTCAAGTGCTAGAAAAGATGGCTCTACTTCAAGAGCTCTAGCAAAAAAGTTGTTAGACCGAATAAAAAAACCAGAAGATGAAATTATTTATCGTGATTTAAATGATGAAATGGTTTTTGTTTCTGGATTGACAGAATCTGGAATGAAAATTGAAGAAAAAGATCAAAACGAACATCATAAAAAGATGTTTGAACTATCAGATAAATTAGTCAAAGAATTAAAAGAGAGTGATATTATAATTATTTCAACACCGATTTATAACTACGGTCCTCCTGCTACTTTAAAAGCATGGTCAGATCTTGCAGCAAGAGTTGGTGAAACTTTTCGTTTTAGAGAAGACGGCAGAAGAGAAGGTTTGTTGAGCAATAAACAGGTTTACTTGGTAATTACATCGGGTGGCACTAAAATTAATAGTAAAGAGGATTTCTTAACTCCTTGGCTAGTCTACATGTTAAATTTTTTTGGTATTAAAAAAGTAGATATAATTGCGGCTGATCAAATGGCTCTAGATTATGAAAAGTCAATTAAGGATGCAGAAGCTCAAATTGAAAATATTTCTAGAGATTAAATTTTCTTTTTAAATGACGAAGTTTACCTTCGGTACTATCATAATCAATATAACAACCTTGTAAAAAACGCTTACCTTCTTTAGTTTCGTAAGCTGTTCGTCCATGCAACAATCGATGGTTGTCCATCATTAATAAATCTTTTGGAGCCAATTTAAACTCCACTCTATATTTATCAGAATTGTACATTTCAGATAATTTTTTTCGAGCCTTATAGTAAAGATCTAGTTTTTCTTTATCTAGCATAGGCACATAATCTAGTCTTGGACTAAATCTTACTTGTTTGAAAGTTTTATCGTCGTTTAACTTAATCAATTCTGACCAATCTTCTAACACGACTTCTTTATCAATAAATTTAAATTTAACTTTTACTTCTGTTAAAATTTTATAGAAATCTGGATTTTCATTTTTTAAATCTTCTGTAACAGTATAGCCATCAACTAAAGTTGAAAAACCACCACTCACTTCATTTTCAATACAATGTAATAACTGAATACATGGCACTGGGTTTCGATACGGGTTATCTGTATGAGGGGCTAGATGCAAAGAGGTGTAGGCTAAATCATTAGGATCTGGTTTAGATTTTACATCAAAATATTCTCCAAAGTTAGTTCTTCTAACACTGCCGATAGAATTAGCAAATTTAACAATAAAGTTGTCATGAGTTGGAACTTCACTAATGACTACAAATCCAAACTTATAGAAAGAAATCAAAAGATCATACATTTCTTTGCTTTCAAAGAAATTCTCTTTGTAAGAAAAGTTTTTGATATTATTTAATGAAGAATTCCATTTTGATTTTCCAATAGATTTAATAACAGTGTCTTCGTTAAAAAAATCTAGAGCAAGTTTTTCAATATTTAGTTTGGAATTAACACCATCATTAAAATTTATTTCTAAAAAATTATTATCAATACTTGCATTATTTATTGAAATATCACTATTTAAAGATGTTGGATCAAATAACCTTTGCTGAGTTCCCTTATCTAAAAATTCTTCTCCATCAACTCTTTCTCTTAACCAAAAAGGGTGTATTTCTTTTTTTTGAGAGCCATTATTAAAGAAGACTTTATTTTCATTAAGTTCAATTTTCATAAAGTATGTTTGAGAATTATTTAAAATTTAACTTTAATCAACATAAATTAAATAGTAAGAATGCACTGTGTCACAATTTAACCCAAAAAAATATCCAATTTATGCTAATTTTTTAAATCAATTAGCCAAAAATCTTACAACTTTTTATTATTCAAAATTAAACAAGACTTTTAAGGTTTCAAATAAATTAAAAGGCAAAGGATATGATCCAGTGACTACATCAGATCGTGCCTTTGAAAAATTTATTAGATCTAAAATAAATAAAAAATTTCCAGATCACCAAATTATTGGAGAAGAATATGGTCATCAAACATCAAAAAGTGATTTTACATGGGTCATTGATCCAATCGATGGCACTAGATCTTTTGTAATAGGAAATCCAACATGGAGTAATTTAATTTCTTTAAATTATAAAGGAAAACCTATTGTAGGTTTAGCCAATTTTCCAGTTCTTAAAAAATATTATTTAAATTTTTCTGATAAAGTCTCCTATGTATTTGAAAATGGCAAAAGAAAAAAATTATCAGTAAATAAAAAAGCAAAATTTAATAATGTTAAAGTGTCAGCAGCATTTCATGGCTGGTTATCCTTAGATAAACAAAAAAAAATACCACAAATATTAAAGTTAATGCAATTTCCATGCTCTGATGCATTGAGCTATTCTCATCTTGCTGAGGGTAGAGTAGATATTGTAATTCAATGTTCAAATAAAATTTGGGATATTCATCCGGTAATCCCAATCATAAAAGCAGCCGGAGGGATTATTAGTACTTGGGATAACCAAGATGCTGTAAAAGCTGGGAATATTTTGGTTTCTGCAAATATACATATTCATAAAAAATTTTTAAAATTATTAAAACCAGTTTCTAAGTAATTTAAATAATTTTGTAATATGAATT
>Ga0181599_1000586_pt1 | contig 37832 bp, 29 predicted proteins | sample 041ome_3_FD_148658 | JGI IMG/M metagenome (GOLD analysis project Ga0181599, IMG submission 148658) | Coastal salt marsh microbial communities from the Groves Creek Marsh, Skidaway Island, Georgia - 041405US metaG (spades assembly) | ecosystem: Environmental > Aquatic > Marine > Intertidal zone >...
TTTTCTTCCAGCGGTCAATCCCGCATCTCTTCGATGACGTTATGTGTTAATGCGATATGAATGCGCGCAAAATTTGTGCGCCTCGAAATTGGAAAAAAAGAAATGTCGAGACGCGAAAAAAAAAACGCGTTACTTAAAAACCAGTGAGAGAGCACACGCAGACGCACGCGCAGACGGACAAAAAACGCGATAATGACGGAGGAAGAGGACGAAGACTTTTACGTCCGGTACTACGTGGTGCGCGCTTTTTTTTTCCCCCCTCCCCGGGTCTCTCTCTCTCTCTCTCTCTCGTGTTCGACTTCTTTCTTCTTTTCGCATTTTGTGCGTCAAAGCGCGATCTCCATTTTTCCCGTCGCGAAACTATGTGTATATCTTTTATGCGTTCGTCTCTAACTCTCTCTCTCTCTGCGTCTCTGCGTCTCTGATGTGGTTGGTGTTGTTGTTATTCTTTTCTTCACTCAGGGCCACAAGGGCAAATTCGGGCACGAGTTCCTCGAGTTTGAGTTCAAACCGAACGGGAAATTGCGGTACGCCAACAACAGCAACTATAAAGGAGACAAGTGCATACGAAAGGAGATGTGCGTATCGAAAGCGGGTGAGTGCATTTTTTTTTGATTGCTTTTATATACACAAATAATAATCATTTTTACTGTCTTTTCACTGTTGCGTGTAGTTATGCGAGAGCTGAAACGAATGGTTTTAGATTCGGAAGTTTTGAAAGAAGACGACCGGGATTGGCCGGAGGCGGACCGCGTCGGGCAGCAAGAGCTGGAAATCGTGTGCGGAGACGAACACGCGTCGTTTCAAACCTCGAAGATTGGGTCGCTTTTAGACGTGCAGAACTCGAAAGATCCGGAAGGGTTGAAACAGTTTTACTATTTCGTGCAGGATTTGAAGTGCTTCGCGCTGTCTTTGTTGAACTTGCACATGAAAGTGAGACCTATTTGATCGTAGGCGCGCGCGCGAGAGAGAGTTGGTTATTTAGCAATGCAATTCTAGTCTAGTCCTTTTAATATTTAAAAATGTACACTTCTAGTTAGTTCTTTTTCTTTCTCTCTTTCTACATGTAATGCTGCTGCTTCTATATGGCGACTTTACTATCGAATCCTCGCCGTGAACCACACGTCCCTGTCGCATTTGACGTGCACGTCGGTCACTTTCGTCTTCGACTCGTCCGCGAACGTCGTTTCGTTGCTCGAACTGATTTTCCTGCCCATTTCGATGTAACGGTCGTCCCTGTAGGCAGCGGTGGCGTCGTCTTTCTTCTTGGAATTGTTTTTGTTTTCTCCGAGGTTCCATTTCAACCCGCTCGTCCACACTTTCGCCCTCCCCTTGAGCGGAAAGATCCCCAACGATTTCGCCGGAACTTTAAATTTTAACACCGTGTACCCTCTTCGTATGGGAAAAGAAATCTGTATCCCTAACTTTTCTTCGTCTGTCGCCCCGTTGTCGTACGCGTCGTAACACACGTAGCTCGGCCCGCCTTTCAACAACCCGGGCGCTTTCAAAATCGCCGAGATGTTTGCAAATTCGTGATCGAATCTCCCGCCCATGGCGTTAAAAATCACCACGTCCGATACGACTGGGTCTCTGAGACTATCTTTACCTCTCTCGAGAATAAAATTCAAACACTTCTCCAAATCGTTCGTGTCTTGGTCTCGACTGAGGTCGATCAACTCCCCTACCATTGCGTCTTCTTCGTTTCCCGCGCCGTCGGCGACGGCGGCGTCTTTCGCGTCTGCGTTTTCGAAGCGCGATTTCCGCACTTGCTCCCTGTTTACGAACACTATTCTACCTTCATTCATCCGTTCTTGTTCTGCGTCGCCAATCATATCTCCGTTCAATTGTGCCAACGCTTTTCGTCTTTTTTTTCTTCTTTCGTCCTCGTCTTCGTCGTCCTCCTCCCCCGCTTTATCAAAGCCACTGCCGTCGTCCTCGTTAGCGCGTAACGAATCCATATCTCCCACCACGTAGTCTGCTCCACCAATTCGACTTCCACCACTCAACGTCTTCACGAAAGAATTCCCGCCAAAATCAGCCGCAATCACCGGCACCCCATCATTTTTCCACAACGCATCGTTCTTAACTTTCAATTTCGTTCGCTCGTTTCGATCGTTGTTCAAAACTAACACGCACGCGATCGGTACTGGGTTCGGGGAACTTCTCGCGCTTACTTGCGCCTTATGGAAAACTAATTTCTCGGATTTCCTCCGTATCAACTCGGTGAAGTCTTTGTTCGTCGGTAAGTCGACGAGAACGGACGAACAGACGAGTTCGCTCGGTGGGTACGCGCTGGACGGTTGCGGCTGGTCAAAGTTCATTTAGTTTTTTGGTTGTGGTTTATCGATCGCGTTCTTTTAGTATCGCTCAAAGCGCGAAAAGGGGAGAGAGAGAAGTAACTTTTGAAGAAAAATTCGACAAAAAACACAACACGAAAAATGCAAAACTTGTTGAAGCGCGGATGATGACAGATGTAGTATTAAAAGATGTTCGATTTCGCGTACTCGGCGCACCGTCTCCCACTGATCAAGGCACCGTCAAAGGTCGCCGCATCCCTGTGATCGCCGGCTAAGTAGACGTTTTTCATCGCCCCGCTCTCGCACGTTTGCTCGAAGGCGAGTTTGGAGCTTCCCTTGGCGTCGGGCGTTTGTACGGGCTGCGCGAACGGGATGCGGTACACCTTTAACATCCGGAAGGAACTCGTGATGGACTGACCGAACCATTCTGTGAGTTCTGATTTCACCTGTTCTGCGATTTGCTCGTCTGAGAGTTCGGTTGGGACGCCGATTATGGATGCAGAGCACAAGTGTTTCCCGCTCGGCGCGTAAGTTGGCGAGACGACGGACGGGAAGCAACAGTTGTTGACCAACGTTTTCTTGTTCGAGCCTTTTTTGTTGTATTTTTCGCCGTCCAAGTATAACATCGGGTTCTCCGCGTCGTACGGTTTATCGCAGGAAAAGTACACGCACGTGGTCCCCACGCCTTTTTCTCTCTGTTTATCTTTCGTGCCGAGCAATCGATCGCACTCCGGTCCTTCCACCGCTACAATGACTTTTTTACCTCTGACGATAGTTTCGCCTTCTTCGTTCGCCATTCGCACGCGCACTTCTACGGTATCATTACCATCATCGCTCGCACTCTTAATAGCTTCAACTTTCGCGTTCGCGTACACGTTATTCTCGTCTAATTTCCAAACCAACTGTTCCGCCATGGCCCCGATGCCTTTCGCCGGCAAACAGTTTTCGCCCAAAGCCAGCGAACGCATGACGAAATCGAACAACCTCGAATCCGTCGTCAACTCCGGGTTGAAGAAAATCCCACCTAAGAATGGTCTAAAAAACCTATCCACCATCTCCTCGCTGAAACCAAACGCGCTCAATCGTTCCTCGATCGTTTCCGAACTCTCTCTTTGCAACGGATTCATTCGCAGCAATAGCGTCTGAAATCGAACTAAACCGACCAACACTTTATCCGCCGGCGACCCAATCTTATGATTCGGAAGTAAACTCGGCAGCGCGTCCAAAACGTGACGAAACGGATCCGCGACGCGATAAAACTGATTCCCAAATCTCACGTCTGCGCCCGCATAAAATTTACGCAAATCCAAATCCTCCGCGTCAAAAATCCGATTGCACTCTTCGTACGACGAGAGATAGATTGCAAATCCACGGTCTAACGTGTACCCATCCACGACGTCTGTTCTCGCGCGACCGCCAAACCCATCCGAAGATTCCAACAAAACGTACGGTACGTTGCTCTTTTGCAGCTCCAAACACGCCGCTAATCCGGCTAACCCGCCGCCGATTACAATCACGGACGTTCTCGTTTCTTTGTTGTTAGTAATGATAGTATCTTTGTCATTATTAGGTGATGACGACGCATTGGCACAACTACTAATCCTTCTTCTTCTTCTTCTACTACTACTCGCAGAAGAACAGAACGACGGAGGAGTGAAACGCGCGGAAGAAGCAGCGGCGGCGGCAGCAGCGCGCATCCTTTCTTTTTTGCCTTTTCCTTTTGTTGTTGTTGTTGTTGTTGTTGTTGTTGTTGCGCTGCTCAGCAGAGAAGAGATTTCCCGAACGACACACCTACATTTAGGGTTTCTAAATCGATATTTTCACATTTTTTAGTAGGGGTTGTTCCTCTGTTTTTTTTTCAAAAAGGCACACTCGAGACCACACAAAAAGTCGTCACGTCTCTCTCTCTGTTGGGTCGTTGCAACAACCTTTTCGCGCCCTCGCGCTGCCGCCGCCGCTTCTTCTTCCGCGCGCAGGGCGGATCTTAAAAGAGAGAAGATCTCGTTTCTCTCTCTCTCTTTGTTTTTTTGTCTCTCTCTCTGGCCAGGAGATGAGTGTTCTCGTTTCCGCGACGGCAGTTACTGTTCATCACATCGTGTCCTCCTCCTCTTCTGATTTAGGCACCGCGAAGACCACTCGTTTTCGTAGGGAAAACACCAAAAAATTGTGGCAGAGAAGAAGGTGCCCACTTCAAAAGTCCGTCGTCTTCAGAGCGCGAAAGCGAGAAGAACGAGAAAATGAAGAAGAAGACAATGATACCGATCTCTTCTGGATGACTTCGTCTTCGTCGCCCTCTTCTTCGCTCTCTTCGATCGATGAGGTCATCCAAGAGCACTCCGGATCGATCGAAGATGCGTTCACGTCGGAGACGAAATTTAAACAGTATTCGTTCGAGAGAGAGGAAAGGGAGGACAGGAAACGAGCTACAAATTTGCGACGATCGTCCTCGTTCTTTTACGTCGTCAGTTCGGTGTTGTTCGTGTTTAGGAACGAGATTTGTGAAATTGTGCGGGCGAATGCGAATAGGAACGAGTTTTTGATCGTCTTTGATTCGATTTATACGTTCATTTGTTTGTGCTTCTTCGCGCACAACGTCGCCGAGAAGGAGAGGATTTCGGCGAATAAATCGTCTCGGTCGGCTTTGTTGTTCGGAGACGCTGCGGTGGTCGCGGCCACGAACTTTGTGATTGCAGCGGCTACTATGGATATCGAGCAAATAGACGAGGTTTTGATCGAGTCGGCGCCGCGATCGAAGGTGTTAATGTACGCGCTTCCATCGATCGCGTTGGTTGCTTTTCAAGTGGGTTTGGAGTTGTTTCATGACGACTCGGCGAAGAAGAAAGCGACGGAGGAGACGATCGTTCGCGCGGAGAATATTCAGGCGACAAAAGGAGTCGGTAACAGGTTGTTAGGAATCAAGAAGGTTACGGTGAAATTGTCGACGCTTGTGCCGAATTGGATCACGGTTGGCAAGATTGCGTCGCGAAGCGTTAGGCCGTTGCAAGTAGCGGGAGCGATTCTGGTGAACATCAATCTCCTCGAGAGGGCGATGCTGGCAATTTCAACGGGAAGAAGCGATGCGTTCGTTTTATTTCACGGATCATGGACAGAAGATTTAAGTTCAATTGGGTCGTACGCGTTCGTTTTGGCGTCCGTGATGGTTTTTATCCAAACATCGGCTGAAATCCAGATTGAAAGAGCGAAGAAATTGTTCGTGGATGAATTTGAGTCGATAGAATCGCTCGCGGAGGTAAACAGAGACCCTTGACAGAAAGAGTCGAGTATGCACAACAGAGGTTTAGAGAAAATAGTGATAGTTCTACGAGAGAGAAGATTTCAATTCATTAGATACGCGCGCGCGGCGGTTTTTTATAATATATATATACTTTAAAACGCTTACTGGTAAAACACACACAAACACACGAGAGCATGTAAACGAAGAAACCTCACGCGTCAGAATCATCTATCTGCTGATTGTCATCTTTTCTGTCGCCAAAGATACCTCGTGTACTGCTAACGCTAGCCCAGGGAATAAATGCATCAAATAAGCCGCCAACAGCGCTTTCCTCTCTGCTCTCGATGCGCGTTTGAGATTCGTTTTTTCTAAAAGTCCATCGGGCAAGGAATCAATCGCCTCGCCGAAATTACGGGCTTCGACTAAAGCGTCAATCATAGCAATCATCTCTTTCTCGTTCGGTGGGTGCTCGTAAGCGTTTCGACAGAATCGTAACAAATCTGCAAAATTGTTTCCGTACGGTTTCACTCCGATGGCTTCAGTTTGGACGGTTGCCGAGGAAGAGATCGTTGCCGAACTACCAATGTTGTTCGTAGGTTTCTTGTTGTGCGGATGGTCGCCGTTGACGTTGCTCTTCATCTTCTTGCGACTCGAATTCGCGGCGTGGCTCAACACTCGCTCGAGAATTTTCGAATCGATTCTGCGTTGCCAGTCCGTGGAGTCCATGTTCACAGCCATTAAAAGCGCCCCGCGATCGCTACTACCCGCGGAACTGCCTTGATGTAACATCGCCGACGTCGCGAGTTTATCCAACACGCTCGTCAAAGATTGATTACCCAAGGACGCACCGCGTTCGTGTAAAGCGCGCACGCGAAGCATGGTTTGTTGATTATTCCACAACAGAGGGTGCACGCACACCTCCGCGGCAGTCGGTCGAACTCTCGGATTCGGGTCCAACATGGCAGATAATAAGTGCCTCGATTCCACCTGTCGTCGCGGGCTCAATCCAGGCGTTCGCATGAGAATTTGTAGGTTACGCTTCCCAGCGATGATGTCTTCATCCGAGGGTTGTTTGTTTGGATCTGAGCCAAACGGAGAGGATAACCCAGTTAATACGAAAAAGAAGCACACGCCCATTGCCCATATATCGGCGGCAGGCGTTAACGGTTTACGTTGTAAAATCTCCGGCGCTCTTCCTGCGAGTAAAATGGACACGCCGTACTTGTTAAACGTGGACAAGGAGTATTGATCGTGTTTAGATCCGTTCCTCGATTCTTTCGATAACTTGACGCCTAAGCCAACGTCCGCGATTTTCACCTCCCCATTCGCTGTCACCAGCAAGTTTTCTGGTTTCAGATCGTTGTGTGTGATGCACCCTTGTGGTTTGGAAGCATCGTGGAGCCACTCAATGCCGCTGGCAACGCCTTTCAATAATCCGACGCGTTTGTCGATGCCTAAAGTTGCGTTTTGTCGACTGACGTGTTCGCGCAAAGATTCTGGACACAGCTCTAAAGCGATGAACACGTTTGAGTTTGTGATTCCCCAACAGTGGAAGAACGGAACTTTCGGCGATTGGTTCAACGCAGTCATCAATTCGACTTCGCGTTCAACTAATCGGACCAATTCTCGTCCTTTCTTTCCCGGGGGTCTGGCGATGCGTTTAACCGCGACCGCGTGTCTCGCGCGAGACGTGTGTCTAACGTAGCCTCTGAAAACGTACGTGCCAGCTGAACCAACGCCAATAACCTCTTCTTCGTTGTAAATGATGGAGTCTCCAACTTTGCGCCACGTCGTCGCGGACGAATCCGCGCCGCTTCTGCTGTTGTTGTTGTTGGTCTTTTCGTCGTTGAATTCGGATGAGCCTGCCGCTTCTCCGGCGCCGTCGTCGTCTGGAATAGCAGATGCCCACACGCGAATAGCTTCTTCTTCTTCTTGTGTCATTGCTTCAAACACTCCCGAACTTCCGGCTTCGTCTTTGCTGTTGCTTTCGAAAACTGGACCGCGTACGCCTACGCCCGCCATGGCGTCGAAGCGGACGCGTTCCGTTCTTTGTCGCATCGAATTCAACGTCGCGAGATCCTGAGCTTTTTTCTTATTGCTTTCTTCCGCACCTAGAGAAGAACTTGCGTTCGCCATTCTTTGTACTTGTTCGTGCTCCGCCGCGGTGATTTCCAAAGACTCGCGCAACGTCGCGAGCATTTGCGCAGATTCAGGAGTGACCGATCCACTTTGCCACGCTACTTTCGATGCCATGAAGTACGCTTTCAAACGCTTATCGCCGCCTTCCAACGCATCTTCGGCTTCGAGTTCTTCGAGAGCTATTTTCGCTCTTCGCAAATCAATCTTATCTTCCTCGGCGGTGAATTTCGCCTCGGCTTCTTCGATGGCGAGTTTGATGTTTCGTTTCGATCTCGACGCAATTGCATCCTCTACTTTTCGCAACGATTGCCATTTTCCTAACACAATTGTCGCTTTGACGACTTCTTCTTCCAATTTCCACGGCCATGCCGACGCTTTCGCTCTTCGTATCGCTTCTTCGAGTTTCATGACGTCCAATTCAGCGACGCCGCCAGAGGCTAAATCGCCGCCACGTAAGTTCAACTCCAGCGCTTCCACGAGACCGGCTTTGACGCCTTCCATCTCTTGCAACGCAGTCGTTCTCGATTGAATTCTAGAAACTAACGCGTTCAACTTTGCCGCACCTTCTTGCGTCAAAGGTAAACCCGAGGAGGCTAAATTTGTCGCGCGGAGTAGCAAATTTTCCAAAGTTGGAATCGAATCGTACGTTCGAGACGCTTCGTCGGCTAATGTTTTCCGCATGTCGGATTCTAAAGCGATCGCTTCCAGCGCAAATTCGGCTAATTTAATCGCCGTGGCTAGCTGCTCGCGTTCGGGCGAACCTTCTTTGACCATCACGCCGTCTTGCTCCTTCGCTCTCTCTACGGATGAATCGTTACTCACAAACGGATCGGCATCAAACGACGACACTACAGTTTTCCCTTTCGCTCTTCCGTCTTCATCGTCGTCTTCGTCTTCGTCATCTTCGTCGTCGTCAGATTGACTGACGTCCACTGTAACCGATGCGGCAGAAGAAGAAGAAGAAGAGGAGGAGGAGGAGGAAGGTGAGGATGATGCTCTCATCTCTTCGTCTTCTTCATCGATGGAAAATTCGACGTCTTCATCGTCATCATCGCTACTGAATGGGTCCGCGCGACGAGCTTCCCTCCGTTTGTTTCTCAACATCTGTTTTCTCTTTCTCTCTTTGATCATTTTTGACAATTGAGCCTTTTCTTTCTCCAACTCTAAACTTTGCCTTAAAATTTTTCTCGCGCGTTCTAACGTCGCGACTAACCTCTGTTCGTCCATCGGCACCGCCACGCACTGCGATTTCAAAGCGTTCGCTAAACTGACTTCCTCCATCGCGAGGGCTTTCAAACGAACGTCGCGCAACATCTGCTCGCCGTCTTCAGCGACCGCTCCTACTGCTTGCGCCTCGCGAATGGATTCTTCCAACGCGACGAGAGATCTTCCCGTCGGGTCGTTCTTGGCCAACGCAAATGCGCGATCGACTTTCTTCTTCGCCTCGACGCGTTTGACGGACCGTCCGAGTAAAATGCGCGTTCGCTTCTCCATTCGTTGCTTCAAGTTTTCCTTCTCTTCTTTCTTCGGTCTTCCAGATTGCACGGCTTTAGCTAACGAGTCGTCGAGCCAAATCGTTAAAGCGACGAAAGGCACGTTCTTTTCCAACAACGTCTCTGCGCATTTGACCATCGCTTCGCCATCGGATTCCGAGGCGTTATCGTTCCCAGGCGCGGCGAAGTGTACCAACACGACCATTTTCTTTTCACCTCGTTTGCGTTCACTCAATGCCTCTTTTGTGCCTTGACTCATTTGGACTATCGGTGCTACGCCCTCTTCGTCTTCTTCGTCGTTCAACGCGTCAACCATGTTACTGCCGTAACTCTCGAAATTAAACGGCGCGTCTGGCCACAACAAATCGAAGCACTTCTTCAAATCGCTCCTACCTAAACCTTCGCTCGGTAACAGAACAGTCATCGCTTCACCTTCTCTTCTACCTTTCCCGCTCAAACCACTTGCAGCTCGCAAAGCGCTCGCGGACATCAGCGCTCCTCGCAACGCCAACGCCACGGTTGGCGCCGACCATTCCTGCCAACTCTCGAGCGCGACTCGTAAATTCGCCAACAAAGGATCGTTGCTATCGTCGATATCGATTATCGTCGTCGCATCTTTCACACCACTGCTTCCATTCCCGCTACTCGTCATCATCTCTGTCTCCATGACCGCTTTCCTCCCCATCGCCAACTCTTTCCTCCCTCGAAACTTTCTCTCGTGCGCTCGAATAAACGGAATCGGCAAATGCATCGCCACGGACGGACTTTGCCCTCTCACCAGCTTATTCGCCGGAAAACTCGTCACTTCATTCACGATCGTATCCGAAACTTCCTGACTCGTCAGCGTAGTCGACGTGGACGAACCTAAATGCCACGCGAGAATAGCCTCGAGTGGATCCATCGTCGAGTCTTTCGCCACCGGAGGCGGCGCCGAAGACGTCGCGTCCGGGGCGAGTATATCTTTCGCTTTCAGCGCTAAATCGTTCAGAGCGGAAAATCCAAATATATTCGATGGTCCGTTCCGGTTATTATTTCTTCGATTATTATTCGCGTTCTGTTCGAGTTCCTGTTGTGAATTAGAACTTTCCCTCTTATTTGGCAAAGAAGAAGAAGAGGAAGTTTTTCTGTCGTCGTCGCCCTCGCTCTTCTTCCTCTTCTCGTCAACGCGGTCGTTTCTGTCGCCGCTCGCGTTCGCGATGACGATTCCATCTCTCCTCCTCCCGCCGATGGTTTTGTTGATGTTGTTCTTCCTTCTCGCGAACAACGCGGAGGACGGCGACGACGACGACGACGACGACGACGACGACGACGATAAAAACGTCCTCCTTGACGTCGACGCGAGTCCATTCGAAACCAATCTCTGTTCGGAAAGAGAAGAGGACGAAGAAAGCATCGTCATCATCGCTCGGGCGAGAAAGAAGAAGAAGAAGAAGAAGGTCTCTCTCTCTCTCTCTCTCTCCCTTTCTCTCTCTCTCTCGTGTGAATCCCTTTTTAAACGCTCGCGCGCGAGTTTGTTTTCTATGTGTAAAACGGGAGAAGAAAGAACGTGTTCCAATACCTAAAGTTTAGGGTTTAGTGCCAACATCACTAAACCCTAAAATCGAATTTCTCGCTTTTCTCCGACCCTCCAAAAACTCTTTCTTCGTCGTCACTTAAAAACTTTTTGTGTATGCTCAGAGCGGCGCTGTCCTTGTCCAAAAGCAAGAGCACCCGCACCACCACCGCGCAAAACAACAACGGAGCCTTCTTTCTCGCGTCGTCCGCGTTATCTTCTTTTTTAAGAAGCAGCGGTTGTTTTAGCGACAAAGAAGTCTTCCATCGAAATCAAGTTCCTCGCGAAGCAGCCGATTGCTTTTTCCATCGTCGACTTCTCGCGTCTTCGATATCAACAACAACGTTATCGTCGTCGTCGGACCACGAAATAACAAAAACACCTTCAGCGACGAAAGAAGTGACAACAACGAGAACGATGGGCGGCAAAGCGTCTAAAGTAAAGAAAAGCAACGCTAATCACCCGACGGTCGTTTTCGTCCTCGGCGGCCCGGGCGCCGGGAAAGGGACGCAATGCGCCAACATCGTCCGCGACTACAAGTTCACGCACTTATCCGCCGGGGACTTACTCCGAGCGCACATGAAATCGGGCACGAAAGATGGGAACATGGTCGCGCAAATGATTAAAGACGGTAAAATCGTCCCGAGTTCGGTGACGGTGAAGTTGCTCTTATCCGCGATGGAAAAATCTGGTTCCGAGCGATTTTTGATCGACGGGTTCCCGAGGAACAAAGAAAACCGAGACGCGTGGGTCGAAGTCGCCGGGTACGACTGCGAATTCGTCTTGATGTACGACTGTACCGAAGAGGTGATGCTGGAGAGATTGTTGGGTAGAAACGAAGGGAGAACGGACGATAACGTCGAATCGATCAAGAAGAGGTTCGTGACGTTTAGAGAGAGCTCGATGCCGGTGGTGGAGTTTTACGAAAAGTTGGGCAAGGTGAGAAAAGTAAACGCGATTGCGACGCCGGCGCAGGTTTACGAGAAAACCAAGGAGAGTTTCAAACAGTTCGCCGCGTGAGAGAAAGAGAGAGAGAGAGTGAGAAAACAAACGGGGACCTTTGTAACAACTACTTTTATAACGACGTATACTTATATTTAAATATTCGTAAACAACAAACAACGCGCGTAGAACTGGTACGTCGTCCTACGCGCGCGCGCATCCACAGCCTAATTTAAATCATCGCCTTCAAATCGCTTCATTCTTTGTTCCATTTTCTTCTCTGCTTACTGCTTTTTGGTGCACACATCGCACATTTTTGTATTTTTCATTTCGTGGTCCAGATATCTCCTCCTTCCTCAGAACTTAAGTAAGATATACCACACAGTCGACAAAAAAAAATGGCCGACGTGGAAAGCGGCAACATGAAGAAGAGCGCGTCTTTGCAAGACGTGCTCGGATCGAAGAACAATTTGAAAACGGATTCAGTCTTCAGGTGAGAGAAACCTCGCGCGAGCATTTTTTCTCGTTTTCTTTCTCAATTTAATGTGCGCGCGACGTAGGCGCGTTTGTTTTTTCCAAACTTCTTCCAATCGTCGCACGTCGGCTCTCTGAAATCTGAACGCGCTTGCGAAATACCCAAAACAACGCGCTCTCTCCCGCTCTCATCTCTCTTTCCTGTTCGCGACTCAGGGTTCACAGAGCTTTTCTCGCGCGTTGTTCGATGATTTTTACCGGCGTCGAGACCTCTGTGCGCCTCATCAAAGCGCGCGAGTGAAGGAATACAAAACGGTTTCTTCGATAACGTCATGGTGTGCGTTTTCTCACGTCATGCGCATGCGAGACGAGAGAGGCACCCTCTCTGGATTCATCTGACACTTTCTTCTCATCACGAATGATAATCTTATTTAAAAAAATCGAATGAATACGCGAAAAAACAGATTCGAAGACGTCCGATACCGAGTGAAAACGAAAGACGGCGAAAAAGCTGAAATCTTGCACGGCATCAACGGGTGCGTTCGCTCGGGCGAAGTGCTCGCCATCTTGGGTCCGTCCGGGGCTGGCAAAACGTGCTTGATCGACGCGCTGACGATGGAGATGAAGAACGGAGAAAACTACGGGAAGGTGACTCTGAACGGTCAAGACTTGACTCGCGATGTTTTTACGAGAAACTGCGCGTCGATGACGCAACAGGATAACCACTGGGCGTTTTTGACGTGCAGAGAGACGCTCGATTACGCGGCGGATTTGTGCGTGAACGATACGGAGGAACAGAAGAGAGCGAGGATCGACGCTATTTTGACCACGGTTGGTTTGGTCGATTGCGCCGACACGAAAGTTGGCAACCAGTTCTTGAAAGGTTTGTCTGGTGGGCAAAAGAGACGTTTGTCCTTGGCGGTGAGTTTGTTGACCGACCCGAAGGTTTTGTTCTTGGACGAACCGACCTCTGGGTTGGACGCCGCCGCGGCTGCCGCAATCATGGCGTTTTTGAAAGAACTCGCGGAAGCGACGAACATCGCCATCGTGTGTACCATTCACCAACCGTCGACGGCGGTGTTTAACGGTTTCGATCGCGTCATGTTGTTATCGAGCGGGAGAGTCGCGTATTTGGGCACCTCCAAGAACGTCTTGCCGTACTTTGAAAAGATTGGGCACAAGATGCCGGCGAACACCAACCCGGCGGAATTTATGCTCGATTTAGTCAACCGAGAATTCACGGACCCGAAACAAGTCGACGATATCCTCGACAAATACGAGGCATCGTACACAGGGTTGCCGTGCGGGAATTACGAGGACGATTTGAAGGAAACTGGTGGCGTCCCGGAGAATGAACATTTGGGCAACTCCACGCTCAAAGAGACGATGACTTTGTTTCGCCGACACGGTTTATTGGTCTTCAGAGATCCGACTTTGTACGTCGCCAGAGCTGTCATGTTCTTGAACGCGTGCATCTTCTTTGGCATCATTTACATTAAGTCCAGAGAAAGAGAGCAAGACCAAATCTTTTCTAGAATGTGGCTTATTGTTTGGCATATCGGCGTGCCGACTTCACTAGGTGTCGTCGCAGTTTTCAGTTACAACGAAGAGTTCGCGGCGATGAAGCGGGAAATTAAAAACGGCATGTTAAGGCCGATCTCCTACCTCTTCTCGAACGCGTTGATTCAGCTTCCGCTGATGCTCTTCTTGGCCGTATGCGCGGTTTCGGTTTCAGGTTACGGCATGGCTGATTGGTATGCGCCTCATTACATCCAAACCTTGTTGGTGTACGCGTTGATGTTGTGGGCATACGAAGCTGCCGCGCAAGTCTTCTCCATTTGCTTCACGAACCCGTTGATTGGTATGTTGGTCTACATGAACTTGTGGTTCGGCGGTTTCCTCTTCAACGGGATCCTCATCGACGAGAAGGACGTCGTGTGGCCGTTCAGAGCGTTTACGTACGTGAACATCATGAAGTGGGCGTTGAGAGCGATGGTGTATTTGGAATACGCCGACGCTTCCTTCGACCCGTGCAAAGAATCCGATTTGTTGTGCTTCGCCAACTCCGCGGAAACTGCTCTCGGTACAGGGGCGAAAGTGCCCGGCTCCGAAGTTTTGGAATCCATGGGCAGAACGTACCGCTTGTACTCGGACAAAGATACGGTTGCGTTTGACGCCATGATGGTGTTAGTCATCGGTATGGGCTTCAAGTTGTGGTACTTCTACTTGTTCTACACGAAAACGAGAAAAGTGAAGGAGATTTTACCCCCGATCGGAGACGTTTCGGTGTCGGCTAAGTAAGTAAATTCATCACGCGCGTATTCTTTTTTATACAGACAACAAAACGCGAGTCAATAGTGTTATTCTTTTGGCGTTTTAGATTCTCATATATATGCTACTGGTACATTATTTGATATGACAAATACTCGCATATACCTACCCACGCGCTTTCTTTTTAGACCACCTTCAATTTTTTTTAGTGAGGAGAGAGACAAGCAAGCGTCAGTAGATATATCATTTTGTTCACACACAAACATAGCTATTGCGCGCTGCGCGTCATAAAACTTGAAGCGCTATGCGCCAAAACGTTCAACGCGGTGTAGCCAATCGTAAAATACAAAGCCGGCCGAATCAACATCGAGAGGGCGTTTTGCGCCCCTCCCGCTATACTAGTTCCATCGATTACCTTGGCTTCGTTCTGGTCGCACTTCCCTTCCACGTATTTCACCGAAACCGAGTTCACGCAGTGCCTCTCCGCTGTCGGCGTGAACCCTTCGTTTTCAAACACGTGACCTAAGTGCCCGTCGCATTTCGCGCAGACAATCTCCACCCGTCGCATCCCGAACGAGTTATCGACGTTCGTCCCGACCGAACCTTCGTAGCACTTATCGAAAGCCGGCCACCCGCATCCGCTGTTAAACTTTGACTCCGCAGAATACAACGGATTCCCGCACCCGGCGCAGACAAAGTGGCCCTCGGACGGGTAGAACTTATCGTACTCCCCGGTTCGAGCCGGTTCCGTGCCTTTTAATCGCAACACTTGATACTGTTGCGAGGTGAGTTCTTTCTTCCACTCGGCGTCGGACTTTTGTACTTTTTCTCCGCTCGTCATCGCTTTCGTTTGGATCGAAATTTGCGTTCTTTTTCTTCTTCTTCGCTGTTGTTGTTGTTGCTGCTCGACGACGAAAGATTTACTTCTTCTTCTCTGTGATAGTTGTTGTTGTTGTTGTTGTTGCGCGACAGAGTTAGTGGTGATCGCGCGCATATCTCTTCTTTATTCTTCTTTGCACGCGTGTGGATTAGAGAGGAAAAAATGTGAAGTGCTGGTGCACGTCATCAAAATTTTTACGCGCGAAGACGCTATACATGATGCACTATTTTATACACAAGACGCTATACTCGCATCTTTTGATATGTGTTAATACATGCACTATTTTATACACACGCGTACGTATACACTACTAAACGCTCTTCTCTGCTGCAATAAACCAACGCGAATCTGTGCGCTCTTTCTCTTTCTCTCTGCTGCTATTATTATTACTCTACTGCTAATTCCCTTTATGCTCGCACCCGGGCACTCTGCACGCCCACTTACAGTTCACCGTCATAAACGCCGGGTTCTTCTCGCACTCGCCGGCGTTGGCCCACCCTTTACACCGTTCGTCTTTATTCTCGCACCCTTCCCTGGCCGGTTTAGGACCGGGGATTCTGTAATGGAACGGTCTCGCGTGAATCCATTTCGTGGCGGTCCACTTCGTGCCTTTAACGACTGGACACCCGGCGTGCATGGACTTTTGGTCGATTTCGCCCTCCGGCGTGATCGAGAAGAAGAGCAAACCGTCGCCTCGTTTCGGTTTGACCGCGACGCCGTTTTCGGCGCACTTGGAGAATTTTTGCCGAGCGTACTCGCTCTCTGGTTCGATCCACTCGGAATCTGGGAACGCGGTTTCCCCGCCCTCCTCGGTATCTTCTAAATATAACAAAACCGTCGCGACTCTGTGCCCGCCTTCCGCGCTCAGCTGCTGCCCGGATTTCGTACTCTTCTCGCCGACGTCGTGGTGCGCCGAGTACTTCTCGCCGACGCCGTACGACAAAATCTGCATGTCTTCGCCGTTATACCAAGGAAGCATCGTATACCTCGACAACCGCTCTTCCACTCGCGTCACGACTGGATATTCTCCTCGTTGTAAAAAAGTCTGCCTCGACGTTCGAATCGGATCCGTTTTGATCTCCCCGGTGACTGAATCCACCACCGTGCTTCGACGCATCATCGGTTTCGCGATGCGTAAAATCTCGTCGCACTCCTCGTCGCTCGTGATGTTATGCAGCACGAACGCTCGCGGCTGCCAAGATATCGGTTCGACCCACGTCCCGAGCGATTGCATATCCTTGTGAGCGGATGAAGACGAAGACCGCCGTTTCTCGCCGAGCCATCCGGGGAAACGATTGGAATCGTGCGCTTCGTGTTGGAATCGAAGCATCGAATTTTCATTTTCATTTTCATCGTCTTTCCCCAATGCTAAACTCGCGCGAGTAGAAGAAACGACGACGCAGACGAAGAAGAAGAGAACGAAATAAGGGGAGGAGGAGGAGGCAAAGCTTCTTCTTCTTCTTCGACGAGCAGCGGCAGCGGCGACACCCATCGCGATGATTGATGATGATGATTACGCACGCGAGAGAGTATGAATGAAGTGCGTGGAAAATTGGAGAAAAGTTCGTTCTATCAATCAATCATCCGCGAGAAAGATACACACACACGCACGCACAGAGAAAAGAGAGAACGAGAAAGAAGAAGAGAATGACGTCCACGTCGTCTCCCTCGTCGCCGACGACGACGCTCTGGCTCAACCACCCGGTTTTGCGTCCCTCGAAAGTCGAGAGGAACAACGCTTCGTCGTCGTCTTCGTCTTCGGAGAACAACAACAACAAATCCCCTACGACTAAGCGCAAAGTTGGAAATAACAACAACAACAACAACAACGGATTACAGAACATCCTCGTCGTCCTTCACGGGGTAAAAATCAAATCGAAGAGAGGAAAAAAGGAGTTGGAGACTTTGAGAAGGCTGCGCGAGAAATATTCAATCGCAGAAGCGACGGAAAGAGCGACAAAGTGCGAAGGGGATTGCCGAGAGATTGTTCGAGAGTGCGTTTTAGGTGAAGAAGCGCCGCCGGATGCGATATTCGTGCTCGGAGGCGACGGGACGTTGCGAGAAGCCGTGCAAGGGTACGTCGAGGCGAGAAAAGAGAAACCGTTGAGAGAGAACGAGAAGCACGTGCCGATAGTGGCGCTGCCGTGCGGTACCGGGAATAATTTCGCGCGAGATTTGAAATGTTTCACCGTCGAGGATTGTTTTCGATTGGCGTGCGAAAGCGGCGAGGCGAGAGACGCGGACGCGGTTCAGATTGAAAGTTATGTCGATGATGATATCGATGATGGTGGTGCTTCTGGCGATGATATAAAGAATAAGAAGAAGAAGAAACAAATGACGATGAGCATAAACGTCGTCACGTGGGGGATGGCTAGAGACGCGGCGGAAACGGCAGAAAAGATGCGCTTCTTGGGTCCAATTCGGTACGATTTGGCTGGATTTTATCACATCCTCAAGAACAAATCCAACGTCGCTTCGTTAACCGCGGAAACGCCCTCGTCTCGACTCAAAGGTTCCTGCGCCGACGAAGACTTTCTCATGCTCTTCGCCCAAAACACGCGATGTTCCGGCCGAGGTTTCCATTTCACCCCGATGGCGAAACTCGACGACGGTTTGATGGACGTCGTCGTCGCCAAAAAATGCGGCACGCTTAAAACCGTCGCTTTATTCGACGACACCAAAGCGCCAAAAAACGGCGCGCACGTGGAAAAAGACGACGTTTTTTACATCCAGTGCGAAAAATTAAAGATTGACACGGGCGATCGCGAAGAGTTGGTTGGCGTGGACGGCGAGGTGACGCTGAAAACGCCCGTGGAGTTGGAGTTGAAAAAAGGCGCGTGGAGTACTTTCTTTCCTCGCTGAGTGGTTTTGGTAAACGAAGCGCATAAAAAAGATGAACGTACATCAATTCCTACGTAGATGTGTATGTAATGAGAGTAGTGCGTGTGTATATATTCTGGTGCTTTGCCGCGGCGATGTCTCGCGACGATTACTTCCTCGTTTAAGAAGAGAAAATATCTTTTAGATTTTCCCCAAAAAAACACACGTGCGGAAAAAATATGAACACGTGTCGTTCGATATCGCTTCGTCATCGTCGTCTTCCAAACTTTCCGCTCGCGAAACGAGAGCGTCGTCGTCGACAACAACAACAACAACAACGAGGACGCCTTTTATTAGCTTCTTCTTCTTCTTCTTCTTCTTCTTCTTCTTCTTCTTCCGTGTACTTATTCGATGGCGACGAACACTTGTGTCCTCTGCAACAAACTCGAATTTCTATAACGACAACGAAGAACGAATCAACAACGACTGCTACTTCGCGCACGCTGGACCTGGACGTCGTGAAACCACCCTCGGTCGACGAGCTGTACGAGTGGTACGTGAAGTATGCAAATAATGACGCGGATCCTTCGTGGGCGGACGTTTGGCCGACCGAAATTGCTTTGGTTACGAGACTGATTGAGAAAAAAAAATGGGTGTTGGTAACTTCTTCTTCTTCTTCTTCTTTCGCGGAAGTCGGCGCCGGGTTATCCTTCGCCGGGGTGATGCTGGCGAAACATTTCGGGAAGAAAGGTTTGTTGCTCGATAGAGAGCCACTCGCGTTGCACTGCGCGTTGTCGACGGCGAAAGTGAACGGGGTCGAAGTCGTTTCGTGCGACGCGTTTGAAGACGCTCCCGGAGCGGCGGTCGCGGCGGCCTTGTTCGATTGGAGCAAACGCGATGTAACGAGAGAGAGTTTGCAGCTGACGAAAAAAGTGGAACTGATCATCGGAGCGGACGTGTTGTACGATCCGGAAACGTGCAGAGATTTGGCGAACGCGTGTTCGATTTTAGGCGAGAAGGCAATCTTGTGCGAGTTGAGAAGAGAACGCGCGATTGGTTTGCAGGCGAAATTTTTCGACGAATGCGAAAAGCTGGGCGCGAGAAAGTGCGAGATCGACGAGGACATGAGCTGCGAAGAGTACGTGTTTTTAGTCGTAGAGTTTTAGGAGTTAGAGAGAGAATCATTTTTAGTGCGCAGTAGGTTTTTAGCTTTCTGGTGTTTGGTATTAACAGATTTTCGTGGCGGGTTTACTTGATGCGGCCAAAAAAAAGCCACTTCTCCTCCTCGTCTTCGTTTTCATGGTATCCTTCCTTCTCTTCGTCCTCGTCTTCGACGTAAGGAATCATCCAGTACTCATCTTTCTCGTCTTCTTGTATGCACGTGGTGTATACGTCCGGCTCGTAAAGCTCGACCTCACCTTTCGTCACGCTAAATCGCACCTGGTGTCTCTCTTTCCATCGCCTCAACAAGTTCGGATCCGGGAGCATTTGAAACACGTGGTCGCGCATCTCGTCGTTGGAGATTAAAACCGCGTTTTCTCCGGCGACTAACGCGGCGTAGAGCCAATACCAATCATCGTTCGAGCCGTGCGGCGTGACGAATATCTCTTTGTTTTGTCTCAGTCTGTTCAGTACTTTTTCACCAAACTGGTGTTTCGCCGCTTGGTCTCTCGTCCGGCGTTGGTGAAGGAAGACGACTGGGCGTTGTTTGGATGCGGCGCTGTCGTTGTTTTCTTTACTCGACGACGTGGAAGAACAGTATCGTCGTCGACACTCCTCGACGACGTTCTCTAATTGGCCAAAATGAAATCTCGAACCGGCGAAATTCTGGTTCGCCATCCCGACGTTCGCTCCGTCGATGATGCATTGCACCTTCGCCTCTCGCTTCTCCAACCAATCGCAAAAGTCGTCAAAATTTGCGCCAGCTTCGCGCTCTCGAGCGAGTTTCCCGACCGAAGCGATCAGCTCTTTCGATTCGACATCGTTTAAGCCGACTTGTTTCAACTTGAACGATTGCTTGCTATCATTTTCGCCATTTGCGTTGGACACCTCAAACCGTCCGGAGCTACTCTCCACGTTTTCAACCGTCTCGCACCGCCACGCGTTTGGCTCGGCTTCAAAAAATCTCCTGATACTTTCAATCAACTCCTTCCCACACGTCCTCACTTTCGACTTCATCTTCCTCAACAGCCTAAACCCACTCTCTTCGCACGTCTTCTTCTCTCTCCCGTACAAATCCATCATCGAGGTAAACTCCATTTCCGTGCATTCCAATCCTTCTCGCTCGATGGCTTCGAACACGTCTTCGGCTCTCTTCACGTTCCCGCTCGCGCAGAAGCCATGCAACGAAGGCGTGAACGTTCTCAATTTTGGCGTCAACTTTTTCCCATCCGCGCCTCCATTTTTACACGCGTCCACCATCTCGTAGCTTTTCTCGTACTCTTTCAATCGCGAATACAATCTCGCCATCGCCGTGTAACTCATCTCTGTTTTTTTCACGTCTGTTCGTTGCGGCATCACTCGGAAGAAAATCTCTTCCGCGCGTTCTTTATCCAACCGATCTTCTTCTTCTCCCGACGCCCCGTCTTTGTCGTCGCTCTCGTTCTTCTCATCTCCCTCTCCTCCTTTTCTCTCCCTGGCTGTCGAACAGAGATGCAATAAGACGTTCAACGTGTGCATCGGTAACAGAATCGACGCGTCGTTTTTGGCGGCGTCGTACGCTTCAAAAGCGGAGACTCGATCGTTCTTCTGCGCGGCGTCGTCGATTTTTTTTCTCGTTTGAAAGGTTAACGCGCGGTTTATCGAGACATTACTGTTGTTCCGTTCGTCGTTATCGTCGTCGTCGGGTTTGTGACGCTTCGCGGACGGCGGAGAAGAAGACATTTTGTTGTTGTTGTCGTTCTTTTCACGGTTTGTCGTCTTGTTCGTGTGTTTTTGACGACAAAACAGAAGGCAAAAAGTACAAAAGTTTTTCGCGCGGAAACGATGAATTGAATGCTCTTTAGTACACGTGTATTTACAAACAGATTCCTTTCTCTCTCTCTCTCTCTTTATTGTTGTTGTTGTTGTTGTTGTTATGATTGCAGTTGACTCTCTCTCACTACTAATAATGATGATGTATGTTGAATTAAAACGAATCCGCGTCTTTGGCGACTCGATTTTCCTCGCTCGGGACAAACCCGGGCGGCGGTTCGACAAAGTTTTCCGGCAAGTGACTCTCGCCTTTCACGAACGGGTTCTTCTGCGTGGTGCCCATGCTGGAAAACGTGTGGTTGACGTGCGCGTGACTGGCTTCGTCCGCTCGGACGGCGAGTAAAACATCTCGAATGGTCGCGTCTTCGTCCATCTTCCAGTACTCGATGGCCAATTTCGGCGCTCTTTCCTTGGCCCATTGCCTGGCGTCTGTGCCACCGCTATCGATGTCGTTCAGCGCGTGCGTGTACGTTCTGACTGCCTCTTCCTCTAAGTACCCGACGAATCGATGGCACGTTCTCGGCGAGATCAAATAACTAAAGAAAAAAGCGTTAAAAAACACCCCTTGCGCGGCCAACACGCCCGCTCGGAACAACATCGACGGTTGTTTCATGTTCAAAAAAGTCATCAAGTGCATCCGCTCGTTCTCAGCTTCTTCCAACAACGTGTGAATCCACCCATTATCGTGCCTCAAAAGCCTCAACGAGTTCATGTGTCTCAACATCCCCGCCACCATCCCAGGAATCCCCGCCACCGTCTCTAAAAATATAAACCGAAACAACCACTCGTCCTTCGTCAAGCTCCTGTCGTGCGAGTAATTCGTGATCGTATCGAACCCTTTCCGAGCCGACCACACCGCAAACATCGACACGTAATCCCTCGCGCCTTGCGGTTGCCGGTGTTTTGGTTTGAGCTGTTCGATGTACCCGAAATCGTAGATTGGATGCGCCAGCATGTACGATTGCGCCGACGATTTTTTATCCTTTTCTACTCCAACATTTTTTGTTGCTTTTTTTTCATCATCTTCTTCCAACAACGTGGCTGCTTCCGCGCTGTACGCGTGGGACGACGACTTCGAAGAAAATTGGTTTCGTTCTTTCTCTTCTTTAACGCGGTTGTTCAAAGCGTCGCTGGCGAACGAGTAACTTCTTCCTCGACGAGGGTTGATGTCGCATCGCGCGTTATTCTCTCCGATCTTCAACGGAAAAGTCACCGCGACGGAAGAAGACGAAGTCGCTCTTCGGTAAAAAGACGACACGTCTCCCCCCCATCGGTTGAACGATTTCCCGGAGTAGATGCTTACATTAGTTCTGCTCGTCATCAGCGAAGACGACGACGACGACGACGACGACGACGAAGAGGAGACGGAAGAAAAGCGTCGCAGCGACAAGAGCGACGAGGTTGCTCGTCGCGACGACGACGAGGTCGACGCGCTCATTGTTTTAAATCCCTCTCTCTTCTTAACTCTCTCGGGAAAATATAAGATGTGTACACGTGCGTATCCCTTTGTTTTGTGTTCCCCGCGGATGGTTCGAAAGAAGTTATGACGTTATGCGTTGCGTAAAGAATTATCGGTGGCAGGAGAGAGAGAGAGAGCAGAGTGACGTTACGTGGGAGTCGTTTGGGCGATTTTGAGAGAGGAAGTGTTTGCCAAAAAAAAAGAAAGAAATGAAATCCACATTTTTTACTCATGTAAACTCTTCTTTCTCGCTATATATGTGAAATAGTATCGTCAGTATGGTATTAAAAAAAGGAGGACCGAGCTGGGGTCGTTCCGAACTGATGCGCGGCTAAAGCGGGATTTTGTTGTTGCTGTTGTTGTTGTTGTTGCTGTTGCTGTCCGAAGGAGAAACCACCAACACTGAGTTGTTGTTGTTGTTGTTGTTGTTGTTGCGTTTGCAATTGCGGCTGCGTCGATTGTTGAAGCTGTTGGTACTGTTGTTGCTGAGGATCCGCGTTCGCGCTGATAACCGGTTGCAAACCGTACGCCAAACACATTCGAGTTAAATCCTCTCTCATGGATTTGATGTTTCCAGCGAGGAGGTCGACGACGTCTTTGTGCGAGGAGAGGTCGTCCAAGTCGGTTTTGGTGACTTTCGTGCGCTCGCGGTCGTACGGTTGGAGGAGGACCGGTTTGTTGGATTTTTTCTTGTTCGCGTTCGACGGTTGGTGTTGTTGTCCCGACGAAGAAGGAGGAGACGTGCTCGTCCTGTCGTTGTTGCTGATCTCGTAGTAACCGCTGCCATTCGTGGTGGTGGTTCCCGCTAATAAACTACCCGCTCCGCCTCGTAAAGGTGACGTCGCTAACTGCCTCGATAACTCTTGCGTTTTCACTCGCGCTGTGGTGGTCAACTGTTGCGCCTGTCGACTCAAACTTTCCTTTCCAGAGCCATCCAACGCTCTCTTCAAGTTTTGCAAAACTTCGAACAACTCTCGCTCTTCTTTCGACGCGAAAGTGGATCCACCATTTATTGCGCCTCGGTTGTATGCGTTCACACCACTGCTTCTTCTCATCGAAGACGTGCTCAGTTGCGGGTTTACTCTTCTGTGATACGCCGCTCTGAACGATTCCAATTTTCGCATGACTTTCAACACTCTGTGCGCGTGTTCTTCGCGTCGGCGTTCGCACTGCGTGCGTCTCACTTCGTAAGAGCCTTCTTTCCAGCTGTTAATTTGGCGTATGCACTGGTTGTACGCGTTGACGAATGCCTCTTGCGATTTCAATTCCTCTTCCTGAGCTTGTTCTCGCTTAAACAACCCGTCGAAACCGTCTACTCGACACGGCCACAATCCGTTCTCGTTTTCTTCGCCGCCGACTTTATCGAGCAACTCGTGCCACGTCCGTTCGTCGATGTTTTGAATTTTTACTTTCTGTCGTGGATCTTGCGCGATGTTGTAGAAAAATGCTTTGAATCTATACTCCGGATGCTGAGGATTATACGCGTTCATGACGTCGTGTAACTCTTTGACCGGTTCTAACGTGGTCCCGTTTGCCGGAGGTTGACTGGCTAGTTGTCTTTGTTGTCGCGCTCTGAGCAAAGCTTCCGAGGGCGCTAAGTTGCCGCCAAATAACGTCGGGCCGCCTTGCGCTTGCGTCGCGATCGATTCTGGAACATTAAAGAAGGAGTTTTGTTGTTGCTGAAATTGCGAGAGTCCTTGTTGATTTTGCGGTTGCGTCCCGCCGAGAAGCGACGGCCGATTGCCGAACAACGACGACGTCGTCCCGTTCGTTTGCTGTTGCTGTTGTTGTCCTAACCCACCACCGAAAAGGCCACCGCCGCTGCTTTGGTTTTGTTGATTTCCAGCGCTCGCGTTGCCGAATAATCCTCCGCCTCCGCCTCCGCCAAAAAGTCCCCCTCCGCTCGTCGTCGTCGTTCCCGCCGGTTTCCCAAACAGACCCGATCCACCCGCCGCAGCGCCTCCTCCCCCAAACAACCCTCCACCACTCGTCGTCGTCGTCGTCGCTCCTGTCGGTGGTTTCCCGAACAATCCTCCTTGAGTAGTAGTAGTAGTCGTCGTCGTCGCGCCGCCGCCAAACAACCCTCCTCCTCCTCCTCCTCCGCCGCCGGATGTTCCAAACAAAGGCGTCGAGGTCGTACTCGTCGGATTGCTGCTCCCGAATAAACCTCCTCCGCCTCCTTGTTGTTGTTGCTGTTGTTGCTGCTGCTGTGTGCCAGTATTCGTCGCGTTCCCGAATAATCCACCGGGCGACGACGACGACGCCGGCGCCCCCCCGAAAAGTCCTCCTCCTCCTCCTCCTTGATTTTGATTCGAACTTCCAAAGGGACTACTGCTCCCAGCGTTCGCGTTCCCGGCGTTCCCGAACAATCCACCGCCACCAAAAGCACTTCCACCACCAGGTTGTTGTTGTTGTTGTTGCTGCTGCTGCTGCTGCTGCCCAGAACCTCCAGGAGTGGAATTACCGAACAAACCTCCTCCCCCTCCTCCGAAGAGGTTCGATTGCTGCTGCTGATTCGTCGTCGCATTCGCCGAGAGACCAAACATGTTTTGTGTGGTGTGTATTATTTATCGTATCGCGCGGGGCTTCTCTTTAATAAAAAATAAACGACCTCTCGCGCTCTCTCTCTGCGTCGTCGTCGTTCTCTGTTTTGCTCGACCAAAGGTCGCTCGTTCTCTCTCCGTTTACGAGCGTTTATTATGCGTGTGCGGTCTTTTGTGCTTTGTGAGGCTTTTCGTGCTCCATTTTTTTTCCAATTCTTAACGGGAAAAAAAAGGAATTTTTCTGCGTGATAACGGAGAGAAGAGCGCACGCTCTCACCTCTGCGCGAAGAATAAAAATGGCCTCCTCCTCTTCTTCTTCGAACAACAACGCGCTCGTCGATTGCAGCTGGAGAGTCGACGTGACCTTGTCCTCTTCGCAGGCGAAGAAAGTTTTGCGACCGACGATTTTGATGAGTTTGGAAACGAAGAAGAGTGAAGAAGAAGAAGAAACAGAAACAGAAAGCGCGGCGACAACAACGAGAAAAAGAGAGACGTTCGAGATGTCTCTGGAAATGTTTCAGGAGCTGCGGGTGTCCGTGGCGAAGATTTTGACGGAGATGGAGTGGGCGAACGAGGAGTTGAAGCGAACGTGAGAGATGAGAGAGAGTTGAGAGATGATGAGGTTTGGTGTTGCGCGCGCGCGCGAGAGAGAGAGAGGACGAAGGAGGCGCATCCGAGAACGATGACAAGTGTAGTAGAAATAGAGCGGGAACGCAGAAGCAGTAGAATGTATTCATCTTTCTGTCTCTTTGTGTTTGCGTGCGTGTATTTGTAGTAGAAGAAGCTTCTCTTTTTTGTGAGCGTGTACCAACACCGTTTTAGTAGGATAATGTGTATTAAAAAAAATCAATCTTTTACGCGGGAGTTCGCGAACTGCTCCCCGACTTGTACCTCTTGCTCTCCTCTAAATACTCGTTCATTCCAACCGCGTCCTTCAATTCGTCGAATGTCGGCAGCAACTCTTCGTCCGGGTACCCCTCGAACATTATTCCTTGCAACGCAGTTTCCATAGCTTTTACGCTCACCGCTAACATCGACAGCGGGTAGGCGACGATTTTAAACCCCATGGCGTGTAACTCTCTCGGTTGACAAATTGGCGTCATGCCGCCGCCTTCTAACATGTTTGCCATTTTCGGCGTGTTCGGGCACGCGTCGCAAAAGCGTTGCATTTCCTCTTTCGATTGTAAAGCGTCGATAAACACAGCGTCCGCGCCGGCGTCCACGTACGCTTTCACGCGTTCCAAAGCCTCGTCTAAACCCATGGAACTTCTCGCGTCGCTTCTCGCGAATACCACGATATCTTCTAAACTTTCATCTCTCGCGTCGCACGCGGCTCTCACTCTCGCTATGCTCGTCTCTCGATCGCACACTGGTCTCGGACCGGTGTGTCCGCACCGTTTCGGCGCCATCTGGTCTTCGATTAAAATCCCCGCGAACCCGGCTTTGATGTACCCTTCCACCGTGCGCTTCGCGCTCATGGCGTTCCCGTACCCATCGTCCGCATCGCCAATGATTGGAAAATTCGGAGACACCGCATCGCATATCCGTCCGCCGACGTCTTGCATCTCCGCGTACGAAATCAATCCAACGTCCGGCAACGCCAAGTGCGACGCCGAGACGCAAAAGCCAGACATAAAAGCGGCTGAAAAACCTGCGCGTTCGATTAACCGCGCGGATAACGCGTCGTGCGCGCACGGCGCTTGCACGATGGCGGGCCCGTTGAGCAGCTCTCGCAACGCGCCGGCTGGATCTTTCTTTTCTCTCTTCTTCTTTGACGACGGTCCTCCTCCTCCTCCAGATGATGAAGAAGAAGACATCAACGCAAAGCGCGTTTTGCGACCATATCTACTAACCGCCGAATCGAGTTGGGGTGAACTCGAGGAGGAGGAAGAAAACTTTGTACTCCTCCTCGACGACGACAACGACGAGGGGGAAAACGGAGACAAAAGCAGAGAGGAGGACGTGAACGTCATGTTTTTCTCTCTCTCTCTCTTTTATATCTCTCTCTATCTGGAGCGTGAAGATAGCGCGCGCGTGTTTATGAATGGAGTCCATACTAAACTTTAGCTGACTCAGACTTTTAGATTGAAACCCTAAAAATATACATTTGTTTTTTCTAGCGTACTTTTTCTTTCTCTCCTCCTTCTCCTGCGCCTCCGAACAACCAGACGTCGTCGTCGTGCATCCACGGTAATCTGCTGCTGATGGCACCACCGCACTCGTCGTCGTCGTCGTTATCGTTGTTACCGTCGTTTCTCTTTCTTTGCTCTTCTTCTTTTTCTTCGTCTTGGTCGGCGGGAAAAAAAGACGCGTCGCGGTCGTCGCGCGTCTCTTCGTAACCTTCTTCTTCTTCTTCTTCTTCTTCTTGGTCGAGCGTCGTCGTCGCGAATGTATCGGCCGCGGAGGATCGTTTCTTTCCTTTTTCTGTTCCTTTTCCTTCGCGGCGCTGGTGCTGCTGCTTCTGCTTCTGCTTCTGCTGCTGCTGCTTTTTTTTCAATCGCTGTTTTCGCTCCATCTCGTCGTAGCGGAGCAACGCGGTTAGCGGGCCGGGGGAGATGAAGCCGGCTTTGCGAGGGATCGGGGAGAAGAGGAAAGATGAAGTTGACGATGTGAGGAGGGCAGAGGACGAAGGAGGGTGGTGATGGTGGTGGTGATGGTGATGGTCGATGGTGGAGTATTCGCCGCCTCGTTCTCCCGTTCCGCGTATTCTTACGCCGCGAGGGGGGATTTCTACGGAGAGTTTCCGCTTTTGCGAGAAGGTGAGGTTTATCCCGTCGTCGTTTTTGTCGTTTTCTCGATTCGTTGTTATCGTCTTTCCAGGGAGAAAAGGTATCGTCGGCGGTGATAGGAGCATGTCCGGGTAGTAACATCCCACGGCGTTTCTATCGTCGTCGTTGTTACTGTTGTTGTTTCCGAGAAGGTACGAAAGCCATCCGGTAGAGCCAGAGGTAGATTTGAACGTCATCATCGACGAGTCCTGATTGTTGTTATTATTATTATTATTATTGTTGTTATTATTATTCGGAGAGTACATCGGCGATGGTAAGCCGGCGAGCGCGGCGGCCGTAGGCGATAAAATCTCATCGAGGTTGAAACCGGCGTGAGATCCTCCGATGGGAACGGCGCTCGCATCTGTCGCCGCGGTAGCGTTCTTACTCTTCTTAGTATTAGTATCTGCGCTAGTGCCGCCCCATAGTCGAAAACCTCCGTTGAAAAACCCGATACCGTTACCGCGCGCCAAAGCTGGACGCGTTTGGCGGTTGTGATGATGATCTTGATGTCCCTGCTTTTGTTTTGATGTTGTTGCCGGGGCGTTGGCTGAATCTCTCTCGCGCGCTTCCCGCGCACCATCATCGTTTCGCCCAGTACTATCAGACGACCACATCTTGAAGCGTCTTTTCTTTATTGGACTGCTAAGTTCGGTGATTCTCATCTTCTCAGCGTCAACATGCTTCGTTCGATGGCCGTTATCGTCGCCGTCGTTGTCGTCGTCGCAGTCGCTCCCGATGAGTTTCTTCGCTTCCAGTCGTAACTTCTTCACCGCTCGCGCCGAGCGTTCGTCGTAACTGCTGATAATTTTTTCCGTGCTTTGTCTCTTTTTCTTTTTCTTCTTTTTACCATCAACTCCACTCGACTTCTTCGCTTGTAACGACCCGAGCGGCGTTGCGGCACGCGAGGCTACCAGAGTTTCTACTTTTTCTACTTCTTGGTCGACGTGTAATCTGCCTTTCTTTGGTGCGCATGTGATCGTTATCGCTGCGGGCGCTACGATTCTACTCTTTGATTCCCCATTCCCTTTCGCCGTCTTAGCTTCAGCGTTCGTTTTCGCGCGTTTCCTCGTCGTCTGTTTCTTTTCTTCCGCCTCCACCCTTACCGTCTCTTTTTCTTCCTCCTCTTTGTCGTCGTCGCTCTCGCTTCCGCCGCCTTCCTCCTCTTCGTGCTCGTCGTCCGTATCCAACGACCCTTTCGGAGCGTTCTTTTCTTTTCTCTTCTGTTCCTTTCTATCATCCAATGCAGTTCCCGCTAAACTCTGATCGGCAAAGTGTTGTTTGAACAGATCCTTGTTCGACTTCTTCTCCTCCACGTTTGTCATTCCGCCGGGGTCTCCGATGACCGAGACCGATAAACCGCCATCTCTGCTCGGATTATTATTACTATTGTTATTACCACCGCCGCCGTTATTGTTACCATTCACTTTCTTCATCGCCGCTTTCCTATACTTCTCCAAAACGCTCTCAATCTCCCCATCTTTCACGCTTGAATACTGAAACGCTTTATTGTTCGAGTTTACGATGACCAGAGCGATGTCGCAATCGCACAAAACAGACAATTCCATCGCTTTCTTCATCAAACCGTTCTTGCGTTTCGTAAACGTCACCTGTCGATTTCGCTCGTCTTTAATGCGTTCGATGCGGATTTTCCTCCGTCCCATCGTTAAACTCGAGATAGATGGATAGATAGATAGAGATCTCAGTCAAATGATACCTTTTTTCTCTCTCTTTCGGTCCACCTAAAGTCAGTCTTCTTCTTCTTCTTCTTCCTCTGACTCCCCGCGCTTTCTTCTCGCCGCAAACGATGACGACGACGACGACGACAACCCCGAACGGAAAACAAAAAACAGCAACAGCCGAGAGCCAAAGAAAAAGCGATCGTTATGTCTCTCTTCTTCTTCTTCTTCTTCTTCGGCGCGCGGTCTCTCTCTGACTCTCTTTCGCTCGTATTTTTCACCTTTTTTTGTTCTTGAAAAACGTTTTTTTTTCCCCTCGGATGCAAAAAAAAAGAAGGAAGAAAAGAAAGTCTAACCAACGCACGAGCGCTCGAGCGTGGATGCCCCACTCGTCGAGCACAAAAAGGGAATAGAATCGCGCCCCAAAAAAGGAAAGAGCGCGCGGTCCGTGATCTCTGTTTTTTGTTTCTCGTCTCTCTTTCTTTCTTTCTTTCTGTCTCTCTCTCTCTCTTTCTCGTTGCGCGCGCGCGGGCGAATGTGCATGTGAAGAGAGAGTCAAACAAAGTTTTTTCCCCTAATTTTTTTGATACAAACCCTAAACAAAAAATCACAGCTTCTCGCTCCAGAGTCCATCATCGTTCCGCAGAACGCGCTCCCTTTGCGCGCGCCTCAAAGTGCGGTTAAAAGAAACCAAGGAGCGACGATTTCCACGCGCGGAGACAGAGCAACAAAATAAGCAGCCGGAGAAAAGAAACACGAGAAGAGGGCGTTTTTTCTTTTTTGTCGGAGAGAGAGAGGAGAGTAAAAGAGACACACGCGTTTCCTTTTTAGGTGAATTTTGGAAACAACGGAGAAAAACACCGCGACGCGACGATGTCTCCTCCTCCATCTTCCACCGCCGCCGCTGCCACTGTTGCTACTACTACTACTACTACTACTACCGCTGCAGCTACCACTGCTACGTTCACGCATCCTGCTCCCGTCGTTCCTTTGAATAAGCAAGTGCTCAACGTCAAGTTTGTTTCGTTCAAGCAAGAGAGGGACGACTACAGTTCAAACAGAAAAGGTACGTACGAATTTTAATCGTGTGTTTCGTGTCGCGTTTCTGACCGCTTCTTCTCTTCTCTTTATTTACTCTCTCTCTCTCTCTCACTTCTTCGCAGGAACGAAATTTTACCTCATCGACTCGGATTCTATCCCGCACTTGGCGATAATCGGCGACGAGCGCGAACAGAGAGATGGACATTACACGTACCGCGTGAGCGAGGAGTTCGCGAAGGCTGAGCTCGGGATACCTCCGCTGAAACAAGGAAATTTAGTCGGCGTGAGAAAATGGTTGAAAGATAGAATCACGCAAAGCGCGCAACAGTATAAGAAAAGGATGATGATGATGAGTGGTAACGGGAACGGAGAAGGTGTGACTTTCGGAGAGAATGGGGGCAAGGCGGGGAAACCGCTGATGAAAGAGACGAAGATTGTGGCGTTGAGCGCAGCGCAGTTGACGAGGAAGAAGAAGCAAGACATTCCGGACGGCGCGAGTTTGATCGACCACGATGCGTTCATGAACGCGAGTTTGCGGGCGAGGAAGCTCGAGGAGAAGGAGTTCAAGTGGGCGAGCACGAAGGAAAATGCATTTGCGTTTATTCGGGGCACGGAAGTATTTGAGGACGCGGCGGCGGAGATGATGATAAAAGTTGAAGATTTAGATGAAAACGATAACGAGAATCAAGAATATCTTCACCAGACGAGAGAAGACGTGCGAGTATTAATAGACGAATCTATAGCAACGATATTAAAGCACGCGTCGTCATCGAAATCGAGCGGCGTTATGGAGCTCATCGAGGCATTGAAAACGCTCAAATCTTCTCGTTTACATTTGAAGCGCATCGCAGGGGACGAGTACGCTTTAGTGGACGCGTTGAAACGTTTACGAGAAGAAGGTAAGAACGCAAAGAGGTCGTCGCACGTAGCCACCGCGTCAAAACTTGCGAGCGATTTGTTGAAACATATAGCCGGGTCCATCATAGGCTCCGTTGGCGCTTTGATTTCGAGCTACGACCGCGTGCCGCCTCCACCACCACCGAGAGTCAAACCGGGTTATTTAGTACAACTCGTCGACGGCGCTGGAAACGTAATCAGTCAAACCGATGGCGGTGCAGCAACAACGCGAGCAATCGCAGCGAACGCCGCCACGGCGGGAACAGCAGCGGGTGCCGCGGTTGTTCCCAGTCTGCCGGCACTTAGTCCCCCGAGTTTGCGAAATCGAGGTGCCGTCGGCGGCGTGCAAATCAAAGAAGAACCGCAAGTTTACCTTCCACCATCTACCGCTACAAAAAAGAAAGCTGCTGCTGCTGCTGGCGGTGTTACTACTACTAATACCACAACTACAACCACCACTACTACTACTAGTAAAATGAACAAAGGAATGGGGCCAGGAGGTAAACGAAAATTGAAAGACATTCTTGCGAGTTCGCCGCCGAGTTATGACACGAACACCTCTCAATCGAGTAAGAAAAAGAAGCAACGAAAAATGCCCAGTCGTAACAACAGCTTCGATGAACGAGGAGGTACTGGTACCACGGAGATAGCTTGCGATACGGCCACCGACGACGACGCGGCAAACACCGGGACGCCGCCGGCGGCGAAATCGACAGTAGGAAAGGGACGCAAACTGTGTCACGTTTGTTCGACAGTCGTTGGCTCTCCCACGCGCGTTTGTCCGCACTGCAAAACAACTTTACCCATGAAAATACCAGCCTCGACGAAAAAGGAAAAAGCTGCGTTGTTGGAAGGGAAGGAGAAGAACGCCGCGTTGGCGAAGGCTGCCGCGTTGAATCACCAAAACAACGGTGGTGGTAAAAACTCCGCCACTGCTGACGTTGGTGAATCTATGTTAGAATTTCGACGGATATTTACGAATTGCAAACCGTCCGTGTTGAAAGTGGGCGCGCAAAGATTGATAGCAGAATTGAAAGAACGATTAGACGAGAATAGCACGACGTTTGCGTCGGAGTTGTCGCCTGGGAGCGCGATGAATAGAAAGTTCATCTTAGAAGAATTGATGCAACCGTTATTGGAAAAAGTTGAAACGACGAAACTCTTCAACGGCGCCAACGAAAGGCCGAAAGGAAGAAGAGAACTTTTGGAAGCGTTAGACGCGTTCATTGCGAGTTATTACTCGTAGTTTTTAGCGTATGTATACAAATTTCTCTCAGCAATAACAACAACAGATTTTGCTAGTTTCTAACTTTCAATAACGATTTCAACGACGACTTTGGCAGCGTCACGTACAACGAGCTCCCTCGCTCTTCCGTGTCGCAATTTACGCCCGCCGCTCTCGCGACCGATTCTACCGCTAAACTTCTTCGCGCCGCGTTCCCGCAGTTGATGCAGATTTCATCCGGCAAATTCGCAAACGTTTTCCCGCCACCTTGTGAGGATGAATTTCCGCAGTACCGAACCACTTTTAACATGGCCAGTGTAGCCACGATGGTTTCCGTTCGAGTGTATTTCGAGGCGTCGTAATCGCCGCCGTTTTTCCACAATGCCTCGTCGATGTCGTCGTACATGCACACTCGTCTAGCCTCATCGCTCTTGAACAACTCAATCGCCAACTCAACGCGTTCAGAATCGAGTAGGGACGTTTTCATCCCAGACGAAGAGCCACCTTTTTTATCTTTACCGAGCTCTAAAGCAACAGCGGCGACGGCGGCTTCAGCGCCGCCGGGACCTAACGCGGCATCTAACATTGCGCCGTACGTTTCGCGTCCGATGTACAAATCAGAAGACCCTGTGCCGCCTCGGTTTTCAATCTCTACTTTAAGCTTTTCAAAAACCTTCCTGGCGTCTTCCCATCTGCCAGCTTGGCCGCAAGCTGTGATGCAACTGTTAAAAACTACCGTCGTGGGATACACCTCTTCGCTTTTCTCGAGCATTTCGTCAAGTAAACTTAACGCTTTCGTCGCGTCACGAACTTTCGCACACGCGGCGATTAAAGAACCGTAGGTGTACGCGTCTGGTCGCAAATCAGCGGCGTTTTGCGCCAAGACATATTCGTACAATCGAACGGCGTCGCGCAACCCGTTGGCGGTACCTTTCTGGCCGCACGCGTGAATTAAACGGTTGTACGTAGCCATAGTTGGTGGGATATTTGCTTCTTTCATCGCATCAAAAGCGTCGAACGCGTAGGATTCCTTGCCCGCGCGAATAGCACAATCAATTAATGCGGCAAACATCGCTCTGTTTGGTTCCACCGATCCTTCTTCGCGCAACCGATAAAAGATTTCAAACGCTTCGTCGCACTTTGGTTCTTTTGCTTTCGCGCAGGACAAGATCAAAGCGGTATACGTTGACTTTCTCGGCGCGAGCCCTCTTTGTCGCATGACTGCGAATACGTTCAACGATTTCGCCAATTCACCGCCTTCGGCTAGAGCTTTCAAGGCAATTTCGCACGTCTCTCGACTCGGGGCGACGCCTCGACTGGTCATTTCGTCGAACGTTTGCGCGACTAACTGCGGCTCTTTCGCTCGAGCCGCGCCGACTAACAACGCGTTGAACGCCACCGGAGACGGCTCCACGTTTGATTTGCTCGTCATCTCTTCAAATAACACGCACGCTCGCACCAATCGAGCTTTTGGAGAGCGACCTTTGCGATCTTCTCCGGGCATGTCTACGTCGATGGTTAACTTTAACAACTGATCGAAAATTTTCGGACTCAACGTCCACCCTCGCTCTTCAATGTCTTCCTTTACGCGCATGGCAGGTTGCAACTTTTTCGCTTTGACCGCGCATTCGATCGTCAACAACATGGTTCGTTTCGAAACTTCAATTCCCGACATTCGACAGGCGTCGTAGACCTCAATAGCGCGTTCGGGGGTTCCTGCGTTTTTACAGGCAATCATAACGGCCACGTACGTTGACTCCACCGGAGTTATGCCAAACTGTCGCATTTCTTTCACGAGGGGCAAAACTTCCTCGAACGAAGTACATCGACGAATTGCATCGTTGCACTTAGTCAAATTCGATGCAGTGATACGCGACGACTCGTCGTCGTCTTCCGAGAGCATTCGATTTTCGTTCAAAAATGGAAGCAACACGGCTTCTCTGTTACTATTAACATCTCGCTGTTCGATCCGAGGCACGTTGATTTTCTCTCCGTTCGTTTTTTCACTGCTCACGGACGTCTTCACCACATCGCTCGTGCCTTCCTTCAGCTCAAACCGAGTTTCAAAACTTTCATCGTTCATGTCGTCCTTCTTTCCATCGTCTTCGTCTTCGTCGTCCATGCTCCCCATAAACACCGCTCTCACTTTCCTCGATTTCTTCACCTCGCGGTTGCTCATCTTCTTCTCCCTCGCCACCAGCGCGCCGTTGTTCGGTTTTTGTCCCCTCTGCCGCCGCTGTTCTCGCGTAACGTCGTTGCCATACCTCCCTCGTCCTCTCCTACCTACAACACCGGCGCCTTCGTCGTTCTTCTTCCCGCCGTTCCTCCTCGCGCCGTTCTTATTCGATCCTCCTCTCACCGCTCCGACAAACTCCATCACGTTCGTCTTCAGCGCCTGATCTTCCTCCCCACCATCGCCGCCACCACCACCGAGAGAAGGAGGAGAAGAGGGCAGAAAATTCTCGTCGGAAGACACGTCAAAACTTTGCATCGCGTATTGAATCGCTTCCATTTTTTCTCTCTTCGTCTCTTCGTCCTCGCTGTCTTCTTCCTCTTCTTCGTAAGAAGAGAACAAAACGACGTTGTTGTTGCCGAAAGCGGCGGCGTTTTTGTTGAGCGCGCGCGTCGCGGCGCCGGGGGAAAAAGCCAATCTCTTCTCGCGAGAAGAACTCGCGTTCGTTCTTCTTCCGTCTTTTCTTCGTGCACCGACGAAGAGTATTCGGCTGCTCGTTATCTCTTCGCTACGCGTCGTCTTCTTCGTCGCGGGGAAAAACCGCTGCTGCGGGGCGAAAGCGCTCGATTTCATCTTGGAAGAATAAGAACACGACGCGGATAAAGACGACGCGGCGCGCATGATGATGACGATGACGACGATGAAATCGACGACGACCGCTTTTGCGTGGTGTTTTTTCTGAGCGCTGTCCGGCGGTTGCGTGTTCTCAAAGAGCGCGCGTTTCTTCTTCTTCTTCTTTAGCGCGAGTGCGCCTAATTTTTGGAGACGGATAAGGATGAAACCTGTGCGAGTCACAAAATAATACGCGTTGACGCGTACGATACGTACATGCGAATGCTTTTGCTATTTATTAAACTCTTTCTCTCTCTCTCTCTCTCTCTCATTATTCCTAAAGAAAACTAATCTACGCATCGTTCAACCACCAGTTTTAACGTTATCGTAGGCGTGTCGCATCAGAGATTCCCACTTGCGACCGCCGTCGTCGGTAACGTTCGCGTTGTGCTTGGGACGTTGTTGTTCGCCGCCGTCCGGAAGCGCCGGGAGCGACGCGTTTAAGAATCCCGGCGTGGCTCTTTCGGCGTGCTCTAACGCCTTTTTATCGTTGCCGTTCCAATCAAAACCTAGGGATGGGTTGGTGGGATACGCGCGTTGGCTGAACGTGATCAAGCGTTTGACCGATTGTAAGTATTTTCTGGTTTCTTCGTCTTGCATGGCGTGCGCTTGGGTGGTGGCGGAGATTTTCTCTCTCGCCGAACGGTCGTGGATGCCTACCGAAGTGACGCCGATGGGCCAAGCGGCGTTGCCGATGGCGACGCCAACGTACGCGTCCGTGGCTCTCTTGTAATCTCTCGCTTTCATGGCTTCAAAAATGAGAAATAAAGCGCGTTCGATGTCGTTCGGCAAGTCTCGTTTTTTCATCTTTTTGAATAAAGGTTTCATGTGCGTTTTCGTCAACTCGCAGTTGGCGACTTGTTGCCTCTTTTGTGCGTTGGAGTCAAACTTCGTGCCCTCTATATCCATCGCCCACTCTTTGAGCAACCTTTTAAAATGTTCCGCGACTCGATCGATCGGATGCGCGTTTGGATCCGTCTCCGCATCCATTTGTTTCTTCAGTCGTTTCGCCGCACGTTCAAATTCCAACTGCGCCATCTCCGCCTCCCGTTTCTTCTTCTCTATTTCTTGTTCTTTCGTCGTGAGTTTCCTCGAATTGTTCGTCTTCGTCGTCGTTGCGTTGTTATTCTTGTCGCCGCCGACGCCGCCGTTCTTAGTACCGCTCTTATCATAATTCGACCCGTCGTTGTTATTCCCGTCGTCGTTGTTGTTATTCTTCTCCCTGTTGTACTTCAACAATTCGTTCGCTTGTTGACCGCCGACGTGTTCGTCCGTTTCTCTCACCTTGATGTTCTTCGCCGCGACTTCCAATCTCATTCGCCTGTCCTCTTCCTTCTCCGCGAATAACTTTGCCGGCTGTCCCAACTTTCTCAATCGAGCGATAACCTCGGCGTTCGTCAGATTTTTCACCTCGCGTTCGATGCGTTTGTGCAACTCTTCCTCTTCTTTCTCGGTTTTGCCGCTCTCGTCGTTGTTTTTTGACTTTTCGTCCTTCTCGAACGCTCTTCGCGCCGCCGCCGAGCGGAATTTACTCGCGGTGGTCGCGGTGGGATTGCCTCCTCCTCCTCCTCCTCCCGCAAAAGCACGAACGGCTGCCAAAGAAGAAGAAGAAGAAATTTTATTCGTCGTCGTCGTCGTCGTCGTCGTTTCTTCTTCTTCTTCTTCTTCTTCTTCTTCCGCGTTTCCGTTCTTCGTTCTCTTCTTCGTTCTCTTCTTCTTCTCTTCTTCTTCTTCTTCTCTTTCGCGCGCCGCTGCTGCCGCCGCGTTTACGCGGAAAAGGTGTTCTTCGCGTTGTTTCTTGGACATGAATTTGTTCGTCGTTGTTGTTGTTGTTGTTGTTGTTGTTGTCTGAGCGTCGTTACGTTCGGAGAGAGAAGAGAGCAACGCCGCTTTTTCTCTCCTCTTCCTCTCGAGCTCTCGTTTCAGCGCCTCCATGATGATTATGATGATTTTGGCGCGCGCGAGAGCGCGCGTCCGTGATGTGTCGAGCGCGTTTCGTCGTTTTCCCCACAACAACAAATGTAGGAATTTACGTAAACCCTAAACCCTATTTTTTTTTTTTCCCGCTCTTTCGGTTCAAAAAATGAATCAATCCTCGCGCGAGAAAGCAAACCGACGCGAGCGCTCGTCTTCGTTCGTTCGGCCGATATAACTAACACGCACACACACACATATATGCGCATAAAAAGACTCTCGTTACTAAACGCGATGATGTCTTTCTCTGCTTCTGCTTCTGTTACTTCTACCACTACTAAATCTTGTTGCACTTTTGTTTCTTTTTCTTCTTCGACTTTCAGAA
>Ga0181599_1000638_pt1 | contig 36314 bp, 29 predicted proteins | sample 041ome_3_FD_148658 | JGI IMG/M metagenome (GOLD analysis project Ga0181599, IMG submission 148658) | Coastal salt marsh microbial communities from the Groves Creek Marsh, Skidaway Island, Georgia - 041405US metaG (spades assembly) | ecosystem: Environmental > Aquatic > Marine > Intertidal zone >...
GCCAATGGCGATACAGGCAAACATGAGAATGTAGTTAGCGGTGACAATGCCAAGGATGGTAGCCAGCAAGGCAATGGCCATACCGCTCATACCAAAATAGTTACCACGGCGCGCTGTTTCCTGGTTGCTCAGACCGCTCAGTGCCAGAATAAACAGAATACTGGCGCCCAGGTAGGCCATGGTGATTATTCCTTCAGACATCTTTTGTTTCCCGTTTTTTTGTAGCTTCTTTTTATTTATTTATTTATTAAAAACTTTTTTCTAAACCTTTTATTTCCTAAACTTTTTATTTCCTTAACATTGGCCAACATGCGCTGGGTCACCGCAAAACCACCGACGATATTGATGCTGGTGATGAGTATGGCAAAGGCAGCAAGGAAACTGGTCAGCCCATCAGGAGAGGATATCTGCAGCAGGGCACCAATAATAATAATGCTGCTGATGGCATTGGTGACGCTCATTAATGGTGTGTGCAGAGAGGGGCTGACATTCCAGATCACCATATAGCCGATGAAACAGGACAATACAAAAACCGTGAAATGGGACATGAATTCTGCCGGGGCTACGGAGCCCAGTCCCAACAGCAGCAGGCCGCAGATGGCCAGCAGCGCCAGTGATTTCAAACCGCCAGGGGCAGAATCCGCGGCAGTGTTTGCAGGCATCGGTGGTGCTGTGTCATCTTTCTTTTGCGGCACCGCAAAGAGTCGTGGCGCTGGTGGCGGCCAGGTAATCTCACCTTGTTTTATGACCGTTGCGCCGCGAATCACTTCATCTTCCATATCGACCTGCGCCTGACCTTCCTTGTCCGGGGTCATATCACTGAGTAGATGGAATAGATTAGTGGCATAGAGCTGGCTTGATTGTGCAGCGAGACGGGAAGGCAGGTCGGTATAGCCAATCAGGGTGACGCCATGTTTCACCACTACCTTGTCGGCTTCGGTGAGTTTGCAGTTACCACCCATCTCTGCCGCCAGATCGACTATCACGCTGCCGTCTTTCATGGTTTCCACCATGGCTTCGGTCCAAAGCTCGGGCGCGGGTTTGCCGGGAATCAGCGCGGTGGTAATCACGATATCGACTTCCATCGCCTGTCTGGCAAACAACTCCATTTCCTTCTTGATGAATTCTTCGCTCATGGTTTTGGCATAACCGCCTTCGCCACTGCCGTCTTCCTCAAAGTCCAGCATGAGGAATTCAGCGTCCATACTTTCCACCTGCTCCTTCACTTCGGGACGGGTATCAAAGGCGCGCACAATGGCGCCCATACTCTTGGCTGCACCGATGGCCGCCAGTCCTGCCACACCGCCACCAATCACCAGCACCTTGGCTGGGGGGACTTTGCCGGCAGCGGTAATTTGCCCGGTAAAGAAACGGCCGAAATGCTGGGCGGCTTCCACTACGGCGCGATAGCCCGCAATGTTGGCCATGGAACTCAGGGCGTCCATTTTCTGCGCGCGCGAGATACGGGGAATACTGTCCATGGCCATTACCGTGCCGCCGGACTGGGAAAGATGTCCCAGTAATTCAGGATTGATAGCTGGCTGAATAAAACTGATGAGGATCTGGTGTTTGTGCAGCAGTTCCGCTTCATCCATACACAATTCGGGATGAGTTTCGGGCGGACGCACCTTCAGGATGATGTCGGCTTTCTCCCAGATTTCACGGGCAGTCTCGACCACGGTGACACCGGCTTCACGATAGGTGTCGTCAGTGAAATTGGCAGCAGCACCAGCACCGGATTCAATGGCAACATCAAAACCCAGGGCACGAATTTTTTCAGCGGCTTCGGGAGTGGTAGCGACGCGTTTTTCGCCCGCATGTATTTCTTTTGGAATGCCGATCAGCATGGGGTAGGCCTTTTATACGCTCATTGTTATTGCATACAGTAAACTATTTTTGCGGGAAATATTCAATTGTTTCATGCGCGAAGCGGGATTTGGGGAAAGTCTCAAGTTACAAGTTACAAGTTGCAAGTTACAGGATTTGTAGGTCGGATAAGCGCAGCGCATCCGACGTTATGTAATGAGGCGGATAAAGGATAAAAGAAAAAGGAAAAAGGAAAAAGGATAAAGGTGGGCGGGGTGGAGATAGGGTTGGGGGCGTCGTCTTGTTTGGTGGTGGGAAGAAGTTACCGGGTGTAAGGGTGAATTTGTTAATCTTGCTTGTGTGTTGTGGGTACTAGCTTGTACCTTTACTGCTAATATTTTGTAAAAACTATGATTGGAGAATGTCATGACTCTTGAAGACGCTGCTGATATTACGGCTATTACGCAACTGGTGGTACGGGAACGGGAAAGCCGCGACATGTGCATGTGGAACCGGATGGCGGATTGTTTTTTTGAAGATTCCCATGTGGAGATCAGCTGGTTCCAGGGTAATGGCAAGGATTTTGTGACAGCGTCGAAAGGGATGTATGACAGGGGCATGCGGGCCAAGCATCGACTGGGGCCTGTGCTGGTGACACTAAATGGCAACAGGGCAGTCGCTACACTGGGTGGCATTATTGATATTCCTGAAACCATAGAGGGTGTTGAACTGACCCTGTCGGCCCATTGCCTGATGTTGTACAAGGTGGAGAAGCGCGAAGGGGAATGGGGGCTGATGAGTTTTGGCGCTATTTATCGCCGCGATGAATTTACCCCGGTGATTCCAGGGGAAACAGTGACGTTGCCGAAAGAACAGCTGGCCCAATACCGCCCTTCCTATAGAAACCTCTGTTACAGTCTCAGCTTGACGGGTTATGAGCCGGCTGACGATCTACCGGGTGAAGACCGGCCGGAAACGGTAACAGCAGTACTCGAAGAGGTGTTTGGGTGGGCAGGCTTGCCGGTACCTGACTAGTGTGCCAGCTCGAGTGATGGTTTTTCCAGCCGCTAAAATCCCAAAGCTTAATTATTCCGGCAACCGGGTTTTCTGCTCAATACAGACTGTCATTCACCATGAACGACGTATACTGCTCCTATGCTTTGGGATTTTAAATGCGTTAAAATTCGATCGTGCACAATAGAGTTGATATCTATCAATCAATTAATAGCCTGTTTCAATATAATGTTTCCTCATAAACCCAATTTGAATTTGTTACGGATAGACTTTTGCTTGTAGCCGTCTTACATGCCCCAGGTACTGTTTTCAAGGAAATTGCCGCCGGTAATACCCGCGTCATTGGTGCCGTTCAAAGACTCACCTTTCTATTTATCCTGATGCCACCGATTTTTTCCTGGATTGGTTCAACGTATTTTGGCTGGCGCCTGGGCTCAAATGATCCTCTTTACTTCGATACCACCGCGCGGGTCATCATCAGTTTTTTTTATGCTGATGCGCTGATCCTGGGTTATATCTCAACGGTGTTAATCGCCCGCTGGATGTCAAAAACCTATGGCGGTGGCAAAGTGGCTACCGAGAAACTGTTTGCCCTGTTTACCGTGGTCGTGGCGCCTTTATGCGTTGCCAGTGCTTCGCATCTTTATCCGCAGGTATTCTTCAATGTGCTGATACTCATTCCCGCGGTGATGTGGTCCATGACCCTGCTGTATCGCGGCTTGCCGATAGTGATGAATATTCCTCCCGAACGCGGCATGTTGATGTCCTCCTCACTGGTGGGCTGGTTGCTGGTGGCCTTTGTCAGCTTGCTCGGTATCTCGGCGGCATTGTGGACTTATGGCTTTGGTCCTTCTCTTGGTGTGTAGAACAGGAGTCTGGAACAGACTTCAGAGACAGAGACAAAGAAAAAAGCAGGGAAGAAATAGTACCGGGCATTTAACCCGCACGAATCAAGACTCATAAATACGCAAGACAAAAGGAGTACTCCCCAAGCCATGACTGACTTTCGGGAAATTTATCATGATGGTGTTGTCAAACGGCTGGTCCAGTTTTCCATAATCTGGGCAGTGGTTGGCATGCTGGTGGGTGTCTGGATTGCGGCAGAACTTATCTGGCCCGGGCTGGACCTGGGGCAGTTCTGGTTGTCCTTTGGACGCCTGCGGCCCCTGCATACCAATGGCATCATTTTCGGGTTTGGCGTATCAGCATTAATGGCCACGGCTTTCTACAGTGTGCAAAGGACCAGTAATGTACCGCTGTTTATGCCACGACTGGCCTGGATCTGTTGCTACGGCTGGCAGGTTGTGGTGCTGGCGGGCGGCCTTTCGCTGTTGGCTGGCTGGACCTCTACCAAGGAGTATGCCGAACTGGAGTGGCCCTTTGATATTGCTATCACTATATTGTGGGTTTGTTTTGCCGTGGTTTTTTTCGGCACTATTGCCACTCGTCGTATCAAACCAATTTATGTTTCCAACTGGTTTTACGGTGCCCTGATTATTGTTATCGCCATGCTGCATATCGTCAACAATCTGGCGTTGCCGGTTTCCCTGAACAAGTCCTATTCCATTTATGCCGGTGCACAGGATGCGGTGGTGCAGTGGTGGTACGGCCATAACGCGGTAGGCTTTTTGCTCACCGGTGGTTTTCTGGGCATGCTCTATTACTTCCTGCCGAAACAGGCCAATCAGCCAATCTGGAGTTACCGTCTTTCCGTGATTTCCTTCTGGGCTTTTACCTATACCTATATCTGGGCCGGTCCCCATCACCTGCATTACAGTTCTGTTCCCGAGTGGGTGCAGTCGCTGGCCATGGTGATGAGCCTGATCCTGCTGGCGCCATCCTGGGCCACCATGATTAACGGCATTATGACGGTGAGTAAAGCGTGGCGAAAATTGCGCGTGGATCCGGCGATGAAGTTCATCGTACTGGCATTGGCCTTTTATGGACTGGCCACCTTCGAGGGCCCGATGATGGCTATTCGCAGTGTAAATATTGTCAGTCACTTTACTGACTGGACTATCGGTCATGTTCATTCCGGTGCGCTTGGCTGGAACGCCATGATCACCTATGGCACTTTCTATTTTATGGTACCGCGCATGATGGGCAGAGAGCTTTACAGTGTACGTCTGGCCAACATTCATTTCTGGATGGCACTGGCGGGTACCATGCTCTATATCATTGCCATGTGGGGAGCAGGTATTTCCCAGGGGCTGTTATGGCTCAGCGTGGATGGCATTGGTGAGCTGAGCTACAGCTTCAATGACGTGATGGCGTCCATGGTGCCTTATTACGGCTTGCGGCTTATTGCCGGCATTATCTTCCTCATCGGCACCATCCTGATGGCGTATAACCTGTTCAGAACCATGTGGGGCCGACATACGGTTTCCGTGAGCCCCCCCGATATCGTGGATGAAATACATGGCACGGCGCATATGCCTGAACCGGAACCGGATTTTGATGGAAGCACAGGTCGGGAGGTACCAGCATGAAATACCATGGCGTAACCCTGCATCGAAAGCTGGAAAATAATATTGGTCTGCTGATCTTTGGCATTCTGTTCGTGTCCTCCATTGGCGGCCTGGTTCAGGTCTTGCCGAGCGTATTTCAGGAATCCCTGAGTACCGCTACGCAGAACAGTCATCTCTACACTGCTGAAGAATTAACCGGCAGGGATGTCTATATCCAGGAAGGCTGTCATGTTTGCCACACGCAGCAGATCAGACCACTGGTCGCAGAAGTGGAACGCTATGGGCCGTTCTCGCGGGCCGATGAATTTGTTTATGACCGACCTTTTCTATGGGGCTCAAAACGCACCGGGCCGGACCTGCACAGAATTGGTGGCAAGTATTCTGATGACTGGCACCGGGTCCACTTGCTGGATCCGCGCAGTGTAGTGAATAACTCCATCATGCCTGCCTATCCGTGGTTGGCGGAAAATGAAGCCAACGCCATGGGGGATATCCAGAAGAAAATGCGCGTCCTGCAGACGCTGGGACACCCCTATAGCGAGGAAGAAATTGCTGCCGCCCCTGATGAAATTTATGGCCTGAGCCAACTGGATGTGCTGATTACCTATCTTCAGGTACTAGGCACTGGCCTGGCGGAGGAGAACCGATGAGCTGGTTTATTTTTGTTGGCGATATGCTGGTGATGTTGTTCATGGTGGTACTGGTCACATGGGTGTTTATGGTAAGTGCTGATCGCGACATTGACCGCTCTGCCAATATCCCGCTGAACGACGAAGATTATGGTGATGAAGAGCCTGACCTACCAGGTGAATTAAAGAAAGCAGGTGTACCCCATGGCTGATATGCCCAATGATTTCTGGAGTGGCTGGATTATTCTGATCACTTTGATCAGTTTTATTGCCCTGGCGTGGTTGGTGATCAGTGTCTATACCGCGGCGCCACCGGATCCTAACGAAGTAGAAGAGACTATCTGGGATGGCAATCTGGAAGAAGGTCAGAATCCTGCGCCACTGTGGTGGTTCTGGCTGATCTTCGCGATGATGGTGTTTTCTGTGTTCTATCTCATGTTCTATCCAGGCCTTGGCTCTTTCAAGGGCGCCTTCCAGTGGTCCCAGGGTGGAGAGTTAAGTGAACGCTACAGTGCATTCAATGAAAACTTCACTGAACTACGGGCAGAAATAGCTGCCATGCCTCTTGACGCAATACGGGCAGACGACGCGCTGATGGGTAGTGCGAGTGATCTCTACAAGCAGAATTGTGCCGCCTGTCATGGCTATGAGGCCCAGGGTCAGGCGAACCTGTTCCCCAACCTTACCGATGGCATCTGGCAGTGGGGTGGCAGCCCTGAAAATATTGAGCAGACATTGCTAAATGGCCGGGTAGCCGTTATGACCAGTTGGGAAGCCTTACTGGGCCAGCAGGGCGTCACTGATGTAGCCAACTATGTCCTTGTGGTAGGCAGTCCTGAAGCCGAAGGCCACCCCGGACAAGCAAGATTTAACCAGATATGTTCTGCCTGTCACGGCATCGAAGGCACCGGCAATCCCTTGCTGGGCGCGCCCAGCCTGGTAGATGATGTGTGGCTCTATGGCGGTGATGTAGAAACCATCAGAACCACCTTGCGAGAAGGCCGAAATGGCCGTATGCCGGCGTTTGGGGAGAAGCTGGATGATGAGCAGATTCGATTGCTTGTAGCCTGGTTGACGCGTTAAAAGCAGAGGCAAGCAAACTGACGGATAAAAGATAAAGGATAAAGGAAAAAGGATAAAGGTGGGCAGGATGGAGAAGGCGTCAGGAGTGGCGCCTTTTTTTTTGGATGCAGGATGCAGGATACATGATTCAGGATGCAGGAAGAAAGGATTTGTAGGTCGGATAAGCTTAGCGCATCCGACACTGCGGATTTCACTTCGTCATCAGGCAATAAACAACCGAGTCGGAATCTGGTGGGTTTTCTGTCGGATGCGGCCTGTGGCCTTATCCGACCTACGGAGCTTGCTTTTTCCTTTATCTGGTTCCCTGTATCTTCCCTAAATCTGCTCTGAACGCCCGGTCCTGACAAAATCCCTAAATTCTGAAAATTCCGGGAATTTTTTGCTACAATACTCCGCCTGAATTTAGTCAGTAGTCATTTCCTGAAGTTTTCACTGAATTCTGTTATTTCTCAGATATGGAGTTTTTTATGTCAATTGAATTACCCGCTTTGCCTTATGCTCAGGATGCGCTTGAGCCACATATTTCCAAAGAAACGCTTGAATTTCATTATGGCAAGCATCACAACACCTACGTGGTAAAACTGAATGGCCTTATCGATGGCACCCCTGATGCTGACAAATCCCTGGAGGAGATCGTACAGAATTCTTCCGGTGGTGTTTTCAACAATGCGGCGCAGATCTGGAACCATACTTTTTACTGGCATTGCCTGAGCCCCAATGGTGGCGGTGAGCCTGCCGGTGCTGTGGCTGATGCCATCAATGGTGCCTTTGGTTCTTTCGCTGAATTCAAAAGCAAGTTTACCGATAGCGCCGTGAACAACTTTGGCTCTGGCTGGACCTGGCTGGTAAAAAATGCCGATGGCAGCCTGGCGATTGTCAATACGTCCAATGCTGCAACACCGCTGACAGACGAAGGCGTTACCCCTTTGCTGACCGTGGACGTATGGGAGCATGCCTATTACATCGATTACCGCAATGCGCGTCCAAACTATATGGAAGCATTCTGGAATCTGGTTAACTGGGAATTTGTTGCTGCCAATATGGCTTAAATTATCCAGGTATCGAGAAAGCGGGCCTTGGCCCGCTTTTTTTTGTCATAAAAAAAGTTACAAGTTACAAGTTGCAAGTCACAAGTTACAGGTCTCAAGTTACAAGTCTCAAGTTACAAGCAAACGGAAAAAGGATGTAAGAAAAAGAATAAAAGGAAACCGTTAGAATGAAGGCAATACGTCGGATGGCGCTGCGCTTATCCGACCTACTACTCAATTTTGCATTCAGCTTTTCATTTTAACCAGTGTTCCGGTCTTCAATGGTCACCTTTATCCTTTATCCTTTATCTTTTTTCTTGAGACTTGTAACTTGCGACTGCGTTAACCCGGATCGATCGGCGCTGGCGGGGTTTTTCCCAAAATCATATCGGCGGCTTTCTCCGCCACCATCACCGTCGGGGCGTTGCTGTTGCCGCTTACCATGCGGGGGAAGACCGAGGCATCGGCTACGCGCAGGCCTTCTATACCACGGACTCTGAGTTGGGAATCGACTACACATTCCTCATTGTCGCCCATGCGGCAGGTGCCTCCGGGGTGGTGAACCGATGTCATATTGGCTTTGATGAACGCTTTCAGTTCTTCATCGCTGTCCACATTAACGCCGGGCAGGGTTTCCTTGCCCTGATATTTATTCATCTGTGGCGTGTCGAGAATTTTGCGGGCAATTCTCATGCCGCGCAGCAATGGCTCCAGGTCAGCATCGTCACCGAGGAAGTTGGTATCAATCAGCGGCGCCTGATGGGGATCACTGGAGGCCAGCGTGACGCTACCGCGGCTCTTCGGTCGTAACAATACCGAGTTAATGCCATAGCCATGACCTACCGGGAAAGGAAAGCCTGGCTTGGGTCGGTTGGCAGGCATGAAGACAAACTGTACATCGGGTCTGTCGAGTCCTTCTGTGGTGTGCAGGAAGCCGGTGACTTCAAACAGGTTGCCCGCCAATTGTCCCTTGCGCGTTAACAGGTATTGAAAAACACTCAGCGCATTGCGTGGCAGAGCTTTCCAGGAAATACCATAGGATTCTGAATTGCTGCAGACACGCTGCACCACGGCGGAAGGGTGATCATGCAGGTTCTTGCCGACGCCGGGCAGATTAATTTCGGTTTTGATGCCTGCTTTAGCGAGCTCATTACTGTCGCCAATGCCGGAATGCAGAAGCAGGGCGGGGCTGCCGTAAGTACCGCCACAAAGAACAACTTCCCTGCGCGCAATAAAATTCTGCCGCAGACCGGCAAGCTCAATATCGATGCCGGTAGCGCGGTTATTCTCCAACAGTACCCGGTTAACGAGACATTCGGTCACTACAGTCAGATTGGGGCGCTTGATAACCGGTTTCAGAAATGCGGTCACCCCGGATACCCGGCGTCCTTCATGGATGGCATTCTGGCGCACGTCAAAACCGACGGGATCCATGCAGCCATTAAAATCCTCGCAGCGTGGGTAACCCAGACTGCTGGTAGCCTCCAGAAAAGGCGTGATCATCGGGTTGTATTTGCGCACATGGGAAATATGCATTTCACCGTCGGTGCCATGGTAGGGCGATTGACGATAGTCGACGTTATTCTCGCTGCGAATGAAGTAGGGCAGGACGTCACGGTAACTCCAGCCGGGATTACCCATGCTCTCCCACTCATCAAAATCTTTTGGATGGCCGCGGAAATAGGCCATGCCATTGGTAGAGCTGCAACCGCCCAAAATTTTCCCCCGTGGCAGTAGAATTTCTCTTCCGCCCAGCGCGGACTGAGGCGTGGTTTTGTAATTCCAGCCATAGGTCTTGTGAAACATGAGTGTGCCAACGAAAGAGGGGATATGCACCAGTGGCGTTTTGTCACCGGGACCTGCTTCGATAAGACATACCTGGATGGATGGGTCGCTGGACAGGCGATTGGCGAGCACGGTGCCGGCGGTTCCTGAGCCAACAATGATGTAGTCGAAAGTTTTGTTACTCATGTTTGTAATCCACTGCTATTCGCACATTTTGTCTTATTTGCCTTGATCGCTACAGCGCCGCTGACATGACAATATCGTTGAGGCGCTGAAAGCGTTCAATATTGGTGGCTGGCCCCATCACACCGGCAGTCAGGCAGGCAAAGGTAATATCCCATTCCGGGTCCACCCAGAACAGTGTGCTGCCGGCCCCGTAGTTACCAAAGGTTCCGGGGCTGGCCAGTGTGCCGCCATAAATGGATGGGCATACTGCATCACCGCGCAGACCAAAGCCCAGCCCAATATAGGCCGGGTAGGGCTCCCAACCATGGGCAATAGCGATTTTTTTATATAGCTCGTTGGGTTTTTCATCGGTCCAGTTGCTGGTGGCTAATTCCATCATCGCTGGCGACAGGATGCGTTGACCATCCAGCGTGCCGCCCTGACGAAACATTTCGGCAAAGCGGAACAGGTCAGGCACGGTGGAAATACCGCCGACCCAGGGCATCTCGGCATGTTCTTCCGCAAAAGCGCCCTGGGGGCCCAGATCACTGCTACCCAGATGCTCCTGGGGCGGCTTGCCACGGAAATCAGGGAAGATATGTCGGTCTTTCAGATCCTTGCGCACGCCTATGGCGGTGTCTTTCATATTCAGGGGGGTTAATACTTCATCCTGCAGTAATTCCCGGTAACTGCGGCCCTTGGGGTCACAACGCCTGACAGCCTCGCCCATCAGGGCATGGTGCACCAGTGGCGAGTAGTGAACCAGTTCACCCGGTGGCTGTAGCGGCTCGATGTTCTCGCAAATGGCTTCAATAATGTCGTCCAGCTTGTCGATGTACATGCCTTCCCGGGGAATCCACACCGGCGGCAGGCCAGAGGAATGGGTGAGCAGGTGGAAGAAATTAATCTTCTCACGACCATGGCCTTCAAATTCCGGAATGATCTCCACCACGCGGGTGGTCAGGGCAAACTGGCCAAGCTCGATGGCGCGCAATACCAGAGTATTGGTAAAGGCTTTGGTCAGTGAAAAAAGGGAGAAAACGGAATCGCTTTGCAGGGGAACCTTGTGTTCCTGATCACCCCAACCGATGGCTTCCAGCATGCCCATTTCACCATGACGAGCCACGGCAATGACGGCGCCATGATATTTGTTGGCGGCGATATCTTCTTCAATAACGTTTTTCAGAAGGGAAAGGCGGTCCTGATTAAGACCAGATGCTGATTGACTCATGACAATGCTGTCTCTTGTTATTCTGTGCTGATGGATGATGAGGCTAAAGAGGGTAAGACTAGCATAAAAATGCTATGTGTCAGATGTCAAAATCTATTGCTCCCTTTAGTCTGTGTGGGGGCGACACAAGACTCCCTATGCCTGGTTCACGGATGGTTCATGGATGGGGCGGTGGGATCAAATGGCGATGTAGTAGCGCACCGAAATAGCATCGGTATAGGGTTTGCCATCGCGAAATAATGGCCTGAACAGGACATTCTGTAAATACTGATTCAGTCTGATTTCCATATTACGTGTGACTTCGCCGCCCTCTGACAAAAAGCGTACACGCTTGGCCTTGCCGTATTTGTCGATGCGAAAAGAGACGTCAAAGTAGCCAAAATAACTCACCTCTTCGTCGGGGGCGATATCGGGTTTTCAGTATTTATAGAAAGATCTATATTTTGTAAGTTCTGCTTTATGGAAGAGGCGCTGTCGCTCTTCATATTTTCAATCAAATCGCTTTCGGCAATCTGCCATTGCTTTTTACTACCAGGTCCTGCATCAGAAAAGTAGCTTTAGTAACTGCTACTGTCGCAGGAAAACTCTGACCGGATCTATGAGTGTCGTCTTATTAAAGAATAATTATAGGAACAGCAAAGAGGAAAATATTTTATCAGTTGATATCGTTACCCAGGCGGTAGAGCAACATTAATACAGTCACTAATTTATTCAATGTCCCAGCGCGAAATAATTTCTTTTCTGTCGACATTTTTCTTGTGAACGCCAAAGGCGGTGGCGGGTGTATTTTTATTCATGCGCGGCATGGCATTGGCCTGACTGATACCATCAATGGTTTGAAAGCTTTGTCTGTCTACATTGTGTGGATGGCGCTGTGCTTCGTGCAGGCTCAAAACCGGAGCAATGCATACATCATGCATTTCAAAATACGTAATCCATTGCTCCCGGGTTTTTTTCAGGAACAGGGATGCCAGGATATTTTTCTGTGTTGGCCAGTCTTCACGTCGCCATTGTTCTTCAAATGCCGAGGAGTCCAATTCAGCCTGCTCGATAAATGCACGGTAAAATTGTGGTTCGATACAGGCCAGGCTTATCCATTTATCATCAGCGCAGCGATAAACGTTATAAAATGGGGCTGCGCCATCAATGACATTGCTTTCCCGTTCATCACTCCAGGTGCCGGCATTGAAATCGCCGTAGATCATGTTCATCAGGGAAATGACGCCGTCAGTCATGGCAGCATCGATTACCTGACCCTGGCCAGTATTACGCGCCTCATGCAAGGCGGCCAGAATGCCCATGATCAGATACAGACTGCCACCACCAAAATCCGCTATCAGGTTCAGCGGGATGGCAGGTTTGTCCGCAGTGCCCATGGCGTGCAGGGCACCGGTCAGTGACAGGTAATTAATATCGTGGCCGGCTTTTTGCGCCAGAGGCCCGGACTGACCCCAGCCGGTGATACGCCCGTAAACCAGTCCCGGGTTGGTTTTATGTAATTCTTTCGGGCCCAGTCCCAGACGTTCCATAACACCGGGACGAAACCCCTCTATCAAAATATCTGCTTTACCCGCCAGGGCTTTGGCGGTGGCAAGATCATCGGGGTTTTTAAGATCAAGCACAATGGAATGGCGACCCCTGGATTCAACGTCCTCTGGCAAGTAATCGGGCCCTTGGGCTCGATCAATGCGCACCACATCGGCGCCCAGGTCAGACAACAGCATGCCGCTGAAAGGCGCGGGACCCATGCCGGCAAATTCCAGTACCTTAAGACCGGCCAGCGGGCCTGATTGTTTGGATTTACTCATAGTGGTTTAACGTTTTCCCAGTTTGTTCGCTTTTAATAGTATCCCCAGTGCTTCCCGGTCTTGAGTATCGGCAGTCAGGCCAATCTTACGCAGCACATGCTTTTCAACTTTCTGCGTTGGTGTTCTGGGTAATTCATCAACAAAACGAAAATACCTTGGCACCATGAAGTGGGCAAGTCGTTTGCTGAGAAATTCCGTCAACGCCGGGATATCAACGGGGCAGTTGTCCTTGCTGACCAGAATGGCGAGTATTTCCTCTTCACCACCGTCACCGGCAACCCCCACCACCGCAGCTTCTTTGATTGTTGCATGGGCCAGTAGTTCTTCTTCCACTTCAAAGGAGCTGATGTTTTCTCCCCGACGGCGAATGGCATCCTTGGCGCGATCGACAAAAAAGTAATTGTCATTCTTGTCGCGGGTAAATAGATCGCCGGTATAAAACCAGCCATCGCGCAAAGCCTCGGTGCTGGCCTGAGGGTTATTCAGATAACCGTGGCTGATACTCCAGGGATCATCGCTATGTACCAGCAATTCACCGATTTCTCCGGGTGCAACCTCATTTCCCCGGGCGTCTACCAGTTTTAATTCAACTCCCTGGCGAGGCGTGCCACAGGTTCCCCGGGCAGTCGGGTTGGGTCCACCCCAGAGGGGTACGGACAATTCTGTCATATTGAATTCGGTGTGCACTTCGATGCCAAAGCGTTCGCCAAAGGCCAGGGCATCATCACCAAAGGGTGCAATAACGGCTCTTTTTACCGGGTGATTTTTATCCTGCGGGGACGCTGGTTGAGCCATCAGATATTGCACCATGGCACCCAGCAGCCCCACTGAAGTGACCTGAAGGGTTTTCACCGTAGGCCAGAATTTTGAGGTGCTGAACCGTTCAACGAAGGCTGCGCAGCCACCATGTACCAGCGCAAACCATAAGCCCAGAATGCCGCCCACATGATACATGGGCAGGGCAACCAGATTGGTATCGCCAGGGCCGACATGACGAAACTCAATGGTACTGGTGTACAGGTGTTGATAACTGCACAATACCCCTTTGGAAGGCCCGGTGGTTCCGGAGGTATAGATAACAGCGGCGGTATCATGAGCACTAATTTCCAAGGCTGGAAGCTCGGCGCAAGAGGCTTGGCGCAATATGGCGGCGGAAGTTTGTTCAAGGCTGGTGTTATCGAGTCTTTCATCACCCTCGATGATCAGCGTCTTCAATTGAGCAGTATCTATGTCATGCAGTCTTTCGATCAGTCTGCCATCGGCCACCATTCTGGTGGCTGCGCTGTTCTTTAGTACATGGGCGAGGAGATTGCCACGGTAGGCGGTATTAAAGGGAACGGCAATGGCGCCCAGATAATTAAGTGCCAGATAGAGCAGCACACTGAAGGGGCCATTGGACAGCCAGCACAGGACATATTCATTTTGTCTGACGCCCAGGTCATGCAAATTGGCAGCCATGGCCCTGACTGCTTCCAAAAGAGTCTGGCAGGTATAGCTTTCACCACTATCGAATTTCAGGACAGTCAGGTCTGGCCAGCATTGTGCATTGCGCTGGAGCAGCCCATGAATGGTATGGGGTTTGTCTTGCAGCGCGTCCAAGTTACGAGGGGTCGTTACCCAGTATTTCAGCGGCACTTTTATTATAGTGCTTGACAGACCACACCAGGATCAGTGAGGAAATAATGCCAAAGACGATGGCAATGATCAGCATCGACTTGTTGATGGCCATCGGGTCATTGAATAGATAATCATTGAGCACACCGACACTGATGGGGCCGATATTGTTGTTGATTAATCCCACCACAAAAATATAGATGGCAATGGCCTGACCACGGAACTGGTTCGGCGTGATGTAATTTACTGCTGCTGGTGCCAGCGCTACCGGCATGCCGAAACAGGCCACAGCGGGGCAAAGCAGCGCCCAGGCCAGATAGGGGTTGGGAACGATAGCGGCGGCGCCGGCAAACACCATGGCCCCCAGTATGGCCCAGATAGCGACCTTGATATAGGCGTGCTGATGCCCTTTTTGCAGGAGCTTGTCGGCAACGGCACCGCCAAGAATAATGCCCAGCGTGCCCATCACCATGACTATGGAGCCAAAGGTCAAGCCGATGCGGGAAGTTTCCCAACCATGAATACGATTAAACAGGGGCGTGGTCCAGGCAAAGAAACCGATGGCCATTGAGCCGGCCAGGCCAAAGCCCAGAAACATAACGGCATAGGCCTTGAAATGGGTCTTGAAGAAATCCCGCGTGGCAGCCAGACCACCATCCACCTCCTTGCCATCCGCTGTAATAGTGCCTTGCCGGAACGGTTCCTTCACGGTGGCCATTAGAGGAACGAGTAGTAATCCGGGAATACTGACGATAATAAAGGTCACCTGCCAGGCGCTGAGTTCCCCTAAAAGGGGCAGCATGATGACGTCCCCGGCATTGGCAACCATGCCAACCACAAGGCCACCCAGGATAAAGGAAAGCCCAACTCCCACGTAGACACCCATGAAGTACAGGGCCACCGGTTTGCCGCGCTTGTTCTTGGGGAAATAGTCACTGATCAGGGAATTTGACGCTGGCGAGAGACTGGCTTCGCCGATGCCGACCCCGATTCTGCCTATAAACAGATGACTGAAGCTTTTTGCCAGGCCACAGAAGGCGGTCATGATGCTCCACATCAGCATACCGATGGTGATAATAACCTTTCTGTTTTTCTTGTCCGCCAATCTGCCCAGGGGAATGCCGGCGAATGTGTAAAAAACGGTAAAGGCAAAGCCCTGCAAAAGTCCGATCTGGGTATCGCTGATATCAAGATCTGCCTTGATGGGATCTACCAGAAGGGAAATGATCTGTCTGTCGATATAGGAAACCGTAAAGGCGATGAACAGGATCACCACCACATACCAGGCATAGGCAGGTTTTGGATAGACCGCTTCATTTTCACTGCTTGGCATGGAGTTCCCCGTTTCGAGTTTTATTATTTTTGTCAGGCAGGGAGTTTACTGAATAACGCGGGAGGTTTACAGGTAGGGCTGGAAGACAGATAAAGGATAAAAGAAAAAGGATAAAGGTGGGCCAGCGGGATGCAAGAGACAGGATGCAGGATGCAAGAGGAAACGTGCAGGATAAAGGATAAATGATAAATGATTTGTAGGTCGGATAAGGACCGCAGGGACGCATCCGACGGGGCGACCAGTGGTCGCCTGCTTGAGACTTGTGACTTTAAAGGTCACCTTTATCCTTTTTCTTTTATCCTTTATCCTTCGTTCATAACTTAACAAAAAAAGCAGCGATCAATATGACTACACCAACTGAATCCCACCATGCCAACACCAAAATCCAGTACGTGGTGAAGGGTGAACATACTATTTTTTATCCGGGTGATCGGGAGAAATCCTATTGGCCGGGTGAATTCCATGATGTTCAGGTTATTGATATTCATTCGCTGGCAGAGTCGGAAAAACCTACGGTAGAGAAGAATGGTTTTGCGCTCTTACATCATGATTCTCGCATGACTGATTATTATGATGAGGGGCAGGTAGTGGAAATTTACTACCCGGAAATGTGTGAGTTGGCGAAACAGGTGAACGGGGCCGAGCTGGCCATTGCCTTTGGACATGTAGCGCGCAGTGATAGTCCGGATGCGACCCAGCATTCACAACCTTCCTATGCCGCCCACGTGGACTACGGCAGGAAGACCATTGAGGAATATACGCACAATATTCTGGGGGATGAAGCCGAAGCCTGGCTGAAGAAGCGAGTTGTGCTGATGAATTTCTGGCGTCCGATTAAAACGGTTTACCGTACGCCACTGGCCCTGGTTGATGCGTCCACCGTGGCCAGGGAAGACCTGAATTTTGCCGAGGTCAGGGGGGGGCTGAATGATCCCAATCGTCCCCCTTTATACGGCTGGAATCTGAGTTATAACCCTGCGCATAAGTGGTATTACGCCTTTGAAATGCAGCCTGAAGAAATCTTTGCCTTCAAGCTTTATGATTCCTGTGACGATGTGCCTCAATTTACCGGTCACACAGCGGTAGATCTGCCATGGACGGATGACAATACGCCGCCACGTCATAGCATGGAAATCCGCACCATCTCGTTTATTGACGAATAGCAGAATTTTTAATGGCTAACCCTGAGACTTTTCTGTCGGATGCGGCCTGGGACCTTATCCGACCTACGGGTTTGATGGGTGAGATGGATTTGTAGTCGGATGCGGCCTGGGGCCTTATCCGACCTACGGGTTTGCTTCGGGATTGATAGGTGCATTGGCTTGTGTAGGTCGGATAAGCGCAGCGCATCCGACATAGCGGTTTTACCCTCACACGATAAGATAGGACTTTAGCCATAGCCCGATTCTGGGTAGGCTCCTTTTTAATAAAAACAGAATTAAAACAAATAAAATAAAAACAAAATAAAAAGAAAGGGGAATATTCCATGTCTGATGCTGCCCTAGCAGAACACAAAAACAAGGGTTGGTTCACCTACGAAAACGGTATTCTGCTCTTACTTGGTTTCACCTTCGGCTTAATCTTTTTTGATCGTAATGCGGTGGGGGTACTGACGCCCTATATCGTTGAAGACCTTGGTCTGTCCAATGCACAACTGGGCATGCTGTCCTCCGGTCTGGCACTGGCCTGGGCAATATCTGCCTATGCCTTCAGTGCCTGGTCTGACCGCAAAGGTTCCCGCAAACCCTTTATCCTGCTCTCCATCATTGTTTTTTCTGTTTGTTCAGCCAGTTCAGGCCTGGCGGGATCTTTTGGTTTTCTGCTGCTGGCGCGTGTGGTGATGGGTTTGGCGGAAGGGCCGTTCCTGCCCATCTGTCTGTCGGTGATGAATGAGGAAAGCTCACTCCATCGGCGCGGGATGAACGCCGGGCTGATGCAAAATGTTTTTGCAGCGCTACTGGGAACGACGCTGGCACCAATAATGCTGACCGCTCTGGCACAACAGTTTGACTGGCGTATTACCTTTTTTCTCACCGGTATTCCGGGTCTGATTTGCGGCTTCCTGGTGTGGAAATTTATGCGCGAACCGACCAGGCACAAAGACGCGGCATCGGAAGAGCCATCGGCAATTGGGGAACAGGAAGGTCACAAAGTCTCGGCGGGAGCCCTCGCCATGCTGAAAGAACATAATATTCGCATCTGTGCCCTGATCGCGATCTTCCTGGTGTCATGGTTTCTGGTATCGCTGACGTTTCTGTTTGTGTTTTTTACCAGCTATCGCGGCTTCACCCCGGAGCAGACCGGAGGCATCATGTCGGTAATGGGATTTTCTACCATGATATGTGGTTTCCTGGTGCCCGCCTGGTCGGATCGTATTGGTCGCAAACCGGTGATGATTCTGTTCACCTTTATTGGTGTGGTTACGCCCCTGGCAGCGCTTTATTTTGATGGCCCCATGTGGGTGATGGGACTGCTGCTATTTATTGGCTGGAGCGCCTCGGGTTCCTTCGCTTTATTTATGGGCGTGGTGCCTGGCGAAACGGTCAGCCCAAAACTGGCCGCCACCTCGATGGGGCTGGTGGTGTGTATCGGGGAATTGGTTGGTGGTTTTGCTTCACCCTGGCTGGCCGGCGTACTGGCGGACCAGAATGGCTTGCAGGCAACCATGTACTTCACCCTGATCTGTGCCTTCCTCTCAGGTATAACAGCGCTGTTCCTGAAAGAAACAGCACCTAGCCAGGTGGGAAAAGCCGCGGCCTAGCCGTTTAACTGCCTGCGTCAGTTGTCTGTTTTCAGTCGGCAACCGTCGTCATCGCTGACCACGTAGCCTGCTGAGGGATCAGAAAAATGTGAACCGATAACAAGCACGTCCTGATTGGCGTAGTCATCGACAAAATCCTGACGGGTTTGGGCGCCAGCTTCCTGGTCCATATCAAAACGCACAATTCTTTTTGGCTCTGCCAGTTGAATAGGGTTGTGCATCAGGTCACCGGTAATAACCGCTTTTTCGCCTTTGGATTCAATACAGATACTGACATGCCCGGGGGTATGTCCGGGGGTAGGTCTGAGGCTGATTTCAGGGCAAACCTTGTGTTCAATATCGATAAGATCCACCAGACCGGCATCCACCACAGGCTGGACAGCATCTGCCATGTGATTCAGGTCATGATAGCCTTTGGTTTCTTCCAGCATCTTCCAGTGTTCGTATTCTGATTTACCAAACAGGTAACGGGCATTGGGAAAGGTCGGTACCCATTGGCCATCTACCAAATGGGTATTCCAGCCCACATGATCAAAATGCAGATGGGTGCATAACACGTAATCCATTTCCTCGCGCTTGAAGCCGGCGGCTGAAAGATCTTCCAGAAAGCTGGTCTGCATATTGGTAAAGACATCGAATTCCCGCTGCCGGTCTGCGCCGATGCAGGTATCCAGCATGATCTGGTATTGCGGTGTGCGCATGACGAAACACTGAAAGCTGATAATCATTTTGCCATCCGGGGTGGCAAAATGAGGCAGCAGCCAGGGATATTTCTGAACATCTTGTGGGCCGGCATCCGGCCACAGCATGGAAATGTCGTCTTCCCACCCATTAACCTCGACGATGCGAGTGATTTCCACCTCGCCAATTTTCCAGGTGTGCAGATTTTCTAATGCCATAAGTGCTCCGTAATTATTTTTACTGCAGTTTTATGTTCAATGTTTTAGAAGCTGAATATATCGACTTCGTCTTGTGGCGCTTCCATACCTTCCTCATGATATTTTTCCCATATTTCCGCCCACGGCCGACCGAACATGTCAGGCACATAGGCTTCATAGGTATCACCGGGATTCATCGGTGTGGCGATGCCGTTTTGAGTAAAGATGGTTTGCACGCATTCGATATAGGAGTACGGGTCGCCTTCGCTGATGTCACTGACCCGTCGCAGATTACGCACGATGCGTACCGGTTCGCTTAGTGCTTCGGAATCATAAAAAATCGATTCATGATTGAGCGCAGTGATGGCACCTGAGTCATCACGCACCGGGGTATAAATCTCCACAGTCTGCATCTTGTTCGAAAATTCAAACTGGGAATGTGCCATCCAGGGCTGAATATTAGAGGTCCAGCTAATCACCACATCCTCATCCCAGAAACCAACGGTTTCGCCATACCAGCGCGGTACATCCTGCCCAAGACGGGGGATGGCACCCTCAGTATTAAATTCCCGGCCAAAATGCACCTGGGTGATAAAGTTTCGGGCCACACCAGCAAGAATTTCAAAAATATCCGGAGTGACGATGATGGTGTGATTTTGCATCAGCGTGGAGGCAAAGTGCCAGCGCCGCATGAAGCCTTCCGGCCAGCAATACTGGGAAGGCCATTGTGATTGCCCGCGCGACTGATGGTAGGCCTCCTGCACCACCCGTTTCTGGTACTCAGGGGTCAGGAAAGAAAGCACGGTGGGGATCTGATTCACCATCATGCCGTACCAGGTTCCCTGCAATCCGCCCGGGCCACCTTCATCCCAGAAATAGCGCCCACTGATATCGCCAGGCACGGTGGCATAGGTATGCTTTGTCGGGCCACCACGGCTTTGGGTTTCGGCCATGAGGGCTTCATAGTGCTCCTGAGCCGTATCAAATTCGTAAGGGCTGACCATCGATTCCCTTGGATAATCCCTGTCACAGAATCCCCAGGCCGCGGTCAGGGGTGGATTGTCGCCGCCCATGTTAGGCCCCGGATAGGCACCGCCCTGGGCTTCCAGAGCAAAGCCGGAATTACAGCGCCAGTAACGCGGATCCATCCAGTAGTCCATGTCCTTATAAAAATCAGTGGTAGTAAAGATATCGATGGGCAGCGGCTCCACATTATCGGGTACCTCGCCATTTTGGGCCGCCACTGCCTCAAAACCAAAAAAGTTGACTGGACCTACTATTTCATAATCCCGGGCGTCAGCAATGGGGGCGCCACGACCGACACTGTCAAAACCGATATCGGGCATGGCCTGAGCCATGGCGTGCTGTGTAACAGAAAGCAGGAAAGCGCAGAGCAGGGAAAACGATAATCCCTTTGTTAGTAGTCCTGGAAAATTTCGCATAGTGGTCCTCAGGGTGTTCTTTGAATTTACAGGTTTTTATTCTGTCTTAAGTTGACATTGGTGTTTCAGCAGCAAGCTAAGTTATCACAATCGAAACCCGTGAAGAAATGCCGCAGAGTTTATTTAACTTAGCTTGGTCAGAGGGGCAGGGGCAGGAATGCCGAGAATCATATCGGCGGCTTTTTCCGCAATAGCCACCACACTGGCATTGGTATTGGCGCCCGGCACACGCGGATATATTGACGCATCGGCCACCCGTAATCCCTCTATCCCGTGAACTTTCAACTCATCATTCACCACATCATTGGCGCCATTACCCATGCGACAGGTGGAACCGGGGTGATGCACGGTGGCCAGGGTGTCGAGAACGTAATTCTCCAGCGTGTCGTCATCATGCACGGTCGCGCCAGGCAGACGCTCAGTCGCTTGATAAGGGGTAAATGCACTCATGGCAAAAATTTTTCGCGCAAGTTTGAGACCGCGCTTCAGGGTTTCTATATCTTTTTCGGCACTGCCCAGAGCGGGGTCAATTAGGGGGGCTGCCATTGGATCATTACTGGCCAGACTTACCTTGCCGCGACTCTCCGGGTACAGACAGACAATGCTGATGGCAATGCCATGGCCCAGGGGAATAGGGAACGGTTTGGGGTTACGACGCGCTGGTTGAAATACCACCTGGATGTCCGGGCGATCAAGATTCGGCAGGGAACGAATATAGGCATTGGTTTCAAACAGATTGCTGGCCATCGGACCGCTACGAAATAAACAGTATTGCAGGAACTGCACAATATCCCGCGGCAGAGCTTTCCACGACAGCGCATAAGAGGTGCTGTCCTGCATATCCATGGCGACAAAACTGGCGGGATGATCATGCAGGTTTTTGCCAACGCCGGGCAGGTCATGCACCAGTGCTACACCCACATCCCGTAAATGAGAGGCCTCGCCAATACCGGAGTTAAGCAAAATGTGAGGTGAGTGAAAGGCACCTGCGCAAACAATCACTTCCCTTTCTGCAGAGAATTGAATGATGCTGTTGTCCTGTATCACTTCAACACCGATAGCCTTTTTACCCGCAAATAATATTTTGCGCGTCGCCGTTTCGGTCATGACCACCAGGTTGGATCGGTTTTTCATGGCCGGGCGCAGGTAAGCACTGGCAGTGGAAACCCGTTTGCCTTGCCAGATAGTGCCCTGGCGAAATCCATAGCCTTCGGGATAGGCGCTATTAAAATCCTGGCAGGCCGGAAACCCGAGATCTGCCATGGCACTGTTGAAAGCCTTGCACAGACGGTTAGGTTTGGGAATGAAGCTGACGCCCATGGGGCCATCAATATTGTGGTAGGGCGAATCCCCGTATTCCGGGTTGTGCTCGCTGCGCAGGAAATAGGGTAGCAGGTCTGCATAGCCCCAGCCTGGATTACCTTCCAGTGCCCAGTCGTCATAATCCATTGCACTACCGCGGTAGTAAGCCATGCCATTAATGGAACCGGAACCGCCGATGACTTTACCCCGAGGCAAAGGGATCTCGCGATTATTAAGCGCAGGCTGCGGCACGGTTTTCAGACCCCATCCCAGTTTGGGGTTCATGATGGCCGCCCCGACACCGGCGGGAATAGAAATCGTAGGATGTTTTTCCGAGCCGCCGGCTTCAATCAGGCAGACACGATGTGCCGGGTTTTCACTTAATCTGGCAGCAAGGACGCAGCCGGCAGTACCGGCACCGATGATGATGTAATCAAAGCGTTGTTGAAACTCTTGAGTAGATTCAGGTGTGGATTCAGGCAAGGGATTTCCGAATATTTTGATTAATGGTATGGTCTATCCGTTTTATAAAGACCGTTATTCGAACAGTGATTTTGTCCTTCTATACAAGGCAATGCGCAATATAACAAAAAGGAGTGAATTTGGAACTTAAGCAGACAATTTTGGCCCGCGGCCACAGTTTTTCATTGGGGGGACAGTTTGAGCCCGACTACCAGCCGGTGGTGGATGCCTTCATTGAAAACTTCAAGCAGGAAGATGAAATCGGGGCCGCCTGTTCCATTGTGCGTGAAGGCAAAACCGTGGTTGATATCTGGGGTGGCTGGCGCAATGGCGCCATGGACGATCCCTGGGATGCTGAATCTACCGTATGCATGATGTCAGTGGCCAAAGGCGTTACTGCAATCTGTTTTAATATGTTGATGGATCGCGGTCTTGTTAATGCCGATGATCCGGTGATCAAGTATTGGCCTGAATACGGACAAAATGGCAAGGTATCCACGTTGGTCAAACATTTTCTTGACCATACCGCTGCCGTGCCGGTGTTAACCACCAATCCACTGTGGCCGGGCGCCATGTTTGATCGTGAGGCCATGATCCATGCCCTGGAAGAGCAGGAACCGCTGTGGGAGATTGGCACCAAAGCGGCTTATCACGTGCACCACCAGGGCTTTCTGCTGGGCGAAATTATGCGACGGGTGACCGGTGAGACCGTAGGTCCCTTTTTGAAAAAGGAAGTCTGCGATCCTTTGCATGCACAATACTATATTGGCGGTATGACTGAAGAAGAGCAGTCCCATGTAGCCCAAGTGATGCCAAATATGGAAGCCAAACTGTTTGCGGCAAAGGACGGTGGCGATCAGACTTCATTACGTGCGCTGGCCTTCAAACAAAACCCCGATGAGCCCTGGGCCGTCACCATGAACAGGAAAGAATGGCGCGAAGTGGAAGTAGCCAGCGGCAGTGGTCACGGTAATGCCCGCGGTGTGGCGCGTATCTATGGTTGCCTGAGCAATGGCGGCATGGATGGTGTGACCCTGATGAGTAAAGATGGTCTGGAAACCATGATTACTGAACAACACAACCAGACCGAAGGTTTACAGGAACGCCCTTATCATCAGGCATTAGGTGTATTGTTAAATACCCCCGAAGCCGTTTACATGGGTCCCAATATGCGCAGCTTTGGCCATCATGGCATAGGTGGCTCAATCGGCTTTGGTGACCCCGATGCCAAACTGGGCTTTTCCTACTGCTGCAACAAAATGCATGCAGTCGGCACTAATGGACCCAGGGCGGCGCGGTTGATTGATGCCATGTATAAAATATAGTCGCAAGTTACAAGTCTCAAGTTGCAAGAGTGATAAAAGAAAAAGGATAAAGGATAAAGGTGGGCGGTGCAGGGAGGCGGCAGGGAAAAAAATTACGAGAGACAAGAGACAAGAGACAAGAGGCAAGAGGCAAGCAAGCCCTTGCTCAGGCCTCAATGGGTTTTTGTAGGTCGGATAAGCAAAGCGTCATCCGAGAAGGTACCATTCCGTAAATACCTTCAGGCAAAAATCCACCCACACTGTAAAACATAAAATGTAAGATATTTTTGAGGATAAACAGGTCGGATAAGGACCGCAGGGACGCATCCGACGTGGCGACCTTTGGTCGCCGACTTGAGACTTGAGACTTTCCACTTGCTTCCTGCTTTCGCTTTACAAGTTTCTTGAAGATCTAGTGCCGTTATCCAAAACGTCGGATAGCGCTGCGCTTATCCGACCTACAAGGCTATCCTGTTTTACCTAGGGCCACGTATCACAAAACTATTATATTTTACCCAAGGTTCCGCATCTCAATGGTCACCTTTATCCTTTTTCCTTAATCCTTTATCCGAATTAATCCTTTATCCGTATCTCAATTACAAGCTGAAACTCCGCCATCCACATTGAATATTTCCCCATGCACAAAACTCGCTTCCTTGCTCAGAAGAAAGGCGATGGCATTGGAGTTGTCTTCCTCGGTGCCATTGCGGCGCAGGGGAATCCAGCCGGCGCGCTTTTCGTATTCTTCCTTGCTGTTGAGTCCCAGAGAGCCTGGTGTGGGTACGGAAGCGGGTGAGACGGCATTGACGCGAATATTCTGGGGGCCGAATTCAGCGGCCATGGTTTTGGTGAACATGGTGACAGCGCCTTTTACGGTGCTGTAAACGGAGGTATTGGGAAAACCCCGAGTGGCCACCGGGGAAGCCAGATTAATGATGCAGCCACCGCGTTTCTTGTCATAGTGCGCCAGCATGGCCTGGGCAGACCAGAACAGGGCCTTGATACCAATGTCCAGCATGGCCGACAGGGTGTCTTCATCGACGTCCTGAACCGGGCTGTAACGCAGCAACATGGCATTATTGATAATGGCATCGATGCGACCACCGAGTTTGGCAAAATCTGCCGCGACCGCCATAAACGCTTTACGGTCTGACATGTCCCCGGAATAGGCTTTCGCCTTGCCACCGTTACTGGTAATTTCGCCCGCTACCTGTTCGGCATTACCGGCATCTATATCGGCAACGCCGATAATGGCGCCACAGGAAGCCAGATGCAGGGCTGCATGACGACCCAGGCCACGGCCGGATCCGGTAATAAGAATATATTGATCAGATAAGTCAGGTTTCATAATAATGAGCAGTATTTTGTTTTGGTTTATTGGTCGGAGTGAGAGGATTTGAACCTCCGACCCCCTCGTCCCGAACGAGGTGCGCTACCAGGCTGCGCCACACTCCGAATGGAAATTTCTTTAATAAAAAACGCTCAGTTGTGGCGTTTAATAAAGTTATTCTACAGTGTTTGACAGTGTGATTACCATGCCCTAAATGGTTCCGGACCTGTTGCCTGACTGGAAATATGACGGGTGTTTTGCCTGCAATTGTGACAAGGTTATTGGCAATGCCAGTTGTTTTTTCAGCAGGCAGCCAGCTTATATTTTTGAGTATTAATAAGAAAATGGCAGAAGAAAAAGAACGTTTGGAAATAGACAGTATCGAGCAATGGCGCGAATGGCTGTCTGATAATTTCGAGAGAGAAGACGGCGTCTGGCTTATTACCTGCAACGAGTATTCCGGGGAGGATTATGTTCAATATGACTCTCTCGTAGATGTGGCTCTATGTTTTGGCTGGGTTGACTCGATACAACGCCGCGTGGATAACGACAGAACAAAACTCTATGTCTCTCCTATCAAAAAAGGTATGCCCTGGTCCGCTGTTAACAAGAGCCGTGTGCAACGCTTAATGGAAGATGACTATATGATGCAGCCTGGACTGGACAAAGTAGAGGCGGCTAAAAAGGATGGTTCCTGGCGACTGTTTGATGAGATCGAAAAAGGCATAAAGCTACTGGATTTAAACAGGCATTAAAAAATAATGCCATTGCGAAAAAACATTGGGCAAAGTTTCCCCAGCAAGTGACAAAAAATATCCTCTGGTGGATAAAGTCAGCAAAGAAACCTGAAACCCGTAAGCAAAGGATAGATAAAGCCGTCAGTGAGGCGGCCCTGAATCGAATGGTCAATCATCTGGATTAGAAAATTCAGAAAGGTGGTACGCCAATCAGAACCCGGTGCAGGTAGGACGCAAATACCCCATACGCGATAAAGCCGGCAACAAAAGTGATTACGGTTCCTTTTGCCGTGCCGCTCATATACACAGTTCCGGCCAGGCGGTCACGTCTGCGCGCTGACGAAAAGCCGACAATGGCCCATACCAGAAAGCAGCCAAAGAGAAGAGTATCCCCCAGACGGCCATTGGTGATCAGGTGAGAAAACGCCCAGATCTTGATGCCGGCATACATGGGATGCCCCAGCCTGGCCTTGATATGATTCCCTGGAACATAAGCTGCAGCAAGCAGAAAAAAGGAAAACAGCACGAGCAATGAGGCCAGATGACGGGTCCATGTCGGTGGAGTCCAGAGAAAGACCGGGTCAGCTCGGCTTAAACCATAGCCATAAATAATGAGCAGCAGGCCGACAATTGATAGCAGGCTGTAAATACCTTTCCAGACATTTTCACCTTTGACTTGAATACACCGGGTACGCCAGCTATCGGCGAAGATTCGCGCGGAGTGAACGCTGAAGAAGAGTACCAATCCTGCAATTAACCAGATCATTTATTACTCCGGGGTAAACGTGAGTCGACTAAAGGAAGAGTAGCGCCAGTGTAAGTCATTGACCTTTATTCTGGTTAGTTTTTTTGCATACACAAAAAAAGTAACCAGAATCTGAAGATCATATTAAGCCCTAATTCGGACTCTGTTCCTTGTCCCAGTCCGTTTTGCCTTCATCCTGCCCTGCCACAGAATACAGCACCTGGGCATTCCGGGTTTTCTGAAAATCATCAAGAGACTCGCCGCGCATAGCCGCGTAAATATGAAGGTTGGTTGTGCCCACCACGGCGCCCAGTTTTTCCAACATAAAGAAAATAACGCCATAGTGAATCATGGCGCGCCAGTCGAGATTGCGGATCATTTCCTTCTCATCATCAGTCAGACCTGCCTGCTCAAAAGAGGCTTCGGGGTCCTCCAGAAACAGCTTGCGATGTTCCGGAATGATCAGTTCGTGAAGGAAGTTGTTGAGTCGATAGGCTTTAACGCTACTGCCGATGGTAGTGGGGTAAGTGCCTTCGAGTTTTTCAATACCAGCTAACTGGTGATTGATACGTTTCATGTAGTCTTCCTGACTTTCATCGGAGACTTCATTGGAACGTTCTTCCAGAATCATGCTGGCGATTGGAGTCATCGAAGGCAGATAATAGGTTTTGTGAGTAGTTTCCACTTCCTTGGACAGTGCGCCGCGCATGATCAGCCACATAATGACTTCGGCTCCTTCCATACCACCGAGTTCTGCGTATTCGGCAATGGTGATGTCGGTCAGGCCTTCTGGGTCTTTTTCAAGACGCTCCATGAACTCCATATCCCAGGGAGTGTTATTGAAGCCACAACGTTCGCCGTGGACCTGATGGGAAAGTCCACCAGTACCGGCAATGGCTACCTTGATATCTTCCGGATAGCTCTGGATGGCTTTACGCAGCGAGCGGCCGATGTTGTAGCAGCGTTTTGCTGTAGGTGTTGGAGATTGCAATACGCCTATCTGAAACGGCAGTACCTTGCAGGGCCACTCGGTTTCATGATCAAGCAGTAATGACAGTGGTGAGAAACAACCATGATCGAGCGCCTTTTCCTGGAAATAGGATAAATCGAACTCATCCGCCACCAGTCCCTTGGCAATATGTTCCGCCAGTGCCGGATGACCTTTCAACGGCGGCAGATTACGTGGACCGCCGCCTTCGTCCGCGACAGGAAAGTTCTCACCCACACCCAGGGAAAAGTGGGAATAGTGATCAATAAAGAATGAAGTCATGTGGTCATTGAAAATATAGAAAATGACATCGGGGGCCTGATCTTTCAGCCACTGTTGTACCGGCTCGTAGCCTTTGAAAATGGGTGCCCACACAGGATCTTCCTGTTTGTGTGCATCAAGGGCAAAGCCAATGGTGGGGGTATGGGAAGTGGCGATACCGCCGACTATCTTGGCCATAAATAACTCCTGCTATTTGGTTTTTCTGCTGTTTTCAATTTACGATGGGCCGTCATTATAGCGAAACATGGCCTTGAAAGCGGGAAAATTTTCGCTGCTTTCTCTTTCTTTGACCGGGGTCAAATGACCGGGTTAACAGGCGCAGAATTGAATATTGACTGGTGGTGCTGATCTTGTCAGTCCAGAAAGCGAAAGCTGAAAGCATCTGCGCTGGTATCCACAAAGCCCATGGAAGGCGATGGAAAGTGAGCCGTCAATATCAGGTTGTTGGTCTCACTCTGGGTTTCCAGAAAGTGCTTGCGGGTTTGCACGGCTTGTTTGGGGTCAAAATCAATCCAGTATTCCCACTGCGGGTAAAGGCATTGCAGGGGGCTGTGGATAAGGTCGCCGCACAATATGGCTTTTTCTCCCCTGGACTGCAAGTGCACTGCCACATGCCCCGGAGTATGACCGATTGTGGGTTCCAGCCAGACCTGGTCATCCAGGGTAAAGCCGGTATCCACTGCCATGACTTGACCGCTCTCTATACAGGGCAGCACACTTTCCTGGTAGGCGGGTGTATTCCCGGCTGCCACATGATCCACTTCTGTTCTAGCGATGATGTATTTGGCATTGGGGAAGGTCGGCACCCAGCGCCCGTCGATTAAACGGGTATTCCAGCCACAATGATCGCCATGCAGATGGGTACAAAAAACATAATTCACCTCGGCAGGGTCTATGCCTTTGGCCAGTAGCGACTGGTACCAGCCGCTATCGCTGCGCTGATGCCAGTCCTTGAAATAGTGATTGGTTTTATCGCAGCCAATACAGGTGTCCACCAGAATCAAATGCTGCGGGGTACGAATTATCCAGGTCTGAATGGCAATGATGAGCATACCGGTTTCAGCACACAGGGCTGAAGGTTCCAGCCAGTGACGGTGTTTTTCAATGGCTTCAGCGACATCGGTTCGAGGGAAAGCATCGGCGGGGTACAGGAAAGGGATTTCCATTTCCAATACGCGATCAATCACAATGTCGCCGACCCGAACAGTCATACTCTGTTAACCACTGCTGATCCTGACATATACCCTACTTGCCTATGGTTCGCTGCAAAAAGGCCAGCGCATTGCCCAGGTGCTCTTCATCAAAAAAGCCGGGTCCGCCATGCACAGCCCCATGTACCGGATCGAAGGTAACATCCAGTCCGGCCGCTTTATAGGCGCCAAACATTTGCAGGCTCTGGTTGATGGGCATCTGCGGATCACGATCACCGTGCAGTAATAACAGCGGGGGGTCATTGGCATCTACCAGGCTTACTGGACTGGCGAGTCTGGCTAATGTTTCATTATCCTGTGGCAGTGAACCTAACAGCAGTTCCAGCGCCGGTTCCCGAACACTGAGGCCAAAAGGTGTTGACTGGGAAAGAATGGTGGTCAAATCCGTCGCGGCAAAATAACTAACAATGGCCTGAACCGCAGAGGAGGTGTCCAGATGATTACCCAGTGTGCCTTCCAGTTCAGGATGCCCATTGCTGACACCCACAAGCAGCGCCAGGTGAGCGCCTGATGAGGCGCCAGTAATCGCTATTTTGGACGCATCATAACCATAGTCGGACGCATTGGCGCGCAGAAAGCGAATGGCCGCCTTGATGTCATGGATCATGGCAGGAAAGGGGGCATCAGTAGACTGACGAAAATCCAGGCTGGCCACGGCATAGCCATGCTCGACGAACTCCATGGGTACGCCCCCGGCCTTGTCACCAAAGCGCCAGGCGCCACCATGCACCTGAACCACAAGAGGAGGATTGACAACGGAGTCGGGAATATAGATATCCAGCCCGAGATCCTGACCATCAGGACTGGCATAGAGGATGTCTTTATATTCGTTTGTTTGTGCCATTACGGGCAGTGTACTTAATGAAATGGTAAATAGCATAACTGCTATCAGGCTGTTGTGTTTCATGATATTCCCCTGCGGCTCCGTTGCTCATTATTATTGTTACAGACGACTTTTTATATGCGCAACGGGCAGGATAAAGAACAAGTGTGAGGGCATCAAGTGAAAGCAGAAAAGCCCGGGGTTAGTTGCAACTGAAACAGGGGTTCACGAAAGGGAAAAAACAACTCTTTGCCTTGTTAGACGGTACTTGTTCCATAGCTCACCATGAGCAGAATCAAAAACAGGAAGATGCTGGTCATGATTACCGTATCCAGTACGCCCATGGTGTGGTCTTCTTCCAGCAAGGAGGACAGGGTATAAAAAGTAGGAAACAGAAAGATCAGCAGAAAAATATTGGACAGGGAAAAGCTGATGGGAAAATCCCCATGTGCAGGATTAATAAACTGCTGATAGAAAGCAATGCTTAGCAGCGTGAAAGGAAACACCATGAACATGACCTGGGTAATGCCGCCAAAAGCATTGGCCAGTGCGATACCGTATTCTTTTTTCTGGTGTGATTGCCAGAGGATCACGTATTCACTCATGCCGGCAAAAACGGCGAGAATCAGGGCGGTCAGGATAGGATTCACATCCAGTTCCTTCACCATGGCTTCGGCAAATTCGGACACTTGCTCACCACCAATCAGTGCGCCTATGACACCAATCAACAACAGGCCAGCGATTCTGCCGATCGAGTTTTCAGTCACATCTTCGTAAACAATGGCCAGACGTTTTTCTATATCTTTGCCAGTCATGCCAAGGCTTTCCCTGACCACATCCTCTTCCTGTGCATAGGCAGTAATGAGTTTGTAGGTATAGAAAACAAAAATGGTGAGCAGAAACACGCTAATGGTGAATAGATCAACGGGCAGGAAACTGTTTTTTGTAGGGGAATCCGAGGTAAATGCCATCATCACCAGGCCCAGGATAAGACCCATGGCGCCACCCCCGATTAATATCTGGGTGCCGGCTTCGGTAATCGGTAAGGGCATGAGGAATTTTCCCTGTTTATCCTTGGGCAGGAAAAAGGAATAAAAACTGAATACCAGGGCGTTGTTATAAATAGTTATGAGCGTGATGATAAAGGCGATAAGAGGACTGACAGGAATAACAAAGGCGATAACCACCAGTTCCGGCGTGGTAGAGAGTATTTCCGCCACTGTGCCGGCCACATAATGATTCCAGTGCAGGCGTGCTGCCAGTTTTTCCGAGGCTTTCAACAAGGCCTGGCAAGCGACCTGTAAAATTATCAGGCCTATGACAAGGGACAGGGCAGCATGGATAAAACTGTTGGGCATAAATTCGCCCACTTCCATGGTGAGGAAAACAAGCCACAGCACGATGCCAACAATCAAGCGCTTGATCCATGGTCTCAGCCCGGATGCCTGTGCATGAGTCTGCTGTCCAAACTTGATAATTGAGAGCCGGTCCGGATCTATGCCGGCTTGTCTTAATGGTTCCTCAATGCCCGAGTCTGCGCCGGGTAAACCAGCCCGGGCAATATTACTTTTTTGTTTGGAGTGATGTTTCTTCATTAATTTTTGGCAAGCCTGATCAGGATGCTTGATGATCGTTGATTATAAGACTTCCCGAAAAGAAGGAGCTGTTCAGTTCCTGCAGCAGTAGATTGTGCGTTTCTGCAACAGGTTTTCCAGTAGCCGCTATCCGGTAGCGGGACATGACCAGTTCAAAATCTGCCGGCACAACATCCGCCAGACTTGCGCTGAAGTTCTCATCGCTTTGAGTGACCACCTCAATACTGGCGCCCTGCATAGCCGGATAATTTTCGGTGAGCGTCCCATTAACAGTCACGCTAACAAGGCCTGCCAAAATCCGGACTTCTTCACTGGCGAAATCCTGGTAATGACCATCATCGAAATCACCATATAAGAGGGCGCTGGCCACATTGAAATGAATGCTCATTCTGGCCTGCAGGATACTGGTAAAAGGCCCCGGGTAATCACAGCCAGGATAATGGGCAGCGGCATAGGGCACGTTGATGTTTATGCTGGTAATCGCGTCTGCTACTAAAGTGTTTTCAGTTTTTACCCGCAAAGCCACCTGCGCCGCTGTCTGGGCATAATTGCAGGCGGGAACCTGTTTGAAAAATACCCTCAGTATTTCCTCATCAGAGTCACTAAAGGGAAGGGCTGGCGGGGTGGGAACAGCCTTGGCAAAGGCGGCAAACAAGCCTGCCTTACCATCCAGAGAACCCTGTGCTGCCTGCGCTCCGGCTTGTGCAAGTTGTGCTGCGGTAAGTCCGTTTCTGGCTGCGATGCCGGGATGAAAATACATATCATCACTGCCCCAGGCCGCCCACTCATTGAGTCCGGTAATGTAATTGGCAGCAAAGCCCAGTGCATTGGCGCTTGCTTCCGTATCAAGGTTATTCAGTTTCGCTGCAGTAGCCGCGGCGGCAAATGCACCTATCAGTCCGGTGGGACGGAAAGTGCGGGCAGTTTCAACGTCCATCAACATGGCGCCCAGTTTGGCGCCGGCCTCGTAACCACAGATGATGGCTTCCAGTAACTGTTTGCCACTGACCTGATTCTGTTCAGCCAATGCCAGTGCCACAGGGATGACGGCGACGCCAAGGTGGGACACGCTCGCTAAATGCATATCATCGCGGACCAGGGAATGACCCGCCACTGAATTGACGAAGACTGCATCCTGAAGTGAGACCTGCTGTGTTGAGCCGATAAGTGTTGCACCGCCAGTAGACCAACTGGGATCAATGCCGGAGTTGTTTATGGCCACTTGCCGGGCCTGCGCAACCCAGGAGAAATGCTGTGTGGCATTAGCGCAGGACAGGAAGTCCAGCACGCAATAGGCTGCCTTGGCCATGGCACCAGCGGAATATGTCTTATATCCGATCAGGGAGTCTGCAAACTGGCGGCACAGCAGGAAGTGGGAATTGACCCTGGCCGTTTTACTCAAAATTCAGATAACCCACACGATTATTGGCGGGGTCGGTAAACCAGAGTTTATCAATCAGGCGCTCAGGTGTCTGGCGGTCACTGCCGGCACTTAAACCCACTGCCCTGGCGGGACCATCGGCAATAGAAAACTCGATAATTTGTCCCGCCGGGGTGACTCGGCCCAGGGTATTGTTCTTGGTGTACCAGATATTTCTGTCAGGTCCGACGGCGATATTGATCGGGGTAGAGCCCTCACTGGGAATCATGAATTCAGTAATGTCTCCCGTCATGGTAATGCGGGCGACGCGATTGCCATCGACCGGGGTACTGTCCATATTGCCATTGAGTTCAAGAAACCACATATTGCCATCAGCGCCCGCAGTTATATCGCCGGGACCGGTGTTAGGGCGCGGTAGTGGAAATTCAGTGATTTCTCCTTGCGGGGTGATGCGGCCAATTTTTCCGGCCTTGAATTCTGAAAACCAGATATTGCCATCGGGGCCGGCAGCCAGTGCCCGCGGTCCGCTATCGGGTGTCGGAATAGTAAATTCGGTGACTTCCCCCTGCGGGGTGATGCGGCCGATTTTGCTGGCAGCAAACATGCCAATCCAGATATTGCCGTCACTGCCCAGCGCGATGGCGCGCGGTTGGCTGTTTTCGGTGAGCAGGGCGAATTCAGTGATTTCTCCACTCGGTGTAATTCTGCCCATTTTGTTGCCTTCATGTTCCGAGAACCACATATTGCCATCCGCACCCAGGCTGATAATGCGGGGAGAGCTGTTCGGGGTAGGGATTGGGTATTCAACCATGCCAGAGCCATCAGGGCTCATTCTGCCAATGGCATTGGCTACGCTCAGGGTGAACCAGATATCCCCGTCCGGCGCGATCGAGACAGTGGTCGGACCAGCATTTTCTGACAGCATGGTAAATGTGCTGACTTCGCCACTGGCTTGCAGGGAAGGGGGAAGATTGATCGATATGGTATCGGTAATTTCGCTGGAGTTGTCTTCCGGCATCTGCTCACTGCAGGCGGAGAGAAAACAGGCACTGGCTACTAACAAGCCAGGAAATAGTAATCGTGTCATCAAGGTGTCCTTCCAATCGGGCATGGTTTATCTGGTTTGAATCAGTGATAGCGGCGCCGGCAAGATGCAGATGGCATGTTATTCCGCCTAACCTGTGTTTTTGTTGTTTTATTGATCCCTGAATACAAAGTGGGCGATTGAGACTAGCAGGGAGCGTGACTGAATTCAACGACGAGGGCAGGACGACCGTTAAGGGGACGATTGCATAACAAAGGCGCATAATTGGCACAATAACGGCTTGTTCTGCAATTTGTTCTTATGTATCTTCCCCTCTCCCCGGGTTCGGCTCTCATTCAACTGTTGAGCAGGCTTAAAAAATTAAACTGTATTGAAAGTAGTCAAAAAAATGTCAGACGTTAATCATCCTGAAAACAGGCCGGCCAACAATAAAGTCGGACTGGGTATCGACTTCGGTACGTCCAACAGCACCGCTGCCATCTTTGACGGCGAGAAAGTTACCATGGTGATGCTGGAGCCTGACAGCCCGATCATGCCTTCGGCAAGTTACATCGACAGGGACTTTGTCACCAGTACCGGTCAGGACGCCATTGATACCTATATTGCCAGGAACCAGGGACGAAAAGTTGAAATGAGCCTTGAGGTCCTGGGCGAAGCCAGAACCAGTACCGGCCAAATGGACATGTCAACGCAACTGCCTTCCGAGCCTGATACCCAGTTGGTCTATGGGCAGGCATTCAATGATGGCAGTCTCCCGGGAAGGTTATTCAGGGGTACCAAGCGATTGCTTGGTAGCGTCGATACACACCGTGTCATGGTATTTAACCGGCCTTTCAGACTGGTAGCCCTGATCACACCCATTTTGTTGCGCATCAAACTCTGTGTCGAAAAATATGTTCAGCAGATGCCGATTCCAGGTATTCAGATTAACCAGGCCTGTATTGGTCATCCGGTAAATTTTGAAGGGCGTGATAATGACCATAACAAGGTGGCGATGGAACGCCTGAGCGAGTCCTATCAACACGCAGGCATCACTCATCAGACGTTTTATCCTGAGCCGACAGCCGCAGCCATGAGTTATCTGCAAAGTAATCCCGCCGAGCAAAGTGATGTCATTCTCACTGTCGACTTTGGTGGCGGCACCCTGGATTTATGTATTTTGCAGCGCAATGCAGAGCATTTTGATGTCGCTGCCATCCATGGTATTGGTCTGGGCGGGGATCATATCGACCAGTGTATGTTTCGTGAAATTCTGTTTCCCTTGCTGGGTAGGGGTGAGCGCTGGGAAAGGGAAGTGGAGGGTAAAACCGTTGAAACCCTGTTTCCCTTTGAAGCCTATGCAGATTTGCTGATTAACTGGACTGTCAGTTATATCCTGAATCAAAACGAATACACCACACCAGTCATCGACAAGATGCAGCAGGGTGGGGATTCTGCGGTTAAGTTTGAGCGTCTGTATGAGTTGATCACACAGAACTATTCCTACCAGGTCTTTCAGGCCATCAAGGATTGTAAAGCCGCGTTATCGGTTAATGATGAGTGGGTGCTGGATATTCCGGAAATAGATGTGGAAGTCACCATCACCCGACATGAGTTTGAGCGCATGATTGCGCCATTATTGGCGCGCTTTGAACGAGCTGTGGATGACACTCTCGACAAGGCCGGATTGGGAAGAAATGAAATACAGCTGGTGTTGAGAACCGGCGGTTCCTGCCTGATCCCTGCGGTGACCAATATTCTCGAGCAACGTTTCCCCGGTAAAGTGGTGGAGCATGATCCTTTTACCAGTGTGGCGGCGGGCTTGGCGTTGGCGGATTATTTTAATTACGGCACGAGTTTGGATAAAAAATAGAGGCAAGAGACAAGCAACCATTCTGCGAGGCATCAATGGTTTTCTGTAGGTCGGATAAGGACCGAAGGGACGCATCCGACTAGGCGATCTTTGATCGCCGTTTTTGTAACTTGTAACTTGTAACTTGTAACTTGTAACTTGTAACTTGTAACTTGTAACTTGTAACTTGTAACTTGTAACTTGTAACTTGTAACTTGTAACTTGTAACTTGT
>Ga0181599_1000642_pt1 | contig 36221 bp, 13 predicted proteins | sample 041ome_3_FD_148658 | JGI IMG/M metagenome (GOLD analysis project Ga0181599, IMG submission 148658) | Coastal salt marsh microbial communities from the Groves Creek Marsh, Skidaway Island, Georgia - 041405US metaG (spades assembly) | ecosystem: Environmental > Aquatic > Marine > Intertidal zone >...
CAGGCGTCGAGATGAATCGTCGAATGGACATCTGTTTGTTGAAAAGGAAGAGAGAACAATTCGCGAGTGTGTGTTAGCGTGTCTCGAGAAAGAAAAAAAAAACATTTGAGCAAAAGATCAGACACAAACACACACAACACACACACACACACAAGTGAGTAAACAGATTACAAAGACGCTCAGTGGAAGGGCACCATATATGTTCTAAACATGCGTCGAAACATTCATCTGATTGACAGATTATATGATTGAATCATCAACGCGCCTCTTTCATCGTTTCTTTACGTGTGCGTGTGTGTGGCGGGTAGCGGGTAGAAAGGAGAGAAAAACGAAGAAAAAAAGTAAAAAAGCTTACCTGCGTCAACGTCACGCGCGTTTCGTGCGGCAAAGCTGCCGCGACAGACTCGAAATCATCCGTTTCTGAACACAATTTCAGCAAACAAATAGCTTGCGAAGCTCTCGAAACGAGAGCTAAAAGCGCATCCATGGAATTCTCCTCCTCTCTCGCCGCGTTGAGAGCTAATTTTCTCCTCTTTGCCGGCGTCAACTGGCTGGATGTTCTCGGTTTTCTCGTTTGCAAATACTTTTCGATTGGACGCAACCGTTGTTCGATGGTTTCTAAAGTTTCCGGTTCCACGGAAAGTTGCAAAACTAAATCTTCACCGATAAATCGCGCCGCGGAGCGAAGTGCGTCTGAGGCGAATCGCAAAGGCGAGCGAGAAGTTTCATACCCGTATCTATTGGAAGAGGATGCGTTCACCGCTTCTGCCGTTTGTGACTCGCGAATGGCAATTGCTAACGGTCGCTCCCAGATCGCTTGTACCGCTCGCGCGACGTACAAATGTATCGCTTTGTGCGCGGAAGAGTAGTGTAAACTCGGTTGCACGATGGCGCGACCCATGTTGAACGCCGCGGACGATCGTTCCAGATTTTTGACCACTGCATCGTCATTTTGTCCATTTGCACCTTTCGCGCCATTCACATCGCTATCTTCGCTATCTACTCTCGGTTCTCCTGTGAATCGAGGATCTTCGAATGCACGTCTTGCGGCATCCCTAACGCTCGGCGGGATCGGCTCGGCGAATCCCAAATGCACCGCTGAAGCGATAGAAAGGGTCAAACACATGATTGCCGCTTCGACTGGTCCGTAGCACGAGAAGAACTCTTCGATGTGTTCGGGGACTTTGTTTTGCAACAACGTCGCCAACGTATCAATCGGTCGCGCTTTCTCAAAAGTCACCACTCCACTGTTTGTCACGAGCGCAAACTTCCTGCGTTTGCTTCGAAACAAGCTTTGCTCGACGAGTTCACTTCGCAACTTTGAGCCCGTAAACTGTTCGACAACTGAAGCTGGCGTGCCCTTCGGGAACGGTGGATCTAAATCCTTTCGAATTCTTGAGGGCATTGGCAACTCGCCGATAGCACCTACGTTTGACGCGACGCGACCTTCTAAAATTGAGGGCTTTTGAACAACCTCTCGCAAACCCCTCGCAGGTCCAGTATTCCGCGGCGCCGTCATCGGCGGTGGGAGTTGCAAATGCATGGGCAACATCGCGTCTCGCGTGGCTAGGAATAATTTACTCGATTCGTCATGCGAACTGCTATCGGATAGGAGCAAAACACCGTTGTAATAGTGCGCCGCTTCGACCTCCAGCGCGTTGGCCGAGGCGTCGAGTAAAGCTCGGGCGGAGGTTAATCCTCTCGCAGAGGAGCCACCAGATGGAGGAGGGTCTCGTGTTTCTACCACAGATAAGCGAGTTGGAGTGACGTACTTACTTCCGCTCGAGCTCGAAGACCCATTGCTACTGCGATGATACGAAGATGGGTAATAACTTCCGTAACTCGACGTCGACGGCAACGCGGTTAAATACACGCGTCGCCCGTCGGCGCACACGCCCACTAAAGTCACGCTCTCAGATTCTTGCGTGGAAACGATGGCAATGTGCACCAGTTTCCCTGCTTTTTTTCTCGCTTCTGAGCTAGACGTTGTTTGGGAACCTTGCCCGTACCTTCCACTCGAAGATGGACTCCTGTAATCGCCGTATCGAGGAGAGCCGTATCCGCCCCGAGAACCGCCGTAAGATGGTGATCGGTTTTCAAACATTGAATTTCCACCCCCATTATACATCGACCGTCTCGAACTGTTGCCGTAATAACTACTTCCGCCTGACATTCCTCTCCCGGCGAGTTGCGCGATATCTTTCACCTCTACGACGCGTCTCGGCGCGTCTAACCCCTTTGAGCCTAAATCGTACACTCGCACGGCGCCATTTTGTGAACGGGTGTATAAAATGCTCCGCTCTTCGTCGCATAAGATTTGCACCAAAGGATCTTCCACGCTGAACACGTTCAAAGAACTCGGAATGTAATTTGAAAACCCGGAGGAGGAAAATTTAACTTTCCTCACTCTCGGCGCACCTCGGCTGAAAAAACCTCCTCCGCTGCCTGACCCGTTCGCTAACGTCATGTCACCACCACCACCACCGTGATACTTCAACTCGTAGGCGTGCGAATCGTTCCCGGCTAAGAAAATCCTCCCTGTTCTCGAGCACCCGCAAATTTGATTGAATACAATCGCGTCTGTCGGGCACGAAAACGTCGTATCGCGAATCAACAAAGGCGCGTTTACATCGAAAGCAACTTTCTTCATCTTTCCTCCGCCGTTTTGTGCATCGTTATCACTTTTCCCATTCTTCTTCTTCTCTGACTTTGACGCGACGTTACTCGCGTCCGATACTATCCCTAACATCTTAATTTCCACCGTCGTGCACACGACTAAAATCTTCGCAATCTGACTCACGAAAACCCCTTCCTTGGGATCCGCCAAGCCGACGCACACAATCGGCTGCCCGTTGAACTCATCAGTTAACTCAATCGGCACGTCGTTCTCCACGTCAAAACGCCACAAAAATAACGAATCATCCACGGTCGCCCACGCGCGAGAAATCTCCGGAAAGCACCCGCAAAAGCACACCGACTGTCGATTCTCGTATCTCTCCAACACGATTTTCGGCAACGGATTGTGCGTCAAATTCCTCAACTCCGAAGGCCATCCGGGTTGCTGCAACGAGTACGCCTCTCGAGGCGCCTCCCTCAATAACTCGAGCAAATCCGACCCGCTCGTTTCGTTCGCGAGTTTCGTGATGCGTTTCGTCGCCTCGGCGAGCGCTTCGCGTTGTTCTGCGTTTTTGCGTTTTCAAAAAGAAAGAGAGTTGTTGTTGTTGTCAGTAAACGAATACCGAAGGACGAACGAACGGGAAACCAATCAGAGAAAAGTCTTCGAAAAGAAGACATCGCGCGTTCCCACGAGAGAGAGAGAGAGAGAGAGAGAGAGGAGCAGCAACGGCGCTCTCTCTCTCTCTTCTTCTTCGTTCTCTTTTCCCGCCGTAGTCCCTTTTTTCTCCGCGATCGAGAGTAAAAAAAAAATCCAAATCGTCGTCGCCTTCGTCGTCGTCCTCGGTTTTATCGTAATCGCTGTCGTCTCCGTGCGACGAGAGAACGTCACACTCGGGCAGTTTTATCGGTATTTGCGTTTGTACTCATCACCGGACGACGCGAAAGACGACGACGACAAGGACGAGACAGAAAGAGAGCGTTGTAGGGAAAAACATTCAAATTCCAAAAACGACGACGCTTGCGAACCTTCCGTTTCCGCCAATCTCGCCGCGAAAAGCGCGTCGTCGCTACTATTCGCTCCTCCTCTTCGTATTAAAGGCGTACCACCGGACGATGACGGCGGCGGTGCCATTTTTTTCACGCGCGTCTCGAAAGAGAGAGAGACGGAGACTTTGTTGCGCTTTCTCGAGCGCTTTTTCTTCTTCTTTTGCCCGTTTAGGGTTTCGAAAAAGCGCTCTTGAACGCGCTCTTCGACGGCCGCTTGCGTGATACTACTCGAACCGCAACGCGCAGACACACATATTCAGAGAGAGAGAGAGAGACGATGTCATCAGAAACACCACCGCCAGAACTGACGGAAGCGCAGCGAAGAGCGAAGCTCGACGCGGAAGAAACCGCGATGCGATTGGATTCGCTCGCCGCAACGAAAAACGCCGACGAGGACGGCGCCGAGGAGGAGAACGCGAACGACGAACGCGATCGCACGGAGAAAGAAAAAGAAGAAGAATCAGACTCGTCGGACGACGAAGAAAACGACGAGTTAGAGTGGGATTTGGGTTTTCTGGAACCGATATCGTCCAAGAAACGAATGCACGCGATATATTTCCCGTCTAAAGTTGGAGGGACGCCGGAGTGGTTGGACCCGAGAGTGACGCCGAAAGCCATTCCGGACGTCGTCGAAGGCGAAAGCGGTGGCAACGATAAAGGAGAACAAGGCGCGAAGAAGACGATGGATTTTCTGTTGCAAATATACGCGGTGAACGACGATAACGAGGACGAGGAAGTGAACGCGAACGCGTTTCATCGAACGCTGTACGTGTTCGCGAGCGCGAGAGGCGACAAGTTACACGAGAAAGGGAGAGTGCGAGCGTTTCGATCGCAGTTGCCGAGGGAGAATGGTTTTTACGGGATGAATCCGGCGCCGGCGGAGAACGTGGAGGAGAATCCAAGAGTGGATGAGTTGATACGGGAACACGAGGCGAAGAAGTTAGCGATTGAGACGGCGGCAAAGGCCAGAGTGGATGGCGGTAGCGAGGGGACGAAAACGAAAGCGAACGCGAACGACAACACCGTGTACCCGGAGTTTGAAATCGTCGTCGAACCGGAAAGCGACGACGACGCCGCGAGTTGCTCTTCGATGGACTCGGACGCCGTCACGGACGCGAAGAAGAACAACAACGATACGGAAAGTGCTAATAAAAAGAAGATGTTTCAAAGCATCGGAGACGAGGCAATCACCGAGAGTGATTTGAAAGAAATCGCGTCGGGGGTCATCGATGCGGACGCGCAACGATTGGCGACATTTTCGGTGAAACTCTCAAAATTCCCCGATCAAGTGTTGCGGTATTGCCCCGCGCCGAACGCAAAGGCGATGTGGCCGTCGAAATCGCTCGCGCCGGACGATCGATCCATTCCAGATTGCCCGAGATGCAACAGTAAGCGCAGATTTGAGTTCCAGATTTTACCGACGATTGTTTCCTTTCTCGTTCCGAAAGAGTCCGTGGAGTTGAACGATACGAGTTTAGACTTCGGATCCATCGCGGTGTACACGTGTAGCAAATCGTGCGCGTTGGACGGCGAGTACGCGGAAGAGTACGTTCTCGTCCATCCACCGATGAACTCGTAATGCGCAGATGAATGATAGTAATGTAAAAAGTAGTAATAGCAAATAGTATTAGCTTAATAAAGAATAGTACTAGGAAAAACAACATTTTGATGGGCGAGAGGAGACTTTCGAGAGCGCGACACACAGTAATACACGCGTGCTCACGTCAAAGCATTTCTCCATCGCCAAACATATTATTATAAATCATATCATACATGTTGTAACAGTAAAAAAACAATAATTGGACAAACATTGACGCGGATTCTCAGATTAGACATCCTTTAAAAACTCTGTAGCGCACCGCACGCCTTTCATCGCGTTCGCGAAATGGTCGGCGGCAATCGAAACGACGAAACAGTTCCCACCGACGCGTTTTTGTTGTGCCACGGTGCCACTTTTTGTCGTCAGCGCCACTCCAGATATACCTTGCACCGTGCCTCGGACTTTATCGACTAACTCTTTCAAAGTTTGTTGAATGTCTTTCGATTTCTCTTTTGGCAACGGCGTCGGCGAGGCGTAGGAGGCGGTTTCGAGCGCATCGGATCGAGTTTCAAATTCAGCGCACTGATCGTGAATGCCAACAATTTGTGCAAAATCTACGCTGTTATTTGGCAACGTTACGATCACAGAGCTTGGTCGTGTTACGCCACTACTGCGCGTGTTCGTGGCGACGCCGTTTTGTGCCTCGTTCGGAATGGCAAAGCCGAGAAGCGTTTGCACCGAGGTTGCGGTTGAACGAGTTTGTCGCCTTCCTCCTTCAAGCGTTGCGTTCAAAGCAGCCTGTCGACGAAGCGGATTCTTCGTCGTTCTGGGCGCTCCATTACCTTTTGATGATGGTTTAATCGTATCCACATGGTCATCTTCGCCAATGCAATCTTCCTTGGTGTTCTCCACCGAGCGCGTCGCTTCGCTGACGCCGCCAAAGGCGGTCATGGTCGTCGCGTACCCACTCGCATACTCTGCCGTCCAATCATCTTCCGATAACGCCACGAGTTGCTCGTCGTCGATTGGGTCCGTTTGTGTCTCTGCTTCGCGCGTTTGTTCGGACAAGGATTTTTCACCGGATGTCACGTCGTCGTGTTCGTTCACCACGTTCGCGACGTTGATGTCGACGTCGCTCGTGATGAAGTCGTTGTCATCGTTGTATTTTTCAAAGACGTTGTTGAGCTCTTCTTCGTCGTTCAAAACGTGCTCTAACAATGACTGCGATTTGTTTGTCGTCGCGTTGCCGAACGCAACGAACGATCCTTCGTTGCTTGTTGGCGAGACGCCAAGCGCCGCCGCGCCGCTCTCGTCGATATTTCCCGCGTCCTTACTCTTCGTCATCTCTTGAATGCTCTCAGACAAAATTTTCTCCTTCATGGCCTCTCGCTCGTCATCGCCTGGTCGTTTATTCCGACTTCTCGGCCGCCCAATCGGTCCTCTTCCTTTCGTTTGCGTCGTCGCGTATACTCTCAATTCGCTCGGCGTTCCGTCTTTCCTTCTCAACGTCGCGTTCCAGTGGTTCTTCACCGCGTTTTCTGTCCGTCCGGGCAAACCTTTCGCGATATCCGCCCACTTGTTTCCCAATACTTTATGCAACTCAATCAACTTCGATTCTTCTTTCGCAGACCACGACCCGCGTCGAATGTCCGGTCGCAAATGATTGTTCCACCGTTCGCGGCACTGTTTGCCTACTCGACCGTTGAGCCCTCTCGATACGGCGGACCATTTGCGAGTGCCGAGTTCCGTGACCAAACGAATCAACTCCTCGTCTTCCTCTTTCGACCACTGCCCTTTGATTTTCTCCACCGGAGGCGGTTTTGGTTTCTTTTCGCGGGGTTTTGAAGGTGGCGAAGATGGGGCGTTTGCTTCTTTCTTCAGAAGTCGTTGTTCTTGCCTAGCTTTTTTCACCTCCGGATCGAGCGGTTTGCGACCGCGTTTTTTCTTCGCCGGCGGCGTCTCTGCTTCGTCCAACAGAGCGCTCTTGAGGAAGTTTTCTTCCAGATCGTAGTGAATTTCGGAATCCGTGCTCTCCTCGTCCGTCGTGTCACCGGTCGGCGGCACAACTATCGTCGGCTCAGATTTTCTCTTGCGACCTCTCTTGTTCTTCGTCGATGGCGATTCACCTTTATCCTCTCGCATAGGTATCGTCTTGACGCCCTCGCGAAGAGTGGTTCTCGCCAACCCATCGCCGCCGAGAATGAACGATAACGACTCTAACGATCGTTTCGTCGTTTTCAATCGGCATTTTGTCGCTTTGATGATTCCATTCGATCCTTCATCACCGGTATTGACAGCATCTATCCGGGGAGCTTTTGTCCTCCGCTTCGTTACCGGTGGCTTCTTCGTCGCCTTCGACGACGTCTTCATCTTCTTCGTTTTCCCGATCTCCTCTTTCACTCGCACCGCGATCTCTTCACTCCCCAACCCAAACAATACCTCGTCCAGCGCGTCGAGAAAATCATCCTCGCTCAAATCTACGTCGCCGCCGTCTGCACCTTCCATTCTTCTTTCCACAGAGAAACCGCCGTCGCCTTCACTCTCGGTCATCGGCACGCCTCCGCCTATCCGCGGTTCCGGCGCGACGATCGCGTCCAAACTCGCTCGAAAGTGGTCGTCCGCGATGGAAAAGACGTTATCGCGCCAATAATCCATCTCGTTCGCGTCGTCGTCGAGATTACCCTGATAGAATGATGTGAATTTCAAATAAATGACGCGTGTTGTCAGCGCTTCTTCTTTTTCAATCTCGCCGCCAGAGAAAAGTCAAGAGGGAAAACAACAACAAAAGGTAGTTGAAAGGACATTCGGAATGGCAAATTGGAGGCGAAAATTTTGTACCCCCGCGTCGAGTGAGAGCGTCTCTCTTTCTCGATCGAACGCGCGAAGAAAAAAAGAAAGCAAACGACGATTTTACCTTCGCGACGCGTCGCATGACCGCTTCTCGCGCCATTCTTATCTCGCGCCGTCGTCGAGGTCGTCCCCTAAATTTGAATTTAGATGACGCGACTTTTGGAAAAACCAAAATCGAGCGCGCTCCCTTTTTCGCGCGAGCACGCGCTCCGTTTCGTGTGCGTGCGCGCGCGTGCAAAAAAACGAGAAGGAAACGCGAGACGTCGAGCTCCTCGTATTTGTTTTCCTCCTCGTTTCTGATGGATTCGAAGCGTTATTGCGCGCTCAATCAAAGCTTCGGGTGCGTTTGTAAATGCGTGCAAATGTGCCGCATTTCCCCAAATATCTCTCGAGATATTTGTAACTTTTTTTTTTAATTGAACGAAAAGACGTTACTTTTCTCTCCCACACTTCTGAAGCCCCCTTTTCCTCAAAAACCCCGCCTCAAACGCGAGAATTGAGGCGGATCGCGACGCGCGAAAAGCGCGAAGAAACGAATCGTTTGAGAAATCGTCGTTTGTTTGACTCGAGCGCGGAGTTTTGGCGCGTTTGGTGGCGTTTTTGAGGGGAGTTTTGTGCGTTTAAAAACGACTATTTAGGGCGACCCTTCGACTTCCCCTTTTTTTTTCAGCTCGTAGAGATTTTTTTGTCGTGTGCCTTTTGGACTTCCGGAGGGAGATTTTCGGTAGAGGCGAGAAGAGACGCGCGGGACCGATGAGGAAATAGAGACGAAAAAGATGAAGAAGAAGATGTAAAACATGCCTCACTTATGCGTGCCGTTGGATTGTTGAAGTGATATAAATATGTGTATAAAGTAATAAAATGCGATGATGATTAAAATTTTAGTTATTCCTCGTCCGTTTCGGATTGGATTTCTCGCAGTTGTTGTTGTTGCTGTTTTCCTCCCTTCACCTTTTTGATGACTTGTTGTTGATGTTGTTTCAACTCTGAGGCACCTTTTTGCGCCGCCATGGCAACGACCGCTGCCGCTCGTTCGTACTCGGCCAATTTAAGCTTCAACGCTTCTGTTTCCCTTCTGAGTTGGTCGACGTTGTCGTCCTCGTCAGCAGTCGCGCCCGGAGCGGCTAACGTTCGCTGTCCGAACGCGCCTCGATCTCTCACCGGCGCACCTAGCAACATACGGTTGCCGCGCTGGTTAGAAGTAACGAGTTCGCTCATCAACGCCAACGTCTCCGCCTCCGGACGCATCTTACTTTGGTCCGCGTCTGTGACGTTTGGTGAGACGTGGATAACTCTCGGCCAACCGACGACAGCTTGGCCGCCAACCGTAACCCATACGACGTAACTCCCAGCTTTCGAGAACATCGAACGGAATTGACCTCGGATGTGACTACCCCCACTGGATGATTTCGACTGGATCTCTTCAAATCGCACGTCTCTTGGCCCAGACGCGCGAACTTCAAGCGTTTGCCATTCCTTCCAAACGGTTGCGTTGCCAAATCGGTCTCGAGCGTGCATTTTGATGGTGATCAAATCACCAGCACGAGCGTTGATTTGACCAACGTTCGGAGTAATACCACCGCTGATGTTGGAGGAAATAAACCCTTGATCGTCGTGCGCGCCTTCAACGGTGGCAATGCAATGCGCCGCCGCCGCCTGGCCGGGCGAAACGCGAACCTCGATCGGTGCGCCTTTGACCGGGTCTCGTTTGTACCCGGACCAGACGTACAAGGTGTATCTCCCCGCCACTCTCGCTTCGAATCGAACGTCGCAAGATCCGTCTCCAGCTTCGACGGTTTCAATTTCTGCCGGTCCTGCTCCAGAAGCTTCCACACGGAACGGTAAAGAGTCCGGATACGCTTTCAAAACGTTGCCAAACTTGTCGCATCGTAAAATTCTAGCAATACCAACCATTCCAGCTTCCAAGTTGCGCAAGCCAGAGGCATCGATTTGACATCTGTTCGGATCCGCTTCTGCGGCTTCGCAGATGCCAAGCAGTGATCTTCTCGAGTCGTCGGCAACTAACTCAATCTCGTATTTACCGGCGATGTCGACAAAATACGAAACGACGTACGAGCCGTCGCCTTGGTCGAGGACGGAGCCTTCCGTTTTGACAATCGTATCCTCGCGCCTTTCCACGCGCTTGTCCTCAGCTTTGATGATGGAAGTGACGACGCACTCGATTGGAGAGCCGCCCATGCGCAAGCGATTACCTCTGTGATCGCGCGCACGTATGATAAAGGAGGATCGTTTTCCAGCGACACATTCGGTTCGACCGGAACCGATGATCTCAGAGAGCGGTAAACAGATTTCAGCCGGTTTGACGTCGCACGTAAACGGAGAGCCGACTAACGGTTCACCGTCGAGATTGGCGAATAGCGTGTGTCGACCTACTTCGGGCCATCGAACGATGGCGCGGTAACGGATTTTATCCTTGGTTAGTTTCAATGGAATAATTGAAGACACACCAGATGGAGATAACAATCGCGCGCAGACAGCTTCTTTGCCGCCAACTTCTCGGTGCGAAGCATCAAAGTCAGTCGATTGCAAAGTAAATGCGGTTTCCGCGCCAACGAAAAACATCGGTTTGGATTCTAAACATTTTAGCGTCAGCGCGTTGACTTTACCGCGAAGGCACTCGATGACACCGGTGTTGGAGACATCTTGCGATTTCGTACCCGTCTCGCCGGTTACGAAGGAATTAAATGACATTTGAACGTATTGTTCTGGTTTTTCACCTTTTTCCGGCCAGCATTTCAAGTGCACGGTCCACTTACCACTCTTTGGCAACGTGAATCGTACGGAGTATGTCCCATCCGCGTGATCTTCGACAATTGCATCAACCTCCAAACCTTCGTCAATGAAATCGTTCGATTTCAAAACGATTTCTACGTTGTCGCCACCTTCCAATCGAGCGTTACCAAAGGAATCGTTCGCTAAGAAGATTGCGTGAGCTGGGATGCCCGCACGAACTTGCTTCTCGGCCAACGCATCGCCTTTTAAGACGGATGTTTTTGCATCGATTTCGTTCGCAATGACTTGTAATACTTTCGGGAAGCCAGCGCAGATCTTTCCATCCACCGTCGCGCGCATAGAGTACGAGCCCGCTTTGGTGAGCGTACCCGAGAAGGCTCTTTCATTAACGTTGATAGCGTTCTTTTTCTTCAATTCCTTCTTTGAAGCTTCTCGCAGGAGTAAATCGCTCGCGCCAGCGCAATCAACGCGAACCTTTTGGTCCGCGTCGAACGAGCACGCGTTGCCGTGGGCATCAAAGGCGTCCAAGTAGGCGTCAATTTCTCGACCGGCGACAGCGATCAATACCGCGCCGGCGCGTTCTTTTACGCCTTCAACTCTGGCTGAACATTTCGAACCATCCGCGGCGCCAGCGACTAAATCGAGTTTAATCGGCGCACCTCGGATTGGTGATTCGGCTTTACCGCCTCGCTCCCACCATTTCTTTTGGTTGTCGGCAGTAAAGACAAGCAAAGTGTACGACCCGCATGTGGTTGCACGGAATCGAGCCACTGCCGTTGGACCGTTCTTGTCATTCTTGTCAAAGTTTTCGATTCTTCCAATATCTGCTTCAACCGTCCCTGGTCCGTCGCCGTCGGCGACGATGGCAAACGTAGAGGTTAAATCTTCGTGTTTCGGCGGCGGCACGATGTTTCCGTGCTTGTCCGCACAAATCATTGGGATTTCGACGACATCACCAGATCTCCAGATGTATTTCTTCAACGGCGTTTTGATGATCTCGTACTTCTTATCGTCGTCCGCGGACGCTTTTAATTTTTTCTTGCCGTCGCTGGCAGTGACGATTTCCTTCCTAGTTATCGCGTAATCGAGGACGACGCATGATTTGGGATCAACTTCACCCGGGACCACAATAATGCGCGCTTTTCGTTCTTGACCGGCGCACGTGATTGATAATTCATGCGGCGATGCTTTCAAGCACGTGTATCGAATGGCATACGATCCATCGCGCAAATCTTCAACTTTCGCTTGGATGGGAATTTTCGAAGTTCTTTTGTTCGCGATATCCAACTCGTATACCGCGCAGTTGATTTTCGCGCCACCTTTAAAGATGCGTTTGCCAGCTGGGTTCGTTGAGAGCATGATAAACTCAGCTTCAATCCCCGCCTTGGCTTTTTGCCACCCATCACCTTCCAGTTTGGAGGACGCCAAGACGACGATAGCGCGATCTGCTGCGCGGTTGCGCAGATCGTCATCCATGACCAAATTGCAAATTTGATCCGCATTGGCAGGTGGTAATGCGGCGATGATACCATCTGCGGTGTCCACGTCGAGACCGTCAAGATTTTTTGCCGCAACGTCTGGTTCCACGGCACCGGCAGCAAAGACGTTCGCCACTGCCGAGGGAGGCATATTCTTAATAGCCGTACGCGCCGTCTCCATGTTGCTCGAAATGCTCGAGAGAATTTCGCCAGCTCTGAATGGGTCCGCAGCGGCTAAGATTTCTGATACGCGTTTTATGGCGTCCTCGTCATCAGTTTCCAAGATGGCTCGAATCGCAGCCGATGCATCGTCTAAAGATAAATGTTTCAAGCACGCCGCAGCCGCTTCCGGGGTCAACTTCAGCAACATCGCGGCTCTTTTTGCTTCCGACATGTTCGTCAAGATATCCGCTGCAGTTTCGGGCGTTAAAACGGAAACGATCTCTGCTGCGTCTTTTGGCGTCATGTTCCCAATCGCTTGCGCGGCAATCTTCGCGTCCATAGTTTCGAGACAGTCGATACATGCTTTCCTCGACGTTGCTTTTTGCTCGGCATCTTTTTGCTTGTGAACATTGTTACCTTCGTGCCATAACTTGAGCAAACAATCTGCGACGACGCCTCTCGACTTCGTCGTTTCGTGTTCGGCTTGTTTCTGATTCGCCCAGTTTGGACCGTATTTCGATAAACTTTCCAACGATGACGAAAGTGTTTTTGGCGTCGCTTCTTTCACGGATGCATTGGCTAAGATTTCTGTCCCTCGCTTTGGCGATAAGTTGTGCAAAATCTTCCCTGAATCTTTCGATTCCATGCGCGAGTAGACTTTCGACCTCGTAGGCTCTGGCATCGAATAAAGCAACTCACTCGCCGCGCGTGGGTCTAACGGTAAAAGTGCTTGTAAACGCAGAGCTACTTCGTCTGGTTTCATGAGCGCCAACGCAGCGTTCAACTTCCTTGCACCTTCTGGAGACGAGGCAAACATTGAGGACATCGCACTCGCGGATTGTTGCGGTGTCAATTTCGAGAAGATTTCTGCAGTTTTATCCGCAGTATATTGTGAAAGAATTGCAGCTAAAGCCGACGGAGGTTTTACGCGTCGTAAAATGTCCATGACTTTATTTTCATCTTCAATCATCTTCAGCGCTTCCACCGCAGATTGTGGGTCTAAAGCGCCAACTAAGGAGCCCGAGGCTTCCAAAGACAAATTTTCCAAAATATTCGCGCGATCACCTCGTTTACATGACGCGAAAACTCTCTTGGCATCTTCCAATTCCATTTGTGAAATAGCTTCAGCGAGTTTCTTCGGATTCATGTTGGCTATGATTTGCGCAGCGCGTTCAGCGTCCATTGTCGCCAAGACAGCACCAGCCGCTGCTGCCCGCATGTCAGCGAGAGCTTGTGAGGCAACCTTAGGCGGTACACCTTCCAAAGATTTAGCTGCTCGAAGAGTAGCTGACTTGGAGGGTTTTACGCCGTTTGCACCCCACCTGTGTTCTTTAATCTCACCAGATGAAGACGCATTTCCACCGAGTTGTTCGCCACTCAAGTTCACTGGCGGCGGGGTAACCGCCCCAGTTGCGACGAAATTCTCCGCCAAGTCAGCGATTTTCGTCCCAATACTTGTGGCTCGCAAAGCTTCGTCCAATCGTTCTGATTTCGGCTTCCCCGAAACTAACAAGGTTGCGTAATGCTTCGCAGCCAAGTCAATATCAGTCAAAGCCATGACGCACAATGCCGCAGCTGCGACTTCCGCGTTAGGCAGCGTCGATTGCAGTTTCCACAGCAAGTTCGATGCGACATCCGAATCCACTCGAGATAACACCAAAGCAACTACCTCTGGGTCCACATCGGCTACGTTTGGCATAGACGCCAAAAGCTTTGCTGCGTGATTGGCATCCAATGGACCAAAGGTCTCGCGCATCAAGTGCGGGTACTCCTCGGCGAATGGAAGCATGATCTCAGCCGCTTTCTTTGGAGACATCGAACGTAAAATATTCGCTCTGGCCTCCGCAGATGCGTCGGACAAGATATTTGCTGCATCTTCCGGTGTCATTCGCGCGAGTAACGTTGCCGCAGCCATAGGTGAGATTGCATTCAAAATCTTTTCTCTTTCTTCAGCAGTCCCGGCATATAAAGCCGCCGATGCGTTTTCTTCCTCCGTCGAGACAAACGCCGCCGCCAAGGCACGCTCATCCTGCATGTCGGCTAACACACTCGCCGCTTCTTCTGGTTCCATCATATCTAAGCACGCACCGGCCAAGTTTGGTTTCATTCCACATAGCATCTCCGCGGCTGCTTCCAACGAAGGTTGATTGCGCAACGCGTGTAATGCCGCTTCGGCTTGTTGCGCAGTAATTCTTGGTTCATTGCTGTTCGCACTACCAAAGATTACTTGGTGTTCTGTGGAGCTCATCTCGTCGTCATCATTGTCATCGGCCCAATCGAAGTAATCCGGAAATGGTCCGTGCGTATCTGTACCGTAGACGTAGCCAAAAGCGTTATTTGCACGCACCGCAGAGGACGGCGCTCGTTCACGAGCGTCTAGCATAAACTCATCGTACGCTTCCTGGTTCGGGTCGCGCACGCGAACAACAAAAGGACAGCCGGGTAAGATGTCACCATCTAGAGTAACGCAAACAGAGTGGTTCCCGAGTTCTACCCAAAACAACTTAGACCAAAAGTGTCTCGATTCCGGATTAAACACCACAGGCGTATTGAACGCCAAGCCTGAGGGCGTATGCACAGTGCACACAATAGCCTCGCGTCCAGACATGACTCGAGACGGATTTGCCGGTTGAACGAATAACGTCTGCGTGTCGTGTAACTCTGGACGTTCTCCACCTACACCGCGCACGACGCATTCGCCAGCGATTAACACACCTAAAGAGGGCGAGAGAGAATATCTAGAAATTTTTTCCTTGACACCGTTGACGCTTAAATGCACGTCATGTCGAATTGGCTCGTCCATTTCAAATCGCAAAATGTACGTACCATCGCCGACATCTTCGACGTAACAATCAACGTATCCGTCTTGTTCAGTTTTGATCGTAGCTTCAACTAAATCACCACCCATAGATCGCATGTTGCCAAACACATCTGCAGCTTGGAGCATGAGAGTTGTTTCCGTGGCGGTCGTGGAGCGCGACAAAGCTTCACCGGAAATGATGCACGCGTTGGCGTCAGCCGGACCAGCGACAACTTGGACAGTTCGAGGCCATCCAGCGCAGGAACTGTCACTAACTAACGCAGAAACGCAGTAAGTACCGGCGTCTGTGAAGGTGGCTGAAAACACACCGACATCATCACCAGGCGCAAATGCAATGTCCGTCGGTCCTTTGCCGTGAACCGCGATGCGTTCGCCGCCACTCCATTGCGTTTTGTTCCCGTGCGCGTCTCGAGGTAAAACGTAGACGTTCACTTTATCGCCGGCAATGATCGTGGCCGGTAAGGAAGCATCAGAGTCGTGCTCACCCAAGCGCTCTTCACCAGCTGATTCGTCGAGAGGATCGATTTGAAGCGCCATTCTCGCGACACACGCTGCTGGGAAGGTCTGGGTAGACTCGCACTCCGCAACGAATGTCGCCACGAGTTCGGGATCAGCTTCTCCTAAGATGGCACCACCACCGATAATATCGTCTGCAATGTTCGTAGCATCGATGGCAACCGCAAGAACGTCGATTTCGTACACGCCAGATGCCGCCGCTCGCAAGCGCAACTCACATGTGCCGTCACCCAACTCCAATGCTTCGCAATCCACGACAGCTGGCCCAACGACTTCCGCGGCGAATCGATTCAACCCATTTTTCGCACTTCGTCTCGTCGGGTTTCCGAACCGATCACGTCGTTGAACTCGAACTATGCCGGGTTCACCGGCGAGCCATTGCACGAGCATTTTGGAAGCGTCCACGCGACACTCGGAAGGCTCACACCACGACGCTTCGCACACGCAACTTAAAGTGCGACTGCTTGGATTCTTTGTTTGTAAGGCGAAGAATAAATCGACCTTCCCCGCTTTCGTGCACACGTACTCAAAGTCATACGTCCCGTCTTGATTATTCACGACAGAGGCGACAATCGGACTTTCTCCCGGGCACCTCGCTTCAGCGTGAATCTTCTCTGCTGCGCCAAAGTTAATTGGGTTACCGCCATAATCTCTTGCGTGGAGTCGAAACTTAGCCGGTTCGCCGGCGATACATCTCGTTGCACCTTCACCTGAGATGACGCAGGCAGACAAAGAAATTTCCCGACCTTCAGCAATGACGCGAATGGGAGTTTTGGGGACGCGAATCCCATTGATCAAAACCGCGATATGGTGTACACCTGGGTGAAGCCATCGAATTTTGGCTACGTATCGAGTCATATCTTTTGCTAGCGTGCATCGAAGTGACTCAGAAACGCCCGACGGTAAAGTTAAGACGACTGAAATCGCTTCTAAACCAGTCATTAATCGTTTATTAACATCAAAACCGGCGCCAACAATGATTAAATCTGTTGTCGTCCCACATTCTGCCGCACCTCGGGCGTCAAGCGCTGGATTCAACGTGATATCAGCCTCTTCCGCGGTTAATGTACCAAAAGCGACGTGAAAAGCGATGCCGCCTTCAATCAACGGTTGACCGTTGATACGGACGGATAAAATCCAACGACCGGCGACGGTGACACCGAATTCAAGCGCATATGTGCCATCGCCGTGGTCTACCACAGAAGCACCTCGAGCGTATGCCCCGTTCGGACCTTCGAGTGCCAATTGCACATCATCTCCGCCTCGTACTCGCAAGTTAGCGTATTGATCCACCGCTCTCAAAGTAAGTCGAACTAAATCACCCGTTTTTACGTCCTTCAGACCTTCCATAGATAAGAAACATCGATCTGGATGCGTTGGTCCGGCGATAATTTGGACGACTCTCCAACAAACCGGTAAACCATCGCACAAGACTCTCAATTCAAACGTCCCAGCTCGAGTCATTTTTGAAGTAAAATCTGTCTGACGCGACGTTGCGCCAGTAACATCAAAGGCGAAGAATTCTGGACCTTGCGCTTGCACTTGAATCGCTTGACCTTCTTCCCAGGATGTTTCGTTCCCGAATCGATCTCTCGCGGTGACGCTAACGAGGACGTTTTCACCCGCTGGTGCAACCCAGGATGCTTTAGAGCCGCTGTTTTCGTCGTAATCGTCGCCGATACGCTGACGAGCGCCGACAACGATCAAGTCGCAATTTTGAGGTTCCGCAATTGCGGCGACCAACGGAATTTCGAATACACCTCTCGGTAAAGGAAAGAGCATCGTACCATCTGCAGCGTTGACCTTTTGCAAGGATTTTGGTAACTCACTGATGGATTGGCCGCCAGCAATAGCTACCGCCGTGCGCTCTTCGAAGGTAATTTGTGAGTTGCGCTCATCGTAGCCCTTCTTTTGCGCCGATTTTACCGCTCCGGCTAACGCATCGTCTCTCTCTAGACCTTTGTTCGCGACTAGAATGCGCCTCGTTTTACCTTTATCATCGATAATTGTTTTCGCGTGTTCGTCATACTCTGTCGTTTTTGCTTCAATACGCTTCTGTCTTTCGGCTTTGGAATAGATATCCTCACCCTCATGACTTTCAACGCTTGGTAGCGCTTTCGTTTTGCCTTCTGTGCGACCGTAATGCATCAATTCTTCAGCTTCTTCATTCATGAATGGCAATAAAGGTGCGTCAGCAACGTAGACACCCAAGTTGTACGTCCCAGCAACCGTCGCCGTGTACCTGATTTCACACGTACCATTACCAAGTTCTAAAGATTCCACTGCCACTTCGGCGTTGTTTGGACCAACGCCATAGCCATACAAAGGCGCTAAACCTTCGCGTCGCGGAACTCTATTGCCAAATCGATCGACACGAGTGACCGTGAACGCGAGTTGTTGCCCAGCAATCCATCTAGTGTGCGTGGCGCCGTCCACGCGGCACTTGGCGTAATCTACTCTCCCTGGGACGCAATTCGCTCGAAACGTTGCCGCTTCTGAACCAAGGAAGAGCGACAACTCAAACGGGCCGGCGCGTTCGACGACGTAAGCGGCCTCGTAAGTCCCATCGCCTAAATCGAATACCTTACCTCTGGTGGTATCACCACCACTTCGGATGGCCAAACCCAGTAATGCACCTCCAGTAAATAATCGGTTACCTCTTGAGTCTCTCGCCTCGATCAAAATCGTTGCCTTCTCACCAGCAACTGCGCCCTGTAAACCTGGACCGGAGAGACGGCACATGGGTAAACTCAAGTTCTGCGCTTCAACATCGACAATCAACGGCGATCCAACGATGGGTTCACCATTAATTGTAGCAACGATTTCGTGACGCCCAACTTCCCACCACCTCGCAGAGGCTTTGTAGCGAGCGCCTCTCTCGGCAAAGGAGACAGCCAAAGTGTGAGACGCACCAGATGGCGCGATTAAGTGCACAGAGCACGCCTCTTTTCCGGACATGCCTCTACCAGTCGATTCAAACTCCAAAGATTGGACGTAAATGTCTCGCAATGAGCCGCACGTATCAAAAACAACGTTGTCGTTACCATTCCCAGCGGCAATTAAACCAGCGACGCGATCGACGTACTTCGTATGTTCTATTCCAGGTGCAGCGCGTAAAACACACCCGGATGCCGAAACTGGACCGTAAGTAGCAATCAACTCGACCGTGGATTCTTTAGCGACTTTACCGTTGACTACCGCAGAACACGTGTATCTCCCAGCCGTAGGGACAACAAACTCCGCGGTGTACGACCCATCACCGTGGTCGTGGACGTCCAAACATGTCGATTTGTTCCCAGACGAAGAGACAATGTTCAAATCGACACGGTCGCCACCGCCGTGGCAATTATTGCCATACTTATCTTCGGTTTGAACCGTGAGCCTGGTGACATGTCCGGCCAAGACGCCAGCTAAAGCGTCTCCACGTAACGTCGCTCTTCCGGTCACGCACGGTCCAGGAAACACATGCAATGCCAAAGGAGAAACAGCAATGGGAATGCCGTCTACGGCAACATGGACGACGTAGCTTCCAGCTCTCGGGCAAATCGTGCGCAAAATGACACGCCCGCCGCGCATGTCTGCGACTTCAAACGCTCTTTCTTGAGGTATATGCGCTGGTCCGGATGCAGACACAGTCACTGTTTCGCCTTTAAAGACAGTTGGGTTCCCGTATCGGTCGCACGCGTCGACGAGGGCAGTGACTTCTTCACCGGCCATAGCGGCGCAAACAAGCGGAGACTTTTTACTCTTGTCTCCTTTCGCTCCATTGAAACCGTTGTCTAATTTGAAGCCTTTCGTTGACGATGTCAAGGTTTGCAATGCAGCCTTGCACCCGGCGTGCGAGAGTTTCCCAGTTACCATTGCTGCTTCAAATGGAGTCGTCGGAATGATTTCATTCGTATCCACACACGAAACAGTGATGGTATACACTCCGGTGGTGTTTGTTTCGAGCTCAAACTCAACTCGACCATCCGGCATAGGCAAACGCTTGTTGGACACCTTCACCGTCCCCGGGCCAACGCATCGAACCTTGAAGTCCAACACGCAATCATTCGCGTCAATTTTGTTACCGTAGCTGTCCACGAGTTGCAGACGCAACAATCCGCCTTCTCCAGCTTTCCAGTCGTCTAAACCTGACTTATCAAGAGTAGATTTGAGCACGTCGCAGTCACCAGCATAGCACGTCGAGTCATAAATGACCTCTTCCGAGTTGCCGAGTACAACAACTTCGACTGGACCAGCCGTATTGGAAATGTAGATGATTTCATAATCGCCATTACCCCTGTCTTTAATCTCACCTTCTATTGGTTCGAGTTGGGATGCGAGCTTTGAATCCGCCGGACGCGTGAAAACCGAGAGTTGAGCGCCGCCGTGCGGGATGCGGGAACCGCCCTTTTCTCTCGCTTCGATAACGATCTTCGCCGGAATGCCCGCAATACATTCATATTCGGCAAATTTGACCGTGCATTTCGGTAAACATAATGTTGAGCGGTTCAAGATGCGATCTTTCAAGTCGCGCCTTTTTAATTGCTTCATCATGTTTTGAATCATTTGCTCTGGCATCAAAGATACAACAGAAATAGCCAAGTTTGGATCAATATCCTCAATTAAAGCTGCCGCATTTTCCGGAGATAAACCGCCCGCATACAACGCGGTGGCGTTGGCCAATGACGATTCGGAGTCTAAATCGCCGCCTCTCAAATTACGCAACATTTTATTCACCTCATCCGGCGACATGCCGCGTAATCCGCGACACGCATCCTCCGGAGAAAGCTTGCCTAAAATATCGTGAGCGTTCATCAATCCTTCACACGCTTTACCCAAAGCTTCTAAAGGATCAATGAGCGCCAGATTCTCTGCGTTTAAAAACTGAAACATTCCAGATAAATCGCAATTACTATCGGGCTGTAATGAAATTGAGATGGCTTCTGCGGCGAGCACCGGATCTAACAAGTTGGCCGCATTGGCCGCCAGCTCGTGACCATTCTGCTTACATAATTGGCAAAAAGCGCGTTCAACGGTCGTTGAATCTTGATCTTTAAGCAAATCAGCAAGCTCTTCAGGGGTCATTTCTAACGCCAATCGGCCAAAGGATTTGTTGTCCAATAAGAAAGGCAAAGCTGCGATGCGTTGATCCTCTCGACAGCATCGGAAAAATCTCAACGCATGATTCGAGTTCGTCTCGTCTTTAGTTTGCATATCTCCGCCCGTATCATCCGCCGAAAGCAAGGCATACACGACAACCGAGACATCTTCACCGTCGGCATCGTCAAAGCCAGCTTCGTAGAGTGTACATCCACCTTTACAGGATATGTCCGTCATCACTGGCGCTAAATTTTCTAAGCGTTCTAAAGCGTTCTGTCGTCTAGTTTGTCTTTCATGAGCCGGCAGGGAAGGATCGGAAAGCCATGCATTCGAGCATCCGGCAATTAAATCGATCCAGTTCCAACCGTCTTCACTTGTTGGCTCGCTAAATCCATCTTTTCTGCGAATGGTATCACTTGCTGTCTCGCTAAATCCATCTTTTCTGCGAATGGTGTCATTTGTTGGCTCGCTAAATCCATCTTTTCTGCGATTTTTGTCGATCATGTCTAAAATTTCCACGCGCTCTTTCACGTCCAGATCTCGCATGGCTTTCGGTACTAGCCTCGGCGGTAATCGTGCTAAAATGCCAGCTTTATTCTCTTTTTCCTTACACTTTCCGACTACATCGGCGATATCGATGTCTTCACATAGCTTATCCAAGTTTCCACGGTCTAAGTTTTTCAAAAGTGGTCCTAAATCTTCGGGGCTTAATTGCTTCAACGCGTCAAGGAATTTCGCGTTGTCTTCCGGATCCGCCGCGGCTAATATTTTTGCCAAGTCATTCGTGCTCATGGCGAGGAGAACGTCTGTTGGATCACGCGTGGTACCTAAAATATCTGCTGCATCTTTCGGAGGAAGTTCCGAGAGAATTTCAGCGCAAGTTCCAGGCATGACGCCACTCAACATTCTCGCAACGTTTTCCACGTCTTGGCCCTGGATGGCGTCCGCGGCATCCTTCGGTGACAGGTTCGAAAGCGCTTGCGCGGCGCCTTCTGGGAGAAGGTTTGGTAACATATCAGCAATCTCTCTCGCAGAGAGATTTTCTGCAATTTGCGGCAACGCCATGAGGATTTCAACGTTATATGGCGACCCAATGATAGCTTCTTGGCTTAAATTGACCGAAATCGTGTGCATGCCAACTTGTGTCCAGCGGTACGTGCCAGTATACACGCCGTTCTCGAACGTCAATTTTACCTCGGCAACTTCACCAGATGGTAACAAAATGCGAGTAGTCATGGCTTCGGTACCATTAAATCTGCGACCGACTGAAGTATCGTTCACTGTTCCAGCGCCAGCGTGGTTCGGGTATATCGTAATTGTGCCGTTTTCAAAGCACACGACGCCGCCTAAATTGTCCGAGCCGAGTCCGACGAACGAACACTCTTGCGCTAAAACCGGACCGTATTCTGCTAAAATCGATTGAACGTCCGAGCGACCACTTTGTCCATTGACGACTAATTGACAGTCCCACATCCCTGGTTTGTCGAGTTTGAATTCGCACCCGTACGTCCCGTCGGAATGGTCAACTACTTTCGCTGTAACCACGGAACGTCCATCTGGTGAAATTAAAGTCATGTCTAAAACGTCACCACCAGTGGCTCTTAAGTTGCCAAACTTATCCGCGGCGTGAATGGTAAGATGGCTCGGCCGTCCGACGCGAACGCCCGCGGCAGCCTCACCAAATACCATGCACTTACTCGGATCCGTGGCTCCCGGAACGACGATGAGAATGCGCGGATACCCAGCCAATGGTTCCTCTGCAGCTTCGGCAGAAAGCAAATATGAACCCGCGGTTTGAAAACTTGCCGATAAGGTTGCTTCAGCTCTTGGACCTCCACGATTTACAAATTGGTACTCTTCGTCATCCATGACCGCCGTGAAAAATATCGACTGATCACTCGTGAACGACGTCGCGTTGCCGTATATATCTTTCGGGGAAACGTTCGCAACAATTTCGTCACCGGCGACCGCGACTAACGCATCGCTGTCAGGGGAGGCGAGTTGTGCACCATAAATTGAAGTCACGCACGCGGATCCAGCAGCGATACCTGGCGTGACAACAATTTCAAAAGGGGCGCCCGGTAATGAATCCATATGTTCACCTCCCGAAACGGAGACAAAGTATCGACCAATGATCGTACACTTAACGACGACGTCAGATCGACCGTTGGAACCGTCTATGACGTCGCACTTCGCTAAACCTGGACCGTCGATGGTACACCGAAATGCCAATTGACCTTGCCTCGAAGGGCAATCGTTCCCGTACGCATCTCTTCTTTGAATAGTCACTCTGCCTTCTTTACCTACAATTAAATCGAGATTCGAGTCTCCAAGTAGGACGCACGATTGAATCACCGCCACGTTTGGTTCGCAAATAGCTTTCATGTTTAATTCTTCTTCGCCTAACGCGACGATGAGTTCGAAATTCCCAGCTATTTTGCACACGTACGAAGCTTCATAGGAACCGTTCCCGAAATCAATAATCTCACCTCGGAATCGTTCGTCGTTTCCAGCCTTTGTTTTACACTTGAACGAGACTTCTAAGTCAAAACCGCCTTCCCGTAAACGATTACCTCTTTGATCTCTCGTTTCGATGATGAATGTCGCTCGTTCGCCGGCGATGCACTTGTGCGCTCCCGGGCCCGTAATTTGCGAAGCGGCTAGGCATGCAACTTCCGGGGCAACTTGCACCGCGTGAGGAGCACCAGGTAACGAACGACCGTCTAAGGTGACGGAAACCCAATTCTCGCCAACTTCTGGCCAGCATATAGTCCCAACGGCTTCAATCGATCCTGGTTGACACTCGATGGGAATGCCGACGGATACGCCCGACGGTGCCGTGAGTTTCACTTGAAAACCTTCCGCACCCGAAAATTGGCGTCCATCTTCCGGTCGAGCGATACGCACGCGAACGGGGGCATATCCTCCGCATGGCTGCGTACCTTGCGGCAAATCCAAAATCAAATCTGTTGCCGTTAGCGGTCCATGCGAGACGACGAGTTTGTGCACTTCGTTACTTAAACGTCCATTGTACGCACAACGAAGCATCCACACACCCGCGGTTGGGCAGGAAAAGTCGAGCAAATACGACCCATCACCGTGGTCGGTTACCTTGCAACTCGCTCGTTCGTTTGTTTCCGTGTGCACGACAACCGCTTCGACGTCGTCCCCTCCTCGAGCTCGAGGATTGCCAAATCGATCGATAACTCGGACGTTAATTTTACAGTTTCTGTTTACCATCAATCGCAGCGAGCGGTTACCCGGGACCAACGTATCTGTCGCTTCTACGCCACCATCTACGTTTTCAAAACGTAACTGTCCTTGCATCGGCGCTTGTTGGATTTCGTTGTTTTGACCTTCGCCTTTGTACACAAACGCGCTGTCGGCGTTGTAATCGTACCCGAGTGCCCCAGCTTGAATTCTACTCGTAGTGTTGTTTACGCGAACATCATCCTCGCTGGAATACATAGAGTCTCTATCTTCGTCATCGTCGTCGTCGTCGTCGTCGTCGTCTTCACGGTCGTACGAAACGTTCGCTTTCTTCGACCTCTTCTTCGCGGTCGAGTACGGCGCCACATCCGAGGACGCCGTCGGATCCGACCCTCTCTGTGGTGGTGAAAGATCCTCCGAAACCGATGCAAAACTTTCTTCTCCTTCTTCTCCTTCGATGACGGATTCTAATTCCGCGTCTTGCTGTTGTCTCTTGTTCTTTCTCGCCGTCCTCGTCGTCGAAACGTCTTCGGCGTCCTCGTCGCCAAAGTCGCTCAAATTTGCGATCGACGCGTCGCTCGAAATTTCCGAAAATGCCACCCCTTCCGCCAGCGGTATCGCGCGCACGGAAAATTGCAAGTGCGTCAGCGCTATAGTCCCACCTTTCCCAGTTTTCAACGGCACCGTCTTTGTGATTTCTTTCCCAGGGGAGAGGCAAAAATCCATCAAATCGATTTTGCTCTCCGCGTACACTCTGGATTTGGTTTGCGAGATAATTTCCTTCACGGTCATCAACGCCGGCTTACTCTCGTACTCCCCGGTCTTCGGATTGACAAATAAAGTCGCGGACATCTCCAACAATTCATTTTCAAACGCGCACTCGCCTTTGCTCGCCTCCACGGCTGCCGTCTTCGCCGTTTTCGAGCCTCGTTTCAGCGTCAATTGCAAGCGCTTCGTCCCGGGAAGAAGATTATAAATGGTATGTATTTTCACCTCGAATTTGTACTTGTCGGCCTTCCAGCCGAGCGTTTTCGCTCTCGTGCTTCGAGAGAACATCTTTGCGCGCGACTCTCTCGTACCAAACGCGCGCGTAAAGAAGTCGAAGATGTCCTCCGGGAGCGCGGTGAACTGTGAGAAATTCGGAGCCGCGCTTTGGAAAAATGTGGACGACGGACTTTTCGAGATGCAACCCTAAACGTGCCTTTTCTAAATTTAGGGTTCTACTAGATTTTAAGTGGGCACACGCCCTTCCAAAAACGCTTCCCCCGCGCGTGTTAACAGCGAACGCGCGGGCACGCGCGCGCAGAGAAAGAGATAGGGAGAGAAAGCGCGTCTTTTTGTGACCGCGAAGAGTGAGAAAACAAAAACGCCCCCTCATTTGGCAAATTCGTCCCCTCCGCCCCACCCCGTCGAAAGCCAAACAAAACAAACTAATGCCGAGACACACGAAAGACGTGAATAAGTGCACCATCTACGTGCTGAAATTAAAGCAACGTAAGTGGTACATCGGCCGAACGAGCAAGTACGACAGAATAAAGAGGGTATTGCAGCACTTCGGCGAGAAGGGCGGGTCGCAATGGACGAGGAAATATAAACCGGTTCGCGTGGAGAAAATGATAAAGGACGAAACGAGACGAGCGGAGGACAAGGTGACGAAAGATTACATGGACAAGTATGGCGTTGAGAACGTGCGAGGAGGCGCGTATTGCCAACTCGAGTTGAGCGAGGAACATCTAAGAGCGCTGCGTTTTGAGAGCGTCGCCGCGAACGACGAGTGCTACGTTTGTAATGAGAAAGGTCATTTCGCGGCGCAGTGCCCTGAAAACAGATTCGAGGAAGACGAAAAAGAAGAAGAAGTGGAGTACTTTTGCGAGATGTGTGTCGAGTGTGGCACTGAGTTTTACAGCGAGAACGAGTACAACAAGCATCGAAAGGATTGTAATCCGTCGACAAATTTTAACCCTTTCGTGATTACGAACAACTTCATGCCATCCGATGCTGCAATCCCCATTTTAGGTGAGCGCTTGTGCGAGCAATGCAACTCAGTGAGTTTGAATGGAGAACCGGAATGGAAGAAAAAGTGCCGTGAGTGTCATTCAGGCAAGAACGATTACATGCAAAGAGGAGGAAGAGGACATGGAGGAGGAAGAGGACAAAGTTGGCCGAACTACCAAGGCCGCGTATGCAGAAAATGCAACTGGGACATCTCCGACCAGCCAGAGAACCATTACGAGTGCAGATCATGCTACCGTGGGCCTCAAAAAAGAAGGCGGTGACGCGCGTTCTGAAAATATGCTGACCTGGACTAACAGACTAATAATTTTTGGTGACGATGTGATGTGGAAAATATCTTCTGGAACGAGAGAGAAAATTAGGTCAAAAGTGTCCCCCACAAACTGCTTGATAAAAGATACACGCGCTAAACGTCTACAACAAAACGACGATGCAAAGATTCATAAACACCTTTTGCGGCGGCTTAAACAGTCGTTCGCGCAATTCTCAACCAAACTCACCGACGAACAGCTCCGTCGCGAACGGCTCGCTCTTCGTTTGTCTCGACGATGCGTCCACGGTGTGCAACCCGCTCGAGTTGTCCTCCCGGGAAAATAAGACGGACGAAGCGCGCGTGTTCACGCTCGCGGAACACGCCAAGCGCGTGAAATTGCTTCGCGCGAAGCGAGAGCAGCGCTTGAAGCGCGTTTCAAAGTCAGACGCGTTCAAAGAGGCGACCAGGACGTACGAAACCTTCGGTCTCGGGTCCTTCGCCACGTGGGTAAACACCGAAGATGGAATCTCGGCAGCCTCGGACGATGAGGTGACGGTGATGTTCTGCGGGGATTTTTGCGTGCCGAATTTGCACACGCTGGACGACATGCACTCGGCTTTCGTCAGGTACGTTTATCTTTTTCGTTCTCTCGACGCGCGCGTCCTCGTTTTCGTTCTTTTTTTGCGCGTAAAACCGCGCGCATACTGCGAGGGTGCACAGATAAATATCTCCGAATTTGTCCAATTATTTAACGAACTTTTCCCCGGGCGAAACAAAGCTTTGGGGGGGGTGGGGGGGGCAAAAACGAAAACGCGCACACCCGCCGATGCCGAAACTATATTAACACGCACCAAAACTCTTTCTTCTTTTCTAAAATCAGAGGCGAACAGGTGGACGCGTACGCGCAAGTTTCCAACGCGCAACGCATGCTCGATTTCTACCGCTGGTCGAATAATTTTCGCTTGCACCAAGGGAGAACGCACAGGTGCGATCCGGCGCTAAACACGGACTTTATCGCCTCGAAGCTCGAGCAACTCGCCGAGGCGAACGAGGCGGAGGGGAAAAGAGGTTTCGCGTTTGTAATTTACGATAAAAAAGCTCACAGATTAATCGTTGCGAGAGATTCGACGAAGAATCCAATGCCTTTGTATTGGGGGCTAGCGCCGGATGGTGAGAAAGGCGATTGCTTGTTCATTTCCACCGAGGAGAAGAACGAGTTGTTTTCGGAGTGCTTCCCGGCGTCGAGTCCGTTTCCCAAAGGCGCGGTGTTCGTCGCGGAAGGGACAATTGGATGGATTCCTGGGGAAAAAGGTATCGCGTGTGGGCCAACAAAGTCTGGACAGACCGCGATGAGAGGGTTCAGAAAGTACGGGACGATGCCGGTGAGAACGATTCCGAGAGTGAACTCGTCCGGGCAAATGTGCGGCAACGTCTTCCGCGTGGAGTCCTTTTCTGATATGATTGGAGATGTGATCGACGTGCACGATTTGAAGAGGCACGGGAGTTATCCCGCGATGATTCAGTGAATGAATTGCTGCTACATAAAACTTTTACATGATGTATATGATGTTCGAAGAAAAACAAAGAAAAGAAAGAAAAATTTTGAAGAGCGAACGAACAAGGCTCACCACGCCCTCGGGCGTGCGGTAACCTCTGTTTTACTGTATTTACATATTGAGTGCGCGCGCGTGGGAGGACAGAAGAAGAACGTTAACGATGAAGCCTGTTTCTATTATGATGCTACTTGTTTACTACTACTACTACTACTACTACTACTACTACTACTACTACTACTGCTACTACTACTACTACTACTGCTACTAATACGTTACATCGAACGCTTTCATTACTAATCTCTCATGATATCAAACTACTCGCTTTCGGCACTGGCGAATTCAAAAACGTTTGCCCGTTCGTTTCTAATTTCCTCACTGCATTCAATTTAGCGCGTCGACGGCGTTGGCGTCGAATGAGAATGACGATAAAAGTTATCGTTACGCCGAATAAAACGTATTTACTTCGCTTACTCTTCGGGGAGATTCGAGTGACGCCACCGCGCGGCGAGCGCATACCACCGTGGAGATGAGAAGAAGAAGCTCTCAAAGAAGCCATATGCTTCACGTCAACAGTACTCGTCATCGAAGACGAGGGTGACAAGAACTCGAATTCGTTCTTCTTCTTTTTACCGTTCGAAGTAGCGATGCGAACGACTAAATCGACGCCGTTGGAAACGTCCACGTCTGTAATCTTTTGCCGATGTGTCTGCGACGCGTCCGGACATGTCACCATAATTTCAAACGTGCTCATTCTTCCACTCTTCTTACCGCCTACGAAAACCGGTTTCACGAAATACCCTCTCTTATTCGTAAACACAGGCAACGGCGGTGCATTCCTTCGGCCTTCGTTGACGAGTTGACGATCAAAATCTAAATTTTCAACGCGTACTTCGCACTTCTCCAAAGCTTCGTTCGAGCTCTTATCAAATACGAACCCGCGAGCAGAAACGAACATCACGTCATGAGCAGCATCAATAGACGCTCTACAATGCGCATGGATGATTTCACCGAGTTTGTTGTCCTCTGCAGGCCATTTACGATCGTTCACTTCAATCGTAATGTCTAACGTTTGCGTCTTGACGTAATGCCAATCTTGCATGCCTCCCCACAATGGGTACCACTGCGCGCCGTTCGTTACACCTCCGACAAACTCTTTAGAATCTTTCATTTCCCCGTGTGAGTGCGCATATTTCAACGCTGCGTGTTTGAATATCTTGTCATCCGGCGCTCGCGAGTACCTCGTGGATCCATCGCGATTTCCGTCCCAGGGATAGTTAGCGACCAACGCGCCCTCGTGGTAATTCAACGCGCCGGTCAAATTGACTCGTTTACTAAACTCGATAATCGATCTCGTTTCCGGTTGTAACTGTCGCAACGTGTCGTCGTACAAATCGTTCACTCTCCTATTTCTCACGTGATGCGGCACTCTCTTCGATTCCGGTTTGGCGAACTCGATAAACGGAAAATCTCTGTTCAGATCAATATTGTTCGCGTTTTCTCGTCTTCGTTTGGCAAACCCGTCCGGGTTCAACGTCGGGATGAAATACAGCGTCGCTTTGGTTTTCACTTTCTTCGCAATCTCGACATCGTTTCCGAAAACCGATTCCTCGTCGTCCTCTCCGCACGCCCACTCGGCTAAACGCAGCGCTATTTCTCTCCCAACCGGTTCGTCGCCGTGCATGTTCCCGATAAATCCAAACGAAGGCGTCGTTTGCGCGTTTTCATCGTCGTCGTATTCCCCGTCTTCTCCATCCTCCTCCTCGCCGCGCTTCGTCTCCTCTCCGTTTTCATCTCTACCGTTCCCGAGCACATTCCTCACTCGCATCGCGAAAATCTCAAACCCATTGACCGAACGGCCGATTGGAATCACAGCCCCGACTCGTTTCCCTTTCGACGCGAAGCGACAGTTTTCCGCCAGAGCATCGAACGCCGAGCGCAACGCCTCGTTCGTTTTATAATTCACCATCGTCGTCGTTTCTTCTTCCGGTCGTTTCGAAACAACCATCGGTCGAATCGCTTCGATCGAAGGGAAGAAGACGAGAGCGAGGACGATGAGCAGGAAGAAGTAAAACGTCGTCAACGCCGGGAAAAAAAATCGCATCATTCCTCTCTCTCTCTCTCTCTCTCTTTGTTTTGTAAACGAAGAACTCGCACGCTCTCGTAGAAATACAATCAACTAAACCGTCCGCGCGTTCTTCTTATTCTTCTTCTTCTTTTTAAGTCTCGCGCGTCATCTCAAAGTTCGCAAAAGGCGCGCGCGCGCGAGGGGCGAGAAGAGTGAGAGAAAATTTGCTCAAAAGTTGAGAGAGAGAGAAAAAAACAAATTGAAACCCTAAATAAAAAACGAAGAAAAAACAGGGGGACGAAACTTTTCAAAAAAAAAAACGTATCCCCCGGGTCGATAAACATCACGCGCACACACGCGCGGACGGAGACGCAAAGCACCACACTTGCGCAAACACTTCCAGGCGAGAGAGAAAGGTTGGTTTCAACGCGCGCGCGGCGGTGAGTTGTCTCGCGGTATCAAAAGAAGAGAGAGAGATTTTTTTCCTCCGCCTCTCGGGGAAAAAAAGGAGATAGAGAGGACCGTTTGGAATTTTGAAGACCGAGAGCGCCGCGCATCATCGATCGATTCTTCTTCGGAGAAGAGAGAAAAGCCCGTTTCCGCGCGAACTAGTTCTCGTGCGGTTCCTCTGTTCTCGATATCCCGTCGTTGTTTCGCGCGATATGAGTCATCAATCGATGCGCGATCGTGATCATCATCGAGCGCCGGTGGATGAGAACAAGGAGAATGTGGCTGTTGTTGGAGGAAAAAGGTACGAGCAGCGCGCGAACGAGGACGGCGGGAACGCGACGGCGACTAAAGATAAAGGGTTGTCCGATTACGTTCCAAAGCTGAATTCTACCGCGACCATCTCTTTGAACGGCACGCAGAGAGAAAACATGACGCAAACTATCACAACCAACGTGCGCTCCTCGCGCGACCGAGGCTCGTGGGAAGGCATTTTAGGCGAGTATTTGAAACATAAAGGCGATACGCCGTGGAGAGAGAAATCAAGTCGCGTGGAACGCGCGACGGCAGTGAGAGCGAATCCGACGTCGCCGCAGGCGTGGTTGGAGTTTTTAGAGGGAGAAGAGAGCATGTTTGCGGAGAAGATGATCGGGAAAGTGAACGTGGTGACCGGGTCGAGGAACGGCGTGTCGTTGTATCGCTTGTACGAGTTGGCGACGAAAACGTTGCCGAGAAGTGGGAACGCGAAGAATGAAGACTACTTGAGGGTATATTTAGGGTATGCGAGACAACAGATGGTCCACAACACGGACGACGCGAGAGATACCTTTAAGTTTTTGAAGTCGCAAGGCATCGGACAGACGCATGCGATTTTTTGGTGCGAGTGGGCGGCGTTTGGCGGGCAATTGAAAGGCGACGAGAAAGCGATTAAAATTTTGAAGAAAGGATTAGAAGCTAACTGTGAACCGAAAGAAGCGTTGGAAATCATGTTGGAAGACGTGCAAGGAAAGAATATTGATTTTACGACGGCGATTCCGTCGCCGTACGTGAGAGACGTGACTGAAGGCGGAAGAACGGCGACGTTGCACGGCGGTGCGAGAATGATGCGTGATAATACCACTAGTGCGATGAAGAAACCACCGTCAGCGATGAAACCTTTGACGTTTGATTCGAAACCGACGGTGTCACACACCGCGGCGAGACGTCGACAGAGTGGGTACGTTCACGATCCGACGCTGATGAACAACACCACGGGGTGTTTGACTTCACAGCAACCGACTATGACGCAGCCGGCGCATCAACACACATCCACCACGAGTTCAAGTTTGAGCGGCGATCGCACCAATGCAGGAAATACCGTCACGGCTACGGCAACGGCGAATCATCACGCGCACGCGACGCCTAACAACAATCCGCTCACGGCTCAGAAAACCGAAAGTTTGCGCGCGCGGCTAGCGGCGGCATTAGAATCGAGCAAAAAGTCAGCCACGACAACTACGGTCACGCGACCGATCATGGCATCTTCAGCAACAGCAGCAACAGAAAATCATAGCAGTAAGAATAAGAATGAATCGAGTGCCTCGGCGGCGTATCAATCGTCAACCGCGCAAGCGCCGGTGAGCAAGAAGCAACCAACATCCTCATCCTCCAAGCAGCCCATGAAGCGGGAAGACGATCAACACATAGTCGTAAATGGCATTCGATACGCCAAATTAGAGTGCATAGGCCAAGGCGGCACGTGTAAGGTGTATAAAGTCGTCTCGCCAAAGAGGAAGATCATGGCGTTGAAGAGGATTCGTTTACAAGGCAAGCAGAAAGAAACCGTGGATGGCTTCATCGATGAAATCAAACTTTTGAAACGTCTTCGAGGGAAAGATAACATCGTCCAAATCGTCGACGCGGAAGTCTGTCCAAGCGAAGGGTTGATATTAGTGGTTTTGGAGTTTGGGGAGATTGATTTAGCGAAAATGTTGAACAAGCGCGAGCGCCAACGCGCTGAGAGCGGTCACGCGCAACTCGTGGACGACAACTTCATGCGTCTCTATTTCGAGCAAATGGTCGAAGCGGTGAAAACCATCCATGAAGCTCGAATCGTGCACTCGGACTTGAAACCCGCGAACTTTCTCTTCGTCGAAGGAACTCTGAAGCTCATCGATTTCGGTATTGCAAAAGCTATCAATCACAACCAAGCGCCGAATCACACGAATATCGTTCGTGACCATCAAGTCGGTACTATCAACTACATGTCCCCGGAAGCTATTCTCAACGGCCAAAAATCCGCCTATGGCGATATGATTCCAGTCGGAAGAGCCAGCGATATTTGGTCGCTGGGTTGCATCTTGTACCAAATGGCGTACGGCCACACGCCGTTTAGCAAAATAAACGGCTTGGTGCAAAAGCTGCACGCGATCACCGACCCAAACCATACCATCGAATTCCCTCCGTTACCGGTTAAGAACGACCACCTGATTGATTTGATGAAGAGATGTTTAGAGCGACGAGTGGAGAATAGAATAGACGTCCCGAGTATCCTCAGGCACCCGTATTTACGCCCGGAAGAAGCGGCAGCGAGTTTGAACACGAGCAGCTCCTCCGACGACGCCGAAAAAGCGAACAACGGCAACAGCGGTTTGAGCATGCAACAACTCCAACAACTCCTCACGCAACTCTCCACAAACAACACCGATAACTCCATCGACGTCAACGCGTTGTCCTCGCACGTCTTTGCGCAAATCGCCGCCGGACAAAACGTCTCCGTCTCGCCTCTTTTGCGTAAGAGAACGAGCGGGAGTGGTTTATCGCCGCTCAGCGAAGGAGACGAAGAAAACAACAGGTCCGGCAGCGGGTCCTCGCCGATGGAAATGGAATGAACTCTCACGAATGAAAAAGAGGGACAGAGAGAAAGAGAGAAGCTTTGCGCACGTGTAATAGTCCGATATAAAAAACATATCCTGTTATATATTATATATGTATCATCCATGCGATGGAGTATCCGCTCGTATTTTTGCTCCTTCTCGACCTTAAAGCGGATAGCGACGTCATTTTTACCTCCGCGCTTTTAGAAAAAGAAATGCCGCTCCCGCTCCCTCCGGACTTGACCAACCGAGTGGCCATCATCACGGGTGCCTCTCGAGGAATCGGTCGCGAAGTTGCTCTGGCGTTAGCCGCCCGTGGATGTCACGTCGTCGTCGCCGCGAAAACCGTCACCGCGCACCCGACGCTTCCGGGAACGATTTACACCGTGTGCTCGGAAATCGAATCGAGATATCCAAACGTTAAAGCGTTACCGGTCGTTGTCGATTTACGGAACGGAGACGCGTGCGTTCAAGCGGTGGAAGAGACGGTGAAACATTTTGGACGCGTGGACATATTGGTGAACAACGCGAGCGCGTTGTGGTGGCAAAACATGATCGACACGCCGACGAATAAATACGATTTGATTAATGGCATCAACGCGAGAGGCGCGTTTATCATGACCAGAGAGTGCATGAAACACATGCTGAAGAATAAGTGGGGGAGAGTTGTGAGCATGGGACCACCTTTGCCGAAGAGTTACACGGAATACGCCGGAAAGACGGCGTATTACATGTCCAAATGTGGGATGTCCATGGTGGCGTTGGGCGCGGCGGCGGAAGGTGAGGGATCGAATATTACCGGGAACGCGTTGTGGCCGGCGACAATTATCGAAAGTTTAGCGGCAACAAATTTTAAGCTTGGGGAAAGAGACACGTGGAGAAAAGCGAGCATATTGGCGGATTGCGTGGTGCAATTGTGCGGAGATGCGAGGACGACCGGTCAGACTTTGATCGACGATTTGTATTTGGCGAAATTGGGGATGTCGCAGAGAGAGATTCGGGAAACGTATAACTTAGATCCATCCAAAGAAGTGCCGAGATTTTTAGCGCCAAGTGCGGATGGGAAAACCAGCGGCGGGGATTGGAAAATCAAGAGAGGGGACGTGAAGAAGTTGCAGAAAGATTTAGAGGTGAGTGCGAGGCTTTAAAATAGCAGAGAGAGAGAGAGAGAGAGAGAGAGAGAGAGAGAGAGAAATAGAGACGACTTAACTTGTATCATATATCGTTGGGAAATCGAAGTAAATTGTTGCTATGGCATTATTAATCTGCTTTCGTGCGTCGTCCGACCTATGCTCGGGTTGCAACAGATTGTTTTTACGACCAGTTTGTACCACGCGTAAAATCCTACGACAAATACTACCCACCACGGGAATACAATGAAAAATGCCGCTTTATGGAAGGTCATTTGCTTTTGAAAATCAGACATCGAACGCTCGCGGAAACATGTCTCGTATGAAGGTTGCTTTCTTGTTCCTACTTTTGGCGCTTCTAGTGAGGAAAATGAGACTTCTTTGGAGATGACGACGTTACCGCTCTCGTTTAAGATGTTCACGTCCAGGCTATTTTTATCCCAATGTATCAACACCTCTCCAAAGTTTAACCCCATGTAAATATCGGGAACGATATTCTTCGGGTACCACCATCTCGGCATGAACTTTGATGGCGTCATCTTCTTGTAGAAATAAGTCATCCATTTCGGTCGGACTTCTTCCACCGCGACGTGAGTGATTCCAGAGCTTGTCGCGTCGATACTTTCGTATGGTAAATGACACCCGGGTGCTCGAACGTCAATCATCCCCACGTGCACGTCGCCGGATAAGAATATAACCCTCCTCTCCTTTGCTTTGGAGACGAGACGCATTAATCTCTTCTGATTAGATGGAAATGATCCCCAATTCTCGATCGACTTCCCGAATTCCCTCGCGATCTTATAATTCACCGCTTTATACATTTGATTGAGCTCGGCGAACACTTGGATCGAGGATCCAATTAACGTCACCTCCGCGCTGCTCGGTTTCATCAACTCTTTCTCTAACCATTCCCACTGTTTTGGACCCAGAATATCTGCCTCTTCATCTTCAGGCGACGACCCATCGACAAAGTTCCACCGAGTGTCCAACAATATAATCTGCACGGATCTCCCTCGTTTCGCTTCGTCGTCCTCGTACACCGTATAACTCTCGTACACCCCGTCTCTTTCCAATCGTCTCTCCGTTTCAGCGCCTTCGTCCAAAAAATCTAAAAACATTTCCTTCGCTTCTTTCTTGTGCATCCAATACTTCCCCGCGTTGTTCATGCCGTAATCGTGGTCGTCCCACGTCCCCAAAATCCGCGCTTTCTTCGCCAGCCTCTCGTACGCCGGAAACCGCTTCACCGCGTCGTACGCCGCTCGGTGAAAACTGTGCCCAAAATAATGCCGCCTTTCAAACGTGATGCGAGTATCAGCGTACACCGCGTCTCCGAGCCACACGAACGCGTCCGGTTCGCTCCGTTCGATCGATGTCCATATCTCCGTCTGGTTCATTTTTTGGTGCTTATTGCAGCTCCCAAAGGCGATTTTTGTCGTTGACTTCTTCGCGAGACAACCGCAACAGAAAAAGTGCCTGTGGCGTGCGTTTTTTTTACGTCCAACCGCGATACATACGCACGCGATGAATTTGAAGCGAAGAGAGAGAAAGAAACGCGTGAATACGCGCACACACGCGCGTTTCGCGAAAGAGAATATTCCATCCAAAATTACAGTTACAAACACAGAGAGAGAGTTTTTGGATATGAAGGAAAAAAAAGGAACAACGTTTACGAGAGAGAGAGAGAGAGAGAAATAGAGAAATAGAGAGAGAGAAATAGAGAGAATGAGACGAGAACGCGCACCCGAGGAGGAGTAGCAGCAGAAGAAGAAGACGCGGAAGCTTCATGGTGAACATCGACGTCCGAAAAAATGAAGAGAAAAAAT